>Ga0209682_10000721_pt1 | contig 11132 bp, 4 predicted proteins | sample DOMMetBare2Fresh_2_FD_187471 | JGI IMG/M metagenome (GOLD analysis project Ga0209682, IMG submission 187471) | Wetland sediment microbial communities from St. Louis River estuary, USA, under dissolved organic matter induced mercury methylation -... | ecosystem: Environmental > Aquatic >...
GAGCGGCACCTCGGCGATGGCGGAGAGGAGGGCGTACAGCTCGGCCGAGGAGGCGCTGTCCCCTTCCACGCCCGCGTAGGACTGCTCCATGACGATGGTGGCGGCGAGGGTGAGGGGGCGCCCGGCGCTGTAGCGGGCGCCCAGGTACCCGGCCAGGATGAGCACGCCCTTCGAGTGGATGGGGCCGCCCAGCTCCACCTCGCGCTCGATGTCCACCACCTCGCCGCGCCCGAGCCGCACGCGCGCGCTGATGCGGCAGGGTCGGCCGAACGAGCACCGGCCCACCCGCACCACCGAGAGGCCGTTCACCTGGCCCACCCGGGCGCCGGCCGTCTCCACCACCAGCAGGCCGCGCCGGATCTCGTCCTGCATGGCCTGGCGCACCCGGCCGTCACGCTGCTCCTGGCCGGCCAGCGCCGCGGCCACGTCGCCCGCCGTCACCACGGCGCGGCCGGCGGCGGCGGCCAGGTGGTCGCTCTCGCGCAGGAGGTCGTGCAGCGCCGCGGTCTCCACGCTGAGCCGCGTCGAGTCGCCGGCCAGGCGGGAGGCCTGGCGCAGCACCCGCGCCACCGCCTCCCGGTCGAGCGGCCGCAGGGCGTCCTGCGCCGCCAGGGTGGCCAGCAGCGCGGCCGCCTCGCCCTCGGCCAGCGGGGTGCGCGGCAGGTCGTCGTCGAAGTCGGCCGCCACCTTGAAGAGCTGAAGGAACTCGCCGTCGTAGAGGGAGAGGAGCTGGTAGGCGAGCCGGTCGCCCACCAGCACCACCTTCACCGCCAGGGGGATGGGCTGCGGCTCCAGCGTCGAGCTGCCGGCGAAGCCGAGCAGGCGCTCCGGGGGCTCGATGCGGATCTCGTGCGCCCGCAGCGCCCGCTTGAGCGCCTCCCAGGCGAAGGGCTGGGCCAGGAGGCGCCGGGCGTCGAGCAGGAGGTACCCGCCGTTGGCCCGGTGCAGCGCCCCGGCCCGCACCAGCGTGAAGTCGGTGACCAGCGCGCCGAAGTGGGCCTGGTGGTCGACCCGGCCGGTCAGGTTGGAGAGGGTGGGCAGGTCCTCGGCCACCACCGGCGCGCCGGCACGCCCGGCGTGGTCCACCAGGAGGTTGGCGCCGTAGCGCTTCAGCGCCGGCGTCTCGCTGAGGGCGGCGCGCAGCTGGCTGGCCGGGTCGCCGCCCGCCTCACCCCCGGCCTCGCCGGTCGCCAGCTCGTGGACGTGCTCCACCGCGTCGTCCCGGATGGCGTCGAGGTGGGCGAGGACCGCGGGCAGGTCGGCCCAGCGCAGCCGCAGCTCGCCCAGGATGTGGCCCACCGCCGCGAGGGCCACCTCGCGGTGGAGCGCCTTGACCCGCTCGCGCTTCCTGCGCTGCAGGTCCGGCAGGGCGCGCAGGGCCTCCAGCAGCCTGCCCTGCAGCTCCTCCACGTCGCGCTGGAACTTCTCCTGCACCGCCTTGTCGAAGGTGGCGAAGCGGTCAGGCTCCACCACCTCGCCGTCCTGCGCCGGCGCGAAGGTGAAGCCCACCGGGGTCTGGATGAGGGCGACGGCGCGCGCCTCGGCGTCCCGCCGCACCTCGGCGATGGCGCGGGCGTGCGCCTCCTCGGCCTCCCGGTCCAGGAGCTGCCGCCGGGTGCGGTAGTCGCGCCCCTCGAAGGCGGCCGGCATGGCCACCCGCAGCTCGGCCACCAGCGCGTCGAGGTCGCGCTTCAGCTCGGCGCCGCGGCCGGCCGGCAGCTCCACCGCGCGCGGCCGGCTCGGCTCGGGGAAGTCGTGCAGGTAGCACCAGTCGGGCGGGGTGGGGGCCTCGACCGCGGCGCGGTCCAGCATGCGCCGCACCAGGGCGTGCTTGCCCACGCCCGGCGGGCCCATGGCGTAGACGTTGTAGCCGGGGTGGCAGAGGGCCAGGCCGAAGCGCAGCGCGCCGGCGGCGCGGGCGTGGCCGAAGGGGCCCTCCAGCGGCGGCAGGTCGGCGGTGGTCTCGAAGGCCAGCTCGGGGTCGAGGCCGCGCGGGCGGAGCCGCTCGAAGGTGAGTGGCGCGACGGGCATCGGTCCCCCCTCGCGTGCACCTCCAGCGTGGACCCCCGGCGCGGGGAGGGCAACGCCCCGGACGACGTCGGCCGGGTGGGCGCGTCCGGGTGACACAGGGGGGCGGCCGGGTGGGTCCGGGAATCGGAGCCGGGCGTTCGCGGCGCCGGCCCATGCGTTCCGCCGCCGGTGTAGGCTCGAACGGGCGGTTCGACGGGGGGTCCGACATGGCCGAAGCCGACGTCCTGCCAGGGAAGCCGTTCCCGCTCGGCGCCACGCCGGGCGAGGGCGGCGTCAACTTCAGCATCTGGTCGCGCGACGCCACCGGCGTGGAGCTGCTGCTCTTCGACCGGGCGGAGGACCACCGGCCGAGCCGCGTCATCCCGCTGCGCCGCGGCCCGCACCGCACCTACCACTACTGGCACGCCTTCGTGCCGGGCGCGGGCCCGGGCCAGCACTACGGCTGGCGCGCCCGCGGCCCCTTCGATCCCGCCGTGGGGCTGCGCTTCGACGGCGACAAGCTGCTGCTCGACCCCTACGCCCGCGCCGTGGCGGTGCCCGCGGGCTACGACCGGCAGGCCGCCTGCCGCCCCGGCGACAACGCCGGGGCCGCCATGAAGGGGGTGGTGGCCGATCTCACCCGCTACGACTGGCGCGGCGACGCCCCGCTGCGCCGCCCCTTCTCGCGCACCGTCATCTACGAGCTGCACGTGCGCGGCTTCACGCGCCACCCCTCGAGCGGCCTGCCCGAGGCGAGGCGCGGCACCTACGCCGGCCTGGTGGAGAAGATCCCCCACCTGGTCGAGCTGGGGATCACGGCCGTGGAGCTCATGCCGGTCTTCCAGTTCGACGCCCAGGACGCGCCCCCGGGGCGGCGCAACTACTGGGGCTACTCGCCGGTGGCGCTCTTCGCGCCCCACACCGCCTACGCCGCCGCCGGGACGCCGCTCGGCGCCCTCGACGAGTTCCGCGACATGGTGCGGGCCCTCCACGCCGCCGGCATCGAGGTGATCCTCGACGTGGTCTACAACCACACCGCCGAGGGGGACGAGCACGGCCCGACCCTCTCGTTCCGCGGCCTCGACAACCGCGCCTACTACCTGCTGGAGCGCGACTGGGAGCGCTACGCCAACTTCTCCGGCTGCGGCAACACGCTCAAGGCCCACCACCCGGTGGTGCGCCGCATGATCCTCGACTCGCTGCGCTACTGGGTCGCCGAGCTGCACGTCGACGGCTTCCGCTTCGACCTGGCCTCCGTGCTGTCGCGCGACGAGACCGGCCAGCCGCTCCAGAGCCCGCCCATCGTCTGGGAGATCGAGAGCGACCCGCTGCTGTGCGGCACCAAGCTCATCGCCGAGGCCTGGGACGCGGCTGGCCTCTACCAGGTGGGGCACTGGGTGGGCGACGCCTGGAAGGAGTGGAACGGGAAGTTCCGCGACGACGTGCGCTCCTTCGTGCGCGGCGAGCCGGGGCTGGTGGGGGCGCTCGCCAACCGGCTCTTCGGCAGTCCCGACCTGTACCTGGAGGAGCCGGGGGCGCCGGAGCAGTCGGTCAACTTCGTGGCCTGCCACGACGGCCTCACCTTGAACGACCTCGTCAGCTACGATCGGAAGCACAACGAGGCCAACGGCGAGGCGGGGGCCGACGGGACCCCGGACGATCGCTCCTGGAACTGCGGCGCCGAGGGGCCGACCGACGACCCGGCGGTGGAGGCGCTGCGGGCGCGCCAGGTGCGCAACTTCCTGGCCATCACGCTGCTCTCCAGCGGCGTGCCCATGCTGGGCATGGGCGACGAGGCGCGCCGCACCCAGCGCGGCAACAACAACGCCTACTGCCACGACTCGGAGCTGACCTGGCTCGACTGGGCCGAGGTGGCGCGCCAGGCCTCGCTGCGCCGCTTCGTGCGCACCGTGGCCGGGCTGCGCCTCTCCTTCGAGCCCTCCAACATCGCCGACGGCCGCTCGCTGGCCGAGTTCCTGGCGGCCGCCGGCATCGAGTGGCACGGCACCAAGCTGGGAGCGCCCGACTGGAGCCGGGAGTCGCGCAGCCTGGCGGTCTGCTTCACCGCCTACGGCAGCACGGTGCGGGTCTGGTGCGCCTTCAACGCCTGGTGGGCGCCGCTCGACTTCGAGCTGCCGCCCACCTCCACCGGCTGGGTGCGGCTGGTCGACACCGCCCGCCCGCCGCCCGACGACGCCCGAGGCTGGTCCGACGCGCCGTGGGTGGAGGGGGACATTTGCCGGCTGGAGGCCCGCTCGCTGGTGGTGCTGGGCACCACCGGGTGACGGCTCGGGCCGGGCCGGGCCAGTCCGGGCGCCGGCGCGGCGCGCTACACTCGACTGCAGCCGGCCGCAACCGGGCCGCCAGGAAGGACCGATGCCTCCCTCCGCTCGCCACGCCGCCCTGGTCGCGCTGGCCCTCGCCGGCGCCGCCGCCTGCCACCGCGGCGAGCCCATCCGGCTGGGCTACGTGGGCGGCCTGACCGGGCGCCACTACGACCTGGGCGTCTCCGGCCGCAACGGCGCGCAGCTCGCGGTGGCCGAGCTCAACGCCGCCGGCGGCGTCGGCGGGCGTCCGCTCGAGCTCCTGGTGCGCGACGACGGGCAGGACGCCGAGCTGGCGCGCCGCGCCGTGGCCGACCTGGCCGGCCAGGGGGTGCTGGCCATCATCGGCCACATGACCAGCGCCATGGCCGAGGCCGGCCTGCCCGAGGCGGAGCGCGCCGGCGTGCTCATGGTCAGCCCCACCGCCAGCGCCGTCGGCCTCCGCGGCAAGGACGACGGCTTCGTCTCGCTCTTCCCCTCCAGCGCCGACGTGGCGTGGGCCCTGGCCGACTGGGTGGTGGACCATACCGCCATCCGCCGCGTCTCCATCCTGGCCGACCGCTCCAACCTGGCCTTCAGCACCACCTGGGCCGAGCAGTTCTCGGCCCGGCTGGCGCGGCGGGGCGGCACGGTGCCGCGCTCCATGCAGTTCACCTCCGGCCCCGGCACCTCGCTCGGCGAGGTGGCCGCGACGCTCCTCGCCGACCAGCCCGAGGCGGTGCTGGTGGTGGCCAACGCGCTCGACACGGCGGCCCTGTGCCAGCAGGTCCGCAAGCGCTCGGCCTCGGTGCGCTTGCTCGGCACGGACTGGGGCTACACCCACGACGCCGTCACCCACGGCGGATCGGCGGTGGAGGGGGCGCTCTTCACGCAGGCGGTGGAGGTGGGCGACCGCTCGCCCCGCTTCACCGCCTTCCGCGACGCCTATCAGGCCCGCTACGGCCGGCCGGTGGACTTCGCCGCGGTCGTCTCCTACGAGGCGGTGCAGCTCGTCGCCGCGGGGCTGCGGCGCGACGCGACGCGGCAGGGCCTGCGCGCCGCCGTGCTCGGGCTGGGCAGGTTCGAGGGGCTGCAAGGGCCGGTCGCCATCGACCGCTTCGGCGACGCCTCCCGCGCGCCGCGCATCATGACCATCCGCGGCGGCCAGCTGGTGGCGCCCGAATGAGCCCCCGCAGCCTGCGCTTCCAGCTGGCCGCCACCTTCCTGCTGGTGGCCGTGGTCCCCACCTCGCTGGTGGGGCTGGTGGCGCTCCGGTCGGCGGTGCGCCGGGTCGAGGAGGACGTGACCGGGCGCAACCAGCAGCTCGCCGAGGCGGTGGCCGGCGAGGCGGGGCGCTACCTGCACGCCCACCTGGTCAGGCTGCAGGAGGTGGCGCTCATCGCCGCCGACGCGCCGCGCCAGGCCATCGATCACGCCGCCGTCCACCTTGGCGCCAACCGCGACCTCCAGGCGGTGATGCTGCTCGACCGGGCCGGGCGGGTCACCGCCGCCGTCCCGACCGACCCGGACCTCATCGGCCTGGACATGTCGGGGCAGCCGGCGGTGCGTGAGGCCTTCGCCAGCGGCCAGCCCACCTGGTCGCAGGCGGCCACCTCCATCCGGTCCGGACAGCCCGGCGTGACGCTGGTGGTGCCCGGGCCGGCGCCCGTCATGGGTACGCTGCAGCTCTCGACGCTGCAGGAGATCGCGGCGCGGTCGCGCGCGGGTCGCCCGGGAGAGGCCGCCATCCTCGATCGGGACGGGACCTTCATCGCCGCCGCGGAGGCGCGGCTGGTGCGCGAGCAGGTCAACATCCGCGACGTGGCGCTGGTGCGCGATGGCCTGGCCGGTCGGCCCGGCACCGGGGAGTACCGGCTCGAGGGGCGGCGCCTCCTCGGGTCGGTGGCCCGCGTGCCGCTCACGAGCTGGCTGGTGCTGGTCTCGGAGCCGGCCGAGCAGGCGCTGGCGCCGGTGGCGCGGCTGCGCACCACCCTGCTGGCCGCGCTGGCGCTGGCGGTGGGCGCGGCGATCCTGGCCGGGGCGCTGGCCCTGCGCCGCATCCTGCGGCCGCTGCGGGCGCTGCAGGAGGAGACGCGGCGCATCGCCGCCGGGCTGCCCGCCCCGGCCACGCCGCGCCCGCCCTTCGTCTTCTCCGAGCTGGAGGAGCTGGCCACCGGCTTCGACGGCATGGCCGCGGCGGTCCGTGACCGGGAGGCGGCCCTGGCCCGCTCCGAGGACAACCTGCGCCGCATCGTCGCCTCGCCGCTGGTGGGGGTGGCGCGCAGCCGGACCGCCGACGGTCAGGTGCTCTTCTGCAACGAGGCGCTGGCCCGGATGCTCGGCTACGACCGGCCCGAGGAGCTGGTGGGGCGCCCCATCCAGACGCTCTACCGCGACCCGGCGCAGCGCCAGCGCGCCGCGGAGGGCATGGGCGCCGCCGGGACGGTGGCCAACCGCGAGGTGGAGCTGGTGACGCGGAGCGGGGCCCTTCGCACCATGCTCCTCAACCTCTACCGCGACGGCGACACGCTGGTGGGGATGGTGGTCGACGTCACCGAGCAGCGGCAGGCGGCCCAGGTCCGCGAGCGGCTGGAGCAGCAGCTGCAGCAATCGCAGAAGCTCGAGGCGGTGGGGCGCCTCGCCGGCGGCGTGGCCCACGACTTCAACAACCTGCTCACCGCCATCGTGGGCGACGCCACCCTGCTGCTCGACGAGCTCCCCCAGGGGCACGAGGGGCGCGTCCACGTGGACGGCATCCTCGACGCCTCCAGCCGGGCCGCCCACCTCAGCAAGAGCCTGCTGGCCTTCAGCCGCCGGCAGCCGCTGCGGCCTCGCCCCGTCGACCTGGTGGAGGTGGTGCGCGGCGTGGAGCGGCTGGTGCGGCGGGTGGTGGGCGAGGACGTGGTGCTGCAGGTGGAGCTGCCCGGGGCGCCGCTGCCGGTGGTGGCCGACCCGAGCCAGCTCGAGCAGGTGCTGGTCAACCTCTGCACCAACGCGCGCGACGCCATGCCCCGCGGCGGCCGGCTGCGGCTGGTGGTCGACGCGGTGGCGCTGGACGACGGCGAGGCGGCGGCGCGCGGGCTGAAGGGGCCCGGGCTCCACGCCCGCCTCACCGTGGCCGACACCGGCGAGGGCATCCGGCCCGAGGACCTGCCGCGCGTCTTCGAGCCCTTCTTCACCACCAAGGGGCTCGGGCGCGGCACCGGGCTGGGCCTCGCCATCGTGGACGGCATCGTGCGCCAGCACGGCGGCCAGGTCGGCCTCGAGAGCCGGCCGGGCGTCGGCACGACCTTCACCATCCTGCTGCCCCTCACCGCCGAGGCGGCCACCGCCGAGGTCGCCGCCGCGCCGGCCCAGGGACCGCGCGGCAGCGAGACCGTGCTGCTCGCCGAGGACGAGCCGGCGGTGCGGCGCGTGGTGCAGACCACGCTGGAGCGGGCCGGCTACCGGGTGCTCTCGGCCGAGGACGGGGCCCAGGCGGTGGCGCTCTACCGCGCCCGGCCCGGCGGCGTGGACCTGTGCCTGCTCGACGTGATGATGCCGGTCATGAACGGGCGCGAGGCCTTCGACGCCATCCGGCTGCTCGATCCGGGCGCGCGCGGCCTCTTCGTGAGCGGCTACACCGCCGACCTGCTGGAGCAGCGCGGCGTGGGGGAGGGGCTGCCGGAGGTGGTGTCGAAGCCGGTGGCCCCCCACGACCTGCTGGCGCGGGTGCGCGCCGCGCTCGACCGCCCCCGCCCGAGGCGCGACGCCACGGGGAGCTGAGGCGACCCGCGCCGTCGGTCGCCGCGCCCGATGGGCGCGCCCCCCCCCCTCGGGGCCCAGCGACGCTTGGCCGCGGTTCCTTTTGGGTCGAAACGTTCCAGCATCCCCCCAACGGCCAGCGCGAGCTTGGGCAGGAGGGTGGCCCCGAAGCGCCTGGCCGGGTGCGGCTCTCGACCTGGAGGAACCCGATGCTCCTGTTCTTCGGCAGCGTGGCGGCGCTCGTCCTCGGCTACTTCGTCTACGGCAAGCTCGTCGAGCGGCTCTTCGTCATCGAGCCGGACCGGCCGACGCCGGCCCTCACCATGGCCGACGGGGTGGACTACGTGGCCATGAAGCCGTGGCGCATCTTCCTCATCCAGCTCCTCAACATCGCCGGGCTGGGCCCCATCTTCGGCCCCATCCTGGGCGCGCTCTACGGCCCGGCGGCGCTGCTCTGGATCGTGCTCGGCACCCTCATCGCCGGCGGCGTGCACGACTACTTCTCGGGGATGCTCTCGCTGCGCAACCGGGGCGCCAGCGTCCCCGAGGTCATCGGCCGGGAGCTCGGCACCGGCGTGAAGCAGTTCATGCGCGGCTTCTCCATCGTGGTGCTGCTGCTGGTGGGCGTGGTCTTCGTGCTCGGGCCCGCCAAGCTGCTCACCACGCTCTCCGGCATGCCCACGCCGTACTGGGTGGCCATCATCTTCGCCTACTACTTCCTCGCCACCGTCCTGCCCATCGACCAGATCATCGGGCGGCTCTACCCCATCTTCGGAGCGGTGCTGCTCTTCATGGCCGTGGGGCTCACCACCGCCATCTTCTGGCAGGGCTACGACGTCTTCCCGCGGCTCACGCTGGAGAACCTGCACCCCACCAGCTTGCCCATGTGGCCGCTCATGTTCATCACCATCGCCTGCGGCGCCATCAGCGGCTTCCACTCCACCCAGTCGCCGCTCATGGCGCGCTGCATGACCGACGAGCGGCACGGGCGCGCCATCTTCTACGGGGCCATGGTGGGGGAGGGCATCATCGCCCTCATCTGGGCCATGCTGGGCATGTCCTTCTACAAGTCGCCGGAGGAGCTGAACGCCGTCCTCGCCAACGGGGGTCCGGCCACCGTGGTGAACGCCGTCTCCATCGGCCTGCTCGGCACCTTCGGCGGCGCCCTCGCCATCGTCGGGGTGGTGGTGCTGCCCATCACCTCGGGCGACACCGCCTTCCGCGCGGCGCGGCTCATCATCGCCGACTTCCTCAAGTACTCGCAGAAGGCCATCATGCCGCGGCTCTACATCGCCGTGCCGCTCTTCGTGGTCGGGTTCCTCATCTCCAAGAGCAACTTCGACGTGCTGTGGCGCTACTTCGGCTGGGCCAACCAGACGCTGGCCATGCTGGTGCTGTGGGCCTCGGCCGCCTACATGATCAAGCGCGGCAAGGCCCACTGGATCGCCACCCTGCCGGCGGCCTTCATGACCACGGTGAGCGTGGCCTACATCGCCAACGCCAAGATCGGCTTCGGGCTCGAGGTGCCGCTGGCCACCGGGCTGGGCCTGGCCGCCACCGTCCTGGCGCTCGGGGCGTTCTTCACGGCCTTCCGGCCGAGCCGCGTCCAGGCCCTCCTGGTGGAGACGACGGAGCTCGACAAGGCGGCCTGAGCCGCGGCGCGGGCCCCGGGGTCGACCGGGAGGACCTCGGGGCCTCTCCACCGGCGGGCGCGTCCAGGCCGCCGGCGCGGGCGGTGCTGGGCGGCCGGGCCCGTCGCGGCTACCCTGGGGCACCATGCCGCCTGCCGCCGACCTCCCGCCGTCCCTCGGCGCGACGCTCCCGCTCTGGAGCGTCCTGCCCTTCGCCCTCCTCCTGCTCTGCATCGCCGTGCTGCCGCTGGCGGCCGGGCGCTGGTGGGAGCACCACCGCAACAAGGCCATCCTGGTCGCCGTCCTGGGACTGCCGGTGGCGCTCTGGATGGGCCTGCACCAGCCGGGCGCGGTGGGGCACGCCGCGCACGAGTACGCCTCCTTCATCGTGCTGCTGGGGTCGCTCTTCGTCATCTCCGGCGGGATCGTGGTGCGCGGCACCATCGCCGGCACGCCCGGGGTGACGGCCGTCCTGCTCGCCATCGGCTCCGTCCTGGCCTCGCTCATCGGCACCACCGGCGCCTCCATGGTGCTCATCCGGCCGCTGCTGCGCGCCATCTCGGTGCGGCGCCGCACCGCCCACGCGGTGGTCTTCTTCATCTTCACGGCGTCGAACGCCGGCGGGCTGCTCACGCCGCTGGGCGACCCGCCGCTCTTCCTGGGCTTCCTGCGCGGGGTGCCCTTCACCTGGACGCTCCGGTTGGCGCCCGCCTGGCTCCTCGTCAACGCGGCGCTCATCCTGCTCTTCTTCGTCATCGACTCGACCGTCTTCCGGCAGGAGGACCTCGCCACCCCGGGCGACCTCGACGAGGTCGCCGTCGGCCACCGGGTGCCGGTCCACGTGGTGGGGCTCGCCAACCTGGGCTTCCTCGCCGGCGTGGTGGCGGTGCTGGCGGCGGCGGGCACGCTGGGGCTTCCGGCGGGCATCCAGGAGGCCGGCATGCTGCTCATGGCGGCGCTCTCCTGGTGGACCACGCCGAAGGCGCTGCGCGCCGAGAACCAGTTCGCCTGGGGCCCCATCGTCGAGGTGGCGGTGCTCTTCGCCGGGATCTTCGCCACCATGATCCCGGCCCTGGAGATCCTCAACGCGCGCGGCCAGGCGCTCGGGCTGACGCAGCCCTGGCAGTACTTCTGGGCCAGCGGGCTGCTCTCCTCGTTCCTCGACAACGCGCCGACCTACCTGACCTTCGCCTCCGCGGCGAGCGGGCTGGTGGGCACCGACGCGGCGCACCTCGAGCAGCTCCTGGCCACCGCCCAGGGTCCCGCCCTGCTGGCCGCCGTCTCGCTCGGGTCGGTGCTCATGGGCGCCAACACCTACATCGGCAACGGCCCCAACTTCATGGTGAAGGCCATCGCCGAGCAAGGCGGCGTGAAGATGCCCGGCTTCTTCGGCTACATGGCCTGGAGCGGGGCGGTGCTCCTGCCGCTCTTCCTGGTGGTGACC
>Ga0209682_10000722_pt1 | contig 11116 bp, 7 predicted proteins | sample DOMMetBare2Fresh_2_FD_187471 | JGI IMG/M metagenome (GOLD analysis project Ga0209682, IMG submission 187471) | Wetland sediment microbial communities from St. Louis River estuary, USA, under dissolved organic matter induced mercury methylation -... | ecosystem: Environmental > Aquatic >...
GGCGCGCGACGATGGTCTCGGGCACCGTGCTCATCCCGACCGCCTGCGCGCCCATGGTCTGCAGCATGCGGATCTCCGCCGGGGTCTCGAACTGCGGGCCCATGACCCAGGCATACACGCCCTCGTGTAGCAACTGGCCGCGCGCGAGCGCGGCCTGGCGTGCAGCGGAGCGCAACGCGGGGTCGTAGGCGTCGGCCATGCCGACGAAGCGGCTGTCACCCTGCTCGCGAAACAACGGCGAGCGCTGCACCAGGTTGATGTGGTCAGCGATCAGCATCAGCTCGCCCGGGCGCATCCGGGGCACCACGCTGCCGGCGGCGTTGGTCTGCACCAACACACGCACGCCGAGCGCGGCGAGCGTGCGCACGGCGCCCTTCATGCCGTCGACCTCGCCAGTCTCGTAGGAATGCTTGCGCCCGCTCAGCACGAGCACGTCGCGCCCGCCGAGGCGGCCGGCGCGCAGCAGGCCGGCGTGGCCGCCGACGCCCAGCATCGGGAAGGCCGGCAGGTCACGGTAGGGGATGTCGACCGCGTCCTGCACCGCGTCGGCCACGCCGGCCCAGCCCGACCCGAGCAGCACCGCGAGCTGCGGCGCGCGCGTGTCGATGCGATCGCGCACGACGGCCGCGCTGGCCTCGATCGCGTCGGCCAGGTTCATGTGCGTTTCTCGAGGTGATGCGGGCCGAAGCTCGCGGGCAGCAGTTCGCCCAGCGTGTAGCGCGCGCGCAGGCCGGTCGCGTCGGCCACGAGCACCGGCGTGCCGTCGGCGGAGAACTCGCGCAGTTTCTGGCGGCAGCCGCCGCAGGGCGTGACCGGCGCATCGGCGACGCCGGCCACTGCCACCGCCTCGATGCGGCGGCCCCCGGCCAGCACCATGTGCGCGATCGCGCTCGCCTCGGCGCACAGGCCCTGCGGGTACGACGCGTTCTCGACGTTGGCGCCGGCATGGATCCGGCCGTGTTCGTCGAGCACGGCGGCACCGACCTGGAAGTTCGAATACGGTGCGTAGGCCTTGGCGCGTGCCGCCTGCGCCACCGCGACGAGTTTCGTGAGCGTCGCATCGTCGGTCATCTCATCGCTCCTTCACGTACGGCACACCGAGCGCCTTGGGTGCGCGCGACTGGCCGATGAATCCGGCCAGCAGCACCACCGTCATCACATAGGGCAGGGCCTGGATCGCCTGCACCGGCACCTCGCCCAGGCCCGGCAGCACGACGCCCTGCAGCCGGATCGATGCTGCGTCGAGAAAGCCGAACAGCAGGCAAGCCCACAGCGCGCCGACCGGGTGCCACTTGCCGAAGATCATCGCCGCCAGCGCCATGTAGCCGCGGCCAGCCGTCATGTTGGGAATGAAGCCCGGGTTCAGGCCGATCACGAGGTAAGCGCCTGCCAGCGCCGCGAGCACGCCGTTGATCGCGAGCGCCTGGTAGCGCAGGCGCTTCACCGACACGCCGGCGGCATCGACCATCGCAGGGTTCTCGCCGGTGGCACGCAGGCGCAGGCCGAAGCGGGTGCGGTAGAGAAGCCACCACACGGCGCCGACGAGCACGAAGGCCAGGTAGACCATCGCGTTGTGGCCGGTGAAGCCGAGCGCGAGCGTCTTGCCGATGAAGGGCAACGCCGTCAGCGCCGTGCCCAGCCCGACCCACCAGGGGTCGAGCCGCACGGCATCCGCCAACGGCGGCGTCTGTCCGCCCTGCTTGAACCACGCGATGCCGAGCACCACCGTCAGGCCGACGGCAGTCATCGTGATCGCCATGCCCATCACGACCTGGTCGCCGCGGTGGCTGACGCAGGCATAGCCGTGCAGCATCGAGAGCGCGACACCGAGCGCGATCGCCGCCGCGAGCGCCATCCACAGCGAGCCGGTGGTCGCGCCGACCGCGGCCGCTGCAAACGCCGTCAGCAGCATCTTGCCTTCGAGCCCGAGGTCGATGACGCCGGCACGCTCGCTCATCGTGCCGGCCAGCGCGCACAGGATCAGTGGCGTCGACACCCTCAGCGTCGATGCGATCAGCGTGCCGACCAGCGTCTCATCCACGGGCCGCCTCCGCGCGCACGCGCCTGGACCAGGCGCCATACAGGCGCGCGAACAGCGGTGCCGCGACCATGGCCATCGCGCCGGCGAACAGCACGATCAGGCCCTGCAGCGTGGTCACCATGTCGCGGCTGAAGGCCGGAATCTCGAACGACAGTTCGGCGCCTCCCTGGTAGAGCGCGCCGAACAGCAGCGACGCCAGCACGATGCCCAGCGGGTGGCTGCGCCCGATCAGGCTGACCGCGATGCCGGTGAAGCCGGCGCCGGCGACGAAATCGGGCAGCAGCCGGTTGTGCACGCCCGCGATCTCGTTGATGCCCACCAGGCCGGCGAGCGCGCCCGAGATCGCCATCGCCATCATCACCTGGCGCTGCGGCGCGATACCGCCGTAGCGCGCGGCCTCGGGCGCGAAGCCGGTGGCGCGCAGGGCATAGCCACCGCGCGTGCGCCACAGCATCAGCCAGACAGCGGTTGCCGCCGCTGCCGCGAGCAGCACGCTCAGGTTCAGCGGCGTGCGCGGCCACTCGATGCCGAACCAGCCGAGCATCGTGTGAAACCCCGGCAACTGCGCGTTCGGGCCGAAGGCGCGCGTTTCCGGCGCCATGTTGCCCGGCTCCTTGAGCACGTCCACCAGCAGGTAGGCCACGAGCGCCGACGCAATGAAATTGAACATGATCGTCGTGATGACGATGTGGCTGCCACGATAGGCCTGCAGCGCGGCCGGCACGGCGGCCCAGGCGGTGCCGAAGAGCATCGCGGCCAGCACCATCAGAGGCAGCAGGATCGCCGCCGGCCAGCTACCAAAAGCCAGCGCGACCAGGCCGGCGCCGAGCCCGCCCATCATCGCCTGGCCCTCGCCGCCGATATTGAACAGGCCGCCATGGAAGGCGACCGCGACCGCAAGACCGGTGAAGACGAAGGTGGTCGCGTAGTACAGCGTGTAGCTCACGCCGGCACGGCTGCCGAAGGCGCCCTTGACCAGCAACGCCAGGACCTGCACGGGATCCAGGCCGATGGCCCAGACGACGAAGCCCGATACGAGCAGCGCGAGCGCGAGGTTGAATGCCGGCAAGGCGACCAGGTCGATCCAGCGCGGCAGCTCAATGGGCTGCGACATGGTCCGCCCCCCCCATCAGGCGGCCCAGTGCCTGCTCGCTGCAGCTGTCGATCGGCAGCTCGCCCGCGATGCGGCCCGCGTTCATCACGATCACGCGGTCGGCCAGTGCGAGCACCTCGTCGAGCTCCGACGAGACGACCAGCACCGCACCGCCGGCGTCGCGCATCGCACGCAGGCGCTCGTGGATGAATTCGATCGCGCCGATGTCCACACCGCGCGTCGGCTGGCCCACCAGCAGCACCTGCGGCTCGTGCACGGCCTCGCGCGCGAGCACCAGCTTCTGCTGGTTGCCACCCGAGAACTTGCTCGATCGCAGCCCCGGGTTGCGCGGCCGCACGTCGTAGCGCTCCATCATGTCGGCAGTGTCGGCGCGCATCGTGGCCTGGTTCATCACCGCGCCGCCGCCGTAGCGCGGCAGTGACTGATAACCCAGCACGGCCGACTCCCAGGCGCCGAAGGGCAGGACCAGGCCGCGGGTGTGGCGGTCTTCCGGCACGTGCGCCAGGCGCAGCGCACGTGCCTGCGCGGGGGTGAGCCAGCATGCGGGGTCGAAGTGCCGCCCGGCGATGTCGAGCGTGCCTTCCTGCGGCGCGAGCATGCCCGACAAGGCATCGAGCAACTCGCTCTGGCCGTTGCCCGAGACGCCGGCGATGCCGACGATCTCGCCCGCACGCAAGCTGATCGACACCCCGTCCAGGCGCGCCACGCCCAGGGCATCGCGCCAGCGCAGGCCCTGCGCCCGCAACAGCACGGCGCCGGGCTGTGCGCGGTGTGCGTCGCGGCCGAGATTCACCTTGCGCCCGACCATCGCCTGCGCCAGGCCGTCGATGCTGGTGTCGGCGGTGGCGCAGTCGAGCACCACGGCGCCGGCACGCATCACGGTCACGGCGTCGCACAGCGCCATGATCTCCTTGAGCTTGTGCGTGATCAGCAGGATGGTCGTGCCGCGGTCGCGCAAGGCACGCAGCGTGAGGAAGAGCTGTTCGGTTTCCTGCGGCGTCAGCACCGCGGTGGGCTCGTCGAGGATCAGGATGCGCGCACCGCGGTACAGCGCCTTCAGGATCTCCAGCCGCTGGCGCTCGCCCACCGGCAGGTCCTCGACGTTCAGGTCCAGCCGAACCTGCAGCCCGGTGTCCTTCATCAGCGCATCGAGCTTCTCGCGCACCTGCGCGCGCGCGGCCTGCAGGCGCCAGCCGGGCTCGGCGCCGAGCATCACGTTGTCGAGCGCCGAGAGGGTGTCGACCAGCATGAAGTGCTGGTGGACCATGCCGATGCCGCGCGCGATGGCATCGCTGGAATTGCGGATCCGGGCCGGCCGGCCCTCGATCGCGATCTCGCCGCTGTCGGCCTGGTAGAACCCGTAAAGGATCGACATCAGGGTGCTCTTGCCGGCGCCGTTCTCGCCGACGATGCCGTGCACGGTGCCGGCGGCGACCGTGAGGTCGACCGCCCGGTTGGCATGGACGGCACCGAACTTCTTGTCGATCCGCCGCATCGCCACGGCGGCGGGCGCGGAGCTCATGCAGTCACTTGCATGCGTTGGCCGCCATGTAGTCGATGACCTTGATCTTGCCGGCGATGATGTCGGCCTTGGCGGCGTCGACCCGCTTCTTCATGTCGGCCGTCACGAGCCTGGCGTTGTGCTCGTCCAGGGCGTAGTCGACGCCGTTCTCCTTCAGGCCGAGGTTGGTGACACCGGGCGTCACGCCCTTGAAGGCCTGCGTCACCGCGACGTCCACGCGCTTGACCATCGAGGTCAGCATGGTGCCGGGGTGCACATGGTTCTGGTTGCTGTCGACGCCGATGGCGAGCTTGCCGGCATCCTTGGCCGACTGGTAGACCCCCATGCCGGTGCCGCCGGCGGCGGCAAAGATCACGTCCACCCCCTTGGCGAACTGGCCCTTCGCCAGCTCGGAGCCGCGTGCCGGGTCGTTCCAGGCGCTCGGCGTGGTGCCGGTCATGTTGGCGCTGACCTCGACCTTGGGGTTGGCGTACTTCGCGCCCTGCTCGAAGCCGCACTGGAACTTGCGGATCAGCGGGATGTCCATGCCGCCGACGAAGCCGACCTTGCCGGTCTTGCTGGCGATCGCCGCCATCATCCCGACCAGGAAGCTGCCCTCATGCTCCTTGAAGACGATGCTCTGCACGTTGGGCAGGCTGACCACCGAGTCGATGATCGCGAACTGCAGCTTCGGGAAGTCCTTGGCCACCTTCTCGACCGCCGAGCCCTGCGAGAAACCGACGCCGACAATCGGATTGGCCCCGCGCTCGGCCATGCGGCGCATCGCCTGCTCGCGCTGCGTGGCGTTGGAGATCTCGAAGTCGAGGTAAGGCTTGCCGCTCTCCTTCTTCCAGGCCTCGGCGCCGCGGTAGGCCGCTTCGTTGAACGACTTGTCGAACTTGCCGCCCATGTCGTAGATCACGGCGGGTTCGGCCTGCGCGGACGTGGCCGAGGCCACCAGGGCGAGGCCGACAGTGGCCAGCAGCTTCGAGGTCATGCGGTGCGGCTCCTTATCTTGGGACGAGACCCGGATTGTGGCGGGCAGGATAGCAAGTGTCGGGCCGCGATCCACCGGTAGTTGCTAGCATGCACCGATGCCCGACGCCCCTGCTGCAACGCCCGCGACGTCACTGGCGTTGGCACGCCGGCTGCCCAAGGTGCTGCTGCACGAGCATCTGGATGGAGGATTGCGCGAATCCACCCTGCTCGAGCTGCTCGACGCCCACGGCATCGCACACCCCGCGACCGACGTACCTGGTCTCGTGCAGTGGTTCGACGACCGTGCGCACGCCGGCTCGCTGGTGGAATACCTGCGCGGCTTTGCGCTCACCGTGGCCGCGATGGCCAGCCCGCAGGCGATGGAGCGCGTGGCCTTCGAAGCCGCCGAGGACGCGCGCCTGGACGGCTGCGTGCTGGCCGAATTCCGGATCGCGCCGCTGCTGTTCGAGCCCTACGGCATCGGCGGCGACGCCGCTGTCGAGGCGATGCTCTCAGGCCTGGCGCGCAGCGCGCTGCCAACCGGCCTGATCGTCTGCGCGATGCGCGACCATGCCGATGCCGAGATCTTGCGCAGCGCCGAGCTGGCGCTGCGCTGGCTCGGCCGCGGAGTCGTCGCCTTCGACCTGGCCGGCCCCGAGCGCGGCTGGCCGGCGACCCGCCATGCCGGGCTGCTCGCGCGCCTGCGCGCGGCCGGCCTGAGCCTGACGCTGCACGCCGGCGAGGCCGATGCCGGCGAACGTGTGCTGGAGGCCGTGCGGCTGGGCGCGCAGCGCATCGGCCACGGCGTGCACTTCGTCGACCTGCTGCGCCGGCCCGGCGCCGATGCGGCGCTGGCCGAGCTGCGCGAGCACGGTGCGCACTTCGAGGTCTGCCCGACGAGCAATGTCCACACCGGTGCCGCCGCTTCGGTGGCCACGCACCCGATCCGTGCGCTGTGGGAGGCCGGCGTCTCGCTGTCGTTCCACACCGACAACCGGCTGATGTCGCGCACGTCGTCGTCGGCAGAAGCTGCGGCACTGGTCGACGAGGCCGGCTTCGGCTGGAACGACCTCGGCGCGATGGGGCGCCAGGCCGCCGTGGCGTCGTTCCTGGGCGAGTCCGCGCGCCAGGATGCGTTGAATGCGCTCCGGGACTGGTCAGCGGATCAGGCAAAACCCGATGTTGTGTCCGAGTGTCAGGGCAACGACACGGGGCCGCGCTAGCATCGTGCGCAACCGGTTGGCGCAACGCTTGCTAACTCGCCGGACCTTTCCCATTCCCCCAGACCACGAACAACCCGAGGAGTGATCGAGTGAGCGGCAATCCCTTCCTGACTTTCTCCAGAACGGCCCTCAGCGCCGCGGCTGCCATCGTCATCGCCGCGCCGGCGCTGGCGCAGAACACCACCGCCGGTGTCGGCGGGCGCGTGCTCGGTGCCGACGGCAAACCGGTGGCCGGTGCGACGGTGACGATCCTGCACGTCGAGTCCGGTTCGTCGAGCAATGCGGTCACCGATGCCGACGGCCGCTATGCCGCGCGCGGGTTGCGCGTGGGTGGCCCGTACACGATCACCATCAGCAAGGGGGGCCAGGTCGACAAGCGCGACGATGTGTTCCTGACGCTGGCCGAGCTGACCAGCGTCGATGCGGTGCTGGGCGCGCCGGCGCAGACCGTCGTCGTGACCGGCCAGGCCGCGGCCGCGTCGCAATTCAGCAGCGCCAACATGGGCGCCGGCACCAACATCAGCGGCCGGCAGCTGCAGGCGCTGGCCTCGATCCAGCGCAACCTGCAGGACTATGCGCGCACCGACCCGCGCGTCGCCCAGACCGACAAGGAGCGCGGCGAGATCTCGGCCGGCGGCCAGAACTCGCGCTACAACTCGATCACGATCGACGGCGTCACCACCAGCGACACCTTCGGCCTCGAATCGAACAACCTGCCCACGGCCAAGCAGCCGATCTCGATCGACGCGATCCAGTCGGTGCAGGTCAACATCTCCAACTACGACGTCACGCAGAAGGGCTACACCGGCGCCAACATCAACGCCGTCACCAAGAGCGGGACCAACGAGTTCAAGGGCAGCGTCTACTGGGTCACGCGCAACGACGAGCTCACCGGGGAGCGCTACACCCGCACGACCGACACCTTCTCGCCCACGCCGGCCTTCACCGAGAACACCAAGGGCTTTACGCTCGGCGGCCCGATCCTGAAGGACAAGTTGTTCTTCTTCGGTGCCTACGAAGAGCTCAAGAGCTCGCGTTCGTCGCCCGATTTCGGCCCGATCGGCAGCACCCGCAGCAATGTCGGCATCACGCCGACGGCGATCGCCGGCATCCAGGACATCGCCAAGAACACCTGGGGCTTCGACATCGGTGGCACCGAGGTCCCGCAGGGCACTTTCCTGACGGTCAAGGACACGCTGCTCAAGCTCGACTGGAACATCAGTGACCAGCATCGTGCCAACCTGCGCTACACCAAGACCGACCAGTCCGAACCCTTCTTCTCCGACTTCAGTGCGCGCAACATCTCGCTGAGCTCACACTGGTACAGCCAGGGCAAGACGATCGAGAGCGTGGTCGGCCAGTGGTTCGCCGACTGGACGCCGAACTTCTCGACCGAGTTCAAGCTGTCCAAGCGCGACTATGCGAGCGAGCCGAAGAACTTCGCGACCACACCCTACATCGCCTTCGACTTCTCGGGCGCCGTGCCCGCCGGCGTGACTGCCGGCGACCGCACGCTGCACACCGGCACCGAGCGCAGCCGCCACTTCAATCAGCTCTTCACGACGACCTGGGACGGCTATCTCGGCGCGACCTGGAACCTCGGCCAGCATGAGCTGAAGTTCGGCGCCGACCTGAGCAAGAACGACATCTTCAACGCCTTCCTGCAGGACGCGAACGGCCAGTACAAGTTCCAGTGCGAATCGACCTGGACCTACACGTTCAAGACCGGCGCCATCAACTGTGCCGACCTCGCACAGAGCGAGGCCGCCACGCTGGAGAACTTCAAGCGCGGCCGGCCTTCCGCGTACCAGGCCCAGTTGCCGCTGACCGGCAAGACCATCGACGATGGCGTCGCCAAGTGGAAACTCGGCAACACCGGCCTGTTCGTGCAGGACACGGTATCGCTGACCGACAAGCTCACCCTCACCGCCGGCCTGCGCGTCGACCAGACCAGCATGCCGGACAAGCCGCTGGCCAACGCCACGGTAGCGGCTGCAGTGATCCCGGGCAACCCGGTGACCGGCACGCGCCAGTCGGGCGGTTTCGGCTACGACAACAGCCACACGCTGGACGGGCAGAACCTGGTCCAGCCGCGCCTGGGCTTCAACTGGAACCTCGGCGGCAAGGACCAGCGCATGCAGCTGCGCGGCGGCCTCGGCCTGTTCCAGGGCGCCGCAGCCAACGTCTGGCTGTCCAACCCGTATTCGAATACCGGCATCGCGATGGCGTTCTACGGCTGCGGCCCGAGCAGCGAACTGGTCGGCGGTATCGCGCGCGCGAACTGCCCGACCACCGACGGTACATTCGCACTCGACCGCGCGGGCCAGAAGATCCTGCCCGGCACGCCGCCTGCCGCCAACGTCGACATCCTGGCCCCGGGCCTGGCGCAGCCCTCGGTCTGGAAGGCCAACCTCGCGTTCGACACCGAACTGCCCTGGTACAACCTGACGGCCGGCGCCGAATGGCTGCACACCGAGGTCAAGAACGCGATCACGTACGAGCACCTGAACCTCGGCGGCGCGACCAAGACCGGCCCGGATGGCCGCCAGCTGTTCTACACGACGCAGGGCTACAACCCCGCGTGCTGGACCTCCGGGGGTTCGTCGATCTCGACCGGCACCGCCTGCACCGGCCTGCGCTCGCGCGCGCTGAGCAACCCGAACTTCGCCAACGTGCTGCTCGCCAAGCCCACCGGCGACGGCAAGGGCGATGCGCTGACGCTGTCGCTGCAGCGCCCGACCCGCGGCGGCTTCGGCTGGACGGCGGCCTACACCTACACGACCTCGACCGAAGTGAGCCCGCTGACGTCGTCGGTGGCCAACTCGAACTGGGCCGCACGCTCGATCTTCAACCCGAACGAGCAGGTCGCCGCGAACTCGACCTACACGGTGCGTGACCGCATCAGCGCCTCGATGACCTTCCAGCACCAGTTCTTCGCCGGCTACAACACCACGCTGGGCGTGTTCTACGAGGGCCGCAAGGGCAAGCCCTACAGCTGGACCTTCAACAACGACATGAACGGCGACGGCCTGGGCGGCAACGACCTGATGTACATCCCCAAGGCCTTCGGCTCGGGCGACGTGGTGTTCCTCGGCGACACGGCGACCAGCAAGACGAACGAGACCAAGTTCTGGGAGATCGTCAACGCCTTCCCCGAGCTGCAGGGCGCCGCCGGCGGCGTGACCAAGCGCAACGGCAGCTATGCGAACTGGGTCAACAGCTTCGACGTCCGCCTGAGCCACGAGATCCCGGGGCTGAAGGCCGGCCACAAGGGCGTGATCACGTTCGACCTGCTGAATCTGGGCAACCTGATCAACAGCAAGTGGGGCCAGATCAACGAGGTTGGCTTCCAGTCCAATGGCGGCCCGGCACGCAGCTTCGTCAACTACGTCGGTATCGACCCCGCGACGGGCAAGTACATCTACAGCCTGCAGGGGCTGGAGGACTACGTGATCCGTCAGGTCAAGGGCGAATCGCAGTGGGCGGTGCAGCTGACGCTGAAGTACGAATTCTGAGCATGCGCCGATGCTGACGCCTGACCAGCGCCAGCAGTTCGACCGCGACGGCGTCCTCGTGTTGCCGGCCTTCAAGCCGGCCCACGAGGTCGCTTCGCTTCTGGGCCACGCGGCCGAGATCCTGCAGGCGCTCGATCCCGCGGCCAGTGGCGGCGTCTTCAGCACGCGCGAGCCCGGCCGCGCGGCCGACGACTGGTTCCTTGGCTCCGACAACACCGTGCGCGCCTTCTTCGAGGAGGAGGCCTTCGATGCGCAGGGCCGGCTCACGCGGCCGCTGGCGCACACGATCAACAAGATCGGCCACGCGCTGCACGACCTCGACCCGGTCTTCGACGCCTTTTCGCACGGCCCGGCCTTGGCCGAGCTGGCACGCGACCTGGGCCTGGAGCAGCCGCAGGTCTGGCAGTCGATGCTGATCTGCAAGCAGCCGGGCATCGGCGGCGAGGTGCGCTGGCACCAGGACGCCACCTATTTCTTCACCGAGCCGATCACGGTGACGACCTTCTGGTTCGCGCTCGAGGATGCCGATCTCGACAACGGCTGCCTCTGGGTGGAGCCGGGCGGGCACCGCGGCCCGCTGCGCGAACGCTTCGTGCGCGACGCGCGACGCACCGATCTGCAGGTGCTCGACACCACGCCCTGGCCGGACGAGTGGCGATCGGTGCCGCTGCCCTGCAAAGCCGGCACCCTCGTGGTCTTCCACGGGCTGCTGCCGCACTGGAGCGCGGCCAACCGGTCGCCGCG
>Ga0209682_10000724_pt1 | contig 11108 bp, 13 predicted proteins | sample DOMMetBare2Fresh_2_FD_187471 | JGI IMG/M metagenome (GOLD analysis project Ga0209682, IMG submission 187471) | Wetland sediment microbial communities from St. Louis River estuary, USA, under dissolved organic matter induced mercury methylation -... | ecosystem: Environmental > Aquatic >...
GGGGAGCGGTGGGAACAGGCCCTGGCCCGAAGCGGCCAACGGCCGCTTCGGGCCGGCAACAGAGGCTCATCGATGACCTCAGCACTGCTCACGGTCGAGGACCTGCGCGTGGCCTATCCGGCGCGCGAGGGGGGCTGGACCGAGGTCGTGCGTGGCGTGTCGTTTGCGCTCGGGCGCGAACGGCTGGGCATCGTCGGCGAATCGGGCTCGGGCAAGAGCCAGACCGGGCGCGCGATCCTCGGGCTGACCGCACCGGGCGGCCGCGTGACGGCGAAGACCCTGCGTTTCGACGGCATCGACCTGCTCGATTGCCCGCCAGCGCAGCGGCGCGAGCTGCGCGGCGGCCGCATCGCGATGGTGCTGCAGGATCCGAAGTACTCGTTGAATCCCGTGATGAGCATCGGTGCGCAGATCGTCGAGACGCTGCGCACGCACCGGCCGGTCTCACGCGCGGCGGCGCGCCAGGAGGCGCTCGATGCATTGGCGGCGGTGCAGATCGACGACCCCGGGCGTGTCTTCAGGCTCTACCCGCACGAGGTCTCGGGTGGCATGGGCCAGCGCGCCATGATCGCGATGATGCTGATCGCGCGGCCCGAGCTGCTGATCGCCGACGAGCCCACGTCGGCACTCGACGTCACGGTGCAGCTCGAGGTCCTGAGGATCATGGACAAGCTCGTCGCCGGGCGCGGCATGGGCCTGATCTTCATCTCGCACGACCTGCGCCTGGTCTCGTCGTTCTGCGATCGCGTGCTCGTGATGTACGCCGGCCGCGTGGTCGAGGAGATCGCGGCGGCCGACCTGCAGCGCGCCAAGCATCCCTACACGCAGGGCCTGCTGAACTGCCTGCCGCAGCTGGCGCAGTCACGCCATCCGCTGCCGGTGCTGGACCGCCGGCCGGAGTGGCTCGAGCCATGAGCCTGCAGCGACAAGCTTCGCAGGGGATCGGCCTGGAGGTCTCGAACCTGCGCGTGGTCTACGACGGCTTCGTCGCGCTCGACGATGTGTCGCTCGCCGTCGCACCCGGCGAAAGCTTCGGCCTCGTCGGCGAATCGGGCTCGGGCAAGAGCACGGTGCTGCGCGCGATCTGCGGCCTCGCGCCAATGGCCGTCGGCAAGGTCGCCCTCATCGGTGGCGAGGGTCTGCCGGCGCCCGGCAGCAAGGCCTTCCGGCGCCAGGTGCAGATGGTGTTCCAGGACCCGTACGGCTCGCTGCACCCGCGCCAGACGGTCGACCGCATCCTGGCCGAGCCGCTGGCGATCCACGGTCTGGACGATGCCGAGGGGCGCATCGAGCGTGCGCTGGAGGACGTCGGCCTGGGTCAGGGCTTCCGCTTCCGCTATCCGCACCAGCTCTCGGGTGGCCAGCGCCAGCGCGTGGCGATCGCGCGCGCGTTGATCCTCGAGCCGCAGGTGCTGCTGCTCGACGAGCCGACATCGGCGCTCGATGCCTCGGTCCAGGCCGAGGTGCTGAACCTGCTGGAAGCGCTGCGCGCCAGGCACGGCCTGAGCTTCCTGATGGTCAGCCACGACCTCGCCGTCGTCACCCACCTGTGCCAGCGCCTGATGGTGATGCAGCGCGGCCGCACGGTCGAGGTGATCGATGCGACCGATCTCGCGGCGCACCGCGTGCAGGCCGACTACACCCGCATGCTGATGGAGGCGTCGGACGGCTTCCGGCGCACGGCGAACGCGCCAGCCTAGCGGCGCCAGATCGTCATCGTCCAGTTGTCGATGCCGCGCGTGCGTGTGCCGGTGACGCCGGCCGCGCTCGTCTCGATCAGCTGCGCAAAGCCCAGGCGGATCGGCGCCCCGTCGACGCCGAAGTTCGGGCAGCTCTCGCCGGTCGTGCACGCCGGGCCGTCGATGAGGCGGAAGTCGCTCGACGCCATTGCCGCGCGCGGGCTGGCCGCGATCCAGGTGCTCGAGCCGGAGCAGCCGCGGCTCCAGTTGTCAGTCGCCACGTAGCGGCGCCCGCCCTGCAACAACAGCGGCACCGTGCCGATGTAGGCGTTGCTCGTCGAGGCGCCGGGGGTCTCGCAGTCCTCGGTGGCATCGATCACGTGGATCGCGCCCTGGGCCGCGGGGTCGTAGAGCGCCGTCTGCGAAGTCTGGTAGATCCGCAGCGCACTCGGCACGACCGGCACCAGGATCGTCGTCTGGCGGAAGGCCCCCGGGTTGCCGCCGCTGGCCTGCGTGCTGACCTCGGCACTCGGGCCGCCGCTGGCCGGATCGGCCCAGGTCGTCGCGGTCCAGGTTTCGGGCCCGAAGTCGCCGTCCCGGTAGATCACGGGCGGCATCGAGGACACGAAAAGGCTGCCCTGGGCGGACGTCGTGCCCTTCGGATCGGTCACGGTCACCTGGACCAGGGCGCCGTCGTCGGCGAGCGTGGCGCTGGCCAGTGTGTACGTGTCGCCGGTGGCGCCGGCGATGAGCTCGCAGGTGCTGCCGCCGCGTGGCACGCGACACCAGCGGAAAGTCGGCTGCGTGACGTGCGTGGTGGCGACGACAAAGCGTGCCGGCGTGCCGACCTGCACGGTCTGGCGCGCTGGTTGCATTTCCGAGGCCGGCCAGCCGCCGATGCCGTCGGGGTCGAGTTCGAACGGCGGAAATCCACCGCCGCTGCCGACCAGCGTGGCGAGACCGGCTGCAGTGACGGCTGCGAGCCGCAGCCGGTGACGGGTGTCATGAGTCATGCTGGACCTCCAGGGGTGCTTGCCGCTTGAGCACCAGGGCGGCGACCAGCGTGCCGGCCGTCAGTGCCGCGAGATCGGCGATGTCGAAGGTACCGCGCTCGGCGTAGCGCGCGAACACATCGAGGCCGGGTGTCGACGCCCACAGCGACACCAGCGGCACCGACAGTGCCGGGTGCTGCGTGCATTCGGCGACGGCGTCGATGGCCCACCACGTGAGGCATGGGCCGGCGATGGCTGCACGGCGCGGCCAGACGGCCGCGCTGAGCAGGATGAAGGCAAACGGATGCAGGGCGCTCGGCAGCCACGCGCCGGCGCTGCCGAAGAGCCGGGTGCCACCGTGCCAGGACCACGCGGCGGGAATCAGCAGGGCGCGACCTGCCGGGCGGTCGGCCAGGTAGATGAGCAGGCCGATCGCGAGCGCAAGGATCGCCAGCCCGACCGGCAACCACGGGCCTCGATGTGCGACGAATCGGCGCTGTGCCACGACCCGACTCCAGGCGCCGCCGGCGGCAGCCCCTCGTGCTCGACTCTAGGCCCGCGGCGCCGCCGCGGATTGAGGAATGTCAGCGCGCCGGCGGGGCCGAGGCGGCCGCGGCCGCCGGTGCGATCGCCGACATGCCGGCGCAGGGGTCGCCGCGCTCGGCGCGGGCGGTGATCCACACGTAGGTGTACGGCATACCGGCCGTCCGCGCGCCGGTCTCGAGGAAGCCGACGCTGACGATGCGCGCCTGCGGCTGCTGTGCCGAAGCCAGCTGCGGCACGCCGAAGTCGGTCCGCACGTGGCCGTTGCCGGCCACCAGCACGGCCGGGCGCGTGCCGGCATCGCGCAGCGCGAGCCACATCGAGGCGTCGCGCGCACGTTGCGCCGAGCGCATGCCGCCCAGGCGCGAGGCCGGCAGCATGCCGCAGTGGCCGTCGACCAGGTCTTCGTCCAGCGCGGCCTGCGCGGACGCGGCGAGCGGCGAGGCCTCGATCGTCGCGGCGAGTTCCGCCGGCACCGCAGAGGCGCCGGAACGCGCCACCTGCCGGGCGATGTCGCGCGCGGCATTGCCGCCGAGCAATGGCCCGCCGGCGCGTGCGATCGGCGCAAAGAGCGGCTCGTGGATCGGCCACTGCCAGCCCTTGGCGTCGAAGCCGGCGGCCACGAGGCTGGCCTGCAGATCGGCGCCGAATTGCACGCGCCGGCCGCGTTCCAGGTGCTCGGCGACGACCGCCGGTGCCACGCCGCCCGGCACGGCCAGCGCGGCGAGCAACTCGCCGCGGCGCTGATGGTGGACCCTGTTGTCGTGCTGCTCGCCGAGCAGCGCGTAATCGCTGGCGCGCAGAGCGGCCAGCAACTGGTCGCGCGTGACGGTGCGGCCGCTGGCGACCTCGACGATGCGCTCGTCCTCGCCCCGCAGCGCCGCACAGCCGGCGAGCAGCGCGAGCATGGCTCCGAGGGCGGCAAGGGCGCGCAGCAGGGCGGTCATGCGGCCCCGGTCAGCCGAGCGCGACGTCGAGCATCAACTCGTTGGCCAGTGTGCCGATGTCGCGCTTGAGGTCGTCGACCGACAGCGTCTTGGGCATCTGCAGGTGGGCGCTGACCTTGAAGGTCTTCTTCTCCTGGCCCTGGCTGCGCACGACTTCGGTGTGGAGGTACTCGATGCTGACGTTGCGATCGGCCAGCATGCGTGTGAGCTGGCTGACGATGCCCACGCGGTCGTCGCCGACGAGCTCGATCGCGACGCCGCGCAATGGCGAGGCGGCCGCGCCGGCGCCCTTGGCGATGACCACGCGCAGGCCCGACGATTCCAGCCCGTGCAGCGCATTCGCCAGTGCGTCCAGGTTTTCCGGTGGCACCTCCAAATGCACCATGCCGGCAAACTCGCCGCCGAGGTTGGCCATGCGGCTGTCGGTCCAGTTGGCGCCGAAGCGCTGGGCGCGGTCGGCGATCAGGCTGACGATGCCGGGGCGGTCGGGGCCGATCACGGTGGCGACCAGCGAGGCGGTGCTCACGGTGGCGTCTTCGGTCAGCATGACCGAGCGGCGGAGCATCGGCGCCTTGGTCGCGTACTTCGGATCCTGCGTGTGCGCCGGCAGCGTGCCGTGGTCGCGCGCGTGGCGGACCACCTGTGCCAGCAGGCGCAGGCCCATCGGCGCGAGCTCGCGCTCCCACAGCGTGCGCGCGGTGTCGTCCTTGGCGACGAAACACCAGTCCTGGGCCGCGATCGCGCCGGCGTCCCAGCCGTCGGCGAGGTGGTAGACCGAGCCGCCGGCGACCGGGTCGCCCGCCAGGATGGTCCACTCGACCGCCGCGATGCCGCGGTGGCGCGGCAGCAGCGAGGGGTGGTAGCCGACGCCGCCCAGGCGCGCACGCGCCAGCGCCTCGTTGCTCACCCGGGCGTGCGTGTGTGCGGCGACGATGACGTCGCTGCCCGCGGGGATCGCCTCGCCGGGTACCAGCTTCGGGTTGGCCAGCACGTGCACCGGCAGCCCGGCGGCGCGGCCGGCGAGCGCAAGGCGGTCGTCCTCGGCCGGAGCGACGACACCGGAGATCTCGACCCCCTCTTCCTTGCGCAGGGCCTCGAGCACCGTGGCGCCGAAGAAGCGGGAACCGACCAGGGCGACTTTCATGACTTCGCGTGTCCTCGGGGCATATCGACGATGGAACGAGTCACTGGTCGGCGTAGGGCCCGACCAGCGTGTGGAGGTGGTCCTTGGACTCGCCGTCCAGGTAGGGCATCAGCAGGCTGAGCGTGTGGTAGGCCCCGCGGGCCAGTGCGGCGCCGGCGCTTTCGGGCTCGAGCGCCTTGCGCGGATCGCGCACGTACTCGTAACTCAGCCAATAGGTCAGCACGACGACCATCGAGGTCGCGACCGGCCCGCTCTCGCGGGCGTCGATGCGCATCGCGCCGCCCTGGCCGAGGCCGTCGAGCAACTGCCGCACGGCCTTGCCCTTGTTCTTGAGCACGAACTGGAAATGCGTCTCCAGACGGCGGTTCTTGCTCAGCAGGTCGTTGAGGTCGCGGTAGAGGAAGCGGTACTGCCAGATCAGTTCGAACAGCATGTGGAAGAACAGCCAGGCATCCTCGATGTTGCGCACGCCCTCGGCGGCGGCGAGCAGCTCGTTCAGCGCACGCTCGTAGCGGTCGAACAGCGCATTGATCAGCTCGTCCTTGGCCGGATAGTGGTAGTAGAGATTGCCCGGGCTGATATTGAGCTCGGCCGAGATCAGCGTGGTGCTGACGTTGGGCTCGCCGAAGCGGTTGAACAGCTCGAGCGTGACCTCGAGGATCCGCTCCGCGGTGCGACGGGGTTTCTTCTTCTCTGCCATCTTGCGCCTGATTCTGGCACCGGCGGCGGCCGTCGGCCCTGCCTACAATCCCGCCGATGCCTGCGATCGAGTTCCGTGACGTCGGAAAGACCTATGCCGGCGCACGCGGCACGCTGCGGGCGCTCGACGGCGTGTCGTTCGACATCGAGCGGGGCGAGTTCTTCGGCCTGCTGGGCCCCAACGGCGCGGGCAAGACGACACTGATCAGCATCCTCGCCGGCCTGACGCGGGCCACCCAGGGCACGGTCAGGGTCATGGGGCACGACGTCGTCACCGACTACGCCGCCGCGCGCAAGACACTGGGCATCGTGCCGCAGGAGCTCGTCTTCGATCCCTTCTTCAGCGTGCGCGAGACATTGCGCATCCAGAGCGGCTATTTCGGCGTGACGGGCAACAACGCCTGGATCGACGAAGTCCTGGCCGAACTGGGGCTTTCGGACAAGGCCCATGCCAACATGCGCCAGCTCTCCGGGGGCATGAAGCGGCGCGTGCTGGTCGCGCAGGCGCTGGTGCATCGGCCGCCGGTGATCGTGCTCGACGAGCCGACCGCGGGCGTGGACGTCGAGCTGCGCCAGACGCTGTGGCGCTTCATCGCGCGCTTGAACCGCGAAGGCCATACCGTGCTGCTGACCACGCATTACCTGGAAGAGGCCGAGGCGCTGTGCGGGCGGATCGCGATGCTCAAGCAGGGCAAGGTCGTCGCGCTGGACAAGACCTCGGCGTTGCTCGCGGGCCGCGCGGCGACGATGCTGCGCTTCAAGAGCGACACCGCCCTGCCCGCGGCGCTGGCCGCGCAGGCGCGCGTGACCGGCCGCATCGTGCAGCTCAAGGCCCACGACGCCGCCGAGGTGGAGACGCTGCTCGCGGCGCTGCGCGCGGCGGGTGTCAAGGTCGAGGATCTCGAGATCGGTCGCGCCGACCTCGAGGACGTGTTTCTCGAGATCATGCAGGGAGTGCCGCAATGAGTGCCGCCCGGCCGCTGCGCAGGCGCTCGCTCCCCCTTGGCGGGACGGTGCGCAGAGTCAAGGGGGCGCCATGAGCCTTGCCGGCGCCGGCACGCTGTTCCGCAAGGAGATCCTGCGGTTCTGGAAGGTGGCCTTCCAGACCGTCGCCGCACCGGTGCTGACAGCCGTGCTGTACCTGATGATCTTCGGCCACGTGCTGTCGGACCACGTGCAGGTCTACCCGGGCGTGAAGTACACCAGCTTCCTGATCCCGGGCCTCGTGATGATGAGCGTGCTGCAGAACGCGTTCGCGAACAGCAGTTCGTCGCTGATCCAGAGCAAGATCACCGGCAACCTGGTGTTCCTGCTCGTCACGCCGCTGTCGCCGGCGGCCTGGTTCGTGGCCTACGTGGGCGCGTCGATCGTGCGCGGGCTGACGGTGGGCCTCGGCGTGATGCTGGTGACGGTCTGGTTCGCGCCGCCGGCGCTGGCCGAACCGTGGTGGATCGTGATCTTCGCGGCGCTCGGCGCCGGCATGATGGGGTCGCTCGGCCTGATCGCCGGGTTGTGGGCGGAGAAGTTCGACCAGCTCGCAGCGTTCCAGAACTTCATCATCATGCCGATGACGTTCCTCTCCGGGGTCTTCTACTCGGTGCACTCGTTGCCCGGGCTGTGGCAGACGGTGAGCCACCTGAACCCGTTCTTCTACATGATCGACGGCTTCCGGCGCGGCTTCTTCGGCGCCAGCGACGTGTCGCCCTGGGTCAGCCTGGCGGTCGTGGTCTTCGGCTTCCTCGTCGTTGCCGCCATCGCCCTGCGCCTGCTGCAGACCGGCTACAAGATCCGTACTTGACGGCGGGGGGCGTGCCGGCGCTGCTGGCTCAGCCCGCGCCGCCGAAGATGTCGACCACGGCCTGCACGTCGCGCGGACCCACGGCATGGGCCAGCCGGGTGGCCGGATCCACGCACGCGGCGCGCAACAGTTCGGGGGCGAAGCTGCCGAGCCCGCGGAAGGCCTGTATCCGGACTTCGGAGCCACCGTCGACGGCCCGCATGGACGCGGCCAGCGCGCGACATTGCACCGGGTTGTAGGCGAGGCGGCGCAAGGCGGTGCCGCCGTCCGCGCCGCGGACCCGTGGCACCAGCTCGAACATCGGCGCACGCACCATCCAGATCCGACCGTCCTCGATCAGGCCCGGCAGCCAGCGCTGGAAATACAGCAGCATCAGCGCCCCGATGTGGATGCCGTCGGCATCGGGGTCGAACAGCAGGGCGATGCGATCGAAGCGCAGGCGCCCAGCGGCGTCGGCCGGCAAGGCCGTCGGCGCGTCCAGCCCCAGCGCATCGGCCAGCTGGCGGAACAGCACGTGCTGCGCAACCCTGGCCGGGGGAGCGGCCCAGGCATTGAGCGGCTTGCCCTGCAGGGGCAGCACCGCCTGCAGGCGTTCGTCGCGCACCGCAACGACCGATTGCGACGCCGAGTCGCCCTCGACCAGCAGCAACTCGCAGCCTGAACCGGGGCCGTGCTGCTGGCAATCGACGAGCTTGGCGCGGGATTGGGCAGGGCGGGCGGCCATCGACGCATTATTGCCAGGCGTCTGGACAGCCCGCGGAATTGCGGTCCGGTGCGAGGGACATGGCCGTGGCCGATAATCCGGCGATGGCCGACCCCACGCCCCAACAAGTGCAGGAATTCATCGCCGCCGGGCTGCGCTGCGAGCAGCTCGAGGTCGACGGCGATGGCCGCCATTTCTTCGCCACCATCGTCTCGGCCGAATTCGAGGGCCTGCCGCGGGTGCGGCGGCACCAGCGGGTCTACGCGGCGCTGGGCGATAGAATGCGCGAGCAGATCCACGCGCTGTCGATGAAGACGCTCACCCCCGCCGAATTTGCCGCCCAGCAGGGTGGCGACTCGGCTCACCACCAACACTGAACACCGCCCGCGGTGCGCTGCGGGTGGCGGGTGCGCCCAACCCCGGCGAGACTCCCGATCCACCCGCTGTGAGCCGCAGTAAGCAACGACTGCCCGACGCCACAGCCTCATGGACAAACTTCTCATCCGCGGTGGACGCCGCCTGAACGGCGAGATCGCCATCACCGGCGCCAAGAATGCCGCGTTGCCCGAGCTGTGCGCCGCGTTGCTCGTGGCCGAGCCGGTGACCTTGGCCAACGTGCCCAGGCTGCAGGACGTGGCGACGATGCTCAAGCTGCTGCGCCACCTGGGCGTGAAGGCCGAGCGCTCGGAGTCGCAGCCGGACGTCGTGGCGCTCGACGCCACGCAGATCGGCGCGCCCGAGGCGCCCTACGACCTGGTCAAGACCATGCGTGCCTCGATCCTGGTGCTGGGCCCGCTGCTGGCGCGCTTCGGCCAGGCGCGGGTGTCGCTGCCCGGCGGTTGCGCGATCGGCTCGCGGCCGGTCGACCAGCACATCAAGGGCCTGCAGGCCATGGGGGCCGACATCGTCGTCGAGCACGGCTACATCGTGGCCAAGGCCAGCCGCCTGAAGGGCGCGCACATCACCACCGACATGGTCACGGTGACCGGCACCGAGAACCTGATGATGGCCGCCACCCTGGCCGATGGGCTGACGGTGCTGGAGAACGCTGCCCAGGAGCCCGAGGTGACCGACCTCGCCAACCTGCTGGTCGGCATGGGCGCCCGGATCGAGGGCATCGGCAGCAGCCGCATGCGCATCGAGGGGGTCGACAAGCTGCACGCGCCGGCAGCGCCGCACCGCATCATCCCCGACCGCATCGAGACCGGCACCTTCCTGTGCGCGGTGGCGGCGGCCGGCGGCGACGTGCTGCTGAAGAGTGCCGAGGGCCGCCACCTCGGGGCGGTGATCGACAAGCTGCGCGAGGCCGGTGTCTCGATCGAGACCGGCGAGGGCTGGATCCGCGTGAAGATGGACCGCCGGCCCAAGGCCGTGGGCTTCCGCACCAGCGAGTACCCGCTGTTCCCGACCGACATGCAGGCCCAGTTCATGGCCGTCGATTGCATCGCCGACGGCACGGCGGCGATCAGCGAGACCATCTTCGAGAACCGCTTCATGCACGTGAACGAGTTGATTCGCCTCGGCGCGCACATCACGATCGACGGCCACACGGCGGTGGTGCAGGGCGTGCCGCAACTGAGCGGCGCCACCGTGATGGCGACCGACCTGCGCGCCTCGGCCAGCCTCGTGATCGCCGGCCTGGTGGCCGACGGCGAGACGGTCGTCGACCGCATCTACCACCTCGACCGCGGCTACGACCGCATGGAAGAGAAGCTGCGCGCGGTCGGCGCCGATATCGAGCGCGTGAAATGAAGGACCGCAAGCTCACTTCGTTCGCGGCCCCCGAGGGGTGCGCAGTGCCCTTCGCAGCGGCCGGGCGGGCACTGCCATGATCACGCTTGCACTGTCCAAGGGCCGCATCTTCGACGAGACGCTGCCGCTGCTGCGCGCGGCGGGCATCGAGGTCGCCGAGGACCCGGAGAAGAGCCGCAAACTCATCATCGGCACCAACCGGCCCGACGTGCAGGTGGTGCTGGTGCGCGCGACCGACGTGCCAACCTACGTGCAGTACGGCGGCGCCGATCTCGGCGTGGCGGGCCTGGACAACCTGCTCGAACACAGCGACGACGGCCTGTACCGTCCGCTCGACCTGAAGATCGCCCGGTGCCGCATGAGCGTGGCGGTGCGCGCGGACTTCGACTACGCCGCTGCGGTGAAGCAGGGCTCGCGCATCCGCGTCGCGACCAAGTACACCGGCATCGCGCGCCAGCACTTCAGCGACAAGGGCGTGCACGTCGACCTGATCAAGCTCTACGGGTCGATGGAGCTGGCGCCATTGACCGGCCTGGCCGATGCCATCGTCGACCTCGTCTCGACCGGCTCGACGCTGAAGGCGAACCACCTCGTGGAGGTCGAGAAGATCATGGACATCAGCTCGCGCCTGGTCGTCAACCAGGCGGCGCTGAAGCTCAAGCGCGAGCCGATCCGGGCGCTGATCGACGCGTTCGAGAAGGCGGTGGGATGAGACATCTTGGGTCAACCCCCCTGCTCGGGAGCGAGTTTTGGGGCGCCGACGTGGAGGTCGGGGTCGTAGGGTTTGCGGTCGGTCCAGGCACGCCAGATGACGCGCAGCCAAGCTCGCGCGAGGATGCGAATCGCATGGG
>Ga0209682_10000725_pt1 | contig 11100 bp, 10 predicted proteins | sample DOMMetBare2Fresh_2_FD_187471 | JGI IMG/M metagenome (GOLD analysis project Ga0209682, IMG submission 187471) | Wetland sediment microbial communities from St. Louis River estuary, USA, under dissolved organic matter induced mercury methylation -... | ecosystem: Environmental > Aquatic >...
GCGCGGAAGGGCTGGCCGTCGCCGCGCGTTTCACCGACGAGGCCATCGCCGAGGGGCTCGTCGGGGCCTACCGCGCCGCCCTCCACCTCGACTAGGTTCCCGCCACCATGCTGCTCCTCCCGTCCGAACGGCCCGCCCACGCTGCGCCCGGCGCCCTGCGCTGGTCCGCCTTCGTCTGGGCCGTGCTGCACGTCCCGGTGCTGCTGCTGCTCTACGCCGGCCCCATCGGCCAGGCGGTGCGCGGCGTGCCGGAGGGCTACCGGGCCGCCACCTGGCCCTCCTTCCCGCTCCAGGCGGCCGCCCTGGCCCTGGCCCTGTGGGTGGTGACGCTGCCGCTCTCCCTGTGGCCGCGCCTCTACCGCTGGGCCCTGCCGGCCGTCACCGGCCTCGCCACCATCGTGCTGGCGGTGGACGCGCGCACCTACGCGGCGGTCGGCTTCCACATCAACGGCTTCTTCCTGCGGGTGGCCATGCAGCCGGCGGCGCTGCAGGAGACCGGCGTGCCGCTTTCCGACGTGCTCGTCCTCCTCGGCCAGGGGGCGCTCTGGCTCCTGGCCGAGGTGGTGGTGGGGCGCTGGTTCCTGGGGCGCTTCGCCGCCTCGCGGCGCACCTGGGCCTTCGCGCTCGCCCTGCTGCTCCTCGCCGCCGCCGAGCGGACCTGGGTGGCCAGCCTCGCCTTCTTCGGCGGCCCGGGCGTCTTCGCGGCCGGGCAGACGCTGCCGCTCCAGGCGCCGGTGCGCATGAGCTACATCTGGGAGCGCATCACCGGGCGCCAGGCGCTCTCCAGCCCGCTCAAGGGCGTGGCCGGCGAGTCGGCGCTGAAGCTCCCGCCCGGCGTGCCGCCCGCCGAGATCAGGTTCGAGCGGAAGCCGGACGTGGTCTTCGTGCTGCTGGAGAGCGCCCGCGCCGACTACCTGCAGCCCGAGGTCATGCCGAAGCTGCTCCGGCGCGCCGAGGCCGGCGGGACCATCTTCGAGCGCCACTACGCCCTCTCCTCCTCCACCTACTTCACCGTCTTCGGGCTGCTCTTCGGCCTGCAGGCCCACAAGCTCGACGCGGTGGTCGGCTCGGGCCGGCGCCCCGAGCTCTTCCCGGCCTTCTCCGCCAACGGCTACGCCTCCAAGTTCCTGGCCGCCTCGTCGGTCGACTGGATGGGGCTGCGCGAGCAGGTCTTCGGCGACGTGCAGCAGTCGCTGGAGACCGACTGGCCGGAGGGGCTCACCCCCGACCAGAAGGACGCCGCCATGCTGGAGGAGGCCAAGCGCTTCGTCTCCGGGGCGGGCGACAAGCCGGTCTTCCTCTTCCTCTTCTTCGTGGGGACCCACTTCAACTACTCGTACCCGCCCCGCTCGGCGAGGTTCTCGCCGGTCTGGAACGGCGAGGGGATCCTGAAGGCCAGCGCCGCGCCGGGCGACCTCATCCTGGCGCGGGCCCGCAACTCGGCCTACGAGGCCGACTGGAAGATCGACGAGTTCCTCGCCTGGTACGAGCAGGCGCGCGGGCGCCGGCCGCTGGTGGTGGTCACCGGCGACCACGCCGAGGAGATGCGCGAGCAGGGGCACGTGGGGCACGGCTCGGCGCTGACGGTGCAGCAGATCCACGTGCCCATGGTGGTGTTGGGCGAGGGCGTGCCGGTGGGGCGGCGCGACGCCCCCACCAGCCACGCCGACGTGGTGCCGACGCTGCTCGGGCTGCTCGGCGACCACCACCCCCCGGCGCTCTACAGCGACGGCCTCTCCATGTTCGAGGCGCCGCAGGACCGCTTCGTGCTGGCCTCGCTCGGCTGGGAGCCGCGCTTCGCCGCCATCGGCAAGGACCTCAAGGTCGCCTTCTACGGCATGGACGCCGGCCTGGGCGGCGTCACCATCACCGACCCCTTCGACCGGCCCCTCGCCGACGGCGAGGCCCGCTTCTCGGCCGCGGCCCCGCGCATCCTGCGGCTCTTCGGCCACGGCACCGCCGGCGCCGGCACCCCGGCGCTCCTGCCGGCGGCGGCGGCCGGGACACCGCTGCCCTAGCCCTGGTCGCGGCGGTCCGCCGACGCGGTCGAGGTCGCCACGCCGGGCGCGCCGCCAGGCCGGCCCGCGGCCAGGCGGAGGTCGGTGCGCTCCACCAGATCCGGGATGCCGCGCACCGCGTAGTCGTCGATGACGCGGAAGCGGAAGTCGCGGCCGAAGAGGTCCTCGCCCCGCAGGATCCGCTCCTGGAGCTCGGCGGTGGGGACGCCCTTCAGGAACCAGTCGTCGGCGTGGGCGAAGGCCTTGACCTTCTCGGCGATGAAGTCGAAGCCGCCCAGGTAGGAGTGGTGCCAGCCCATGAGGCGCCGCGTGAACGGCTTGGGCCGGGAGTTGCGGAGCCGGTGGACCGAGAAGCCCTCGTCCCAGCCGTACCCCGCGCGGAACGCCACCTGTCGGCGCTGGCGCAGGTGATCGCGCGGGTGGACGATCTGGTAGTCGAGGAAGTAGTAGCTGCAGGCGTAGGTGGGGAAGACGTAGCTCCGCCAGGGCCACCAGAACCAGCGGCGCAGCGCCGGCGCGGCACGCGGATCCAGGAACTCGTCGAAGTCCTGCACCAGCACGAGGTCGGCCGGCTCGACGAGCCCCTCCCGCTTCAGGCGACCGAAGGCGTGGTCTCGCAGCACCCGCTCGCGCTCGAAGTGGTCGAGGCCGGCGTGCGCCTTCAGGTCGACCGGGTCGAAGAGGACGCGGCGGCGCAGCTCGGTGGGGAGCCGCTCGACGAGGCCGGGCACCTGGAACGGCCGCGACACCTTCTGCGAGAGCGAGTCCTCCGCCTCGGAGACCACGAGCAGGTCGGCGTACCGGAGGGCGCTGCGGACGCGCTCCAGGAAGTAGTGCGCCTCGTTCCAGTACATCGTCGTCTCGATGAAGCGCATCGGCTCCCCCTTCGCGAGGTGCGCGATGATGCCAGCGCTGTGGGTGGACGCAAGCCGGGCGCGGTCGGGCGGTCAGGCGCGGGGGCCGAGCAGCGGTGCCAGGGCCGCCGCCAGGAGGTCCTGCGCATGGGCCCAGGTGAGCTCGGCCGCGCGCGGGTGGATCCGCCCTGGCTGGCGGGGCGCCAGGAGGAGGCGGCGCGCCTCGGCCTGGAAGGCCGGGGCCCCGGCCGCCACCGTCAGGAGGGGCGCATCGGCGAAGGGCTCGAAGCCGCGCAGGCTGTGCGGCGTGGCCACCACCGGCCGGCCGCTCACCAGCGCCTCGGCGGTCTTGAGGTTGGTGCCGCCGCCCTCGCCGATGGGCAGCAGCACGGCGTGGGCGTTGGCGAGCAGCGCGTCCAGGGTGGCGCGCGGCAGCAGGCCCGGGGCCCACCAGCGGCCCGAGTCGGGCCCGCCGTGCGCGCGAGCCAGGGCCGGCCGGCCGAGCAGGGCCGTCCCGGCGCTGCCCACCACCACCAGGCGCGCCCCCTCGGGCACCCAGTCGAGCACCTCGCCGAGGAAGGCGGTGAAGCCGTGGAGGTTGGGCTGGTGGGCGCTGGCTGCGAAGACCGCGTAGGGGCCGAGCCGGTCGAAGGGTGGCGGCAGCGGCGCGGCCACCACCGGGTCCACCCCGTTGGGCACCACGACGGCCCGGCGCGCCCCCATGGCGCGCAGCGCCTCGGCGTCGGCCTCGCTGACGGCCAGGCACAGGTCGGCCTCCCGCGCCGCCGCCGCCTCCAGGGTGCGGATGGCCTCCACCGCGCGGGCCGTGGCGCGGGCCGGCGCGCCGCCGAGCCGCCAGACCCGGTCGCGCAGCGACCACTCGACGTTGTGGCTGCTGTAGACCAGCCGGGCGCCGCGCCAGGGCCCCTCGTCTCGCAGCCGCCGCGCCAGCGGGAAGACCCAGGGGTGCTCGGCCTGGATCAGGTCGACGCGCGGCGGGCCGAGGCGGGCCAGGCGGCGCACCGGGCCGGCGGCCCGCTCGCACCACCAGGCGCGCCGCAGGTCGCCCAGGCCGGGTGGAGAGCGCAGCCAGCGCACCGCCACGCGGGCCAGGAAGGGGAGGGCCAGGTCGAGCGGCCCGCGCCGCTCCCGGGGCCGGAGCACCACGGCGGCGCGGTGGACCTCGGTGCCGGCGCGGCGCAGCCCGGCGGCCAGGGCGGCCACCCGGAGCTCGCCGCCCGAGCGCGGCTCGTCGGCGACGGTGAAGGGCGTGAGCTGCAGCGCCACCGGCCCGCCGGCCATCAGCGGGCCTCCGAGAGGAGCGCGAGGTAGAGCGCCAGGTAGCGGTCGGCGCAGTCGTCCCAGGAGAAGCCGGCCGCGTGGCGGCGCACGGCGTCGGCGCGGCCGGGCCGGCGCGCGTCGGCGAGGCCCGCCTCGATGACCCGGCGCATCTCCTCCGGGTCGAAGCGGCGGAAGTAGTAGGCGGCGTCGCCGCCCACCTCGGGCAGGCAGGTGCGGTCGGAGAGGAAGACCGGCACGCCGAAGTGCATGGCCTCGATGGGCGGCAGACCGAACCCCTCGGTGAGCGAGGGGAAGAGGAAGCCGGCGCAGGAGGCGTAGAGCCAGGCCTTCTGGGCGTCGCTGATGTCGGCGAGCACGGTGACGTTCCCGAGCCGGCGCGCCGCCACCGCCGCGCGGGTGGCCTCCACCGGGGGCGCGGAGGGGCCGGCCAGCACGAAGCGCTGCGCCGGCCAGGCGGCCGCCAGGTCGAGGATGGCCCCGACGTTCTTGGAGGGGGCCATGCGGCTCAGGTGGAAGAGGAAGCCGCCCGGCTCGAGCCCGGGCACGGCCTCGCGCCGGTCGTCCACCAGGCGGCGGGCGCCGTTGTGGATGACGTCGATGGGGCCGGAGAAGCCGGCGTGTCGGCGCACGTCCTCGGCCACGTGGCGGGTGATGGTCACCACCCGGTCGGCGCGGCCGACGCGGCGCCGGCAGGTGAAGGCGTGGCGCGCCAGGCTGAGGCCCCGCTTGGCGTAGACGAAGTTGAGGTCGTGGACGGTGAGCAGCCGCAGGCGCGCCGAGACCGGCGGGCGGTGGCGCACCAGCTGGTTGAGCGTGTGCCAGAGGGCGAAGCGCGGCCCGCCCAGGTGGAGCAGCTGGTGGACGGGGCGCAGCGGCAGGTAGGCCACCTCCGGGCCGAAGTAGCCGTGCAGCGCCGGGCGGAGCTGGAAGTGGAGGCGCACGCCATGCTCCGCCGCCAGCCGGGGCGCCCGGGCCGCCAGCTGCCGGCCCAGCTGGACGCTGAACTCGCCCAGCCCGTCGTTCAGGACCCTGAGCGGGCCGAAGCAGATCCCGACGTGGACGGTGCCGGGCGGGCTCACGGCGGCGTCCCCCGCGACAGCCACTCCGCGTGGAAGCGGTCGAGCGCCTCCTCGATGGCGAGCGGGCGGTGGCGGAGCAGGGCCGCCGCGCGCGCCACCGTGAGGCCCCCGCGCAGCGGCCGGGGGGCCGCCAGCTTCACCTCGGCGGTCTTGACCGGGACGATCTCGGCGGGGAGGCCGAACCGTGCGGCCACCCGCCGCGCGAAGTCGACGCGGTCGAGCACGGTGGCGTCGCTGACGTGCAGCACGCCCCGGTAGCCGGTCTCGAGCAGCAGCTCCAGGCACATGGCGGCCCCGCTGGACGCCAGGGTGGTGGAGACGAGCTGGTCGGAGAAGGCCTTGACCGGCTCGCCGCGCCGGAGCTTCTCCACCACCTGGGTGGCGAAGGTGGGCCTGGCCCCGGCGCGGCCGCTGTAGACCACCGCCACGCGCGCCACCGCCGCGTCCGGCGCGAGGAGCAGCGCCGCCTCCTCGCCGCAGCGCTTGGTCCTGGCGTAGGCGCCGCGCGGGTTGGGCACCGCCTCCTCGTCATAGGGCCCGGCCTCGCCGTCGAAGACGTAGTCGGTGGAGACCGCCACCAGGCGCGCGCCGAGCGCCCGGCAGGCCCGGGCCACCTGCTCGGTGCCGCCCACGTTGACCCGCCAGGCCAGCGCCGGGTCCCCCTCGCAGGCGTCGACGTCGGTGGCGGCGCCGGCGTGGAGCACCGCCTGGGCCCGGAAGGCCAGGAGCGCCGCCTCGACGGAGCGGCCGTCCGCCAGGTCGGAGTCGCCCCAGACGTAGGCGCCGGGGCGCAGGCGGCATGGGCCGCGCCCCAGGGCCAGCACCTCGTGACGCCCGAGCAGCTGGGCCACCGCCTCCCCACCGAGGAGCCCGTTGGCCCCGGTGACGGCGACCCTCACGTGCGGCCCCCGTACTGCGCCGAGTAGTAGCTCCGGTATTCGCCGGAGACGATCCGCTCCCACCAGGGCCGGTGCTCGACGTACCAGGCGACGGTGGCGGCCAGGCCCTCCTCGAAGCGGTGGTGCGGCGACCACCCGAGCTGCGCCCGGGCCTTGGAGGCGTCGATGGCGTAGCGGCGGTCGTGGCCGGGGCGGTCCTTCACGTAGGTGATGAGGGCCTCCGGCTTCCCCACCAGCCGCAGCACCTGCCGCACGATGTCGAGGTTGGCCCGCTCGCTCGCGCCCCCGAAGTTGTAGACCTGCCCGTCCTCGCCGCGCTCCAGGGCCGCCAGCAGCCCGCGGCAGTGGTCCTCGACGTGGATCCAGTCGCGCACGTTCAGGCCGTCGCCGTAGACCGGCAGCGGCCGGTCGCGCACCGCGTTGGCGATCATGAGGGGGATGAGCTTCTCGGGGAACTGGTAGGGGCCGTAGTTGTTGGAGCAGCGGGTCACCACCACCGGCACCTGGAAGGTGTGGGCGTAGGCCAGGGCCAGCAGGTCGCTCGAGGCCTTGGAGGCCGAGTAGGGCGAGGTCGGCGCCAGCGGCGTCGCCTCGGTGAACAGGCCGGTCGGGCCGAGCGAGCCGTAGACCTCGTCGGTGGAGACGTGGAGGAAGCGCCGCACGCCGAACTCGCGCGCCGCCTCCAGCAGCACCTGGGTGCCGCGGACGTTGGTGTCGATGAAGATCGAGGGCGCCAGGATCGACCGGTCCACGTGGCTCTCGGCCGCCAGGTGCAGCACCGCCTCGATCCGCTCGGCGCGGAAGAGCTCGGCCACCAGCTCGCCGTTGCCGATGTCGCCGCGCACGAAGCGGTAGCGCGGGCCCTCCTCCAGCCCGGCCAGGTTCTCGGCGTTGCCGGCGTAGGTGAGCTTGTCGAGGTTGACGACGCGCCAGGCGGGCCGCTCCGCCAGGATGAGCCGGACCAGGTTCGACCCGATGAAGCCGGCGCCGCCGGTGAGGAGGAGGTTCATGTCAGGGCACCAGGTCCCCGTCGTCGAAGAGCGGGGCGCCGTGGAAGGGCAGGCCCGCCGCGTCCTTGGCCGAGACCTGCGGCGGGGCACCGGCGTCGGGCCAGGCGACGGCCAGGGCGGGATCGTCCCAGCGGATGCAGCGCTCGTGCTCCGGGTGGTAGGCGTCGGTGGCCTTGTAGAGGACCTCGGCCTCGTCGGAGAGCACCAGGAACCCGTGGGCGAAGCCCTCGGGGACGAAGAGCTGGCGCTTGTTCGCGGCCGAGAGCCGCTCGCCGTGCCACCGGCCCAGGGTGGGGGAGGCGCGCCGCAGGTCGACGGCCACGTCGAAGACCTCGCCGCGCACCACCCGCACCAGCTTCCCCTGCGGGTGGGGCCGCTGGTAGTGGAGCCCCCGCAGCACGCCGCGCCCCGAGAGGCTGTGGTTGTCCTGCACGAACTCCAGCGGCCGGTGCAGGGCCGCCTCCAGGGCCCGCCGGTTGAAGCTCTCGAAGAAGAAGCCGCGGGCGTCCCCGAAGACGCGGGGCTCCACCACCACCAGGCCGGCCAGGGGCGTGGCGCGCACCTCCATCAGAACACCCGCGTCTCGACGAGGGCGCGCAGGTAGGCGCCGTAGCCCGACTTCCCGAGCGCGGCGGCGCAGCGCAGGAGCTGGGCGTCGTCGATCCAGCCCTGGCGCCAGGCCACCTCCTCGGGGCAGGCGACCTTGAGCCCCTGCCGCTTCTCGATGGTGGCGATGAAGTGACCGGCGTCGAGCAGCGAGTCGTGGGTGCCGGTGTCGAGCCAGGCGAAGCCGCGCCCCATGAGCTCCACCGTCAGCGTGCCCTGCTCCAGGTAGCGCCGGTTGAGGTCGGTGATCTCCAGCTCGCCGCGCGCCGAGGGGCGGAGGGAGCGGGCCAGCTCCACCACCTGCTCGTCGTAGAAGTAGAGGCCGGTGACGGCGTAGCGCGAGCGGGGCCGGGCCGGCTTCTCCTCGATGGAGATGGCCCGCCGCTCGGCGTCGAACTCGATGACGCCGTAGCGCTCGGGGTCGGAGACCGCGTAGGCGAAGACGGTGGCGCCGTCCTGCCGGTCGCTGGCGGCCCGCAGCTGGGCCTGCAGGTCGTGGCCGTAGAAGAGGTTGTCGCCCAGCACCAGGGCCGACGGCCCGCCCCGCACGAAGTCGGCGCCGAGGTGGAACGCCTGGGCCAGCCCCTCGGGGCGCGGCTGCACCGCGTAGCGGAGGTCGAGGCCCCAGGCGCTCCCGTCGCCGAGCAGCTCGGCGAAGCGCGGCGTGTCCTGCGGCGTGGAGATGACCAGGATCTCCCGGATGCCGGCCAGCATCAGCGTCGAGAGCGGGTAGTAGACCATCGGCTTGTCGTAGACCGGGAGCAGCTGCTTCGAGACCACGTTGGTGGCCGGCGAGAGCCGGGTGCCGGCGCCACCGGCGAGGATGATGCCCTTGCGGGGAGTGGCCATGGAGCCGCGCATTGTACCCTTCGGTTCGGCCTACCGGAACAGCGTGCGCAGCCTGGAGCGCAGGAGGCGCAGCGGCGTGGTCGAGAGGAGGGGGCGCCGGCTCCACTCCGGCCGCCGCGGGGCCCGCAGGAAGGCCAGCACCGGCTCGATGGTCCGTGCGTAGTGGAGCCGCTCCGCCACCAGCCGGCGCGCGCCAAGGGACTTGCGCTCCCAGGCCTCGCGGGAGGCGAAGATGGTCCGCAGGGTGGCGGGGACGTCGGCAGGCCCCGTCACCAGCCAGCCCGCGTCGTAGCCCTCCACCAGCTCGGCCAGCTCCAGGTAGCGGTTGCACAGGAGCGGCAGCCCGTGGCGCAGGTACTCCGCCGAGCGGAAGGACTGGCTGAAGTCGCGCTCCAGGTTGTACTCGGCGAGCTCGACCCCCACGTCGCACGAGGCGGCCAGGAAGGCCTGCATCTCGCCGTAGGGGAGCAGGTCGCGCCAGGCCACCCGGTCGGCGCTGCGCGGCCGCGCCGGGGCGCCAGCGCCGGCGCCGGCGGCGGGGGCGTAGACGTAGCCGCCGGCGAAGAGGTCGAAGCGCGCCGGGCCCTCGGCCAGCGTCTCGACGAGGGGCGCGTGGAAGGCCTCGGTCCGGCGCCACGGCCAGGTCACCCCGCCGGAGACGAAGCGCCACTCGCCGGCCCAGGGCGGACGCTCCGCGGGGGGCGCCGGCTCGGTGGAGATGGGGACCACCGCCACCGGCGTGCCGGCGGCGCAGCGCATCCCGGCCAGGATGAGCCAGGGGACGAGGAAGTGGCGCTGGCGCTGGTTGCCCGCCAGGAACAGGTCGGCGCGCCGGTAGCGCTCCAGGATCCGCCAGGCCTCCTTGGAGAGGTCGCGCTGCTCGAAGAGCCCCTCCAGGATGCGCGGCGCCACCACGTCGACGATCAGCGGGTAGTGGTAGCCCTCCGGGAAGTGGTCGAGGAGGTCCCAGTAGCCCACCAGCACGGCGTCGGGCCGGGCACGCTCGATGCGCGCCAGGAGGTCGCGGCCGTCGTCGTAGGCCTCCACCGTGACCCCCTCCGGGAGGGCCGGGCGAGGCCGGTCGCCGCGCTCGAGCGCGCGGGGATGGAGGTGGACCACCTCGACGCCCCGCTCCACCAGCCCGCGGGTCAGGTAGTAGGCGCGCACGCTGTTGCCGGCGACGACGCCGGCGGGGTCGAGGAACGTCCCGTGGGTGGCGAGGCAGACCTTCATGGCCGCCGCACCATAGCGCAGGTGCTCCACCGGGGACCGGACCGGGCCCCGGCGCCAACGCCAGGTCCGCCTCGGTGGCCAGTCACTCGCGCATGTCGCGCCGGGTGGGTCCCCGTGAACGCGCCGAGCGCCGCAGGTCCATCACCACCCGGTACTGCCCGATGGGTGATCGCGAATCGTGCACGGTCTAGCGCACCAACGTGAAGTGGCGCTTGCTGAAGTCGGCGCCGAGCAGCCGCTCCAGGCGCATCAACCACCGGTGCTTCTTCTCGCGCAAGCTGAGCCGGTAGCCGGGCACCGGCGCGAACTCCAGCTCGGCCTCGGTGGCGAGCCACTCCCGCATGATGGCAGGGTGGGTCCCCGTGAACGGGCCGAGCGCCTGGGGATCGAAGTTGCCGTAGTCGAACGTCTCGGCGGGCGCGACGTCCCAGTACTTCACGGTGGCGCGCACCTTGGCGGCCATGCGCTCGCGCTTGCGCACGTGGCCGTAGTGGTAGATGGGCACGCCCGCCAGGGCGGCGCGCGGGTAGCGCCCGGTGCGCCGCAGGTCCATCACCACCCAGTACTGTCCGTCGGGGGCGTAGGAGCGGATGGTGTTGCGGATGACGCGGCACTCGCGCCGGTACCACGCGGGCGAGATGGCCAGCTGGTCGGGCCGCCCGTAGAAGTGCAGGTAGTCGAAGGCCAGCGCCTCGACGCGCGGATCGCCGAGGTGGCGCTCCAGGGCGGCGCGGATGGCCGGCACGTCCTGCTCGTGGATGACCTCGTCGCCCTCCAGGTAGAAGGCCCAGTCCCCGGTGCAGTTGAACTGGGCGATCATCTTCTGCTGGGAGTAGACGAAGCCCCGGCTGGCCATCCCCTCGTTCCAGGTGGTCTCGATGACGCGGAGGCGCGGCTCGGCCGCCGCCAGCCGCCGCACGCGCTCCAGCGTGTCGTCGCTGCTCGGCCCGACCGCCACCACCAGCTCGTCCACCAGCGGCAGCAGCGAGCGCAGGCTCTGCTCGTAGGGGAAGCCGAGGACGGTGCCGTTCTTGAGGAAGGTGAAGCCGCTCACTCTCATGGTCCGGAACCCTAGTGCAGGGATCCTCCGGCGACCAAGCGGGAAGGTGCGGGCGCGCCCGGCCGCCCTTCCGCCGCCCGGCCGTTTCCGATACAAACCGCCCGCCATGATCTCGGTCCAGGACGTCACCAAGGCCTTCGGGCCCAAGAAGCTCTTCGAGGACGTGAACGTCTCGTTCGCGCCCGGCAAC
>Ga0209682_10000726_pt1 | contig 11089 bp, 4 predicted proteins | sample DOMMetBare2Fresh_2_FD_187471 | JGI IMG/M metagenome (GOLD analysis project Ga0209682, IMG submission 187471) | Wetland sediment microbial communities from St. Louis River estuary, USA, under dissolved organic matter induced mercury methylation -... | ecosystem: Environmental > Aquatic >...
CGATCGCTTCCACGCCTTCGCGCCGGAGGTCCCGCATGCGACTCGTCGTCGCCACGCTGCTGGCCATTCCCGTTCTGGGCTATCGTTTCATCAGCGATATGGAAGCCTTCCTGCGCGAGGGCCAGGAGCAGGCGCTCACCAGCACCACGCGCGCTGTCGCGGTGATGAACGCCGATCCGATCCGCGCGGCGCTGCGAAGCGGCGCCGACGTGGTGATCGCGGGACGATCGAGCGACTGCGCGCTCTTCGCCGCCCCGCTGCTCGAGGTCGCCGGCCTCACCAAGTCCTTCGCCGCGGGCGGCCTGCTCGGCGCGGCGCGGCGCACCACGGCGGTGGCCGACGTCTCCTTCACGGTCCGCCGCGGCGAGGCGGTGGCGCTGGTCGGGGAGTCGGGCTCGGGCAAGAGCACCATCGCGCGGCTGGTGGTCCGGCTGGTCGAGCCGGACGGCGGCGAGATCCGGCTCGACGGGGTGGACGTGCTCCGCTCGGAGCGGCGGCGCGCCTCGCTCGCCTACCGGGCGCGGGTGCAGATGGTCTTCCAGGACCCCTTCGGCTCGCTCAACCCGGTGCACCGCGTGGCCCACCACCTGGCCCGGCCGCTGCTGCGCCACGGCCGTTGCCGCCGCGACGAGGTGCGCGCCCGCTCCATCGAGCTGCTGCGCCAGGTGGGGCTCGAGCCGGCCGAGGAGTTCATCGACCGCCGTCCCCACGAGCTCTCCGGCGGCCAGCGGCAGCGCGTCGCCGTGGCCCGCGCCCTGGCGGTCGAGCCGGACCTCTTGGTGGCCGACGAGCCCACCTCCATGCTCGACGTCTCCATCCGCGTCGGCATCCTCAACCTGCTGGCGCGCCTGAAGCGCGAGCGCGGGCTCGGGCTGGTGCTCATCACCCACGACCTGGCGGCGGCGCGCTACCTGGCCGACCGCGTGCTGGTGCTCTACCGCGGCCGGATCGTGGAGGACGGCCCGGGCGACCTGCTGGTGGAGCGGCCCGGCCACCCCTACACCCGCGCCCTGCTGGAGGCCGTGGCCGATCAGGCGGCGGTGCGCGCCCTGGCCACCGGCGCCGCGCGCGCCGCCGCGGGCCGCCTGGCGGCCCAGGGCGCAGGTTGCCCCTTCGCCCCGCGCTGCCCGCTCGCCGAGCCCCGCTGCCTCGCCGAGCCACCGGAGCCCCGCCCCTGGCCCGACGGCCGGCTGGTGCGCTGCCACCTCGGGCCGGAGGGCGCGGCGGAGGGCGCCAGGCCATGAGCGCGCCCAGCCCCGGACCGCGCTTCGGCGGGTCGCCCGTGCCGCCGCCCTCCGAGCCGCCCACCGGCCGGCTGGTCGACGACGGCGGTGAGCCGGCCTACCGCATCGACGGCGCCGAGGCGCTCGCCCCGTTCCTCATGAGCGTGGTCTCGGCCTCGAACCACTGGCTCTTCGCCTCCTCCACCGGCGCCCTCACCGCCGGCCGGCGCCACCCGGGGCTGGCCCTCTTCCCCTACGTCACCGAGGACAAGATCCACGACGCCGCCGGCGTGACCGGGCCGGCCACGGCCATCCTGGCGACCCGCGACGGCGCCCCGCGGCTTTGGCGCCCGCTCCGCGAGGACGAACGGCTCGCCTGGCCGGTGCGCCGCAGCCTGGTGAAGACGCTGCTCGGCCACCGGCTCGCCTGGGAGGAGGAGAACCCGGCGCTCGGCCTCGCCTTCCGCGCCGCCTGGACCACCAGCGACCGCCACGGCTTCGTGCGCCAGTGCCGCCTCGTCAACGCCGGCCCGGGCCCGGTGGCGGTGCGGCTCCTCGACGGCCTGCTCAACCTGCTGCCGGCCGACGTGGACGAGCAGCTCCAGGCCGGCCTCTCCTGCCTGGTGGACGCCTACAAGCGGGCCGAGCGCCTGCCCGGCACCACCCTGGCCCTCTTCACGCTGGTGGCGCAGGTGGTCGACCGGCCCGAGCCGCGCGAGTCGCTCCACGCCACCACCGTCTGGAGCCACGGCCTGCCCTCGCCGCGCCTCCACCTCGACGCCGCCGCGCTGGGCCGCTTCGAGCGCGGCGAGCCGCTCGACGAGCCGGCCGAGGTGCGCGGGCGGCGCGGCGCCTACCTCGCCGAGGCGACCTTCACGTTGCCGCCGGGTGGCCAGCTCGAGTGGCTGCAGGTGGCCGAGGTGGCCCAGCCGCAGCGCGCCGTGGTGGCCCTGGCGAAGGCGCTCGCCGACCCTGCCGCGCTGGCCGCCGCGGTGCGCGCCGACGCCGCCGACGGGGGCGCGCGGCTGCGCCGCTTCGTCGCCGCCACCGACGGCCTGCAGCAGACCGCCGACGCGGCGGCCTCGGCCCACCACCTGGCCAACGTCCTCTTCAACGACCTGCGCGGCGGCCTCTTCCCCGACGGCCACGCCGTGCCGGGGCGGGACCTCGCCGCCTTCGTCGCCTGCGCCAGCCGCGCCACGGCGGCGCGCCACGTCGCCCTGCTCGACGCCCTGCCGGCCTCGCTGCCTCGCGCCGAGGCGGTGGCCCGGCTCGAGGCCACCGGCGATCCCGACCTGGCGCGGCTGGCGCTCGAGCACCTGCCGCTCACCTTCAGCCGGCGCCACGGCGATCCCTCGCGCCCCTGGAACCGCTTCGACATCCAGGTGCGCGACGCGCGCGGCGAGCGGCGGCTCGGCTACCAGGGCAACTGGCGCGACATCTTCCAGAACTGGGAGGCGCTGGCCCTCTCCCACCCCGAGTTCGTGGAGGGGATGATCGCCCGCTTCGCCGACGCCTCCACGGCCGACGGCCACAACCCCTACCGCATCTCCCACCGCGGCCTCGACTGGGAGGTGCCCGAGCCGGGCCACCCCTGGTCGGCCATCGGCTACTGGGGCGACCACCAGTTGCCCTATCTGCTGCGGCTCCTCGAGCTGTCGCGCCGGCTCCACCCGGCTCGCCTGCCGGCCCTGCTGGAGCGGGCCATCTTCACCTACGCCGACGTCCCCTACGAGCTGGCCTCCTGGCAGGCCACCGTGGCCGACCCGCGGCGCACCATCGGCTTCGACGCCGGGAAGCACGCGCGCCTCGTCGAGCGGGAGGGGCGCGATGGGGCCGACGGCCGGCTGCTCCACGCCCGCGATGCGGCGGGCGCGCCGCGCGGCGGCGAGGCCACCGGGCTGCACCGGGTCACCCTGCTGGAGAAGCTGCTGGTGCCGGCGCTGGCCCGGCTGGCCGCCTTCGTGCCGGGCGGCGGGGTCTGGATGACCACCGGCCGCCCGGAGTGGAACGACGCCAACAACGCGCTGGTCGGCTGGGGCGTGTCGGTGGTGACGCTCTGCCATCTGGAGCGCTACCTGGCCTTCCTGCCGGAGCTGCTCGCGCCGCTCGGCGGCCGCGCCACCCCGCTCTCGCCGGAGGTGGCCGCCTGGGCCGAGTCGACGCGCCAGGCGCTGGCCCGCTCCGAGGAGGTGCTCGCTCGCCCCGAGCCCACGCCGGCCGGGCGGGCCGAGGTGATGGCCGCGCTGGGCGGGGCCGCCACCGCCTACCGCGAAGCGCTCTACCGCCGCGGCCTGTCGGCGCCCGCCCCCGCGCCTGCCGACGCCCTCCTCGACCTGGTGGCCCGCGCCCTCGCCGCGGTGCGTGGCGCGGTGACCGCCAACCGCCGGCCAGACGGCCTCTACCACGCCTACAACCTGCTCCGGCCGCTCGGCCCCGACGGCTTCGGGCTGGAGCGGCTGCCCGAGATGCTGGAGGGGCAGGTGGCCGCGCTCGGCACCCGGCTGGTCGGCCCGGCCGAGGCCTGCCACCTGCTCGACGCCCTGCGCCAGAGCCGGCTCTGGCGCGAGGACCAGCGCAGCTACCTGCTCTACCCGGACCGCGATCCCCCGCGCTTCCTCGAGAAGAACGTGGTGCCGCCCGAGGCGCTGGCCGCCTCGCCGCTGCTGGCACGCCTCGCCGAGGCGGGGACGCATCCCGAGGTGATCGGCCGCGACGCCGCGGGGCGGCTGCGCTTCGGCGAGGGGATCACCGGCGCCGACCGGCTGCGCGAGGGGCTCGTCGCCCTGAGCGCGGCGGGTGAGCCGGGCGTCGACGAGGAGGCGGTGGCGGCGGCCCTCTCGGTGCACGAGGCGGTCTTCCACCACCACCGCTTCACCGGCCGCAGCGGCTCGATGTTCGCCTACGAGGGGCTCGGCTCGATCTACTGGCACATGCCGGCCAAGCTCCTCCTCGCCGTGGAGGAGCAGGCGCTCGCCGCTGCGGCGGCCGGCGCACCGCCCGAGCTGCGCCGCCGGCTCCGCCAGCACGCCTGGGCCATCCGCGACGGGCTCGGCGGGCTGCGCAAGGGGCCGGCCGCCTACGGCGCCTTCCCGCTCGACCCCTACTCGCACACGCCGCGCCAGGCCGGCGCGCGCCAGCCGGGCATGACCGGCCAGGTGAAGGAGGAGATCCTGGCGCGCCTGCTGGAGGTGGGCATCGCCTTCGAGGCGGGGCGCATCGCCTTCCGCCCGGAGCTGGTGCGGCGCGAGGAGCTGCACGCCGCCCCTTCCAGCCTCGAGGCGCTCGACGCCGGGGGGCGCGCCGTTCGGGTGGCGCTGCCGGAGGGGTCGCTCGGGGTGACGCTCTGCCAGGTGCCGGTGGTGATCCGCGCGGCCGGCCCCGGGGAGGACCCGCGCCACGAGGTGACCTGGAGCGGCGGGCGCGTCGAGCGGCGCGAGGGCGCCGTGATGGACGAGGCGGCCTCGCAGGCCGTCCTCGGGCGCACCGGCGAGGTGGAGCGGGTCGACGCCTGGGTGGTCCTCCCCACCTGATCCGGCCACACCGGCAAAACGCCGCAGTCCTTGACAGATACGGCTCAGTCAAATAGTTTGTTCGACAAACAAACAAAGTAGCTGCCAGGCCCATCGCCTGGAAACCGGAGCGCCGCCACATGCCCCTGCGTCACTTCCCGTCCGACTTCCTCTGGGGCGTGGCCACCTCCGCCTTCCAGATCGAAGGGTCGCCGCAGACCGACGGCCGCGGCGAGTCGATCTGGGACCGCTTCACCGCCACGCCGGGGCGCATCGAGGACGGCAGCGACGCCCGCGTCGCCTGCGATCACTACCGGCGCTGGCAGGAGGACGTCGACCTCCTGGCCGCGCTGGGCGTGCGCGCCTACCGCTTCTCCATCGCCTGGCCGCGGGTCCTCCCCCACGGGCGCGGCGCCGTCAACGAGCGCGGCCTCGACTTCTACGACCGGCTGGTGGACGGGCTGCTGGAGCGCGGCATCGCCCCCTTCGCCACGCTCTACCACTGGGACCTGCCGCAGGCGCTGCAGGAGCGCGGCGGCTGGGGCTCGCGCGACACCGCCGCCGCCTTCGCCGAGTACGCCGACCACGTCTCCATGCGGCTCGGCGACCGGGTGCGCCGCTGGGCCACCCACAACGAGCCCTGGTGCATCGCCACGCTCGGGCACGAGGAGGGCCAGCATGCCCCCGGCCACCGCGACCCGCACGAGGCGCTGCGGGTGGCGCACCACGTGCTCCTCTCGCACGGCCTGGCGCTGCCGGCGCTGCGCCGCAACGCGCCCGGCGCGGAGGTGGGGCTGGTGCTCAACCTGGTGCCGGCCGAGCCGGCCAGCCCGAGCCAGGCCGACGCCGAGGCGGCGCGCCGCTTCGACGCCTTCTTCAACCGCTGGTACCTCGACCCGCTCTTCCGCGGCGAGTACCCGGCCGACGGCATCGAGGACCGGATCCGCCAGGGCCACCTGGCGGCCGGCGGCCCCGACTACGTGGCGCCCGGCGACCTCGCCGCCATCGCGGCGCCGGCCGACTTCCTCGGCGTGAACTACTACAACCGCGCCGTGCTGCGGAGCGACCGGGTGCCGGAGGCGGAGAACGCGCCGCGCACCATCCCGCTGCCGCCGCGCCAGGAGCTGACCGACATGGGCTGGGAGGTCCACCCGGCCAGCCTGCGGGCGCTCCTCGCGCGGCTGACGCGCGAGTACCAGCCGCCGCGGATCTACGTCACCGAGAACGGCGCCGCCTACGGCGACGGCCCGGGCGACGATGGGCGCACCCACGACGCGCGGCGCATCGCCTACCTGCGCGGTCACCTGGCCGAGGCGGCCCGGGCCATCGCCGAGGGCGTGCCGCTGACCGGCTACTTCCACTGGTCGCTGCTCGACAACTTCGAGTGGGCCCACGGCTACGCGCGCCGCTTCGGCCTGGTGCACGTCGACTACGCCACCCAGGCCCGCCGCCCCAAGGACAGCTTCGCCTTCTACCGCGCCGTCATCGCCGAGAACGCCGTCGACGACCAGGACGGCCCGCCCCCCGGGAGCAGCCCATGACCAGCCACCGCCGCGCCGCGTCGCCGCTCACGCTCCTCGTCGCGGCCGCCCTGCTCGCCGCGCTCGCCGCCGCCCCGGCCCCCGGCCAGGCCCAGGGCCAGCCGCCCCCGGGCGCCCCGGACCCGGCCGCGCCGGCCGCCCGCGGCGTGGTGCGGGTGGTGACCGACGCCGCCGGCCAGCGGCTCCAGGTGGACGGCCGCGACTTCATGGTCCTGGGCGTCAACTGGGACCACTCGCCCATCGGCACCAACTACGCCTGGTCGCTCTTCGAGCAGCCGGACGACGTCGTCGAGGAGGCGCTGTCGCGCGACATGCCGCTCCTCAAGGCCATGGGCGTCAACGCCATCCGCGTCTACGCCGGCATGCCGCCGCGCTGGGTGCGCTGGGTCTGGGAGAAGTACGGCATCTACACCGTCGTCAACCACACCGTCGGCCGCTACGGCTACATGCTCGACGGCGTCTGGTCGGCCCAGACCGACTACTCCAACCCGCGGCTGCGGGCGGCCCTGAAGGCCGAGGTGACGGCGCTGGTGAAGTCGTTCCAGGGCACGCCGGGCGTGCTCATGTGGCTGCTCGGCAACGAGAACAACTACGGCCTCTCCTGGTCCTCCTTCGAGATCGAGGCCCTGCCGCAGGGCGAGCGCGACGCGGCGCGGGCCCGCCAGCTCTACTCGCTCTTCGGCGAGATCATCGGGGCGGTGAAGGCGCTCGACCCGGACCGGCCGGTGGCCATCGCCAACGGCGACGTGCAGTACATCGACCTCATCGCGAGCGAGTGCCGCGGCCTCGACGTCCTCGGCACCAACGTCTACCGCGGCGCCTCGGCCCGCGACCTCTTCGACGTGGTGAAGGCCAAGCTCGGCGTCCCGGTGATGTTCACCGAGTTCGGCGCCGACGCCTGGGACGCCAGGCGGCAGCGGGAGGACGACGTCACCCAGGCCCGCTACCTGGTGGCGCAGTGGCGCGAGATCTACGAGCAGTCGGCCGGCCACGGCCGCGCCGGTAACGCCATCGGCGGCTTCGTCTTCCAGTGGGCCGACGGCTGGTGGAAGACCGGCCAGGAGAGCAACCTCGACGTCCACGACACCACCGCCTCCTGGCCCAACGGCGGGTACGCCGAGGACTTCGTCGAGGGGGCCAACAACATGAACGAGGAGTGGTGGGGGCTCTGCGCCAAGGGGCCGGCCGACGCGCGCGGCCTCTACGATCTCTTCCCGCGCACCGGCTACTACGCGCTGCAGCAGGCCTGGCGCCTGCCGCCCTACGCGCCGACCACCGACGCCGCCGCCATCGCCGCCGCCTTCTCGGCCATCGACCTCGGTGCCCTGTCGCGCCCCTACCGCTCCGACAAGGCCGCCCTGGCGGTGCAGGGGCTGGAGCGGGTCAAGCTCACCACGCTGCGGGCCAACTTCCAGACCTACTCGACCGGCGCCAGCAACACCGACCCGGCCGTGCCGCCGCTGCGCGGCTTCGACCACCTCGAGTCCTTCTGGCTGGGGGCGCGCGTCCAGCCCGCGCCGCAGCTCGTCGCCGACCTGGTGGTGAACGTGGTGGGCAACGTCCCCCTCAACCCCATCGACGAGATCTTCTACGAGAAGCGCGGGCGCCAGCTCGCCCTCCCCACCACCGGACCGTTCGGCGAGCCCGGAACGGCCCGCTTCAGCCCGGACCGGCTCAAGATCTACGCCGCCAAGGCGAGCTGGGACGAGCCCTGGTTCAAGCTCGACGTCTTCCACCGCACCGGCCACTACCACTGGGGCTCGGAGGGCGACTTCTTCGGCCTCTACCGCGAGGCCAACTACGGCCCCAACATCGACACCTACGACGCCGACGCGCCGAGCGGCGCCGAGGTGGCCTTCAAGCAGTCGCTGGCCGGCCTCAAGGTGGCTTTCGGCCCGCAGCTCTGGTGGGGCGCCAACCCGGAGATCATGGCCAAGTACCGCCGCACCGTCGGCCCGGTGACGCTGACGCTGCAGCACGAGGAGCAGCTCGCCAAGGGCGCGAGCGTGGCCCCCTCCGGCTCGCCCGAGCCGCTGCAGCGCAAGACGGCCCTGGTGGCCGAGTGGCAGCGCGGCAGGGTGGGCGTGCAGGCCGGCGCCATCCTGGCCGGCGCGTCGCTGGTGGGCGACACCTTCAACGTGGCCGAGAACGCCCCGGGCGGCGGCTACACGCTCAGCGTCGACCACGTCGTCGACACCGACACGCTGGGCGGCAAGCTCAAGGTCACCTGGGAGACTGGGCGCTGGCACTGGTACGCCCAGGGCGCCTTCATGGGGCTGGTGGCCAACGCCGGCCCGACCGCCCAGGTCACCTACACCGGCTGGTCGCTCAAGGACTCCGGCTCGGGCAACCAGGCCAACGGCCTGATGGGCCTGGCCGTCAACGTGGGCGATCTCCAGATCGCCCCCAACTTCCTCTGGCAGAAGCCGCTGGTCGGCCCGGTGCCGCGCGAGGCGGGGCCCCTGCGCAACGTGCTCGACGACCCCTTCGCCGTGCGCGCCAACCGCGAGACGGTGGCCGGCGAGCTCTTGCTCACCTGGGACCCCACCCCGGCCACCTGGATGTGGCAGTGGGACAACGACCTGCGCGAGGACGCGCCGCTGGCCGCCTCGCTCGACCTCGTCTACCGGCACCAGCCGACCAGCCGCGACGCCGGCCTCGGCTTCCTCGCCGACGGCGTGACCCAGTTCGCCTTCACCGGGGCGCCGCCGGCGCGCGACCTGTGGGAGGCCACCGTGCGGCTCGGGTCGAGGCCCTCGGCCAACGTCCGGCTGGTGGGGATGCTCTACGGCGGGCTGGGCGAGCCGAACGGCGACAGCCAGCGCGCCGTACACCGCTGGGGCGCTGCCGGGCGGGTGGCCTGGAGGACGATCGCGTTCCACGCCTTCGCCAAGGTCAACGACTGGGGCCCGTACGACTACCACCGCGACTTCAACCTGACCTTCCCGCTGCAGCTCATGGGCGACCTCTCCTACACCCTCTCGGCGCCGCGCTGGCTCGGCCTCGACCAGACCAAGGTGGGCGTGCGCGGGACGCTGCGGTACCTGGACCGGGACTCCAACCGGTTCAAGGCCAACCCGGCCGATCCGCTGCGGTGGGGGGACGAGTACGAGATCCGGACGTACGTGGACGTGGCGCTGTAGGCGGGCGGGTGCGGGGTGGACCCACTCTTGCGCCTCGGGAGGAAGCCGAGCAGCAGCAGGGAACCATCGGCCTCCACCGCTACCGCCTCGTGTGCAAAGAGCAACCGACACCAGGCTCGGCCGGCCGCTGGCGGGAGCGGCGCGGGGTCGGGCCGGGCCGGCTGGTTCCTGGCTCAGCAAAGTTATCACATGTGACAACTTCGAAGTCGGAGGACCCCTCAGGCTGGGTCGCCATCCGTCCGCCAAGCCGGGCACCGAAGGCGACGCCCTCGCTGGACCGGTGCCGTCATGGCCCTCGTGTGTGCCCGGCCCACCATCGCCGGAGAGCCCCGTCCACTTGCGTGGGATCTTCAGGGGTCGGGGACGGGGTCACCGCCGGGGTCCCCCGACTTCTCCGGGCGCCTCGCCGCGCCCCGACACCCCCGGTGCATGTGGCTTGACGCGCCGGGCCGTTTCACTAGCCTGCCTGACACCACTGGTGAACAAGACGTCCGGCGCGCCCCGCGCCCGCCCGTGGTGCCAGGGGGGAGTGTCCATGCGCCGTCGCCTGCCGTGGTTCGTTGCCGTCGCGATGTTCTTGGTCTATGGCCCTGTCATCGCCTCGGCCGAGTCCCCACCTGTGCCTCTGCCACCGGTCTGCAATTCCATCTGCGGCGCGACGGCATCTTCGGCAGACCTCGCCATCGCTTTCGACGGCACAGGCAGCGTCGTCAAGAACGTCAGCCAGCTCCCCTCCGCCGCGTCGGTCAAGGTGGGCGTCTCAGGCATCAACCCGTTCCGTTTCGCCTACCGGATCGAGACGAGCGTGGAAGCGACTGGCGCGGCCCTGGCCGTTCAGATGTTCGGCTCCTATGCACCTCCAGGCGTCGCCGTTCCTGGCGCCCCTCCGAGCAGCTCGGAGCGCGGAATGCCCAGCGTACCCGGGACGCGACCCGCCGCTGCGGAAGCCTGCAGCTCTGACGACAAAGCTCGAGCCAATGCGGCGCGGGACGCCGCAAAGGGGGCGATCCAAGCGGCGATGGACGATGCCAAGAACCCGGTCATCTCTGCGCTCCAGCACCTCGATCAGTCCAGCCTCTTCCTCGACGCCGCGAAGGCCGAGAGCTTGTCGGCCAGCAACTGCCGTGACCTCTGCGGCCAGGCGATCGGCCTGCAGAACAAGTCGAAGCTCTGGGACGTGGCCACGATTGGCGAGCCTCACTCGAGGCTGAGCGAGCAGTTCAGGAATGCCCAGGCGCTGATCGACAAGGCCCCGACCGAGCAAAGCTGCCGCGCGGAGCTGAACGAGGCCATCCTGGCCTTCGGCGCCGCGAAGAGCGACCTCGAGACCAAGTGGGCGCGCCTCACGGCAGCTCAGCCGACACTCAAGTCGCTCGACCAGGCCCTGGCCGACGTGCTCGGCGGCGCCACTCCGGTGGCCCTCACGGTCGAGCAATTCGTTCCGGTCGACGCATCCACAGTCCGCGCCCGGCTCCTCAGGAAGGAGCGGATGAAGGAGGGGGCTGAGTTCTCGACCATCGGGGCCGCTCAGGTCGCAGTCGGTCGTTCGCGCTTCTCGTTCAGCCTGGGCCTGGGGTTCATGGGACTCCCCGAGCGGAAGGCCGTGCGCATCGCCGCTCCTGGAGAGAACAGCACGGTCGCCACGAAGTTCGCCTACGACGTCGACTCCC
>Ga0209682_10000727_pt1 | contig 11073 bp, 10 predicted proteins | sample DOMMetBare2Fresh_2_FD_187471 | JGI IMG/M metagenome (GOLD analysis project Ga0209682, IMG submission 187471) | Wetland sediment microbial communities from St. Louis River estuary, USA, under dissolved organic matter induced mercury methylation -... | ecosystem: Environmental > Aquatic >...
GGCCCTGGCTAACCGTTGGCCGATCCAGGCGAGCCATTGGCCAGCCCTGGCTACCGTTGGCCGGCGGAGGCTGAACGTTGGCCGGCGGCGGATTGAGCTCAACGGTCCGGTTATCCCTCAAGCAGGTGCCAGGACTTTGCCGGATGCTACACTCTTGTCATGCTCGCCCATGAGATTTCCGGCCTCCTGGTTGCTCTCCTGGTGTCCGCGCCGCTCGCTGCCGAGCCTCACCTCGTCCAGGACCTGAACCGGGGACCTTCCTTGGAGGCCGTCGAGGCGTCCACCGGCGCGCCGTTCGGCGTTTGGGAGGGCGCCTCCCTCTTGCCCGCCGCCGACCCGGCGCATGGCAGCGAGCTCTGGCGCACGGACGGGACGCCCGCGGGCACCCGGCGTCTGACCGACGTCTGCCCCGGCCGCTGTGACGCCTACCCCGGGCCTCCGGGGACCTTTCGCGGCCGGCTCTACTTCGCCGCCGGCGACGGCGTCTCCGGCCGCGAGCTGTGGACCAGCGACGGCACACCCGGCTCCGAGCGGCGGGTGCGCGACCTCTGCCCGGGACCTTGCGGCAGTCAGCCGGACCACTTCATGGACCTGGGCGGCGTGATGCTCTTCACCACCAGAATGGGCGGCCAAGAACAACTCTGGCGGAGCAACGGCTCCCGGCGCGGCACGGAACCGGTCGCCACGCTGTGCCCGGCTCTGGCAAGCCCCACCTCCGTCTGCCTGTTCAACGAGCACAGGCTCGGCCCGCTCGCGTTCTTCAGCGTCGCAGGCGCCACGTGGAACGAGAGCGAGCCGTGGCTGAGCGACGGCACCCCCGGCGGCACGCGGCGCCTGCGAGAAGTCGTCCCGGATCTTCCGCCCCAGTTGAACCTGCTCGGCACCGCGGGCGGATTCGTCTACTTCCAGACGCCGGACGCCCTCTGGCGCACGGACGGCACGGCCCAAGGTACCCTGCGCCTCAAAGCCTTCAGCGAGCTCACAGGCGTCAGCACCCTCGTGCCTGGCGAGATGGCCGGCGTCAGAGCGCGGGCGGCCTGGAAAGGAGACTTCTACGCGGTGGTTGGCGACGGAATGCTGATCCGGTCGGACGGTACAACCGAAGGGACGGTGGCGCTCCGGCAGGTAGATGGCTACGGAACCTTCGTTGCCGTGGGCGAGTGGCTCCTTGTCGTGCCTTTGGTGGATGGATCCATGCAGAGCATCTGGCGGACCCAGGGAACGACCGCGACGACGTCGCTCCTCCGGCGGTTCGGGGATGGCTTCCACGGGCGCTCCATTGAAGACATCGTCTCTCTCGGGGATCACGCCGTCCTCCAGGTTTTTTCATGGGATGCCGCCGGCACGGAGCTCTGGGAGACCGATGGCACGCCGGACGGGACGAGGCAGTTCCTGACACTGCCCAACGACGTAGACACGGGTTCCTTGGCGTCCACCGGCTCCCAGGCGCTGTTCACGCTGGATTCCAGAGATGTTGGCTACGCCTCGAACGAGCTTTGGCGCACCGATGGCACCGCGGCCGGCACCCGGCTCGTGCGGGATTTCCGCGACCTCCCCGGCTCGGGCGGCCCAATCCGCCAGGTGGAGCACGCCGGGGATCTTCTTTTCGTCGCGCGCACCGGAGAGCTCGACGCACCGCTCTTCCGTTCGGACGGGACCACCGCGGGCACCTTCCCGCTCAGCGACGACGCCCAATGGGGTTGGGGGTTTACGTTGTTCAACGGGCGGACTCTCTTCGCCTCCGCCACCGGCTACTCCCTTTCGGGCGACTACCTCTACACCACGCCCAACGGCCTTTGGGAAACCGACGGCATCCCGGGCGGCACGCGGAAGATCTCGCGGGACATTGGAAACTTCAGTCCCCTGGCGGCGCTGGGGGGTCAGCTCCTCTTCGCAGGTGGCCATGATTCCGGGTATTATCAAATCGCCTCGGACATCGAGCTGTGGAGCCTCGGCGGCGGCCGCCCTTCTCTCGTCAAAAACATCAATCCCTACGAGATCATCGGGTGGAAGCACAACTGCGAGCCGTTGAGCTCCTACCCGGGTCCGGCTGTCACCCTGGGCGACCGGATGATCTTCGCCGCGGACGATGGCCTGGACTTCGGGCGCGAGCTCTGGGTGAGCGACGGAACGAGGGACGGCACGACGATCCTCCGCGACATCCGGCCGGAGACGGTGCCGACCGAGGACGATGGTTGCAATGACGACTTTGATTTTCCACTTTCCTCCGAGCCTCAGGATCTCGTCCGTGTCCGCCATGGTGTGGTGTTCACCGCCGATGACGGAGTCACCGGCCGCGAGCTCTGGTGGACGGATGGAACCTCCGCGGGCACCCGGCGGGTGCGGGACCTCCGCCAAGGCCCGGAAGGCTCACAACCGCGCAACCTGACCGCCTTTCGGGGAGCGGTCTATTTCCTTGCGTCCGTGGACGGCGTCGGTGACGCGCTGTGGCGAACCGACGGCACGCGGGCCGGCACGGCCGTCGTCGACGATTTGAAGATCGGCGGCTGGCCCTCCTGGGCCGGCAGCCTGACCCCCGCGGGCGGCCAGCTCTTCTTGGCCGTCTACAACGAGAGGACCGGCGCCGAGCTGTGGGCGAGCGGAGGGGATGCCGCCTCCACCCGCCTGGTGGTGGACCTCCGGCCCGGCCCGGCCGGCTCCTACCCGCAACAGCTCACCAACACCGGCGGCGTGCTGACCTTCGCGGCCACCGACGGCCAAACCGGTCTCGAGCCCTGGCGCAGCGACGGCACGGCGGCCGGCACCTACCGGCTCGGCGACGTCAACCCCGGCCCCGGTGCGTCCTCACCCGGCCCCTTCACCCGCGCCGGAGGCTCGGTCTTCTTCGGTGCCTGGGAACCCCGCCACGGCAGAGAGCTGTGGGCGGTCCCGGCCGGCGGCCCGCCCCTGGGTCCCGCAGAATTTGAGGGGGCACCGTATCTCCTCTACCGGTTTCACGACAGCCCCCTCAACATCCTGACCGCCACCGTCGATTGGGAGGCCCTCCTTGCCGACACCGCATGGAATGACTGACTTTAGAACGGCGACTCGCCCGCCGTCTTCTTGAGCTCGACCGCGGTCAAGTTGTTGAGGCGCGCGCCACAAACCCCGCGAGCGCCAGCCACTCCGCGGCCTCCTCCCTCCCCTGGCACTCCGCCTCTTCCCCGGCCCGCCGGGCCTGCTCGGCCAGGGCGTCGCGCCGCGGCCGGTCCAACCGGGCCACCTCGATCAGGTGGTGTCTCCTCGACACAGGAAACCGGCGGAACGCCTCCAGCGTTTCCTCGGCCTCGCGCCGGGCCTGCTCGGGGGACACGGTCCCCACTCCTGCGAGCTCCTCTTCCAGAAGGTAGGGCGCCATCGCCAGAGCGGCGGGCTCCGGGCGCACCCGGCCGGGGGTGCCCACAGGAGTGTCGCCGAACCGGCGGATGATGGCGAGGGCCAGCGCGAAGACCCGCCGCAGCACCGCCATCACGAACCAGGGAACGCCCCCCTTCGCAGCCATGCGGCGCAGCTTCTCCTCGGGCGGCGCCTCCAGCCCCTGCTCCCAGCGCGACACGTCGGCTTGCCAGGACCCACAGGCCGCTCCGAGCTCCGTCTGGCTCCAGCCGGTGAACGTCCGGAGCCAGATCACCACGAACCGCAGAACCTTTGGATCGCCTTTCTTCGCCATGCGAGACTCCTCCCGGGGCTATGCCTCATGCCCGAATGGTCCCAAATTTCGAAGAGCCGCCCCCGGGATCATGGTGACTCCGGCGGAGCGCTCTTCCCGGAGCCCACCATGCGCAGAGCTTCTCTTCGTACCAAGGTCGCCGTCCTTCTGCTCGCCCTCACCGTCGCCCTCCCCTGGTGCGCCGCCGCCGCGCCCACCCCCGTGCCCCCGGATCTGCTGGGCCGGTTGTGGCTGGTCGTCACGAGCCTCTGGGGGGACATCGGGTGCCACATCGACCCGAGCGGTGGTTGCGGCGGGGCAGACGTGGTCGAGCCACCGGCCACCCCCAACGGGGATGCCGGGTGCCACCTCGACCCGAGCGGCGGTTGCGGGGGTGCCGGCATCGTGGAGCCGCCGGCCACCGTCAACGGGGATGCGGGTTGCCACCTCGACCCGCATGGGGGCTGCGGCGGCTAGGCACCCCCTCACGCCCCCTCCCCTGACCCCTCCCCCGCGAAGCGGGAGAGGGGCACCACCCACCCTCTTCACTCCCGTACCGCCGGAGTGCCGGGGAGTGGTGGGGCCGCCCGCCGGATCGTCTCGACTTCGGCGATGACCTGCCGCGTCAGCTCCACCGTGGCTTCTTCCTGGCGGGCGGCGTCACAGAAGAGTTTGAGCGCGGCAAGGGCTTCCTGATGGATTCCCTTGGCCTTGAAGATCCAAGCCATTCCCAGTGCCAGCACGCGAACCTCGGCCGTGCGGCCCCGCTTCAGCCAAAGCAACGCCAGGTCCAGGGAGGAGAGGGCCGCGTCGTAGGGGAGCTCGCGGACGGTCAAATCGCGCTGCACCTGCTCCAACCCCGCGATGGCCCTCTCCTCTTGCCCCTGCCCGGCGTAGATTTTTGATTCCAACCAGAGCAGGCGGCAGAGGTCCAGGTCATTGGCCTGCTCCAAAACCAGAGGCCGCAGCTTCGGCAGGATGGCCGCGGCAGCCGAATAACGCTCAAGGCGGCACAGGGTATCGGCGGTGTTAAAATAGAGAACGCTCAAGAGTCGCGGTTCAGTGGCCTTCTCGATCAAGGGGCGTGCCTCCTTCAAGGCCTCCAGCGCGCCCTCGAAATCGCCCATCAGGCACAGGATGAATTCTTTCTGCAGCAGGAGACGCCCAGCCGCCGCCCCACCACCGCTCGCTTCACGTGCCTGATCAAGCAGCGCGAGGGCCTCGGGGAAGCGGCGCTGCTCCCTCCGCAGGGAGGCTTCCAGATCGGGGAGAAGGGTGGCATCGAGCAGATCCGGGTCGGCACCGGCTGAGGCTTCCAGGAGCTGTTTCGACCGGGCGAACGCCGCGTCGGAGCCGTCGTGGTCATTGGAGACCCTCCGGGCATTGCCGAGAAATCCCCATGCCTCCGCCTGGATGCGGGCACGCCAGCACTCCTCCCCCGGGCAGCGCTCCGCGATGTACACGGCGAACCGGGCCAGCTCCAACGCCAGGGCCGCGTCGTGGGCCGCCATACGCTCGCTCTCGCGGCAGACTCTGACCACGAGAGCCCAGCTTCGGTAGTGGGGAAAGACGGTGACCAGGTCGCGCCGGTCGGTGGGGGGGAGGGGCTTCAGGCTCTTCCACAGCTCCTCGGCCTCCTCGTGGGCGGCTGCGGCTTTCTGCGATTTCTTCCAGCGGATCAGCTCGGCGCGCACGTCTTCCGCCGTTGCCGTGGCGGCCGCCATGGCCGCGCGGTCGATGCGGCGCAGCTCTTCCGGCGTCAGTGCCACGGGCGAGGCCGGCTGCGGGGGTGGCTCGGGATCGATGAGCCCTTCGCCGAAGAGGAAGGCGTCGACATCCTCTTCGGAGAACCCCAGGAGACCGACTTTGAGGTCCAGGTTCTCCCGGGAAAGCTTCACGTCGCCCTCCTCGAGCTTGCGGAGCGATCCCACGTCGGCGAGACCCATCCTTTCGGCGGCCTGCTTTCGCTTGAGGCCCCGTTTCCGGTAGAAGTAGCCGAGCACCAGGCCGAAGACGGACGGCTTCTGTTCTCCCATCTCAATCCCTCCTTGAACACGCTTCACCCTCAACAAGTGCGCGCCGGCCGGCAAGCGGGACACCCGGACCAGTAATCGGGGCCAGGAAAGATGACGCCGAACGGCAAGAAGGTACGTCCGGGCATAGCGTATAGGAGATGCGTGCTTGCTGGCAGACAACGCCGCCCCTGTCGCGGCATCCTCGCCGCCGAACCGTTGTCCATGCGGGAGGAGAGATCAACGATGTCCAAAGAGGAAGAGGACGCCGTGCGCGGTGAGCTGGCCCGTGCCGCGGCGGAGCAGGAGGCGTTGCGGGGGAGGCTGGTGGCCCTGCTGCACAACGTGCCACCTTCGCCGCGCGAGGAGGCGATCTACGAGGAAGGGGAGGAGTACGACTTCACCACCGAGGTCCGCTCGTGCCTCGAATGCATTCTGGAGGACTGGATGCGGCCGGCCATCCGGGACCTGGAGGACCTCTCAGTCTTTCAGCCGGGCGCGCGGCCGGCCCGGTGAGGGGCGAGGCGCGATGAGGCTCCCGGGCGTCCATGCCACGCCGCCGCCGGCCGTGGGCTGGATCGTGCGGTCGGTCCATCACCTCGTGCAAAGCCGGTTCGGTCATCCCGAGGGGCTCGCGCATCCCGGGGCGCGGCTCTTCGATCCGGCGCACCTATCGGACGTGCGAAGGGAAGCCGCTCGCCGAGCGCAATACGAAATGGCTGCAAGACACCTGGGTCCGCTTCCTTCGCCTCGCACAATGGGTGATCGAGCACCGGGGCGAGGGGATCGTCGCGTTCATCCTCAACCACAACGGGCTCGACGCCCCCACCTTCCGCGGGATGCGGTTCTCGCTCCTGCAGACGTTCGAGGAGATCTTCGTCCTCGACCTCCACGGCAACCGCCGCAGGCGCGAGCGCAGCCCGGACGGGAGGCTGGATGAGAACCTTTTTCCCGGGATTGCACAGGGCGCCGCCATCTTCATTCTGGTGAAGAAGCCCGGCCTCGCGCGCCGGGTGTGGCACGCCGACCTCTACGGAACGCGGCGGCACAAGCTGGCGGTTCTTCGCACGGGAAGCCTCGCCGCCCCCCCCCGATTAGGTGATTCCCCCGAAGTATGAGATCCTTGCCACCTCGTCGTGCTCGACTCCTCATGGAGACCCGGGGACGCCGAATCGATCCTGGGGCCACTTGGCCCCCGACGGCGGCCTCGCCGGCTCAGTCCTCCGTTTCCGAATTCCTGCCGGATCTTCAGAAGGGACGCGGTGTCTCCCTGCTCTTCGAGCAGCCACCTGCGCCCTCGGAAAGTGCGACCATTCACACAATGAGTTTTTCTTCCTTCGACCTGCACCCCAGCCTTCAGCGCGGCGTCGCCGACCTCGGCTTCACCGTTCCCACGCCGATCCAGCGCGACGGTATTCCGCCGGGCCTGGAAGGGCGCGACGTCCTGGCTTGCGCCATGACGGGTAGCGGCAAGACGGCCACGTTCGCGCTCCCCATCCTGCAGCGGCTCCTGGGCAAGAAGCGCGGCGTCACGCGCGCCCTGGTGCTCGCTCCGACGCGGGAGCTGGCGGCCCAGATCGTCGAACATTTCAATGACCTCGCGCGGCACACGCCGCTGCGCGCCGCCGCCGTCTACGGTGGCGTCGCCATGGGGCCGCAGGAGCGGGCGTTCCGCCAGGGCACCGACGTGATCGTCGCCTGCCCGGGCCGCCTGCTGGACCATTTCCAGTACTCCTATGCCCGCCTCACGGACCTCGAGATCCTGGTGCTCGACGAGGCCGACCGCATGCTCGACATGGGGTTCCTCCCCGACATCCGCCGCGTGCTCAAGCATCTGCCGCCCCCGGCGCAGACGCTCTTCTTCTCCGCCACCCTGCCGCCGCCGATCCGCGAGCTGTCGCGCCAGATGCTGCGCACTCCGGCCCAACTGAACATCGAACGGCCGTCCGCCCCCGCCACCGGCGTCGAGCAGGCGGTCTACGCGGTGCGGCAGGATGCCAAGTCCGCCCTGCTGCTCGAGCTGCTCCAGGGCAACGCGATCGAGAGCGCCATCGTGTTCACCCGCACCAAGCACCGCGCCAACCGGCTCGCCCAGTTCCTGGAGCGCCACGGCGTCGCCTGCGACAAGGTGCACGGCAACCGCAGCCAGTCGCAGCGCACGCAGGCGCTGGCCGGCTTCAAGAGCGGACGCTTCCGGGTGCTCGTGGCGACCGACATCGCGGCCCGCGGCATCGACGTCGAGGGACTGTCGCACGTCGTCAACTTCGACGTGCCCAACGTGCCCGACGACTACATCCACCGGGTGGGGCGCACCGCCCGGGCCGGCGCGAGCGGCGAGGCGATCACCTTCGTCTCCCCGGAAGAGACGGGCGACCTGCGGGCCATCGAGCGCGCGGTGGCGAAGGTCTTGCCGCGGCGGGTCCTGGAAGGCTTCGACGAGCGGGCCCGCTCGACCGAGCGTCTCGAGATCCCGCTCGCCGAGCGTCTGGCGGCGATGCGGGCGCAGCGCTCACAGGGCCGGGAGCGGGCGCGCGCCAAGGCGGAGCGCACCGCGCAGCCGGCTCCGGCCCGCGGAACCGCCCGTCCGGAGGCGGGTACCCGTACCCCGGCCCGCCCGGCGGCCGCCACCAGCAGCCACGAGGCACGCCGCCCCGGCGGCGGCGCCCGTCCGGCACCGCCGGCCCGCGCCGCGGCACAGCAGCCCCGGCCGCGGCGTTTCCGGTAGACAGGCAAACATCGGACGGATCGGACCGATCCGACGGATCCGTCCGATTCCTTTCTCCCTTCAGCGCCCGCCCAGCTCGGCCAGCAGGAAGGCACGCGCCTTGCGCCAGTCGCGTTTGGCGGTGCGCTCGTTCAGGCCGAAGACCTCGCCGATCTCGACGAAGGAGAGACCGGCGAAGAAGCGGAGCTCGACGAGGCGGGCGAGCCGGGGGCTCTCCGCTTCGAGGCGCTCCAGCGAGGCGTCGAGGGCGAGGAGGTCGGCGGTGAGCCGCGCATCCCCCTCGGCCACCGGCTCTCCCGGCCCTCCCACCTCGATCCGCACCACCTCTCCCGAGCGCTTGGCGGCATCGCGTTTGCGCGCATAGTCGACGACCACGTGGCGCATCACCCGCGCGGCGAGGTTGAAGAAGTGCGCCCGGTCCTCGGCAGAGAGGCCCGCCGGCTGGGCGAGGCGCAGGTAGGCCTCGTGGACCAGGGCCGTCGTGTCGAGCGTGTCGCCGGGCCGGCCGCGGGCGGAGAGCTGCGCGTGCGCCAGGCGGTGCAGCTCCTGGTAGACACTGGCGAACAGGGCGTCGGATGCGACGCGGTCTCCCCCGCGGGCTGCCGAGAGCAGCCGGGTGATCTCCTGGGTGGGTTCGAGGACGGTCACTCGGTAGATTCTACCTCTTCTCTTTCTTCTTCTCCCGGGTGCTCCGGCGAAAAGACGCCTCCCCCTCCGTGTTAGTCTTGATGCCTGCCAGACCTTTCTTCCCACAGGGGGACCCCATGCAAGAACGCAGACAACCGGAGACGCTCCGCTTGCGCCGCGTGATGCCGGCGCTCACGGTGAACGACCTGCAAGCGAGCCTCGCGTGGTACCGCGACGTCCTCGGCTTCATCGTGGCGGAGGAGTACTCGCGCGACGGCAAGGTGATGGGCGTCCGGCTCAAGGCCGGCGACGTCGAGCTCCTGCTCGGGCAGGACGACTTCGCCAAGGGACGCGATCGCCAGAAGGGGGCGGCGCTGCGCCTCTACTGCGTGACCACGCAGGACGTCGACTATCTCGCCGCCGCGGTCCGGGAGCGGGGCGGCACGCTCGCCCAGGAGCCGGCGGACCAGCCGTGGGGCACCCGCGACTTCGCGGTGGTCGACCCGGACGGCTTCATCCTCTCCATCACCACCGAACCGAAACCATGAGCTGAACGAAGCGCTGGGCATCTCCCGGACGGTCCGGGCCGATGCGGAACCTGGAGGGATTGCGTCATGGCGAGAGCGAAGGGTTCGATCCGTTGGATGATCGTCGCGCTGTATGTCACCCTGTGCGCCCTGGGGTTGGCATTCGCCGGCTCCGCGGCCGCCCAGGGCCCGGCCGGCGGGCCTCTGCCGCGGGTCACGGACGTCTACCGCGAGGAGGTTCAGAAGGTCCCGGGCGAGACCCCCGGGGCACCGGCGGCCGAGGTGGTCAAAAAGTACCGGACGGTCCAGCTCCGGGACGTCCTCACCGTCGAGGTCGGCAATCTCGCAGCTCTGCTCGCCGAGGCACAGAGCAAGGGGAAGGACGTCGTCCTCTACCTGGACGACCGGCCGATCGCGGCGGCGGTCGCCTTCCCTCCGACCGATCCCACGCTCCAGCGCCTGCGGTTCCCGCTGGAGAGGACCGAGGCCTCGCGGGACGCCTGGGCCTGGATCCTCAGCAAGCCCGGGTTCGAGCCGAGGCCGACGCGGGTCAGCGTCGGCCTCGAGGATCAATTCGCCATTCCCGCGGACGCGAAGAAGGCGACCGTGCTCCTCACCGTGATCCCCACCGGCTGGTTCCTTTCCTGGCTGGCGCTCTTCCTCGTCTTCTTCCTCGGCTTCTTCTATCTGGCGCAGCGGACCGACGTCATCCGCGACTCCACGCCGCTCCCGGGCGATGGCGCGCGGCGGCCGTACAGCCTGGCGCGCACGCAGGCCGCCTGGTGGTTCTTCCTGATTCTCGCCTCCTACATGTTCATCGGCCTGATCACGGGCGACTTCAACACCTCGATCACCTCCACCGTCCTCATCCTGATGGGGATCAGCTCCGGCACCGTGGTGGGCTCGGCCTTCGTCGACGCCAGCAAGACCAATCCGGAGTCGGCCAAGAGACAGGCCGTGGCGATCCAGACCCTCACGGCGGAGGTGCAGCAGCTCGGCGCCGGCGCGGCGGACCTGGAGGACAAGCTCTCGCAGCTCCGCAAGATGCGGAACGAATCCGAGCACTTCCTGCAGGACATCCTGAGCGACGCCAACGGGGTGAGCTTCCACCGCTTCCAGATGCTCGCCTGGACGGTGGTGCTGGGGATCATCTTCGTCACCCAGGTCTGGAAGTCGCTCGCCATGCCCGAGTTCAACGACACGCTCCTCTCCCTCATGGGGATCAGCGCCGGTACCTACATCGGGCTCAAGATTCCCGAGGATTCGGCGAAGGGCTGACGGGACCCTCACCCCCCAATCGGGAGAGGGGGGATCAGGGCTCGGGGAACAGCCACGGCGGGATCGGGACGGGCGTTGCCACGCCGTCCGGCCCGATCCGGCAACGCACCGTCGTCACGGAGCCGCGGGCGATGGGGGTGCCGTCCCGCGAGATCTCGTGCTCCCAGGTGAGCGAGGTCCTTCCCCGGCGGGCCAGCCGTACCCGGATGTCGAGCACGTCGCCGAAACGGGCGGGGGCCAGGTAATTGCACGACG
>Ga0209682_10000728_pt1 | contig 11058 bp, 8 predicted proteins | sample DOMMetBare2Fresh_2_FD_187471 | JGI IMG/M metagenome (GOLD analysis project Ga0209682, IMG submission 187471) | Wetland sediment microbial communities from St. Louis River estuary, USA, under dissolved organic matter induced mercury methylation -... | ecosystem: Environmental > Aquatic >...
ATCCGCGTGGTCCTGTACTCGGACGTTCGGGGACACAATCGAATTTTGGACCCGTCCACCCGACACGATGCAGCCGCCGCAGACGATCGAATCAAGCGCGACCCCCATCCGGCCTCCCTGAAAATCCTGCGCGAAGACGAACTTGGCCGGTGGAAACTGCCCCTGATAGGTTCGGATCGGCCAGGCTGGGTCGTACAGATTGAATTGAGGATCGACGGCGACCAAATCCATGTTCGCTTCCCAGTATGCGTCGAGCGTTCCAATGTCGCGCCAGTACTTGACGGCTTTGTTGTTGGCATCTTGAAATTTGAAGGCATACACTCGCCCTTGTTCAATCATTCGGGGAATAATGTTTTTCCCGAAGTCGTGCGCGCTGCCTTCCCGAGCGTCCGCAATCAGGTGTTCGCGGATGGCCTTGGTGCGGAACAGGTAGATGCCCATCGACGCGAAGGCATGGGCGGGATCGTTGGGGAGTGGAATGGGATGCGCTGGCTTTTCATCGAAGCGAGTAATCCGGTAGTCCTTGTCGACTGCGATGACGCCGAAGCGAGTCGCCTCCTGGACGGGAATGTCGATGGCCCCGACGACCGCATCTGCGCTCTTGGCGATGAGCCAGTGGTACATCTCCGCATAGTTCATTTTGTAGACATGATCGCCGGCGAGGATCAGTAGGAACTCCGGGTGTTCCCCGTCAATCAAGAACATATTCTGATACACGGCATCGGCGGTGCCCCGGTACCAATCTTCGCTGATACGCTGTTGAGGAGGGATCGAGGCGATATATTCGCCAAGTTCTGCGTTGAGAATATTCCAGCCGGTCCGGATATGGCGATCGAGCGAGTGTGATTTGTATTGAATGAGGACCGCGATCTTGCGGAGCCCGGAATTCAGACAATTGCTGAGGGTAAAATCGATAATGCGATACTTCCCGCCGAAGGGAACCGCCGGCTTTGCACGTTGGTCCGTCAGCGGGAACAGTCGCTCCCCTTTACCGCCAGCCAATACCATTGTGAAAATATTCTTCATCGGCTGGATTCTAGCAGGACCTCCATGAAATAGAAAGGAAGTGGAATCGTTGACTTCCCGTTCCATGCGGATAATACTAGCTACCAGAACACCGGAGTGAGCAGCTCGGGATCGGTTGACGATGAACAAAGGAGTGAGCATGAAGCGAGACGTTGTTGTCGCGGCTCTCCCACGAGTCGATTCCAGGCGTGTGACGAAGCTGACAGTGAGATCTTCAGATCCAGCACGCAACATGGCCAGGCGCCTGGAAAAGCTCGAGGAGCAGATTCAAAAGCTGTCCGAACTGGTTCGAGACCATGCCGAAGATATGGATCGGTTGGTTCGGATTGTCGCAGAGAACCAAGATGTGGTTCGTCTGCAGTTGCTTCGGAAACATCATGAGAAGGTGCGCGTGAGGAAGCATTTGCGAGAAGCCGACTCTAGGCTTGAGTAGTCGACCCTCCCTGGTTTAAATCCCCCGTCTTTATCCCACCCAGCCTCTATCGGAGGTCTCTCCGATCGGAAAGCTGTTGCAATCCACAATATGCGACATAGATGGGAAATGTTCGATGTCGGATTAGGTATGGGAGCAGGGAGTTCCGGCGGACTTCCGATCGTCCGCCATAGTTATTTACGTTATCAGATGAAAGAAGCGTAGAATGCCGTATGGTTCCACGACTGCCAATCTCTCTTCTCTGCCTCCTGATCCTGTGCGGTCTTGACTTAAACAGCGGACTGGTTGTTGCGGACCAGCCGGCGGGCGCTGAATTTAGTACAACCGCTAAAGCAGTGTCTGCGTCGATGCCGTCCATGCGGCTGAGTCTGGATGAAACGATCAGTCTGTTTCTTCAGCAGAACGTCGATCTCTTGCTTGCCAAGTATGGGGTTGAGTTCAGCAAGGGTCAGCAAATCACTGCCAGACTATTCCCCAATCCCTACGCTTCATTAGGAATGGTGAGTTCACCGGTTGGAGGCAGAACACTAGCGAATAGCGGACAAATTTACCCTCAAGTGCAGCAGTTGTTCGAACTGGCGGGGAAGCGAGGATATCGGATCGAGAGCGCCGAATTTGGAGCCCAGTCCGCGGAGGCCATGTTTGAAGATGCGGTCCGGCAACTGAGCTTCGCTGTGAAGGATGCGTACTACCGCTCGCAGCTGGCGAGGCGCCGGCTGCTGTTGGCCGAAGAAAACAGAGACCGATTTTCACGTATCCTGGAGGTCAATACGATCCGATTCAAGAAGGGGTACATCGCCGAGGTCGACTTGATCCGTATCCGACTCCAGTTCATTGATTTTCACTCACAGGTGATTCAGGCGATCCAAGAAGCGGAATCGGCTCGCTCCGATCTTCGCCAGTTGCTGCGACTCTCTCCAGTGACCCAATTGGAGTTGATCACGGAACTGGATTACAAACGGGTGGATCCGGACATCAGCAGGCTCCGTTCCCTCGCGTCGGACACTCGTCCCGACGTTCGGGCGAAGCGGTTCACATTTTCGCAACGGGAGGCCGACCTGAAGCTGGCAAGATCCTACCGGGTTCCGGACGTGATCGTTGGGGCAGGGTATGCCATCCAAGGATCCCACGGACCCGATAACTCGAATCAGATGGCGTTGAGCCTCGGTGTGCCGCTGCCGTTGTTCAATCGCAATCAAGGCGGTATCATGCAAGCGGAAGCCGCCCTGCACACTGCGGAAGCCGACCTCGGCAAGACTTTAAACCAAGTCGAAAATCAAGTGGATGTCGCCTATCGCAACCTGATCGAAAGTCGTCGATTGGTTGAAGCGTTCTTGGGCGGTGTGCTTGAGGATGCGCGGTCGACGTTCACCATCGTGGAGCGTGCCTATGAGCGGGGTGGAGCCACGCTGCTTGACTTGCTTGATGCCGCGCGGACATCGAAAACTATCCAGCAGAGCTATATCGAAGCGTTGTTCAACTACCAGCGGAATGTGATTCAACTGGAAAGCGCCGTTGGGCAGGAGATCACGTCATGAGGCACCGGCTCAGCCCTCAGGCGACGATCCGGATTCAACAATGAAAGACAGTTTTGGGTGTTCCCGCAAAAATGCTCTCGACCTCCTCACGGTTCTAGCCCCAAGCGTGATCCTGGTGGTTCTTTCTGCCTGTGGCCAGAGCGACCAATCTTCTAAATTGGACGAGGCGGCCCGCCCGTCAAACAAGAGCGGAGCGGCGATCGATAAAAGCCCTCGTGTCGAGACGGAGGTCGTCGAGTTCAATTCATCACGGCAAGGGTTGACCCTTTCAGGCAAGATCGCCTATGCCGAGGACAAGTATTCGCGGATTTCTTCCCCTTTACAGGGCCGAGTCGTAGAAGTCAGGGTTCATTTGGGAGGCCATGTGAAGGCGGGTGATGTCTTGCTTGTCGTTGATAGCCCTGACATTGCGCAAGCGTACTCGGAGTATGTGAAGGAAGACTCTGATTTGCAATATGCGACGAGGGCTCAGGAATTAGCGAAGGACCTCTATGAAAGCAGGGCACTGGCACTGAAGGATTTGAAGCAGGCTGAAAATGAATTGGTCAAGGCTCGTGCAGAGTTTCGTCGCGCGAAGGAGCGATTGCTTTCGCTCAGGATCTCCCCCCAGGAGTTGAATAAGCCCCTAGATCAACAACAAATCACGTCCCGCTTCGAGATGAAAAGCCCGCTGAGCGGGGTCGTCGTTGAGCGTACCGTCACGCCGGGGCAGTCGGTGACCGGAGATTCCGACCACGTCCTCTTTACGGTTGCTGATCTCGATGTGTTGCAGGTCGTGGCTGATGTGTACGAACACGATTTGGCGTTGGTACGGGAGGGACAGTCCGCAGTGGTGAAGGTCGAGGCTTATCCTGACGCCGAATTTCCCGCGACGGTGACAGTTGTGGGGGATGTGGTCGATCCTACCAGCAGGACGATCAAGGTTCGTGCTCGCGTCACCAATGAGTTTCACAAGTTGAAGCCGGAGATGTTCGCTCGTCTGCAACTGGACGTCAGCGGTAGGGGGCAATTTCTGACTGTCCCGCGTGAAGCCGTACTGGAGGTCGATGGCAAACAGTTTGTGTATGTCGTGGAGAACGGGAATCGGTATGTGAGACGGGAAGTCAAAACTGCGAATATTTCCATAGACGAGATTCGGGTCCTTGAGGGGCTGAAAGAGGGGGATCGCATCGTGACGAAAGGCGCTGTTTTGGTCAAGGGCCAAGAAGTTCAGGGCACATGACTGATCGTCCATCTTGCCTCAGTGAACGTGAGCTATTTGAGCGCGTATGATCACCAGAATCGTTGAAGTATCTCTGGTTCATCGATTTCTGGTCTGCACCCTCGGGTTTCTGCTCTTATTCGGCGGCCTCTACGCCTTCCATCTTCTGGACATCGTGGCCTATCCTGATCCGGCTCCGCCGATGGTGGAGTTGATCACGCAGTTCCCTGGGTATTCAGCTGAGGAAATCGAGAGGCAGATTACGATTCCGATCGAGGTGGCCTTGAACGGGACTCCTCGACTTACGGATATTCGGTCTCTTTCGATATTCGGCCTCAGCGACATCAAGGTGTACTTTGACTTTGACAGCGACCTCTTTCGAGACCGCCAGGAAATCTTGAACCGTTTGAATGCCGTTCAACTTCCACAGGGGGTGCAGCCTGTACTGTCGCCCTGGTGGGCGATTGCTGAGATTTATCGGTATGAGTTGAGTGGTCCAAACGCAAGTCTGACGGATCTAAAGACGATACAAGACTGGCAGGTCCGCCGGGCATTCAAGCGTGTACCGGGTGTGGTCGACGTGACGACCTTTGGTGGCACTACCAAGGAGTATCACGTCGATATCGATCCTGGAAAACTCATCAGCTACGGCGTCAATCTTTCGCAGGTCATGACGGCGCTGACGAACAGCAATGCGAACGTCGGCGGCAACTATTTGACGATCGGTGCGCAGAGCTACAACATCCGCGGGTTAGGACTCATCAACGATTTGGACGACATTGAAAACGTGATGGTGGCGGAGAAAGAAGGCACGCCGATTTTCGTCAAGACGTTGGGAAAGGTGACGGTCGGGCATCGAGTGCGTCTTGGCAAAGTCGGGATCGACGATCGCGACGATGTGGTGGAAGGAGTTGTGCTGCTGCAACGCGGTGCTCAGGCACTGCCGGTCCTCGATCAAGTCAGAGCCAAGGTTGAGGATCTGAATGAGTCGAAGTTGCCGGGTGGGGTCAAGCTGAAAACCTTCTACGACCGGACCGCACTGATTCACACGACCGTGGAGACAGTGACTGATATCCTGATCAGTGGCATGGTGCTCGTATTTGTGATCCTATACGTGTTTCTCGGCCACCTCCGTGCGGCCTTCATTGTCGCCCTGACCATTCCGCTCTCCTTGCTGTTCACCTTCACGATGATGGTATCTATCGGCCAGTCGGCCAACATGATTTCGTTGGGTGCGATCGACTTCGGCATCATTGTGGATGCCACCTTGGTGATGGTCGAAAGCATCTTTTTCCAGTTGGCGCATAGCAAGACACCTAGCCTCACGATTCACCAGCACATCATTCGGGCCACCCGCCAGGTTGGGAGACCCATATTCTTTTCAACCGCCATCATTGTGGTCGCGTTTGTCCCGCTCTTTACGATGACCGGAGTTCCCGGCAAGATTTTTGCGCCCATGTCCATCACGTATGGCTTCGCGCTGCTCGGCGCTCTCTTAATGGCGTTTACGCTTGCCCCTGTCCTGTGCTCGTTTTTCTTGCGGTCCCCGATTAAGGAAACCGATACGCCGATTGTCGGGGCCATACACAGAGCCCATGCAGGACTCGTGGCATGGGCGTTGGAGCATCGAATGCTGGTGGTTGGTGCTGCGTCCGGCCTGGTGGCGCTTGCCTTTCTTGCGGGGCGATTGTTGGGCGGCGAATTCATGCCGGCTCTAGAAGAAGGAAATCTGTGGGTTCGAGCCACGATGCCGGTCGATATTTCCTTCGATCAGGCCGATCGATTGACGAATGATATCCGTCGTATGTTCAAAGAATCACCCGAGGTGGAAACGGTCGTGTCCCAGCTGGGACGGCCTGATGACGGGACAGATCCGACCAGCTTTTTTAACGGAGAATTCTTGGCAAACCTAAAGCCTGCATCAGAATGGCGTCCTAGGTTGACTAAAGACGGCCTTATCGAGGAAATCGAGCAGCGGTTGAAAACCATACCGGGTGTGATTTTCAATTTTTCGCAGGTTATCGAAGACAATGTGGAAGAAGCGATGTCCGGTGTAAAGGGTGAAAACTCGATCAAGCTGTTCGGCGCTGATTTGAAGATGATGGAGGCTAAGGCGGCCCAGATTGAATCCGTCATGAAAAGGGTTCGGGGTGTGAGAGATTTAGGGATTTTTCGTTTGACTGGTCAGCCGAATCTGCTGATTCAAGTGGATCGCGAAGCAAGTGCCCGCTATGGACTACGAGTCTCCGATGTGAATGCCGTTGTTCAAGCAGCCATCGGAGGTCAAGCGGTGACTCAGGTGTATGAGGGAGAGAAACTCTTTGATCTGGTCGTCAGATTTCTGCCGGAGTATCGGCAGGACGTTGAGGCCATCAGCAATATCTTGGTGAGTACGCCGGATGGTATACGGATTCCACTCAAACAGGTGGCCACCATTACGATGCAGACCGGCGCCTTCATCATCTACCGCGAGAACAACGAACGCTATATTCCGGTCAAATTCAGTGTGCGAGATCGTGATCTGCAGAGTACGGTCGAAGACGGCAAGATGAAATTGGCACAGCAGGTCACGTTGCCTGATGGCTACCGCATGGAATGGGCCGGGCAGTATAATCAGCTCAAGGATGAGCAAAAGCGGCTGGCGAAGATCGTTCCTGTGAGCCTGGTTATCATACTCTTTTTGCTCTATACCACATTCGACTCACTGAAGAACGCCCTGCTGGTACTCGCAGCTGTCCCTTTCGCACTGGTAGGCGGCGTGTTATCGCTCGCGATGACACACACTCATTTCAGCATCTCAGCCGCAGTGGGAATGATTTCGACGTTGGGTGTCGCCATATTGGGTGGTGTGTTGCTGATATCGCGTATTGAGGAGTTCCGACGGGCGGGCCTCGATCTGCGGCAGGCCGTGATGCAGGGGACTGATGTCCAGATGCGCCCTATTTTGATGGCCACCTTGGGTGCAGCGATTGGATTGCTGCCTGCCTCTCTTGCGACCGGGATCGGCGCTCAGGCGCAGAAGCCGTTGGCGCGCGTCGTGGTCGGTGGTATGCTGACGGCGGCGTTCCTGATTCTCGTGGTGTTGCCGGTGCTCTATGAGATCGTGCATGAGCGCGGTAGCCGCGACGAAGTCAAAGAGGGAGAGGATTTTCCCTCCACAGCAGGATGAAAGGAGTTCCGTCATCGTGACCCAATCATACATATTCCGACTCGGGGTAATCGCGGCGATCGGCTTAATGGGCGGTGCAGAAGGACTGTATGCATCGGTGGAGCCGGCCCTTATTTGGAAGGTCCAAATCCCCTATGAAGCGCCACCGAAGAATCAAGATGTGCCGGATGTCTCGATTCCTCCCAATAAGGATCCGCTCGGCCCTGAAGAGGTCAAGCGCGCCGAAGCTTTGCTGCCGTTACTGGAAGGGAAACAGGAATTCTGGGCCATGGGAGAATTCGTGCATTTGGGAGAGCCGGCCGTTCCCGTCCTCGTTCAGGCATTGACCATGCCGAGCCCGCGGATTCGGTACAACGCGATTGAAACCTTGCTGATGATGAAGGGAGTCGCCGGGGTACCAGCCCTCGTCTCCACGGCAAAGGAGTCCGGCGAAATTCCTCGGGTGCGGGAACATGCTCTGCGCGTTGCCGTTCGTCTGGATTCGACGAAAGCGCCCGAGGCGATTGACGTCATGGCAAAGGACTCCAATCCTTCCGTCAGAAAAGCTGCGGCGTTCGAAGCGCGGTATGTCCGGCAGAAGGCCGTGATCTCCATCTTGATCCCGATGGTGAGCGACGACGAGCGTTTCGTGGCGCTATCGGCATTGCAATCGCTCTGGATTCTGACTCGCCATGAGACCGAGTTTCATGATTGGGACACCTCGACCAAGCAGGATCGCGCCGCATGGTCGAGTGAATGGACCGAGTGGTGGGACGCCAATAAAGACGTCTTTGAGATTCCCGAACCGCGCCGGTCAAAACGGAGTTCCTAGCGACCAGCCGAGAGGTTGCGGGCCGAGAGATTCCTATGCTACGAATGTAAGGACATGAAGCTCAAGAGCGGAACGATGCTCAAGATTGCCAAATTAGGCAACCCTATTCTTCGCAAAGTTGCTGCGCCGATCGATCCTCGAGAGATTAAATCGTCCGAGATTCAGCGGTTGATCGACGACATGTTTGAAGCGATGTACAGCGAACCGGGTATCGGGTTGGCTGCGCCACAAGTATCACGTTCGATTCAACTGGTTGTGATGGGCTGCAAAGGTGAGGGTGGATTTCCAGAAACGGTCCTCATCAACCCCTCGATTGTGTATTACGGGCCTGAACAAGTGGAAAACTGGGAAGGCTGTCTGAGTGTTGATGGATTGCGGGGCAAGGTAGTCCGACCCTCACTGGTGCGGGTCAAGGGGCTGGACCGGAAGGGCAAAGCTCTGGATTTCGAGGCGACCGAACTGTACGCAGTCTGTATTCAGCATGAACTCGATCACTTGATCGGCAAAGTCTTTCTGGATCGCATGACCGATATGTCCACCCTCACTCAGCTGGACGAATTTTCGCAGTATTGGCAAAAAGAACCCACGAATGTAATTTGATGCCTCTCTTGTTGAACCGCTCGTGAAGTCCCTTCTTCGTGTTCTGCTGTATCTTCAGCCTCACCGCGCTCTCGCGATCACGACACTCGTCTGCGCCGCGTGTGCGACGGCGATGGAGCTGGTGCCTCCCTGGGTCATCAAGATCATTATCGATGATGTGATTCAGGCGAAGCAGACGTCGTTGCTGCCATGGGTGATTGGTTTGCTCGTGGGCGCCCATGTGCTCAAGAACGTGTTTGCCTCACTCAGAATCCGGCTGAATAATCAGCTTGAGCAGACGGTGGTTCACGATCTTCGTCGGCATATTTTCTCCGCCCTTCAACATCTGTCCATCACCTATTTTGAGAATCGCTCGACAGGGGAGATCATGTCCCGGGTGACCAACGACACGGAGCATGTCGAGCGCATCTTCATTGATGGACTTGAAGGAATGCTGACGGCGTCGCTGACTCTTCTTGGAATCACGGGACTCTTGTTCATGCTCAATTGGAAGCTGGCGGTGCTCTCGCTGTTGCCGATTCCATTGCTGGCCTTGTCCGCAAGTTGGTTTACGTCGAGGGTTCATGGGTATTATCGGGAGACCCGCCAGAGCGCCGCTGAACTGAACGGCTATCTACAAGATGCCTTGTCCGGGATCAGGGAGACAATGGGGTTTGGCCGTCAGGGGCACGAACAAGCACGATTCGACCGGCTGAGCCAGGCGTATAGTGAGAAGAATCTCAAGGCGATGGTCTTGTGGTCGATCTATTCGCCGGGAATGATTCTGGTGGCTGCCCTCGGGACCGTCTTGATCCTCTGGTACGGTGCGGGAGAGGTCATGGAGGGGCGTCTGACCCTGGGCGAGTTGGTCTTGTTCCTCTCCTACCTGGCGATGTTCTACGTCCCCATCAATCAGATTCATTCGGTCAATCATATGTTGCAGCATGCGTTGGCGGCGAGCGAGCGGGTCTTTGAGGTACTGGATACGATTCCGGACGTCGCCGATCGACCTCATGTAGTGGCTCCGGTCCATCGGGCTCATGGGGCCGTTCGATTCGACCAGGTCCAGTTCCACTATCGACCTGACGTGCCGGTCCTGAGAGGGGTTTCAGTGGCTGTGCCGGCAGGGGAGCGTGTGGCACTGGTTGGGATGAGTGGGGCGGGGAAGAGTACCCTCCTGAAGTTATTGATGCGATTTTACGACGTTACAGACGGGGCGATCGTTATCGACGGGAAGGATATCCGTGATCTGCCGATTGCGTATCTGCGGCAGCAGATCGGGTTTGTACAACAGGAGCCGTTCTTGTTCAACGGGACGGTGAAAGACAATCTACTCTACGGCAATTTGAATGCCGATCAGGATCGGCTCGAATCGGCGGCGCGCGCCGCACGGGCGCATGAGTTCATCGCGGCGTTACCCGAAGGGTATGACACCTGGATTGGTGAGCGGGGTGTCAAGTTGTCGGTTGGACAAAAACAGCGGGTCTCGATTGCGCGGGTGTTGTTAAAAGATCCGCCCATCGTCATTTTTGACGAGGCCACATCCAATATTGATACGGAGACTGAGGTGAAAATCCGCGAAGCGTTGAACGAGCTGACGACAGGGCGAACCACGTTCATTATTGCCCACCGATTATCCACACTTCACGATGTGGATCGGATTCTGGTCCTGGATGGAGGCCGATTGGTGGAAGATGGCCGGCACGACGATCTGCTCTCTCTCGGGGGAGTCTACGCCGGTTTATACGAAGCGCAGTTCCAAGTTTGAGGGGATGGAGAACCGTAGCCTGCCTCGTTCCATGCGGTTGCGGGTAGGGCGGGCCCGTCGGTATACTCGCCGGTAGGCATAGGGAGTATTGGTGAATCATGGTGCTGATTTACGAAAGCGATCCCTTGGACGATGAGAATGCCAGGGGGAAGTTCTATCATGTCTGCCGAGGGAGAGTGGAGCGGATGCCATTGGCAGTGCCGCAGGATGATCGTCCCTATGAGTGCGGGCAATGCGGTATTGATCTCGAAACGGAAGATTTTCTCATGGCCCTCCAGAAAGGATCGGTCTAATCGATATGGCTGGAAGTACGGGAAGAAAGACAGTGGGGGTCTCACGCGGCCTGATGATGCTCTGCGATACCTGCCATTCCCTGGTCATGAATGAAAAACTCGTGGATCCAAAAAACTTCGTCGCCAACCACGATGAACTCTTTGACCTGATCTGCATGGGCTGTACCGATATCAATCGCCCCTTGATCGACGACATGGCGGGCAGCGGGGAATAGCACCCGACTTTGAACTGTGAGTTGT
>Ga0209682_10000730_pt1 | contig 11048 bp, 7 predicted proteins | sample DOMMetBare2Fresh_2_FD_187471 | JGI IMG/M metagenome (GOLD analysis project Ga0209682, IMG submission 187471) | Wetland sediment microbial communities from St. Louis River estuary, USA, under dissolved organic matter induced mercury methylation -... | ecosystem: Environmental > Aquatic >...
AGAAGCTTGACCGCCAGCAACGAGTACACCTCCGCGGCGGTCATGGCCGAATGCCGGCGCCCCGCCTCCTCTAGCAGCTCCGTCTCTACCGCGCGGGCGCCGGCCTCGTCGCGGCGGGCGTGTTTCGCCTCCCAGACGACCCATAGGGCCGGCAGGGGGCAGATGTGCTCGCCATACCCCTCCTCATACGCTTGGCACCGGCGGACGGTGAGCTCCGCCAGATGCTCCGCCTCCTCGCGCTCTCCCCTCTCGAGGAGGAGCCGCGCCATGAAGATTCCGACGGAGATGTGATCGCCAACGTGCATCCGCCGGAGAGCAAAGTCGTTCGCGGCCCAGGCCTCCCGCAACGCCTCCTCCTTCCGGCCGGCCGCCAACAGGAGCCGGCTCCGGATCAGGTGATGATTCGGACCATGAACGTGGCTGAGACCGGCCGCGACGCGGTCCGCGTCGTCGAGAAAGCCGAAGGCAGGCTCGGCCAGGCCGAAGTCTTCGAACTGCTCCGCCAGGGCGCAGAGGACGATGTAGCGCCCTTCCGCGCGCAAGATCCGGAGCTGCCGGCCGAGCACCTCCAGGGCCGCGAAGGGCGACAATCCATGGGCGTACTGCTCCGCCAGCATCCGTGCGATCAAGGCACGCGCCCGCTCCGACAGATTGTGCCTCTCGGCGAGCCTCAGCAGGTCGGCGTTGAGCGCCGCCGCCTCCTGCATGCGATGCTCGCCCGCCATCGCGCGGCTCCAGGCGGCGAGGACCCGCATGGCCAGCGCATCGCTCCCCAGTGCATGCGCCAGAAGCAACCACCGGCGGCCATGGCGCGGCCACTCGTCCGGTGTGGCGTCTTCCTGCTCCAGGAGCCCCAGGACCTCGGACGCCGCGAACCGCAGGTGAACCCGTCCTGTCTCCACTGCATCCCGAAGCTCCTTCTCGTCGAGGGCCTCGAACAGATGGCGGAAGCTGCCGGCCGCCACAGGAGCGCCGGGCTCGAGGCGCTCCGCCATCCGGAGCAGAAACGTTGCGCCGCCATGCCGCAGAGGGGGGCTCACCTCGCCTTCCCGCGCGCCGCGCGCCCAGGCGGCCGCCTCCGGCCAAGGCTCACCACCTCCCGCCGGATACCAGGAGCCGAGGGCGGCCTCCCCCAAGGGGGCGTCCCACCGCGAGAAGAGCACCTCTTCCCGGCCGGGCGTGTGGACCAGGACGACATGGTCGAACGATCCGCCTTCCGCCAGGGCACCGGCGATGCCGGCCGGATCCTGGTCCGGATGGAGGCGGACCATCTGGAGCCTCACCCACCGGCCCTCGGCCGGGCGCACCTCGACCGCCGGCCCGCAGCTCCCGCACACGGCCAGGAAGGCAACGGCGAGGCTGCCGCGGGTCATCATTTTGCGGACACCCCGTCCAGCGCACAGCCGACTCGCGCATAGACGCGCCGCGCCCGCTCCACGGCTTCTTCTCTGCCGGCACACCCTTCCTGCAGCCTCACCCGCGCCCGTTCGAGCTCCACCGGATCACCCGCCGCGACCCGCCGCGGCGAGATCGCAGGGTTGAGGAAGACGTCGGCCCAAGTGGCCGCACACGCGAGGACCACGTAAGCTGTGATCCGGACGAACCCGGCCTCCCCCTCGAAGACTGCGAATCTGCCGGTCAGAATGGCCAGCAGGAGGATTGCTCCGACGACCGCTGCGGCAGACCAGACCCACCGCGAGACCCCGCGAGCCAGACAGGCCACGCACGCCTGCAACGACGCAGTCGCCGCGATCCAGAGAAGCGCAAGGGTGTAGAAGAACCGGCGCAACGGAACCTCGTCCAGGATGTCCCGGATCATGGTTGCCTTCTCGACCTGGAGCCGGAGAGGAAGGTCCCGGACCATCCGGCGGATCTCCTCTGTAGCGGCGAGATCGTTGGAACGGGCGATCTCGAGGACGCGTCCGTCGAGGTGCGCGAGAACGAGACGATCGACCGCCGGGACCACCTGACGCGGAAACAGAAATAAGAAGGTGAAGTAGATCGCCAGCAGGATCAGGCTGGTCATCAGAAGACCGGCAAGACTCCGGCCCAACGAGCGCAACAGGTGCTCGCGGGGAGCTTCACGCCGCCGGAACGGCGCTGCAATCAAGGCCACGGTGTTGCCGACCATGAGAGCGATGAGCCCCGCGAGCAGGGCCACGAACGAGTCGATCAACCGATGGGCATCCAGCACGGCAGCCTGGTCCGACAGGGAGGCTGCCGCGGACCACCCGAGCCAGATGAAGTAGACGACCGCCGCCGTCAAAAGAGCAGGCAGGATGGTCTGGAGCTGTGCCTTCGCCATCTGCTGGAAGAGCTGGAGATCGGCCCGGGTCCGAGGAGTTGCGATCAAGGCCAGCCGGCCGAGCAGAGCCAGAAAACCCATCAGCGCCGCAGCCATTGCGAGGAGAGCTCCGGAGATCAACGCGACGCTCCACCACTGTGCGCGGGCGACCACCTCGGCGAGGTCGAAAGCGGCGAGAAGGGTATCGACCTCGGGACCGGCGCTCCGCGGCAGCCGCTGCTGCAAGAGGACTGCGTAGACATCCGCGAGCCTGGCCGTGAGCCGGCGGAACATCACCAGCGCTCCACCCAGGAACAAGAGCAAGGGGAGCCACAGGGTGAGGAGCTGCCAGAAATTGGAGCGCCGGTGCTCACCCTTCGTGGCGCGGCGCCACTCCCGCACGGAGACGGGGAGGTCTCCGTCCGGTGGGGCGGGAGCGGGAGCGGCCGGAAGGGGCGTGGCAGAGGCCATGTTGGAGCCTTGCTTTCGTAGGTTTTAGATGCCATCGGCCGGGCAATGTTGAGCCTGCTCCTCCACCCCCAGAACGATCAGCGTCAGATCGTCCTCGAAACCATTGCCTGCGCCGCCCCGGCCAGTCCAGGCGGCAACCTGTTGCAGCAGCGACTCGGCGAGCGCTTCCGCCGCGAGCCCGGCGTGATCGGCCAAGTGCTCTTGCAGGCGGGTGTCGCCGAAGGGCTCGCCGGCGGGGTCGCGCGCTTCCGGAATGCCGTCGGTGAAGAGGAGGATGCGGTCTCCCGGTGCGAGCGGCTCGGACGTCTCCTGATAGACGGTCTGGCCGAAGCGGCCGAGGATCGGGCCGCCTCCGGTGAGCTCGCGGACCACCCTCTCCTGCGCCTTCCAGAGGAGCGGCGGCGGATGGCCGGCTCCCGCCCAGGTGAGTTGCCCCGCCTCGGGGTCGGCACGGAGGCAGGCGGCAGTGATGAACTGTTTTTTGAGCTGGCTGGCGAAGATGCGCCCCATGCCGGTGAGCAGGCGGCCCGGGCTCTCCGCGTCCCCTGCCCCGGCCGCCACGGCCACCTTGATCATCGAGGCGATGAGCGCCGCGGGCACGCCGTGTCCGGACACGTCGGCGATCACCACGGTGAGCCCGCCGCCGGCGAGCGGAAGGAGCTCGTAAAAGTCGCCGGCCACGCTCGCCGCGGGTACGTAGCGGACGGCCACGTCGAGCCCCGGGACGGGCGGCGGAGCGCCGGGCAGGATGGAGGCCTGGATGCTCCTCGCCGTTTCGAGCTCCTGCTCCATGCCGGTCAGCCGCTGCTGCGCCTCCAGGATGCGCAGCACCGCGACCCATCCCAGAACACAGAGGAAAAGAAGGAAACCGACCCACTCGGCATCGAGCTGCCAGGGGGTGACGTTCAGGTCTTCCAGGTTCTCGTTGACGACGAAGAGCGCCAGCACGATGCCGCCGGAGCGCAGCAGCTTGAGATCCGGCGATGCGTTCCGCCCGGGCCGGTAGATCCGGCCCAGGATGAGGGCGAGACCGGCGAAGACGAGCATGCGGTACGGCACCATGAAAGCGTCGGAGGCATCCCCCCGCGCGATCTCGATGGGGATCACCACCGCGGCGTAGAGCAGGAAGAGCTGCCAGACCCGCCGGGTGCTGTTCTTCCAGCCCGGACCGACGAGCTCCTCGACGAAGAGGGCGAAGGGGATCGGGATCAGATAGGTCAGCGCCGCGATGGTGAGGCGGTACGGGGCCGGCGCGATCCCCAGGAGGAGCTCGGCCGGGAAGGTGTCGAGGACGAGCCGCAGGCCATAGATGCCGGTGGACAGGGCGAACCAGAGAGGCGCCCGGTCCCCGCCCCGGCGGAACAGGATCGCCAGGGCACCGGCCACCACGGCGAGCCCGCTCAGGAAGATGCCGGCGATGACCGGCGGCAGGTCCGCGCGGAGGGCTTCGAGGATCTCCGGAGGGACGGGGGCTGGGGAGACGGCCGGCACGCGCTTCAGTCTATCCGACGGCGGTTTCGGCTACCCTTCTCCTCGTTATGCGCCTCCTCCTGATCGAAGACTCCGCGCGCCTCCGCCGCTCCCTGTCACATGGCCTGCGCCGCGAGGGATATGCGGTCGACGTCGCGGCGGACGGCCGGGAAGGTCTCTGGCTGGCACAGGAAAACGCCTACGACGTGATCATCCTCGACCTGATGCTGCCCGAGGTCGACGGGTGGACCGTGCTGCGCACGCTGCGGGAGAAAGGCGTCTCCACCTACGTCCTGATCCTCTCCGCCAAGGACATGGTCGACGACCGGGTCCGGGGGCTCGGCCTGGGGGCGGACGATTACCTGGTGAAGCCGTTCTCCTTCCCCGAGCTGTGCGCGCGCATCCAGGCGCTCGTCCGGCGCTCCTACGGCACCAAGAGCCCGGTGCTCCGCGTGCGCGATCTGACGGTCGACACCGGCGCCCGCCGGGTGATGCACGCGGGCAGGACCCTCGAGCTCACCCCGCGCGAGTACAGCCTGATGGAGCTGCTGGCGCGGCGGGCCGGCGACGTGGTGAGCCGCAAGGAGCTGTGGGAGCACCTCTACGAGTTCGATTCCACGACCGAGAGCAACGTCATCGAAGTGATGATCTACTCGCTGCGCCGCAAGCTCGGGGCGGGCGCGGACCTGATCAAGACACGGCGGGGGCAGGGCTACCTGCTCGACCGGGGAGACGACGCATGAGGTCGCTGCGCGGCCGGCTGACCGCCTGGCTGCTCGGCGGAGCGGGGCTTCTCCTCACCTTGGGCGCGCTCACGCTCGCCCGCCTCACCGAGTTGAACCTGCAACGGGAGTTCGACGCGGCCCTGGAGGCCCAGGCGCGCTCGCTGGCCACCCTGACCGAGCAGGAGCACGGACGGATCTGGCTGGAAGCCGCCGATACCCTGCCCGAGCTCTTCGCCAACCGCGATCGCGAGTACTACCAGATCTGGCTCGCGGATGCGCACGTCATCGCCCGCTCCAGCTCCCTCGGGAACGGGAACCTCTGGCGCCAGGGCGTCGCGCCGCTCGACCGGCCCCGCTTCGCCGACCATCCGCTCCCCGACGGCCGGGCCGGCCGCTACTTCGAGCTCCGCTTCGTGCCGCGCTACGAGGAGGACGAGCAGGACGAGCGCCTCGGCCGGCCCGCTCCCCCGCCGGCCGGCGCCGTGCCCCCGGTCACCCTGGTCGTGGCGCGCAGCCGGGAGAACCTGGACCATCTGACCGAGTCACTGCACCTGACGCTCGCCGCGGTCTCGCTCTCCCTGCTCGGCGGTCTGGCCGTCCTGGTCCGCCTCAGCGTGGCCGCCGGCCTCGCGCCGGTCGACCGGCTGGCCGACCGGCTGCGCGGCTTCGACGCCGGCTCGCTCGACCAGCGGCTCGACGCGGCCTCCACGCCGGCCGAGCTCGCTCCGGTCGTCGAGCACCTGAATGGCCTCCTGGCCCGCCTGGAGGACTCTTTCACGCGGGAGAGGACCTTCTCTTCCAATCTCGCCCACGAGTTGCGCACCCCGCTCGCCGAGCTGCGCACCCTCTCCGAGGTCGCCCTGCGCTGGCCCGAGGACACCGCCGCCACCGCCGAAGCCCTGGCGGACATCCGCGCCGCCGGCCTCCAGATGGAGTCGATCGTGCTCAACCTGCTCGACCTGGCGCGTTGCGATGGAGGGCTGCATGCCGCCCGGCCGCAGCGCTTCGCCGTGGCCGATGCGGTCGAGGACTGCTGGCAGAAGGTGGAGGAAGAGGCCGCCGCGAAAGAGATCTCCCTGGTGCCGGAGATCGCCCCCGGCCTCGCGGTGACGACCGACCGCGAGAAGCTCGACCGCATCCTGGTCAACCTCTTCGCGAACGCCGTCGCCTACAGCCCCGCGGGGAGCGAGGTCCACTGTGCCGCCACCGCCTCGCCGGACGGCGGCTTCGCCCTCGCGGTCCGCAATCCGGCCGACGGGCTCACCCCCGGCGACCTTCCCCACCTCTTCGACCGCTTCTGGCGCAAGGACACCGCCCGCGCCAACGGCCACCACGCCGGCCTCGGCCTCTCCCTGGTCGCCGCCTTCTGCCGGCTCCTCGATCTCCGCATCGAGCCCCGGCTGACCCCCGAAGGGCTGTTCGAGATCCGGCTGCAAGCGCCGGATGCCGCAGCGGTCAGTGGTGCGTCCCCTCCTGGTGCGCCGCCGCCCCGTTCCCCTGGAGACTCTCGTAGATCGTGCTGATCCACAGGTCCGTCTTGATGAATCCGCTCCCCCACTCCTTCCACGCGTCCGGCAGCCCTTCCTTCTGGATGGTGGCGAGGTCCTTGCCGGCCGCCATCTTCGTCTTCACGATGCCGGAGGTCTCGACGAGCATGTGATGGAAGGCCGCGAGGTCGGCCGGCGTCGAGAGCGGGCCATGGCCCGGGATGACCTTGGCGTCGGCCGGGATGCGCGCCAGGACCTTCTCGACGTTGGCGGTCAGTCCCTGGATGCTGCCGCCGCTCGCCAGGTCGACGAAGGGGAAACGGCCGGCGAAGAAGTCGTCGCCCATGTGGACCACGTTCGAGCCGGTGAAGAAGATGATGCTGTCGCCGTCCGTGTGGCCGTGCGGGAAGTGGATCGCCTGGATCTCCTCGCCGTTGAAATGGATCGACAGCGCGTCGGGGAAGGTGATCACCGGCAGCGCCTCCTTGGGCGACGGCGGGGTCTTCTCCCCGAAGACCGTCTGCTCCGTGGAGAGACGCTTGCGGACGTTCTCCTGCGCGATGATCGTCCCCTCTTTGCTGAAGGCCTGGTTGCCGCCGGTGTGGTCGCCGTGCCAGTGGGTGTTGAGGATGAACTGGAGGTTGCCCGGATCGATCTCGCGCAAGGCGGCGCGGATCTTGTCGGCCAGCGGCGCGTACTGGTCGTCGACGATCAGAATGCCGTCGGGTCCCACCGAGACGCCGATGTTGCCGCCGGCGCCCTCCAGCATGTAGACGTTGCCGGCGACCTTGGTCGCCTTGATCTGCACCTTCGAGTAGTCGCGGTCCTGCGCCACGGCCGTGCCGGCGGCCAGCGCGAGCAGGAAAAGCATGCCTGAGCTGCGGAGCTTGCGTGTCATCGATCCCTCTCTTGTCGTGGTTCTCAACTCAACGCGCGAACCCTATCATGCGCTCCGGTCAGGCGGTCAGGAGGGCAGACCCGGCGGGATGTCGCGCCCGTTCCCCAGCTCCTCCTCCCCCAGCGAGCGGTACTTCGCGGCGTCGATCCCGTAGTGCTGCATCTTGGTGTAGAAGTTTTTGTAGTCGATCTTCGCGAGACGCGCCGCCAGGCTGATGTTGCCGCCGGCCTTGCGCAGGCAGCGGCTCAAGTAGTCGCGCTCGAAGCGCTCGATCATCCGCTGCTTGCTGGCGCGAAACCCTTCGCCGGGGGGCAGCGCCTCCTCTTCTGCCTCGGTGGTGAGAGGCGGCTCCCATCCCTGGAGGGCCTCCGGCAGATGCCGCACCTCGATCGTCTCGCCTTCCGACAGGAGCACGGCCCGCTGCAGGAAGTTCTGCAGCTCGCGGATGTTGCCCGGATAGTCGTAGGCCAGCAGGAGACGCTCCGCTTCGGGAGCGAGACGCTTCGGGCCGCGCCGGCCGGCGTGCTGGTCGACCAGGCGGCGGATGAGGAGCGGCAGGTCCGAGCGGCGCTCGCGCAGCGACGGAAGGCGGATCTCCACCACGTTCAGCCGGTAGAGGAAATCGCGCCGGATCCGCCCTTCCTTCGCCATCTCCTCCAGGTCGCGGTTGGTCGCCGCCACGATCCGCGCGTTGGCCCGCCGGATCTGCGTGCTGCCGACGCGCGAGTAGTCGCCGTTCTCCAGCACGCGCAGGAGCTTCACCTGGAGCGCCGGCGGCAGCTCGCCCACCTCGTCGAGGAGCAGCGTCCCCTCGTCGGCGCGCTCGAACCAGCCCTGGTGGTCGCGCACGGCACCGGTGAAGGCGCCGCGGGCGTGGCCGAACAGCTCCGACTCCAGGAGCGCTTCCGGGAGGGCGCCGCAGTTGATCGGGACGAACGGCTTGTCGCGCCGCCGGCTGTTCAGATGGATGGCGCGGGCGATCAGCTCCTTGCCCGTGCCGCTCTCGCCGCGGATCAGCACCGTGGCGTCCGAATCGGCGACCTGTGCCACCAGCCGCAGCACCTCGACCATCTTGGGATCGCGCCCGACGATCGCCTGGAAGTCGAAGCGCGTCCGCAGCTCCTTGGAGAGCAGGCCGATGTGGCGGGTGAGCTGGCGCCGCTCCAGGGCGTTCCGCGCCGCCAGCGAGACCAGCTCCGAGAAGCTCGCCACCAGCTTCGCCGTCTCCTCGGTGAACGCCTCCTGGTCGCTGCGATGGCCGAGGTAGACCACGCCCAGGGTCCGCCCGAGGTCGCGGATCGGCTGGCAGATCACCGACAGGATCTGGAGACGGCCGCCGCGGCCGATCGTGCGGTCGTCCAGCACGTTGGCCTGCCAGAACGGAATCCCTTCGAGCCGCACCCTCTCCACGATCGTCCGGCTCACCTGGGACTCCGGCTCCCCGAGGTCTTCCTTCTGGAGGTTGCGGGCGACGTCGAAGACCGTCTCCCCTTCCGCGTTGAACAGGAGGATCATGCCGCTCTCCGCGTGGCAGAGCTCGATCACCCCGTCGATGGCAATGGTCAGCATCCGGTCCACGTCGCGCTCGGCGAGGACCGACTTCCCCAGCTCCAGCAGTCGTTCGAGTTTCGTCATTCTGGTGTTCCTACCAGAGTCTATGGCAAAAGCACCCAAACAGGAAGACCCTAGATCGGCCGCCCCGAGGAAGGGGAAGCCGCACTTCCTCCCGGATGTCTCAAGGATACCAGGGAAAAACGGACTTGGCACCGAGTTTGCGAGTAGAGAGAGCGGCGACAACGACCGCCTCAACGGCGGCGCCTCCTCAGGGACGGGTGACGACTCCTGTCCCTCTTTTTTTGTCTGCAGCCCGGCGGGCCGGGGTGCGCGGGACGTAGACCTCGAACGTGGTGCCCCGGCCCGGCTCGCTCGCGACCGTCACGAAGCCGCCGTTCTGCCGGGCGATCCCGTAGATCGTGGCGAGCCCGAGGCCGCGGGCGCTCCCCCGCTTGGTGGTGAAGAACGGCTCGAAGATCCGGCCGCGGATCTCGGCGGGGATGCCGGTTCCTTGATCGGCGACGGTGAGCCGCACGAAGTCTCCCGGCGGCACCGTGGGATGGCCTTGCAGCTCCTTGGCGCCGAGGCGGCGGTTGACCGTCTCCAGGGTGACGAGGCCGCCGGCCGGGCTGGCCTCCTTGGCGTTGACCAGCAGATTGATCACCACCTGCTCCATCTGGGATGGATCGACCTCGACCGGCCAGAGCTCCTCGGCCCGCCGGATCTCCAGGCGGACCGCGTCGCCGGCAAGGCTCGCGAGGGTGGGGCGGAGATCGGCGAGGAGATCGTCCAGGTCCACCACCTCCGGCGCGATCGGCTGCTGGCGGCTGAACGCCAGCAGGCGCTGGATCAGCGCCGTCACCTTGCCCGCGGTGGTGAGCACCTGCTTCATCTTGCCGTCGACCGCCCCTCCGGCCGGCACCTGCGTCTGGACCAGCTCGCACTGGCTGGAGATCGCCGCGATGTAGTTGTTGATGTCGTGGGCGAGCCCCCCGGCGAGCCGGCCCACGGCTTCGAGCCGCTGCGCCTCGGCGAGCTGGGCCTCGCTGCGCCGCAGCGCCTCCTCGGCGCGGCGGCGGCGCAGCTCGCGGCTGTAGAGGCCCCAGGCGGCGACGCCCACCACGGCGAGCCACCCCGTCCAGAGGATGAGGAAGGCCACCCGGGCGCGGGCCGAAGCCTTGGCCTGGCGGTCCCTGGCCAGCCGTTCCAGGCCGGCCGCCGACGCGTCGAGCTCGCCGAAGAGCCGGTCGAACCGCTGGTCCAGGGGAGAGCCGATCCCGATGTCCCCACCGTCCCCCATCCCTTGCAGACGCTGGCGCGCCACCTCCCGGAGATCGTCGAGATGGCGCCGCACCTCCTCCACCTGCGCCACCAGCAGGGGATCGTCCAGAGGCGCCTCCGCCACCAGCGCATTGGCCGCGGCGCCGGCCCGTTCCAGCCGGTGCCGCAGCCCTTGCAGGTCGACCACGTCGCCGGTCAGGTACTCCTCCAGCCAGAGATGCGCGACCGCCACCTCGCGGCGGATCTCGACCGCCGCCGCGATCACCGCCGAGCTTTCGGCGAGCAGCCGCTCACGGAGCTGAAAGGTGGCCACGAGAAGCAGGGCCGCCGCCCCGCCGAGAGCGAGGACGATGAGCGACAACCAGGCGGGCGCGGGGCGTACGGGCGGGCGGAGCGGCTCAGGAGCGCTGGCCGCGGAGGACATAGCCAACCCCTTTGAGCGTGTGCAGAAGCCGCTGCTCCCGGTCGCCGTCGATCTTGCGGCGCAGGCGGTGCACGGTCACGTCGATCACGTTGCCCAGGGGATCGAACGAATCGTCCCACACGTGCTCCGAGATCTCCGTGCGGCTGATCACCCGGTCCTTGCTGATCAGCAGGTACTCGAGCAGCGCGAACTCCCGCGGCCGCAGCGCCTCCAGGCCGTCGTCCTCGTGCACGAACTGCAGCCGGGCGTCGAAGCCGAACACGGTCGGCAGCACCGGAAGCCGGAAGTAGTCGGTCATCGGGGTGCGCACCCCCGGGCCGATGAAGTTGGCCAGCCGCAGGGTGGCCACGTCCACGTCGGGACGGCGCCGGCTGAACCCTCGCACGTAACCCTCGACCTCGACCGAGTCCTTGCCCCAGCCGGATCGGGGCAGCACCTTGGCGCCGGTGTCCTC
>Ga0209682_10000732_pt1 | contig 11020 bp, 2 predicted proteins | sample DOMMetBare2Fresh_2_FD_187471 | JGI IMG/M metagenome (GOLD analysis project Ga0209682, IMG submission 187471) | Wetland sediment microbial communities from St. Louis River estuary, USA, under dissolved organic matter induced mercury methylation -... | ecosystem: Environmental > Aquatic >...
GATCCCCAGCCCCCGCACGTACCGGTGAAACGTCGCCTTGCTGAGCCCCAGGCTCTCCCGGGCCGATTTGACGCTGCCGCCGTGGTGCTCCAGGCGGGCGCGGATCAGCTCGCGTTCGAACTCGCGGACGGCGTCGCGGAACGAGACGCCGTCCCAGAGCAGGGGGCCGGCCTTGGGGTTCGGGGCTCCCCGCAGGACGTCCGGCAGGCATCTGGCGATCAACGCCAGATCGATCGGCGCGCCCGCCTGGGCATGGATCACGAAGAGGGCGCAGGCGCGCGCCAGGTCGCGGACGTTCCCCGGCCAGGCGAAGCAGGCGAGGGCGCGCAGCGCTTCAGGGGTGAAGCCGAGGGTCCGCTTCTTGTGCTTGCGCTCGTGATGGCGGCGGAAGTGCTCCAGGAGGACCGGAATGTCCCAGGGACGCTCGCGCAGAGGGGGCAGATGGATCGCGAGGGTGCGGAATCGATCATGGAAGTCCGCCCGTACGGTGCCGGCGCGGACGGCTTCCGCGAGATCGCGGTTGGTGGCGAGCACTACCGCCACGTCGACTGAGTGCTCCCGCGTCTCGCCCATGGGGACGACCGTGTGGTTTTCGAGAACGCGGAGCAAGTGCGCCTGCGCGCGGGCTGACAGCTCGCCGATCTCGTCGAGGAAAAGAACGCCGCCATGGGCGGCGCGAAAAAAGCCGGGCTCGTCCGACAGGGCGCCGGTGAACGAACCCTTTTTGTGGCCGAAGAAGCGGGAGGCGGCGAGCTCGTCGGTGATCTCGGCGCAGTTGACCACGACCAGCGGTTTCTTGTGCCGCGTGCTGAAGGCGTGGAGATAGCGGGCGATCAGGTCCTTGCCCGTTCCGCGCTCGCCGAGGAGGAGGATCGGCTCGGGGTTTTCGGCTGCGAGCGCCGGGATGTAGATCTCATGGAGGGCGCGGCGCAGTGCCTGGGTGTGGGCGGAGTCGCCCAGGATCTCCGGCGCGTCGTCGCTCGCCGCGGCGGCTTCGAGGCGTTCGCGCAGCTCGCGCTCCTGGCGCTCCTTGCGGAAATGGAAGCCGAAGACGCGCCCCACGGCGGCGGCGTAGGCCGCCAGCCAGGTGCGGTCGTCCTCGCCGTAGGCTTCGGTCAGGCCGCTGTTTTGTAAGTAGATCACGGCGAGCACCGTCTCGCGCAGCGGATCGCGGATCGGTGCGCAGAGGACGCTGAGCTGGAGGCCTTCCAGGGAGGGAGTGCGCGACGCGTCGACCTGGAGGCGAGGGTCTTCGATCAGCTCGGGCTCTCCGGTTTCGATCACCCGATAGATCACCGATGGGCTCACCCCGCGCACCGACTCGCCCCGTTCACAGGCCCGCACCTGCTCCGGCGCGAGCTTGCCGAGGGTGTGGACGGCGCGCAGGTGCAGGGGCTCCCGCTCCACGACGAGCAGGAGGAGAGCCTTCTGGGCGCCGAAGCCGCGGGCGGCAGCCTCGAAGGAGGTGCAGAGAGCAGCCTCCGGATCGCCGTCGCTCGACAGGACGGCGAGGACCTCGTTCATGGCACTGAGCAGTTGGCTGTAGGAGCGGCCCGGAGGCGCCAGAGTCCCAATCGTCATGGCTCCATTATGACGGTTGTCGAGGATAGGATGCGCTCGGGGCCGGAAGGCGCCCCAGGGGAGGATCGATGAGCTCACGTCGTGTCTGGCCGGCCACGCTCATTGTCGTGGCTCTTTGGGTGCCGTCTCTCTGCGCGCAAACCGTGCCCGAGCCCGGGGCGCTCCGCGGCCAGGTGCGCGCCTGGCGGACCGCGCATGAAAAGGAGATCGTCCGCGAGCTGGCGGAGCTGGTGGCGCTGCCCAACGTCGCGGCGCACCGCGCCGATATCGAGCGCAACGCCGATCACCTGATCGCTCTGTTCCGGCGGCGGGGGATCGAGGCGCGGCGGCTGACCGCCGGGGAGGCGCCGCCGGCCGTCTACGGCGAGCTGCGCGTGCCGGGTGCCACCCGCACCGTCGTCTTCTATGCCCACTACGATGGCCAGCCGGCCGATCCCGCCGACTGGGGAGGCGCCGATCCATGGACGCCGGTGCTGCGCACGGGTCCGCCGTCCCAGGGAGGGAAGGAGGTCGATCTCGCCACGGCCCCGGCGCTCGATCCGGAATGGCGGCTCTATGCCCGCTCCGCGAGCGACGACAAGGGTCCGATCGTCGCCCTGCTCGCCGCTCTCGACGCCTTGCGCGCCGCCGGAGTCCAGCCCTCGGTCAACCTCAAGTTCTTCCTGGAGGGGGAGGAGGAGGCCGGCTCGTCCCACTTGGTGGACCTCTTGCGGGCGCACCGCGATCTCCTCGCGGCGGACGCCTGGCTCCTGTGCGACGGGCCGGTGCATCCCACCCGGCGCATGCAGGTGGTGTTCGGGGCGCGCGGCGTGACCGGGTTGGAGGTGACCGTCTATGGCCCGCTGCGCGCCCTGCACAGCGGGCATTACGGCAACTGGGCGCCCAATCCGGCGGCCCTGCTCGTCGAGCTGCTGGCCGGATTGCGGGCTCCGGACGGCACCATTCTCATTCCCGGCTTTGCCGATCAGGTCCACCCGTTGACGGAGAGCGAGCGGCAAGCCGCGGCGGCCCTGCCGGCGGTGGAGCCGGCGCTGCAACAGGAGCTCGGCCTGGCGTGGACCGAGGGGGACGGCGTCCGCCTCCAGGACCTCGTGATGCGTCCGGCGCTCAACCTCCGCGGCCTGTCCGCGGCGGGAGTGGGGGAGAAGGCGCGCAACGCCATCCCGACGGAAGCCCGGGCCTCCATCGACTTCCGGCTGGTCCCGGACCAGACGCCGGACAAGGTCCGCGAGACGCTGGAGGCCCACCTGCGCCGGCAAAGGTTCTGGGTGGTCCACGAAGAGCCCGATCTGGAGACCCGCCGTGCCCATGCCCGCATCGTCCGGCTGGACTGGGAGAGCGGCTATCCCGGCGCGCGGACTTCGATGGACCTGCCGGCCTCCCGCGCCGTCCTCCAGGCCGTGGGCGAGGCGGTGGACGGGCCGCTCTACCGCGTTCCCATGCTCGGCGGCAGCGTGCCCATCTCCCTCTTCACCGAGGCGGTGACGGCGCCGATGATCATCGTCCCCATCGTCAACCACGACAACAACCAGCATGCCGCCCAGGAGAATCTGCGCTTGCAGAACCTGTGGGACGGCATCGAGGTCTTCGCACAGCTCTTCGCGCGGCTGGGGCGGGTGTGGCCGTGAGGAGGGAGCGCGCTCATTGGAAGTAGCCCATCACATCCACGATGAGATGGACCGTTCCACCCCCGCCGACGAAAGCCTGGGCGGCCAGGTCTCCTCCGCCGTCCGTGGCAAGTCCGACGACGGCATTGTTGCTGCGTAGTTGTCCTGTCGAGAAGGTGATCATGCTGGTCAGCGGCAGGGGGAGGTCAGCGGGCCAGAGCGAAATATAACCGGGTCCGGTCGGTGCGACGACGGTGACGTTCAGCACGACGGCGCTGGCCGTGGGCGGCACTCCGCAGAGGTCTGCCATCTGAACCACTCTGGGGGTCTGCGAGACGAGAGCCGCGGAAGGGCGGGTGTCGAAGACGCGGCAGGGGGTGAGAGTATAGAGGTCAAGGCCCGCCGGTTCCACCACGATCTCGGTCGTAGCGTTGATCAGGTTGTCCGCCGGCTCCGGATCTTCTTCGTTTCCGGAGACCGTCGAAGTCGTCTCCAACGTTCCGACCGTGCCGGGAATGCCGGTGATCACCACACCGATCGAGTCGCCTGCCTGGATGGAGCCGAGTTGGCACACCACCGGCGATGTTCCGCCGCAGCTCCCTTCGTCGGGCACGGCCGAAACCAGGCTCAAGCTTCCCGGCAGATGAGCGAGAAGTGAGACTCCGGTTGCCGTTGAAGGCCCTCGGTTGGTCACGGTGATGCCGTAGACCACGGGCTGTCCGAGGAGAGCCGGGTCGGGGGAGTCTGTGATCGCGACCTCCACGTCGGCCACGGCGATGACGTTCACGCTGGCCACGGACTGGTTGTCGATGGGCATGAGCTCGTCGTCGGAGCTCCGGACCTCGGCGGCCAGGACAAGCGTTCCCGCAGCCGGCAGCGCCGCCTCGAGGTCGATGGAGATGGACCTCTGTTCACCGGGCGCAAGGGTGCCCACGAACCAGGTGCCCGTGCCGGAACCTGGGGCGGGCACTGCGGCGCGAAAGTCCAGACCGGAGGGATAAACCGCTTCGACGACCACGTCTCTGGCGGAAGCACTGCCCGCATTGCGGAAGGTGAGATTTGCAGAGAGGAGACCCCCCGGTCGGATCGCGGCAGGGGTGAGGCTGGCTTCGATCTGCAGGTCCGGAGTGCCGGAAACCATGGTCTGCTCGCTGGCCGAAGCTGTCGTCGCGAAGTCGGCTGTCGCACCGGCGGAGAAGCTCAGGGTCGCCCCCGCGGCTCCCGCATTCACGTTCAGGGTGACGGAAATCCCGGCTGTCTCGCCCGGCTGGAGGTCCCCTAGCGTCCAGCGGTTCGAGGTGCCGGCGTCGGGAGCGGGAACGGCGGAGACGAAGCTGGTCCGCGCGTCGAATTGCGCCGTGATCTGAAGGTCGCGCGCGATCCCCTGTCCCTGGTTGGTGGCCGAAAGCTCATACGTCACGCCGCCGCCGGCGGAAACCGGGTCCGCGGTGTCCGCCGCCGTCAGCACGAGAACCGGAGCGAGGACGGTCACCGGCAGCGTGGTGCTCACGCTGCCACTTCTGGCGGTCACCGTCGCCACCCCCGGCCGCACCGCCCGGAACCGGCCCGCTCCTTGGGATTCCAGCACCGTGGGATCGGAGGACGACCACTGCGCCACGTTGTTGAATGTGGAGTAGGGGCTGGAGTAGCCATTCGTGTAAGCCGCTTTGGCCACGAAGTTCACGATCTCCCCAGGGTTGATCCGGTCGAGCCCCGTGACCAGGATGCTCAGCAAGGCGGGCGGAGCCGGGGGGGGCCCCGGCGGCGTCTTCCAGGCAGTGCCGAGGGCTCCGCCATAAGCGCCCAGGTCCGCCCCGCCCTGCCCGACTCCGCGGGCGGGAGACCCGGTCGCCAGATGGTAGTCCCCTGCCGAAACGTTCACGAGCTGCGGATTGACCTCCCAGATCGTGCTCTCGTCCAGGATGTAGTTGGCGCTGCCGTACAGCCAGCCGGACGTGTTCTGCCAATGCATCAGGTGATGCACCGAGATGGTCGCGTTGCCGCTCCCGTTGATCCCGCGGTCGTTTCCCTGCATGATCGAATTGTAGATGATGAGGGAGATGGTACCGGATGTTTCATAGGCTCTTCCGTTCCCCACCAGAGTGTCTTGCGTCAATTGGACCGACCCCGCGATCGAGGAGACTCTCAGTCCTTTGCCGTTGCCGATGAACAGATTGTTGCGGGTGAGGAGAGAGCCGACGCGGTCGAGGGCCACGGCCTCCTGGGCGATGTTCCGGAACAGGTTGTTTTCGAGGATCACCTGGAGGGATGGGTTGCTGCCGCTGGTCAATCCGGACGATTGGTTGAGAAAATGGTTGTTGCGGAGAGTCAACGTGCCGGTCGAGCTGCCGCTGAACAGCAGGATGCCGCCGTAGCCCGAGAAGACAGTCCCTTCGATCAGGACATTCTGAGCGTTGGTGATCCTCAATCCGTAGGCTGTGCCCGGTGCGATGATCCGGCAATTGCGCAGCCGGACGTTGCTCGACCCGGTGACGTGGACGGGCTCGAAGGAGCCGGTGGTGCGAAACGTGAACCCTTCGATCACGACGTCGCTCATGTTCACACGAAATTCCAAGACCTCCAGGATGGTCTGGTCGGCGCCGGCTTCCGAGACCAGGATCGTCCCCGGGTCCAGGCTTGCGAGGTCTGCATTCAGGTAGGTTCCGGGCTTGACGAGGATCATGTCGCCTGCCTGAGAAAAGATCGTCGCGTATCGGAGCTCCGCCGAGGTGGTGACGATCCAGAGGCGTCCGGAACCGGCAGGCGCCTGGGAGGCGGTGAAATTTTGCGCCGGCAGGTCCCCCACCAGATCCGCAAAGTCGATGGAGGAGGGCACGAAGACGTAACCGTTGGCTCCCGGCGTCACCGTCCCCGATGTGCCATAGGGCACTTCCGCCGCGTAGGTGCCGTCGGCCCCGGTCACCACGGAACCAGGCAGACCGTTCAGCCAGACACCTGCGAGCCCGGAGCTGCCATAGGTCACGCGACCCGAGACCGTCACCGTCTGGTGGGCCGCCAGGTAGTTCTCGTCGACGAGGATCATGCCGACCTCGGAATAGGTCTTGGACGACGGCGAGAACACATAGCCGGAAGCTTGCGGAATGACCGTCCCCGACCAGTGGAAGGGGAGGGTCGCCAAGTACGCGCCGGTGTCATCGGTCACCGGATCTCCGGGCAGGCCCGTCATGGTGACCCCGGCCAGCCCTGCACCGTTGAGGGTGACCCTGCCAGAAAGGGTGTATGTCCTGGCTGTCCCGATATAGTTCTGCCCGGTGGCTCCGGCGGTGACGGCGGAATACACGCGGTTGGGGGGCGAGAAATCGAAGCCCGCTTTGAACGGGCGAACCGTCCCCGACCATCCCGTACCCACGTAGACCGAGTATCCACCGTTTCCGTTGGTCCACTGCACCGACGGCAGGCCGTCCATGCGCACCCCTTCGAGCGGCAGGCCGTCTGACGTCGTGATCTGCCCGGAAATCACCGGCGGCAGGGTCGATCCCGGTTGGATGACCAGCGAGACCGCGCGATTGATCGTCTGCGGGTTGGCACCCGAGGTGAGGATCTTGATCGTGGCACCATAGGTGCCGGCCGCGAGCCCCAGTGCCGAGGAGTTGACGGTCGCGGTGAAGCTGCCGCTCTGTCCGGCCGCGAGAGAGCCCGAGGTGCGCGAGAGGCTCAGCCACCCGGACGCCGAGGCCGGCGCATAGGCAACGGAGATCGTGTAGCCGATCGTCGAGGAGCCCGAGTTGGTCAGGCCATAGTTCTGGTTGGCCGGCTCAAAAGGACCCCCTACGGTCCCTGCGCTGTTGAAGGCCGATTCCGGAGCCACACTGAGGCCACCCGGGCTGCTGCACTGGACGTTGACGGTCCAGGTCAAGGGAGCGGGCGGGGTGGTGCCGTCGGGGGTGTGCGTCAATGCGACGGACGACGTTCCGGGCTGGAAGTTGGCCCAGAACCAGTAGTCGAGGAAGCCTGAGCCGGCGTCATAGTGTGGATTTGTACCCTGCGGGCTATGCAGGTCCGGGTCTGCAAAGAGCGGCACGGCCGCCGAGTTGGCGAGGACCTGGACATGCCCTCCCGTCGGGAAAGTGAAGCTGTTCGGCTGGATCTGAATGTGACCCGTGGGGACGAACAGCCAGGTGTGGTCCATCACCAGCCGGTAATGCACCTCCCCCACCTCTTGCCAACCGGAAGGGGAAGGAGTGTAGGTGCAGGAATCGCTTGCAGCCGCTCCGGAGGCAAAAACCCCCAACAGGAGCAGCATCCACCCGAGAGCTGTACTTTTCATCGGTGTCCTCTCGTTCTCGTTCGCCGCAGATGCGCCGTGGAGGCGCAGCAACCCCTCGCGCGGAGGGATACCAGGCCTCGTTCCATAAACGCGGGGAACCTCGGCCCGAGAGACCATGGCTGCTTCGGCGGCGATGGCCTCCTTCGGCGCTCTTCCCCGCGTTTGAGGGTAAGGAGGGGTGTGCCCATGCCCAAGAACCGTCCTGCGACCTGGTTGCTCGTCTCGGTGGTCTGGTGGCACGGCTTCGCGTTGGCGGAGCCGCCGGAGGTGGAGCCCAACCCGCCCACGGCGGCCGAGGCATCGGCCGAGGAGGAGCAGGATGGCATGGAGCCCGGCGTGGTGATCGAGGAAATCCCGAAGGGCTCGACGCTCGAGAAGGCGGGCTTGCAGGTGGGAGACGTGATCACCGCCTGGAAGCGCTTGCCGAATCCGCCAGCCAACCCGGAGGCTGCCGAGGGCATGATGGCCTCGTACTTCGACTGGCAGGAGCTGGAAGTGGAGCAGGCGCCACGGGGAACGGTGGTGCTCCGCGGCCGGAGAGGCAGCGAGCCCTTAGAGCTGACGGTCACGCCGGGGGTTTGGGAGGTCGAGGTACGGCCTGTGCTACCCGCGGAGCTCGAAGCGATCTACACGGCGGGCAAAGTTCACCTCGCAGCCGGAGTGAGCGAAGGAGCCGTTCGCGATTGGGGGGAGCTAGTCAAAAGAGTACGTGCCGAGAGCGCCGGAGTACTCCGGGCATGGGTGGCGCTGCGGATCGGAGAGGCATGGGGAGACAAGGGGGAGTGGAGAAGGGCTATCGAGGCTTACCTTGAGGTGGTCGCGGCCATCGATAGCCCTCAAGTTCAGATTGCGACCTGGCAGGCTCTGGGCAAGGCCCATGAGAGCCGAAACGACTACGATGCCGCCGAGGCAGCCTATAACTCAGTCCTCGGAATCCGCCAGAAGGTTCACCCGGATAGCCTCGGTATCGCCAGTAGCCTGAACTCTTTAGGGGAGATAGCGTGGGCGCGCGGGGACTTAGAAAGCGCCTCCAAATACTTCTTTCGAGCAATGAAGATACAGGATCAGTTTGCCCCGCAGAGCATTGAAGTCGCCCAAAGTCTGAACAATCTGGGGGCTGTGGCGCAGGCACGTGGGGAACTAAGTCGCGCCTCCGATTATTCCGGTCGCGCCCTCCAGATCCGCGAGAAGTTGGCCCCCCGAAGCCTTCTCGTCGCCGCGAGCCTAAACAACTTGGGATTTGGTGCGCAAGTTCAAGGTGACTTGGACAGCGCCCAAGATTACTATCTTCGTGCCCTGCAGTTAAAGGAACAGCTTGCGCCGCAAAGCCTCACAGTGGCGGCCAGCCTAAATAATTTGGGATTTGTGGCACTGGCTCGTGGCGAACTGGGGCGAGCTCGCGGCTATCTGCTTCAAGCCTTGCAAATACGCGAGCAGCGCGCTCCGCAAAGCCTTGCTGTCGCCGAAAGTCTGAGCAATCTGGGAGCCCAGGCTCAGGCTCGCGGCGCGTTAGACGAAGCGGATAATTATTACAGTAATGCCCTGCAGATTAGAGAACAACTCGCACCACAAAGCCGTGATGTGGCGTATAGCCTCAGTAACCTGGGAAGTGTGGCCCAGGCTCGCGGCAGGTTGGACCTGGCCCAGAAGTCCTTTGTCAGAGCTCTACAGATCCTGAAGGAGAACACCCCTGGGAGCCTTGAAGTGGCCGTCCTCCTAAGTAACCTGGGCGTTGTTGCGATGGAGCGGGGTGAGTTAGGTCGTGCCCAAAGCTACCAATCCGAGGCCCTTCAGATCCGCGAGCAACTAACCCCGGTGAGCTTCGATGTCGCCATTAGCCTGAACAAACTGGGCTCTGTGGCTCAAGCTCGTGGAGAACTAAGCCGAGCCCGCAGTTACTTCAGCGAAGCCATCGTAGTACTGGAGCATCAACTCTCCCGTCTCGGCGGTTCATACAATGTCCAGGCCGGCTTTCGCGCCCAATATCGCGGCTACTACCTCGACCTCCTCGATCTTCTCTTCACCCAGAACCGCTTTTCCGAAGCCTTTCAGGTTCTTGAGCGCTTCCGGGCGCAGACCTTCCTCACCATGCTCGCCGAGCGCGATGTGGCCTTCACCGCGGATATTCCAGCAGATCTTGATTCCGAACGCCGTCGCATTGGGGTGTTGTCTGATAGGACCCTGAAGACGTTGGCAGGACTCAATTCGCGGGATCATGCTGAGTTGATCGAGGCTACCCGCAGGGAGCTCCAGAAACTGGACGACGAGGCCGGAGACGTCGAGGCCCGCATCCGAAGCGCTTCGCCGAAGCTCGCCGCCCTCCAGTATCCCCAACCCCTTGACAGCGCCACGGCGCAGCAGGCGCTCGATCCGGGAACGCTACTCCTCTCCTTCAGTGTTGGAAAAGAGAAGACAGCGCTCTTTACCCTTTCTCGATCGGAGGGCCTCGAAGTCAAAACTCTGCCCCTCGGCGAGGAGGCGCTCCGTACTCGGGTCAAGCAGCTTCTGAGTCTGCTCCAAGAATCCGGTCAGGGCTCCTCGGTCGGCGAGTTGCGCAAGCACCGTATCGAAGCCGCCGGCCGCGAGCTGCTTAACGCCCTCCTTGGGCCGGTGGCCGGCAAGATCGCTGCGAGCGAGCGGTTGTTGATCCTCCCCGATGGCCCTCTCCATGTATTACCCTTTGGTGCCCTGGTGCGTGACACAAAGGACGGCCCGCAGTACCTGGCCGCGTGGAAGCCGCTCCACGTCGCGCTCTCCGCCACGGTCTACGCCGAGTTGAAGCAGAGGAGGAATCCCGCCGCCGATCAGCATGCCCATCCTGCTCCACTCCAACTCGCCGCCTTCGGCGACCCCATCTACCCGCAGAGCCTCGTGGCGCTGAAGAGCGCTCCCCCGGATGTGCGCCCGGCCGAAGGCGGCATCGGAGGCGGCCGAGGCGACCCCACGGTGCGCGGCGCGGCGGAGCGCGGCCTCTTCGACTTTCAGCCCCTTCCATACACCCGCCGCGAGGTTCTGGGGATCGCCAGCCTCTTTCCAGAAGGCACCGCTCGCACTTTCCTTGGCCCCGAGGCCCTCGAAGAACAGATCAAGAGCCTCGACCCCAAGACCCGTATCCTTCATCTTGCCGCACACGGCTCGACCGATGAGCACCTCCCCTCGGGTTCCTTCATCGCCCTCACGATCCCCGAAGAGACAGCCACCGAGGACACCGGCCCGCAGCGCGACAACGGCCTGCTCCAGGTGTGGGAGATCTTCGAGCGGGTCCGATTGCGTGCCGACCTTGTGGTCCTCTCCGCCTGCGATACGGGCCTGGGCGAAGAGCAAGGCGGCGAGGGGCTCATCGGGCTCACCCGTGCCTTCCAGTACGCCGGAGCCCGCAGCGTCCTGGCCAGTCTGTGGAACGTCCAGGACCAGGCCACCTCCGAGCTGATGATCCGCTTCTACAAGCACCTTCTCGCCGGTCTGCCCAAGGACCAGGCGCTTCAGGCCGCCCAGCAGGAGCTGATCGCCGGGCCGATCGAGGTCGTCAACGAGCAGGGCGAGC
>Ga0209682_10000735_pt1 | contig 10989 bp, 4 predicted proteins | sample DOMMetBare2Fresh_2_FD_187471 | JGI IMG/M metagenome (GOLD analysis project Ga0209682, IMG submission 187471) | Wetland sediment microbial communities from St. Louis River estuary, USA, under dissolved organic matter induced mercury methylation -... | ecosystem: Environmental > Aquatic >...
ACGGGCTCACCACTTAAGCTTAGGGAGCCAGCACATCCCGATAAGTTCCCGGAGATAAGCTTACGGGCTCGCCACTTAAGCTTACGGAGTCAGCACATCCCGGTAAGTTCCCGGAGATAAGCTTACGGGCTCGCCACTCAAGCTTATGGAGCCAGCACATCCCGTTAAGTTCCTGGAGATAAGCTTACGGGCTCACCACTCAAGCTTAGGGAGCCAGCACATCCCGATAAGTCCCCGGAGATAAGCTTACGGGCTCAGCACATAAGCTTACGGAGTCAGCACATCTCGATAAGTTGCCAGAGATAAGCTTACAGGCTGACCACTCAAGCTTACGGGGCCAGCTCATCCCGATAAGTTGCCAGAGATAAGCTTACGGGCTGACCTCATAAGCTTATTTTTCGGGCCTGCGCGGAGGTGGCGGCGGTCCTGGAGGTCGCGGGGCGGGGGTTTGGGGCGAGCGGCGGCGGCGTTTGCGGGGGATCTGGCGGCGGAGGGCGGGGCGGAAGAGGCGGGGACGTGCGGGGCACGTCCCCGAAGGGCGAGATCAACTTACGAACGATCGGTTGCGGGGGTGGCCGGCTCGGCGGGCGGCTTCGCGGTGGATTTGCGCTGCCGGCCGCGGAAGGGCTTCAGGCCGAAGTCGGCAAGCTTCTCGGCGCGGATGCCGTAGTGCTGCTTGACCGCCAGTTGCAGCACGGTCGCCAGCCGCTCCGCTTCCGAGAGGAAGGTCTGGAGCTGCTGGGAGGCCTCCTGAACCGCTGCAACTTCCCCACCCGTCCCTGGACCGTCGTTTCCTGCGTCATGGTCTTTCTCCTGTTCCGGGCCTTCCCGAGGCCCTGTGAAGTCTCCGGAGCCGGGGATCGGCTCCAGAATGCGCATACGATCCGACATTGCGGAGCGTTTTTCAGAAGGTGGATTGACAGATCCTGCCGGATCGTTCTACTGTATTCACATGGTGAGAGGAGGCATGGATGTCATCAGACCGTGAGGTGCAGGCGAGACGCCGGCAGGCCATCCTGGAGATCCTGGCCGGAGACTCGAAGGTGTCGGAGCAGAAGGAGATGGTCGAGCGGTTGAAAGCGCAGGGGATTCCGGCGACGCAGTCGAGCATCAGCCGCGATCTCAAGGTTCTCGGGGCGGTGCGGACCCAGGGGTACTACGAGATTCCCTCCTGGAGCGAAGAGGACGACGAGGAGAACGCCTCGCCGTTCCGCCGTGTGGTCCCCTTCGTCCGGGGGGTGAGGCCGGCCGGGCCGTACCAGACGCTCCTGGTCACCGATCCGGGTGCCGGCCGGGTGGTCGCTCAGGCGATCACCGAATCCGCGTGGGAGGACATCGTCGGCACGATCGACGGCGACAGCTCGGTGCTGATCCTGACCGAGAATTTCTTCTTTCAGCGGCTCGTGTACGAGCGGCTCAAGTACTACCTGGGGGACGACGGGGAGAACGAGATCGTGGAGCTGAAGTGAGGCAACACCGCCTCGAGGCGGGGGGAGAGGGGGAACCGGACGACGTACGGCAGAGACCATGGCAAGACCAAGGGCAACCACAAGGGTTGCCCCTACATCACGGACACGGAGACGATTACGGAGGCGATCCGGCCCATTCTGTAGGGGCAGGTCTTGTGCCTGCCCTTGGGTGGGGACGCCCCGGCTCCGCCCCCAGCTCCACCACCACCTCGTGCTCCCGCCCGTCGTCGACGAGCGGCACGTTCCCCCCATCCAGCTCCTCCCCATCCAGCCATACCCCCCGCACGCCTCTCCCGGTGCCTTCCGGGTTGTCCACGCGCACGCGCCAGGTCGCCGCCCCCTCCCGGATCGTCGCCGTGTAGCCGGGCCAGTCCGGCGGCAGGCAGGGGTCGATCCGCAGGGTTCCGGCTTCGCGGCGGAGCCCCAGGATGGCTTCCAGGATCAGCCGGTACGTCCAGGCGGCGGTGCCGGTGTACCAGGTCCAGCCGCCGCGGCCGTTGTAGGGGGCTATGCCGTAGACGTCCGCGGGCACGGCGTAGGGCTCGACGCGGTAGCGCTCGACGCCTTCCGGGGTGGCGGTGCGGTGGGCGGGGAGGATGGTGCGCAGGATCTCGACCGCTCTCGCGCCGTCTCCGAGCTCGGCGAAGGCCCAGGCTCCCCAGGCCGCGGCGTGGCTGTACTGGCCTCCGTTCTCGCGGATGCCCGGCGGGTAGGCCTTGATGTAGCCGGGATCTCCGGGGGCTCGATCGAAGGGCGGTTCGAGGAGGAGGGCCAGGCCCTCGTCCGGACGGACCAGGTGCTGCCAGGCGGAGTCCATGGCGCGCGCGGCCCGGACGGGATCGGCGGCTCCGGAGAGGACCGCCCAGGCCTGGGCGATCAGGTCGATCTCCGCTTCGCGCGCGCCGGCGGCGCCGAGCGGGGTGCCGTCGTCGTACCAGGCGCGCAGGTACCAATTCCCGTTCCAGGCGCCGGCCTCGATCGCCTGCCGCAGCGCTTCGGCGCGCCGTTGCAGATCGGCCGCTTCGCCGGTGCCCGTGGGCTCGCCCACAGGCCCGGAGAGAACCGCCGCCCATTCCTGAAGGACGGCGTAGAGGAACCAGGCGAGCCAGACGCTCTCGCCCCGCCCCTCGGCTCCCACGCGGTTGAAGCCGTCGTTCCAGTCGCAGGAGCCGATCAGCGGCAGGCCGTGCTTCCCCGCGGTGGTGCCCTTGGCGAGCGCCCGCCGGCAGTGCTCTTCCAGGGTGGCGCCGCCCGGGAGGAGAGGATAGCGGTCGTAGCGCTCGTGCTGCCCCGGGAGGAGCTGGGGGCCGCCGCGGAAGGGGACGGTCTCGTCGAGGATCCCGCGGTCGCCGGTCACCGCCACGTAGCGGGCGGTGACGTAGGGGAGCCAGAGCAGGTCGTCGGAGCAGCGGCTGCGGATGCCGCGCCCTTCCGGCGGATGCCACCAGTGCAGCACGTCCCCCTCTTCGAACTGGTGGCGGGCCGCTTCCAGGATGTGCTCGCGCGCGATGGCGGGGGCCGGACCCAGGAGGGCGAGGACGTCCTGGAGCTGGTCGCGGAAGCCGAAGGCGCCGCTCGACTGGTAGAGCGCCGAGCGCCCCCAGATGCGGCAGGCGAGCGCCTGGCCGAGGAGCCAGCGGTTGGCGAAGAGGTCGACTCCCGGGTCGGGCGTCGCCACCTGCACGGCGCCGAGGAGGCCGTCCCAGAAGCGCTCCGAAGCCCGGCGGGCCTCCTCGATCGCAGCGCGGTCGCGGAAGCGGTGGATGAGCGCGAGGGCCGCCTCCCGGTCCTCCCCCTGGCCGAGCAGGAAGGCGGCGTCGACGGTCGCGCCGGGCGGCAGGTCGAGGTGGATCTGCAGCGCCGCGCAGGGATCGAGACCGGCCTGGACGGCGTTCCCCAGGCCGATGCGGAGAAGGGCCGCCGGCCGCATCCGGTCCGCCGGGCGGCCGAGGAATTCGGCGCGGTCGGCGGTCACGCCGTGGGCCGGCCGGTCGGAGGCGAGGAAGGCGGTGCGCTCGCCCCCCTGCGGAAAGGAGCAGCGCGCGAGGAGCGCTCCCGTCGCGGTGTCGAACTCGCTGACGATGTGGGGCGCGGTCGCCTGCCGTGTCGTCCCCAGCACCCACTCGGCGAACCAGGTGGCGGTGATGCGCCGCGGCCGGTGCCACAGGTTGGTCAGCCGCAGCGAGGCGATCTTCACCGGGTCCGACGGGGCCACGCAGAGATGCAGCTCCTGCGCGAGGCCGTGGCTGTTCTGGAGGAAGCGGCTGGCGCCGATGCCGTGGCGCGCCTGGCAGACCTCCCTTGTTCCCGCGGGCAGCCGGGTGACGGTCCAGACCTCGCCCGTCTCCTCGTCCCGCAGGTAGAGCGCTTCGCCCGGCACGTCCGCCACCGGATCGTTGCGCCAGGGGGTGAGGCGCCCTTCGGAGCTGTTGCCCGCCCAGGTGGTGCCGCCGCCCGATTCCGAGACGAGGAAGCCGAAGCCGGGGTTGGCGACGACGTTGATCCACGGCGCGGGGGTGGCGCGGCCCGGTTCGAGATGGATGACGTACTCGCGGCCATCCGCGCTGAAGCCGCCGAGGCCGTTGTCGAAGCGCAGATCGGCCGGCCGGGCGAGCGGGGGCGTGGTTTCCGGCTCGAGCGGCGTCGAGGGGATCGGCACGAAGGCGGGCAGGCGGCCGCCCCGGCGGGGCCGGCGCAGCTCCTGGAGCTGCGCGGCGAGGCCGCCCTTCTCCGCGTCCAGCACCGCGCCGGCCACGGCTTCGAGGAGGGTGCGGTCCGCGGGCGCGAGGAGCCCCGCGCGCACCACGAAGAGGCCGCCCGGCCGGTCGCGCCATTCGGAGGCGCCGCTCTTCACGATCTCCCGCTCCAGGGTGGCACGCAGGGGCTGCTCGTAGACCCCCACTTCCTCGTCGAGGATCACCAGGTCGATCTCGATGCGCCGCAGGCGCCAGTACGCATGGGCGGCGAGCACCTCGCGCAGGAGCTGCACGTCTTCGGGCCGGCGGGCATGGACGAGGAGGATCGGCCGGTCGCCGGAAATGCCGTGCGGCCAGAGCCCGGGCTGGCCGAGCCGGTTGGCGGCGAGGACCTCCGGATCGGGCCGCAGCTCGCGCCGGAAGGTGAGGAGGGCCGAGAGGAGCTCCTGGAGGTGGCGCGCCGCCTCGACCGGCACGCCGGCCTCGCGCAGCTCCGGCCCGGCGTGGAGCCGCGCCTGCTCGAACAGGGCATGGACCTGCGGCAGGGTGCGGCGGCGCTGGAGCGCTTCGAGAACGGCCGCCCGGGTGTCACCGGCGGCGGTCAGGAAGGCGATCTCGCCCTCCTCCCGCGGTCCGAGATCGAGCCGCCGGCGCAGCGCGAAGACCGGATCGAGGGAGCCTTGCTCGGGCCGGATGGAGCCAGGACCGGCGGAGCCCAGGCCCGCCGGGTGGCGGTAGCCGCCGGTCCGCCCGAGGAACCGCGCGCGGTCGGTCTCCCACTCCGTCGTTCCCGGATCTACGGGCACGGCTGCATGGACGAGGACGGCCGGCTCCTCGTCCGGCGAGCGGAGACGGCGCTGGAAGACCAGGGCGCCTTCCTCCTCCAGCCAGCCGCTCTCCACGAAGAGCTTGCTGAAGGCGGGATGGCGGCGGTCCTCTCCCGACGGCGCGAGCGCGACCTCGCCATAGCTGGTCAGCGCCAGGCGGCGCGGACGGCCGGACAGGTTGGAGACGCGGACGAGCCGCGCCTCCAGGTCCTCGTCGGGCGCCACGCCGATCTTCACGCGGACCGCCAGGTCGCCGTGGCGGCCGGTCAGCTCCGCGAGATGCGGCGCGAAGGAGACCTCGGGCTGGCCGCGCGGCCCGCCGGCCGCCCGCCAGACCTCTCCGGTGTCGAGGTCCTCGATCCAGATCCAGGTACCGCGGGGCGGCAGGGCCGGATCGGCCTCGCCGCGCACCAGCACCCGCCCCTGCCAGCGGCTGCTCCCGCCACCGGCGCTCGAGACGAGGACGCTGTAGCGGCCATTGCCGAGCACGTGCACCCGCCGCGGCGCGCCGGGGCCGGCAGGCACCCGCCAGACGCCGGCCGGACCCTCGCGGCGCCGCGCCACCGGCGCTCCCTCCCAGGCCTCGCGGCGGGACGGCGTCTCGCGCAGCGGCACATAGAGCGGAATCTTCTCGTGCAGGAGCATCTCCACGGTCGCGATCCGCGGATCAGCGTGGAAGCGGCGCACCAGGGCGTTGTCGCCGAGGGCGTTGTCCAGGGCGGCGAGGATCATCCCCTGGTGGTGGGCCATGTAACAGCGCACGATCTCCGGCACCGGCGGGCCATCCGCATCGGCGGGGCCGAAGTCGAGCGACTCGAAGAGGCCATAGCGGCCCAGCGCGCGGAGCGCGACGAGCCGGCCCAGGTTGCGCACGACGGCGGCCGGATCGAACGGGAGGGCGAGGAGCGAGGCATACGGCGCCACGACCAGCCGGTCGCCCAGGTCGCGCTTCAGGCCGAGCCCGGGCACGCCGAACGCCCGGTAGCGGTAGATGCGCTGCGCGTCCGTCTCGGCCCAGCACGACTCGGAGATCCCCCAGGGGATGCCGTGCCCACTCGCGAAATCCCTCTGCCGCGCCACCGCGGCCCGGCAGCTCCGGGCGAGCGGCGTCCCCTCCGGCGTGGCGGCGAGGAGCGTGGGCATCAGATACTCGAACATCGTACCGCTCCACGACAACAGGGTGGTCGCGCCGCCGCTCCGGGCGAACGGCCTCCCGAGGTGGAGCCAGTGGGCCGGCGGGGCATCTCCCTTGGCCAGGGCGAACAGGCTGGCGAGCCGTGCTTCCGAGGCGAGGAGGTCGTAATGGCTCGGGTCCGGCACGCCGGTGGAGGCGTTGAATCCGATCCGGAAGAGCTTCCGCGCCGGATCGTAGAGGAATGAGAAGTCCATCCCGAGCGCCCACGCCTCGGCCTTGGCGGCGAGATCGCGGAAGTCGGAGCGGAGGATCCCGGCCTCTTCGGGCGTCATCCCGAGCGTCCGCCGCAGCAGCACGACATGACGCCGCAGCCGCTCCGCCCAGGTGCGCAGCTCGGCCACCGCCGCGGCATCGAGAGGAGGCCGGCTCCGTTCGACCAGGGAGACGATCCGGTCCTCGGTCTGGGGCAGCCAGGCGGTCTCGACCTCGGCGAGCAAGGCGTCCCAGCCCTCTTCGGTCCCGCGCAAGATGTGCTCGCGCAGGCGCACGAGATCGGAGGCGATCCGGCGCCCCTCCTCCCCCGCCGCCGCCCGCAGGACCTCCTCCAGCACCGCCACGGTGTCGACCAGCCCCGCGCGCAGCGCCGGCCGGGGCCGGAGAAGGCTGCCGGCGACTTCATCGCACCCGCGCGCCACGGTGAGCAGGACGCCGGCCAGGTTGCCGCTGTCGACGGTGGAGACGTACCGCGGCTCCAGGGGAGCGAGGGTGAGCGTGTCGTACCAGTTCCACAGGTGCCCACGGAGGCCGTCGAGCCGCACCAGTGTCTCGAACGTGCCGCGCAGCCGCGCCGCCAGGCCGTCGGCGCCCAGGTAGCCCAGATCCCAGGCCGCCAGGGTCGACAGCAGGAGCATCCCGATATTGGTGGGCGAGGTGCGGTGGGCGACCATGCCCCCGGGGTCTTCCTGGTAGTTGTCGGGCGGCAGCCAGTGGTCCTCGGGTCCGACGAAGCTCTCGTAAAAATGCCAGGTCCGCCGGGCCAGCCGGCGTAGCGTCACGCGGTCGGCATCCGAGAGGGCCGGCACCGGCCGGGCCGCGGGGCGCGACATCCAGAAGGCGAGCTGCGGTGCGAAAAACCAGGCCACGAGGAAAGGAGCGGCCGCGGCCAGGCGCCCGGGGGCGGCGAAGGCGACCAGCCCCGCCAGAGCCACGGCAGAGACCGGCCCCGCGGCGAGCCCGCGCCAGAAGCTCGCGGCGCCGGGCTGCCCGCCCAGCCGGCTTGCCGTCTGCGCCGCCGTCGTCCATTCGAGGAGATGGCGCCGGGTGATCATCAGGCGCCAGAGGGTGCGCAGGATCGCGTCCAGCGCCAGCCAGACCTCGCAAGGGAGGAGCACCAGCGCCACCGCGGTCCGTGCGATGTGGCCGCGCAACGAGAAGAGGGCGCTCGCCAGGATCGGCCGCCACGCGGCCCCGCGCGCCAGCCGCCAGACGGCATCGAGCCCACCGAGGAAGATGGGGAACGCCAGCGCCGCCGCGAGCCCCACCGTCCACGCCCAGGCCGGACCGGGCAGCACGGTCCACGCGGCGAGGAACAGCAACAGCAGGGACGGCTGGAACAGGCTCCGCCGCAGATTGTCGAAGATCATCCAGCGGCCGATCAGGGGCCCCTCACCCCCCAGCCCCCTCTCCCATCCCCTCCCTTCCACCGGGAGAGGGGGAGAAAGAGCGGGATCCGAGCCTTTGGAGGGAGGGGGCGCCCCTCTCCCGGCGGGTGGGAGGGGGTGGGAGAGGGGACGGGGGTGAGGGGCCAGGAGCCACGGCAGGAGCTGCCAGTCGCCGCGCATCCAGCGGTGCAGCCGGGGCATCGAGATCAGCAGGTGCGGCGGAAACTCCTCGAACAGCACGACGTCCGAGACGAGGGCGGCGCGGCCGTGCAGGCCCTCGAACAGGTCGTGGCTGAGCAGGGCGTTCTCGGGGACCCGCCCGGCGAGACCCGCCTCGAAGGCGACCGGGTCATAGATCCCCTTGCCGGCGAAGATGCCGATGCCGAAGAGGTCCTGGTAGACGTCGGAGACCGCGTTCGAATAGAGATCGAGCCCGGAGCCGCCGGCGAAGAGCCGCGAATGGCGGGTGCGGTCCGCGCTGCCGGGGGTGATCTCGATGCGCGGCTGGAGCACCGAGTAGCCGGCCACCACCCGGCCATCGGCGGCGAGCTCGGCCCGGTTGAGCGGATGCGCCAGGGTCGCGGCGAGGCGGAGCGCGACGCCGCGCGGCAGGCGGGTGTCGGCGTCGAGCGAGAGGACGAACGCGACCGGCCCGAAGCGGCGCAGCTCGCCGCCGCCGGTGACATAGCTCGTCTCCGCCGCACCCGCCAGGAGATGGTTCAGCTCGGAGAGCTTGCCGCGCTTGCGCTCCCAGCCCATCCAGACCTCTTCGACCGGGTTCCACCGGCGCTCGCGGTGGAGCAGGAAGAACGGCGCCGGCCCTTGCGCCCCGCCGTGCCGCGCCGCGAGATCGCGGACGCCTTCCACGGCGAGACGGAGCAGCTCCGCATCGCCGGGCATCTCCTGCCGCGGCGCGTCGGTGAAGTCGGTGAGCAGCGCGAAACCGAGGTTCTTCGCGGGATTCGCCAGGAAATCGATCTCGAGCCCCGCGAGGAGCGAGCGGACCTCTTCGGCGCCGGTCAGGAGCGACGGCACCACGACCAGCGTGCGGGCCGCATCCGGCAGATCCGGCGCGAAATCCATCTTCGGCAGCACCCGGGGCGGCAGGCTCAAGGTGAGCAGGGAATTGAGCACGCTCACCGCCAGGGTGACCGACGGGACCAGGGCGAGCAGGCCGACCGCCAGCATCCAGCCCACACCGGCTCCGGCCCAGGCCGCCGCGGCGAGAGGCGGGACGAGCGCCGCTCCCGTCAACAACCCCGCGCCACCCAGATACGTGAGGGTGGGATGGCGCCGCACCCACCGGCCGGCCCGGGCCCGCGGCCGCGGCCTGTACCCGAGGTCACGTTCGAGCGCGGCGCGCCCGGCATCGACCAGATGATGGCCGACGTGGCGCGCGCGCCCGGCCGCCGCCTCACCGCGGCGGACCGCCTCGCGCGCCACCTCCATCTCGGAGGTTCCGCTCCCGCGGGCCAGCTCCTCGGCCGCCTGGCGGTAGCGGTCGCGCGTCGCGAAATCCATCTGCGCGTAGGCGCCGGCCGGATCGAGGCGCAGCTCCCGCTCGACGCGGCTGACGCTCTCGAAAAAATCTTTCCATTCGGCGGCGGCCAGGGCGCGCAAGCCGAGGATCGCACCGGCGACGCGGTCGGCCACCGGCTCGGCGCCGGCAGAGGTGGCGATGCCGATCTCGGCCGTGGCGCGGGCCAGATCCTCCAGGACCTCCAGCCGCAGCAGGGCCGGGAAGGCCCAGATCTCGCCGATGGTCAGCGCCACCGACTCTTGCGCGGCGTCCAGAAAGGCGCGCAGCCGCTCCAGGTCGACCGGGGCCTCCACCTCTTCCCGGGCGCGCCGGGCGAGGAAGGCGACCCGCGTCGCGCCGTCCGGCTCCAGAGGAAGGGTGCGCCAGAACCCTTCCGGCAGGTCTTCCTTCACCTGCGCCAGGGCAGCCTGGATCACGTACCCGTTGTCGAGCAACCACTCGGCGGCGCGGGGGAGCTCCCCGTCCGCCGGCCGCGCCAGCCGCTCGCGGGCGCTCTTGAGCACCCGGGCCGCGGCGGCCAGGCGTTCCGCCGGTGATGGCGCCTGCGCCGCTCTCCTCGTCATGAGGAGAGAGAGACGAGGCGGTTTTCGGACACCGCCACCTCTCTCCTCCCAGGCTCCCGCGCAGGCTCCCGGGCGAGATCCCGGGCGGGCAGGTCCTGGAAGATCAGCAGGGGTGTCGTGCCATAGGCGATCAGCCGGTTCGCCACGCTGCCGTAGAACCACGGCGCGGCCCCCGAGGAGCCATGCGCGCTCATCGCCACGAGCGACACCCGCTCGCTCTCCGCCATCTGGCAGAGGGCTTCGGCCACGTTGGGAGCGTCGAGGAGCCGCGTCTCGACCACGATGCCGCTGCCGGCCAGCATCGATTTCATCTGCTCCAGATACTCCCCGGCCAGCCGGCGGTCCCGCTCGGCGATGTGCCGCGCCAGCTCCCGCTCGTCCGGCGTGACCGGCGCCTGCCCTTGCAGCTCGCGGGTGTCGACGACATGGACGAGCAGGAGCTCGCTGTGCAGGGCACGGGCGATGGACGAGGAGAGGCCGAGCGCCCATTGGGCGCGCTGCGAGCCGTCGAACGGCACCATGATCCTCTCGTGCCGCGCCTCGGCCGGGCCCGCTCCCCGCTCCTCGGAGGCGCGGACGATCAGGACGGAGACGCCGGCCTCCGAAACCACCTTCTGGGCGGTGCTGCCGAGGGTGAACTGGCTGCGTCCGCCGGAGCCGTGGGTCGAGAGGACCACCAGATCGGCGGGGCGCTCACGGACGGCCTTCAGGATCTCCTCCGCCGCCCGCCCTTCGGCGAGAGCCGTCTCGACGCGCCGCCCGCCGCCGCGCAGGCGCTCGGCGAGCTGTTCGAGATAGGAACCGGCCTCGGCGCGGAGGAGCCGCCACGAGACGGAATCGCCGAAGCCTCCCGGCCCGCTCCCGGGCTCCTGAATGCGCAAGAGGAGGATCTCGGCGTCGAACGCGCCGGCGATGGCAGCCGCCTCGCCGAGGGCCTGCTCGGCCATGGGTGAACCATCGACAGGGACAAGGATTCGCTGGATCATGGGAACGACCTCCTTCCGGCACCGGCTCTTCCGGCTTACAAGGATGGGGACGATGGCCCCGGACGAGATGAGCTTCGAAGAACCGGGAGTATGGCTCGGCGGGTGGGGATCG
>Ga0209682_10000736_pt1 | contig 10970 bp, 5 predicted proteins | sample DOMMetBare2Fresh_2_FD_187471 | JGI IMG/M metagenome (GOLD analysis project Ga0209682, IMG submission 187471) | Wetland sediment microbial communities from St. Louis River estuary, USA, under dissolved organic matter induced mercury methylation -... | ecosystem: Environmental > Aquatic >...
GAACGGCGGTGACGATCAATTCCACCGCGCACACGGTCGTCGGGGTGATGAAGCCGCGGTTCGGCTTTCCCGAACGGCAGGAAGCCTGGATCCCTCTCGCGCCGATCGCGGCGAAGGAGCCGCGCGACGACCGCGGCTATACGGTCATGGCCCGGCTCGCTCCCGGCGTCTCCGGAGCCACGGCGGAAGGGGAGGTCAACGCGGTCGCCAGGCGGCTCGCGGGGCTCTATCCGGACACCAACGCCGGCTGGGGGGCGCGGCTGCGCACGCTGCGCGAGGCGTCGCTGGGCGACGAGGGGCGCATCATCGTGCTGACCATCCAGGTCGCGGTGATCTTCGTGCTGCTCATCGCCTGCGCCAACGTCGCCAATCTCTTCCTGGCGCGCGCCACGGCGCGGCAGCGGGAGATGGCCATCCGCCTGGCGTTCGGCGCCGGGCGCGGCCGCCTGGTGCGCCAGCTCCTGACCGAGAGCCTGCTGGTGGCGTTCGCCGGAGGGGCCCTGGGGCTGGTCTTCGGCCATTGGGGGATCCGCTGGATGGCGGCGGCGATCCCGCAGGAGAACATGCCCCCCTTCTGGTTGCGTTTCCACATCGACGTCCCGGTCCTCGTCTACACCCTGGTGGCCACGGCGGTGACCGGCATCCTGTTCGGCCTGGCACCGGCCCTCCAGGCGGTGCAGGAGGACCTGCAGGGAACGCTCAAGGAAGGAGGGCGGGGCGCCGGCGGGAGCGTGCGGCGCAACCGCCTGCGCAACGGCCTGGTGATCGGCGAGATCGCTCTCGCCCTGACCCTCCTCATGATGACCTCGCTCTTCCTGCGCAGCTTCTTCAAGCTGCAGACCGGCGACGCCGGCTTCCAGACCGCGCCGCTCCTCACCCTGCGGATCTACTTCCCCGGCGCCCGCTACGAGGAGGAGCCTCCGAAGACCCGGAGGGTCGAGGACGTGGTCCGGCGGATCGAGGCGCTGCCGGGGATCGAGGCCGTGGGCGCGTCGAGCCTGACGCCGTTGAACGGCGGCGGGAGCGGCGGGAGCCTCCTGCTCCAGGGCCACCCCGTCGCCCGCGGTGAGGAGCCGCGGCTCGGCTGGACCGGCGTGACACCGCATTTCTTCCAGGCGCTCGGCCTGCACGTCCAGCGCGGGCGGGCTCTCACCGAGCGCGAGGCGATGGAGAGGTCCGGCGTGGCGCTGGTCAATCAGTCGTTCGTGAAGCGGTTCTTCCCGGACACCGAAGTCCTCGGGCAGCGTTTCCGGATCGCCGAGGAGAAGGAGATGGGCTGGGTGACCATCGTCGGGGTCGTCCCGGACTTCCACCACAACGATCTCGATTCCCGCATCCGTCCGGCGGCGTACCTGCCCTACCCGTACCTCGCAGGGCGCTCCGCCGGCTTGACGATCCGCACGCGGCTCGATCCGGCCCTGGTGACGGCCCGGGTGCGCGATGCGGTCCGCGCGTCCGATCCCGAGCTGCCGGTCTATGAGGTGAAAACGATGGAACAGCTCCGCCGGGACAGCTATTGGGAGTTCAGCCTGATGGGGGGCATGTTCTCGGTCTTCGGCGGCATCGCCCTCTTCCTCGCCGCCATCGGCGTCTACGGCGTCCTGTCGTATTCGGTGTCGCAGCGGGTGCGGGAGATCGGGGTCCGCATGGCGCTGGGAGCGAAGCGGCAGGACGTGCTGCGGCTGGTGGTCCGGCAGGGGCTCACCCTCGCCGCGATCGGCGTGGGCATCGGGCTCGTCCTCGCCGCCGGCGCCGGGCAGGTCCTGGCGAGCGTCCTTTACGAGGTGAGCCCGCGCGATCCGGTGAGCTTCGCCGCCATCGCCGCCCTGCTGACCCTGGTGGCCACCTTCGCGAGCTTCCTGCCGGCCCGCCGCGCCACGGAGGTGGACCCTCTGGAGGCGCTGCGCAACGAGTAGGGGTTACCCCAGCTCTTCCAGCACCGCCCGCGCCTCGCGGAGGTCCGGGGTGTCGAGCCCCTCGGTGAAGGTGGCATACACGGCCGCGAGGAGGCCGTGCCCTTCGGCGGTCCGGCCCTGGTGGGCGCGGAGGCGGGCGAGGCTCAGCGCGGCGCGCAGGGCGAGGGCGCGGGCTCCCTGGCGGCGGGCGGTCTCCAGGGCGGTCTCCAGGTGCTCCGCGACCTCCTCGCCGGGGACGCCGTGGCGGTGCAGCAGCATTCCTTTCAGCCGGTGGAGCTCGGCCTCCATGAATTTCTGATCGCCCTGGAGGGCCAGGCCTTCCTTCAGGGTGGCGAGCCCTTCGACGATCCGGTTCGTCCGCAGGTAGGCGCCGGCCAGGAGAGCGTGGTGGCTGGGCAGGCCGGCATGCGCCAGGAGCTCCCGGCGGATGGTCAGCGACCGGCGCATCACCGCCATGGCGTCGCCGCCGTTCCCCCGTTCGTCGTGCGCCCAGGCGAGGAGGAAGCGGCCCATCGACTCGAACATCTGGAAGCCCTGCTCGGCCGCCAGCGGCACCAGGGCCTCGGCCTGCGCCTCGACCGCCGCCGGCTCGCGGCGGAAGGCGGCCAGCTCGGCCAGTGAATAGTGGAGGAAACAGCGGCTGAGCGGCGGGACGGTGAGCGTCCCGGCCAGCTCGGCGACCTCGCGGGCACGCGCGGCGGCCTGCTCGGGAAAGCCGAGGAGCCAGAGCACCCACGAGAGGTTCGCCAGCGCGTTGAGCCCCGGAATCCCGACCCCCGGCTCCAGCAGATCGGCGGGCAGAGGCTTCGGCGCGCCGAAGGAGAGCGATCTCTCCAGATGCGACCGCGCGGACGGGAGGCTGCCGCGGAGCAGCCGCACGAAGCCCGTCGCCTGGTGGGCGGTCACCAGCAGGGCGGGGGCGTTCTCCTGGCGGGCGATGGCGAGGAGCTGGCCGGTCGTCTCCCGCGCGGAGGCCAGATCGCCGCCGATCAGCGCATGCAGGTAGAGCCCGCGCAGGATCGAGAAGGTGTACGGCGTCGGGCCGATCCGCCGGCTGAGCGTCCAGGCGCGGGCGAAGGCCTGCCGCACCGCGGGCAGGGCATAGCTCTGGAGAGCGGCCGCGGCGGTTCCCCAGGCGACCTGGACGGCGAGCTCCCGGTGGTCGCGCTCGGGGCTTTCCGGCGTTCCGCGCAGAGCCGCGAGCGCTCTTTCGAGAGGGCCGAGGGCCTCGCGAAAGGCGGAGGCGCGGAGCGCCTGCTCGCCGGTCCGCTGCCACCAGAGGGAGGCCGGCTCGCCGAGGCCCGCCTCGGTGAAGTGATGGGCCACCCTCTCCGGATGGCTCTCCGCCAGGTCGGTGAAGCGGCTCTCCAGGACGTGCGCGATCCGCTGGTGGAGCTTTTGCCGGTCGGTGCGCAGCAAGGAAGCGTACGCCGCCTCCTGGAGGAGCGAGTGTTTGAAGCGGTAGCGGGTGCTCGGAGGGAGGCCGCGGCGGTGGAGGATCTCGGCTTCGACCAGCCGGTCGAGGCCACGGGCGAGCTCCGTTTCACCCCACTGCGACACCTCGCGCAGCAGCTCCCAGTTGAGCTCGCGGCCGATCGCCGAGGCGATCAGGGCGAGATCGCGGGCTCCCTCCAGCCGGTCGAGGCGCGCGAGGAGCCATCCCTCCAGCGAGGAGGGGAGCTGCGCGGCCCCCGGCAGCTCGGTCTCGGCCACCATCCGGGTGAGCTCCTCGATGAACAGCGGGACCCCATCGGTGCGCGCCACGATCTGCTCGATCTGCGGCGGCGCGAGCGGGCGGCCGGCGGTGAGGTGCTCGACCAGGAGGTGCGCCTGGGCGCGGGTCAAGGGGGAGAGCGTGAGGCGGGTCAGCGCCGAGCCCAGCTCCCAGGTGTGCTGGAGCTCCGGCCGCGTGGTCAGCAGGAGGAGGACCGGTGCGCCGGCCAGATGCCGCATCAGGAGGTCCAGCAGATCGAGGGTCGACGGATCGGCCCAGTGCAGGTCCTCGATCACCAGGGCGAGCGGTTGCCGGTCCGCCGTCATGAGCACCAGGGAGACGATGGATTCCAGCGCCTTGCGGTGCGCGGCGAGGGGGCTCGGGCTCACCGCCCCCGGTCCGTCCACGGGGACCGGCGCGCCGCCGAGCTGGCGGATGAGCGGCAGGACCGGATGGAGGGCGCTGTCCTGGTGGTCGGGGAGGGCGTGCCCTTCCAGCCAGCCGCCGGCGGCACCGGCGATCCGCCGCGCCAGCTCCCAGACCAGGCGCGACTTGCCGATCCCCGCCTCGCCGGAGAGGAGCACCACCTGGCCGCTCCCTTCGCGGGCGTGCTCCCAGTGCTCCAGGAGAAGGCCCAGCTCCTGCTCGCGGCCCACCAGGGGGGCGAGCGCGCCGCTCGCCTCGAAGCGGCTGTGCGCGCCGCGGTCGGCGGTGACCCGGTAGAGCGGCGTCGGGCGGGCTCCCGAGGGGAGGGGGATGCTCAGCTCCTCGCCCAGGACGAAATCCTCGATCAGCCGCCAGGTCGCCTGGCTGACCAGCACGGCACCCGGGGGGGTGAGGCTCTGGATGAGCGCCGCGGTGTTCGGTATGTCTCCCAGGACCAGCGGATCGTTGCCGGCGCGGGCCAGGATCATGGGGCCGGTGTGCAGCCCCGCCCGCATCTCGGCGAGGACGGCGCCGGTCACCGGGCAGACGGCGCGCGCCTCGGCGACGATCGCGAGGGCCGCGCGCACGGCGCGGAGGGCGTCGTCCTCATGCGCGCGCGGATAGCCGAACCAGGCCTGCCAGCCGAAATCGCGCGAGGGGGCGGAATGCCCGCCGAACCGCTCGACGATCCGCGTCATGACCGCGTGCATCTCGCGCATCCCGGCGAGCATCTCCTCCGGGTCGAGCGGCTCGCCGTCGGGATGGATCGGTGCGCAGAGGAGGACCGTGACCTGGCGGCGCTCGGCGCTCGCCGGGGTGGGCGGCAGCGTGGGCGGCAGCTTGGTGGCGAGCGGCACGGGAGCCGGCGGGGCCCCGGTGACGTGGAGCGGCTCGGCCAGGGTGCTCTCCCCGGTGACCGCCCAGTCGCTCGAGTCGCGGCCGAAGGAAAGCTGGGTCTCGGCGGCGATCCGCGCCAGGCGCGAGGCCACGTCGCGTGCGCTGCGCGGCCGGTGCTCCGGGTCCTTCTCGAGCAGATGGTCGACCAGGTCGGACAGCTCGGGCGGGATCCACGGATTGATCGCCCGCACCGGCGCCTGCCGCTGCGTGCAGACCCGGCGCAGCGTCGCGGCGGCGTTGTGGTCGAGGAAGGGGGAGTGGGCGGTGAGGACCTCGTAGAGGAGCGTGCCGAACGAGAAGAGGTCGGCGCGGTGGTCCACCTCCCGCCCCTCCGCCTGCTCCGGCGCCATCGAGCGGCAGGTGCCGAGGACCCGCCCTTCCAGGGTCAGCGACGCCTCCATCGCATCGACGCCCTTGGCGATGCCGAAATCGAGGATCTTGGGGTGCTCGGCCGGTGTGAGGACGACGTTCTCGGTCTTGAGATCGCGGTGCACGATGCCATGGCTGTGCGCCTCCTCGAGCGCCTCGGCGATGGCCCGGCCGAGCGAGAAGGCGCGGGGCAGGTCGAGCGGGCCGTCGCGCAGCACCCGCGCCAGCGGGACTCCTTCGACCAGCTCCATGACGATCGCGTCGGCCTCGTCGGTCACCAGAAGGTCGAAGATCTTGACGATCGCCGGATGGGTGAGCCGTGCGCTCGCCCGCGCCTCCCGCCGCAACCGCTCGCGCCGCACCTGGTCCTGCCGCAGGTCCGGCCGGATGATCTTGACGGCCACCCACCGTTCGAGCAGCTCGTCCCAGGCGCGGTAGACCACCCCCATGCCACCGGAACCGAGCCTCTCCCCGATCCGGTAGTGCCCCAGACGTGTCGAGCTCCCGCGCGCGACCTCCTCCTCGGTTTCCACGATGCTGAAATTATACGGTGGAAGTGGCGGGAGGTTGAGGGCTTCAAGGCGCGGTGCGCGCCGGGGGGGGCGTGGCCGGTGGGTAAACCGGGGTTGATCGGGGTTGATCCGACGGATCGGTCCGATCGGTCCGATCCGTCCGATTCCCTTCCCTCTAACGTGCCGAAACCAGCAGATCCGCCAGCAGCACGATCCGCCGCTGGAACGACGCGAGATCCACGTGCTCGTCGCGGGTGTGCATGCCGCCGCCCACCGGGCCGAGGCCGTCGAGGACGGGGAGGGTTGCCGGCTCGGCGAGGAAGTTGGGGAAGGAGATGCCGCCCCTCTCGCGCTCGACGTCGAGGCGCCAGCCGCGGGCCGCGGCGAGGGCGACGGCGCGGTCGCACCAGGTGGCCTGGGGACCGTCCGGGTCGACCGGCGGGATGGTGGGGCCGATGGCGAGGGAGATCTCGGTGTCGGTGTCGGTGGCGATGTTGCGCGCCAGGGTCTGGAGGATGCCGGCGATGTGCTCGCCTTCGGCGGCGCGCAGGAAGCGGGCCTCTCCTTCGGCGCAGGCGCGGTCGGGGACGACGTTGAGCTGCTGCTCGGTGCCGAGGAGGGCGTGCTGGGCGGCCAGGCCCTCGACGAAGGTGGTGTCGCCGCCGACGAAGCGGCCGACGTTCACGGTCGGTCCTCCGTTCCGGTCCGAGTGCGCCTCCGCTTCGACGCACCAGCCGGCGGCGGCGGTCAGGGCGGAACGGCCGTGCCAGTAGTGGAGGCCGGAGTGGGCGGCGCGCCCGCGCACGTCGAGGCGCCACTGGAACATGCCGCGGCGGCCCGCCACCATGGTCTCGCCTCCTCCCTCCGCCGGCTCGCCCGGCTCGAGCACCCAGAGCGCGCGTGCTCCGGCGCTCCAGTGCCGCACCACCGCCCGCGAGAGGAGCCCGCCCACCTCTTCATCCGGCACCACGGCGAGGAGGAGGTCCGGCGGCGGCTCGACGCCCCAATGACGGAGCAGGTCGAGGGCACCCAGGAAGGCGGCGATCCCTCCCTTCATGTCGATGGCTCCGGTGGCGACCAGGCGGTCCTTCTCCAGGTGGGGCGGAGCAGCGGGCAGGACGGTGTCGATATGGCCGATCAGGAGGAGAGGACCGCGCGAGAGGCCGGCGCCGCGGCCGAGGAGGACCGGCAGCTTCACGCCGCCCTCGCCGTCTTCCTCGGTGATCTCGGGCGTCAGCCCGCGCGCCGCGAGCTCCGTGGCGAGGCGTTCGGCCATCCGGCGCAGGCCGGCCGGATCGTTGCTCGGCGAGGAGATGGCGGCCAGCTCGGTGAGGAGGCCGAGGGTCTGGCGGAAGAGAGGCTCGGGGAGGACGTCGGAGGAAAGCAGGGCGCCGGTCATGGCGGCAAAGGTTACCCCACTGATGTAGAGTTGGGGCGAGACATTCGTCCCAGGAGGGTCCAACCGATGGTCAATGCCGTCATTCTGCTGATGGTGGAGAAGGACAAGGTGAACGAGGTGGCTTCGAAGCTGGTGGAGCTCCCCGGGATCAGCGAAGTCTATTCGGTGGCCGGGCACTACGACCTGGTCGCCATCGTGCGCGTCAAGGAGAACGACCAGATCGCCGAAGCGGTCACCAACCAGATGCTCCAGATCCAGGGCATCCAGCGGTCCGAGACGCTGATCGCCTTCCGCGCCTTCTCGCGCTACGACCTGGAGGCGATGTTCTCGGTGGGGATGGAAGAGCCGCTGACGGAGCACTGAAACCCTCACCCCCGGCCCCTCTCCCGCAAGCGGGAGAGGGGTGCAGGTTACCCAAGAATCTCAGCAGGCTGTCGTATCGGCTAACCCTCTCCCCTCTCCCGCTTGCGGGAGAGGGGCCGGGGGTGAGGGCCTACCGCGGCTCGACGTGCCGCTGGCGGATCTGCCGCACGATCCGCTGGTAGTGCTCGCTCTTGCGGAAGGGATCGAAGGCCCGCTCGCTCTCCAGGGCCTCCAGGTCGTCCCATCCTTTCCGCACCGACATCTCCAGATAGTCGAGCGCCCGCCGGCGGTTGCCTTTGCGGGCATAGGTGGCCGCCAGCCGGTAGGAGATGTGCGGCACGTCGGGATCGATCACGGAGGCCACTTGCAGGAAGAGGATCGCGCGGTCGAACTGGCCCAGGCTGTTGTACTCGCGCGGCAGGTAGAGCCCGGTCTGGATGTAGACGGCGTAGAGCACGCGCGTGGCCGAGAGGCGCTCCTCGGGGTCCGGATCGGATTGCGCCCTCTTCTTGAGCTGCGGGATCTCGAGCCGGGCCAGAAGCTCGCTGACATGGTCGGGGGAGGGGTGATCCGGGGCGTCCTGGAACAGGCGCGGGACCTTCTCCAGGTACTCGCGGTCGCGCCGGTCGCGCGCGAGGCGGGCCTCCCGCTCGCGGCGAAACGTCTCCGAGGCCGCGAGGCGGGCGGCGCCCTCCGTGGCCTCGGTGATGTCGCGGAGGCCGGAAAAATCCCGGGAGAGGGCGGCATAGAGGTCGTGCGCGGCCGCGAGCGTGCCGCCCGCCTCCAGAGCGTGTGCCCGGGCGAGGTCCCCGCTCCAGAGCTCTTCGATCAGCGCCGCGTCCTTCGCACGGAGGCCCCGGCGCAGGGCCTGCAGCTCCATCCAGTCCACGGCCCGGGTGAACAGCTCCTCCGGCGGCCATTGATGCGAGCCGGCGAAGATCTCCAGGCGGTGCGGCAGGCCGGCGCTCGCGAGCTTCTCCTCGAGGTCGCGCAGCTCGTACCAGGCGAAGTCGGCGTCGCCCACGGTGAAGAAGAAGGGGATGTCGTGCTGCTTCGCGGGGGTCTGGCCGAGCGGCCAGCCGCCGTTGGCGCCGATGACGCCCGCGAGGCTGCCGGGTGCGGTCAGGGCGAGGCTCACGGTGAAGCGCACCAGCCCCGAGAAGCCCAGGGCGTAGACCCGCCGGTCGTCGAGCGAGAAGCGCGCATGGGTGTCGGCCCAGAGCGCGCTCATCACGTCGAAATTCTCCCGCATCGGCGCCAGGTTCGAGGAGTTGTTGGAGCTGACCACGATCCAGCCCCGGCGCTGGGCCCCTGCCTTGAGCAGACGGGCGATCTCCGCGCCGTTGCCGTGCGAGTCGAAGGCGTAGACGACCGGCCACTTGTGCTCCGGCGTGTACCCGGCCGGCAGGTAGAGCGCATACGCCTGTGTCTCGTTCGCGGCGCAGGTCACGCGCTCGACGATCTCTCCCCGCGGCAGAGCGGCCGAGATGGGCAGGGCCGCCGCCGGCGCGGCGGCGAGAAGGAGCAGCGCCAGAGCGCCGTGGACCCTCACCCTTTTCTCTCTCCCGCGGGGATCTTCGCCACGATCTCCTGGAACCGCGCGTCCTGGCGCAGCTCCTCGAACGCGGGCTCCTGCTCGATCGCGGCGCGGTCGTTGAAGCCGAGGCCGACCGCCTTGTCCAGCGCCTCCAGGGCCCGCTTGCGGCCGGCTTTCCCCTTGCGGGCATAGGTGGCGGCGATCTCCTTCCAGATGTAGGAGCTCTCCGGGCGGATCTCGGCGGCGACCGAGAGCATCAGGATGGCGTTGTCGTAGTCCTTCTTGGCGAGGAGGGTCTGCGGCAGGTAGAAGCTGGTCTGCGCCAGGAGGGTGTTGAGCACCCGTTTGGCGGCGAGGCTCTCCTCGGCGTCGGCCGACGCGGCGCGCTTCTTCCAGTCGTCGAGCTTCAGCTCGCTCGCGATGCGCGCGGCCGTGGGGGGCGTCGCCTCGGAGTCGCTGTTCATGATGCGGCCGAGGATGCGCGGGGCGTTGGAGAGGTACTCCTGGTCGCGCTCCAGGCGTGCCTCCCGTGCCGCCGTCTCGCGCCGGAAGGCCGCCGTGGCGCTCAGCTCCGCCGCCTTGTGCCCGGCTTCGGCCGTGTCGTGCAGGCCGGCAAAGCCGGTCCGCATCGCCGACCAGGTGTGGACCGCGTCGGCGATCCGCCCCGCCGCCTCGGCCTTGCGCGCCTGCTCCAGGTCCTTGGCCCAGAGCTCCTCGACGAGGGGCGCGTCCTTCGCGCGGAGCCCGCGCTGCATGGCGCGCAGCTCGAACCAGCCGAGGACGCGGGTGGCCAGCTCGGGAGGCGGCCAGTCGTGGCCCCCTTCGAACGTCTCGAAGCGGTAAGGGAGGGCGAGCGCCGCGAGCTTCTTTTCGAGATCCATCATCTCGTAGTAGTTCATGTCGCGGTCGCCCAGGGTGCCGAAGAAGTCGAACGGCACGTCCTTGGTGGGCGGGCGGTGGAACGGGAAGCCGGCGCTGGAGCCGAAGATGCCCACCACCGTCCCGGGAGCGGCCATCGCGAGGTCGACGGCGGAGCGGACGGTGCCGGAGTGGCCGGCCAGGTAGACGCGCTTGTCGTCGAGGGCGAAGCGGGCATGCGTGTCCACCCACATGGCGCGGACGGCGGCGATGTTGGGGTCGATGCTCAGGTCGCTCTGCGTGTTGTAGGAGCTCGCCACGATCCAGCCGTACCGCTCGGCGCCGGCTTCGAGGATCCGGGCCACCTCCGCCCCCTGGCCGCGGGCGTCCATCGCGTAGACGATCGGCCACGGCCGGTCCGGCGTGTAGGCGGCGGGCAGGTACAGGGCGTAGCGCTGGGTGGGATCGGCCTTGCAGGCGATGTTCTCGACCACCGTTCCCGCGGTCAACACCGTGGGGGGCGGAGGGGCGGGAGCGGCGGCGAGGCAGAGGGCGAGGAGTGCGGTCGCGTACTGGCTCACCCGCCAAGGATACGGCATCCCGGGGGCGGAGCGAGCCCCTTCTGTGCTATTCTTCCCTCCCCATTCGCGGCCCCCGGCCGCTCCGTAGCAAATCCCCGGGAACGGAAAAGAGGAACGGAGAGAACCGCTTGGCTCAGCAAAAGAGAGAAGACGTCCGCAATCTGGCCATCATCGCCCATGTCGACCACGGGAAGACCACCCTGGTCGACGCCATGCTCTGGCAGAGCGGCATCTTCCGTGACAACGAATACGTCGCCGACCGGGTGATGGACTCGATCGACCTCGAGCGCGAGAAGGGCATCACGATCATGGCGAAGACCACGTCGGTCCTCTACCGTGGGACGAGGATCAACATCGTGGACACGCCGGGCCACGCCGACTTCGGCGGCGAGGGGGAG
>Ga0209682_10000737_pt1 | contig 10958 bp, 11 predicted proteins | sample DOMMetBare2Fresh_2_FD_187471 | JGI IMG/M metagenome (GOLD analysis project Ga0209682, IMG submission 187471) | Wetland sediment microbial communities from St. Louis River estuary, USA, under dissolved organic matter induced mercury methylation -... | ecosystem: Environmental > Aquatic >...
GTTCACCGCCAGCTCGATCTGGGCCAGCGACTGGTTGGTGAAGGAGTTGGACATCACGAAGGACGGGTGGCCGGTGGCGCAGCCCAGGTTGAGGAGCCGCCCCTCGGCCAGCACCAGCACCCGGTGGCCGTCCTGGAAGACGAAGGCGTCGTACTGGGGCTTGATGTTGACCCGGGAGGTGGCCGCCTTCAGGCCGGCCATGTCGATCTCGTTGTCGAAGTGGCCGATGTTGCCGACGATGGCGCAGTCCTTCATCTGGCGCATGTGCTCGACGGTGATGACGTCGAGGTTGCCGGTGGCGGTGACGAAGAGGTCGGCGGTCTTGACCACGTCCTCCACCCGGACCACCTGGTAGCCCTCCATGGAGGCCTGCAGGGCGTTGATGGGGTCGATCTCGGTGACCACCACCCGGGCCCCCTGCCCGCGCAGCGCCTGGGCGCAGCCCTTGCCCACGTCGCCGTAGCCGAGCACCACGCAGAGCTTGCCGGCCAGCATGACGTCGGTGGCGCGGTTGAGCCCGTCCACCAGCGAGTGACGGCAGCCGTAGAGGTTGTCGAACTTCGACTTGGTGACCGAGTCGTTGACGTTGATGGCCGGGAAGAGGAGCGTGCCGGCCCGCTCCATCTCGTAGAGCCGGTGCACGCCGGTGGTGGTCTCCTCGGTGACGCCGGCGCAGTCGGCGGCCACCCGGGTCCAGCGCTGCTTCTCCTTCCTGAGGCTCCTGGCGAGGAGCTTCAGGATGACCGCGTACTCCTCGGAGTCGGCGGTCTGGGGCGCCGGGACCTTGCCGGCCGCCTCGAACTCGACGCCCTTGTGGATGAGCAGGGTGGCGTCGCCGCCGTCGTCGACGATCTGGGTCGGGCCGCGCCCCTCGCCGAAGTCGAGGGCCCGCTCGGTGCAGACCCAGTACTCCTCCAGGGTCTCGCCCTTCCAGGCGAAGACCGGTACGCCGGCCGGGGCGGCCACGGTGCCGGTGCGGCCCACCGCGATGGCGGCGGCGGCGTGGTCCTGGGTCGAGAAGATGTTGCAGGAGGCCCAGCGCACGTCGGCCCCGAGGTCGACCAGCGTCTCGATGAGCACCGCGGTCTGGATGGTCATGTGGAGCGACCCGGTGACGCGCTGGCCCTCGAGCGGCTGGCGCTTGCCGTACTCCTTGCGGATGGCCATGAGCCCCGGCATCTCCTTCTCGGCGAGCTCGATCTCCTTGCGGCCCCACTCGGCGAGCCTGAGGTCCTTCACGTCGAACTCGAGCTTCCGGGCGGGAGTCTTCTTCGGCTGGGCCATGCGGTGGTCTCCTTCGTGTGGGGCGTCGGTGAGACGGGGTCGGGTCCGGTGCGGTGCGAGGGCTGGCCGGCTCAGCGGCGCGCCGGGGCGCGGGCGGTGGCCAGGAGGAGCGCCGGGCCGGTCGCCCCGGGCTCGGGCGGAAGCGGGCGGACGGCGGGCGCGGCGAGGCCGGCGGTCGCCAGGGCGCGGGAGAGGTCGGCCGGCGCGAAGCCGAGCCGGGCCTGGCCGAGGCGGCGGGCGAAGGGCTCGTCGGCGTGGCGCGCCAGGTCGACCACCACCAGCGGCCCGCCCGGCTTCAGGATGCGGGCCGCCTCGGCGAGCGCCGGCCCCACGTCGGCCAGGTAGGTGAGCACCAGCACCAGGAGCGCCGCGTCGCAGGAGGCGTCGGGGAGCGGCAGGGCTTCGAGCCCGGCCCGGTGGAGCTCCACGTTCTCCACCCCGGCCAGCCGGCGGCGGGCCGCCTTGAGCATGGCGGCGCTCTGGTCCACCGCCACCACCCGGGCCACCTGGGGGGCCAGCGAGGCGGCCAGCGCCCCGGTGCCGCAGCCGAGGTCGGCCACCGTCCAGCCGGGGGGCAGGAGCGCCGTCAGCGCCTCCCCCTCCAGCCGGCGGCCGTAGAGCTGGGCGCGCAGCCCCTCCCAGTCGGCGGCGGCGCCGGCGAAGAAGGCCTCGGCCCCCTGGCGGCGGGCCTTGAGGCGCGCCTCCAGCCGGAGGTCGTCCTGCTCCGCGGCGGCCCAGCCGTCGGTCTCGGCGCGGGCCACCTTCCAGAGCCGGCGGGCCCCGGCTTCGGCCTCCTCGGCGAAGGCGTAGTAGCTGGCGGTCCCCTGGCGGCGGGCCGTGAGCCAGCCCTGGCCGGTGAGCGTCTTCAGGTGGCGGCTCACGGTGGACTGCGGCAGCCGCAGGACGCCGCAGAGCTCCTGGACCGAGAGCGCCTCGCGCTCCAGGAGGCGGAGCAGGCGGAGCCGGGTCTCGTCGCCGAGCCCGTCCATCCAGCCGAGCAGGGCGGCAGGGCGGGCGGCGCCGGGGGCGGCGGCCGGGGAGGCGCGGGGGGCGGTGCGGGCGGCGGGCTTCATCGCTCTATCCGGGTGGACGGATACAACGATCGCCGGCCGGGATCAAGGTGGCCGCCCGGACGGGGCCGGTGCCGATGTGGGCGCGGCCGGTCCCGCCCGCTGCGGCGGTGATGGGCCGGGGTGCGGCGGGGAGCGCGGCGGGGCGCCCGGGTCGATCGGAGCCCCGCCGCGACGGGCCTCCGCTACCAGCCGCCGGAGCCGCGGGCGTGGCCGCGATCGTTCGACGAGACGCGCGGGGGCGGTGGGCGGGCGGAGTCGTGGTCCGACCACCCGCCATTCTGGCCGTACCTGCCGCGGCCGCGGTGGTGACCGTACTCGTACATGGGCCAGCAGCAGCCGGTGGTGCCGAGGACGGCGACGGTGGCGGCGAGGGCGATGAGCATCTTCATGGCGGCAGACCTCCTTCGAGGAGCCCCGGGCCGGACTGGCCCGCTGGCCTCGACGCCCACCGGGTGTGCAGCCACCGTGCCGCGGCGCCGCCCCGGCCGCAGGTGGCGCAGGGCGCTGGCCATTTCGGCGCCGTGCCACCAAGGCACACCGTGCCGCCACGCCTGGCCGGGGTCCCCCGCCTCACGCACCGTGCCGCGCGCGCACGCCTCCTCCGCGGCGTGGACGCTCGGAAACGCCGGAGGGGCCCGCAGCGCTGCGGGCCCCTCCGGTGCGGCGCGGTGGACGGCGAGGCGCTAGGCCTTCAGCCCCGCGGCGGCGGCCAGCGCCTCGGCCCTGTCGGTGGCCTCCCAGGTGAAGGCCTTCTCGCGGCGGCCGAAGTGGCCGTAGGCGGCCGTCTTCTCGTAGATGGGCCGGCGCAGGTCGAGCTTCTCCATGATCTCGCGCGGCGTCAGGCCGAAGACGGCGCGGACCGCCTTCTCGATCTTCCGCTCGTCCACCTGGGCGGTGCCGAAGGTCTCCACCAGGACCGAGACCGGCTCGGCCACGCCGATGGCGTAGGCCACCTGGACCTCGCAGCGCGACGCCAGGCCGGAGGCCACCACGTTCTTGGCGATGTACCGGCCCATGTAGGCGGCCGAGCGGTCCACCTTGGACGGGTCCTTGCCGGAGAAGGCGCCGCCGCCGTGGCGCCCCATGCCGCCGTAGGTGTCGACGATGATCTTGCGGCCGGTCAGGCCGGTGTCGCCCATGGGCCCGCCCACCACGAAGCGGCCGGTCGGGTTGATGTGGAACTTGGTCCTCTTGTCGAGGAGCCGCTTCGGCAGCGCCTTCAGGATGACCAGCTCGCGCACCGCCTCGTGGATCTGCTTGTTGGAGACCTCGGCCGAGTGCTGGGTCGAGACCACCACGGTGTCGATGCGGGCCGGCTTGCCGTCGCGGTACTCCACCGAGACCTGGCTCTTGCCGTCGGGGCGCAGCCACGCCTCGCCGCCCTTGCGGACCTTGGCGAGCTGGCGGGTCAGCGCGTGGGCGTACTGGATGGGCGCCGGCATGAGCTCGGGGGTCTCGTCGCAGGCGTAGCCGAACATCATCCCCTGGTCGCCGGCGCCGCCGGTGTCGACGCCCTGGGCGATGTCGGGGGACTGCTGGTCGACCGCCACCAGCACCGCGCAGGTGTGGCTGTCGAAGCCCATGGCGCCGTCGGTGTAGCCGATGTCGGCCACCACCCGGCGGGCCAGCGTCGGGTAGTCGATGCGGGCGGTGGTGGTGATCTCGCCGGCGATCATGACGTAGCCGGTCTTGAGCAGGGTCTCGCAGGCCACCCGCCCCTTCTTGTCCTGCTTCAGGACGGCGTCGAGGACGGCGTCCGAGATCTGGTCGGCCATCTTGTCGGGATGGCCCTCGGTCACGGACTCGGAGGTGAAGAGGTAATCGCTGGCGGACATGGCTTCGGCTCCCTTTCAGGCTCGTCGGGGACCGCAACGTATTCGTCACGCCCGGGGCCTGTCAACATGGCGGACGCACCGCGCGCGTCAACGGACGCGGCCCGCCCGCCGGCGGCCCGGCCACGGCGCCGCCCGGGCGCTACCCGGCGACCGGCCCGACCTGCGGATCGTGATCCAGCAGGCCGCCGAAGCGGCGGCTCATCTCGTTGCGGACCTCCCGCTCGATGTCGTCGGCGGCGGTGAGGGCCAGCAGCCGGGCCAGCAGCGCCTGGCCGTCGGCGGCCCGGGCCACCCGCAGGATCCGCTTCACCAGCGGGATGGAGGTGCCGTTCATGGAGAGCTCGGTCAGGCCGAGCCCGAGCAGCACCAGGGCGTTCTGCGGCTCGCCGGCCATCTCGCCGCACATCGAGACCGGGATGCCGGCCGCCTGGCCGGCCTGGCAGACGCCGTGGATGAGCCGCAGCACCGAGAGGTGGAGCGGCTTGTAGAGGTAGGCCACGTCCTTGTTCTGCCGGTCGATGCCCATGCAGTACTGGATGAGGTCGTTGGTGCCGATGGAGAAGAAGTCGCACTCCTGCGCCAGCCGGTCGGCGATGAGCGCGGCGCTGGGCAGCTCGATCATGATGCCGACCGGCGGCAGCGGCAGGTCGTGCCCCTCCCGCTTGAGCTCCTCGCGGACGTCGGCCAGCACCCGCTTGGCCGCCCGGAGCTCGGCCACCCCGGAGATCATGGGGAACATGATGCGGAGGTTGCCGTGCACCGAGGCCCGCAGCAGGCCGCGGAGCTGGGCGCGGAACATCTCCGGCTGGCGCAGGCAGTAGCGGATGGCCCGCAGGCCCATGGCCGGGTTCTCGGCGTGGGACTTCAGCCCGGCCGGCAGCTTGTCACCGCCCAGGTCGAAGGTGCGGATGGTGACCGACCGCGGGGCCAGCGCCTCCAGCACCCGCCGGGCGTCCTGGTAGTGCTCCTCCTCGGTGGGGAGCCGCTCCCGCTGCAGGTAGAGGAACTCGGTGCGGTAGAGGCCGACCGCCTCGCCGCCGTGGTTGATGAGGCTGGGGACCTCCTCGGCGAACTCGATGTTGCCGGCCAGCCGGAGGGTGATCCCGTCCTCGGTGGTGGCCGGCAGGTCGCGGGTCCGCAGGAGCTCCTGCTCGTGCTGCAGGTAGCGCTCGCGGGCCACCTCGTAGTCGGCCCGCTCGGCGGCGGTGGGGTTGACGATGACCACCCCGCGGGCGCCGTCGACGATGATCCAGTCGCCGCGGTCGGCCAGCGCGGTGATGCGCCCCACCGCCACCACCGCCGGCACCTCCAGGGCGCGGGCCACGATGGCGGTGTGGCTGGTCTTGGCGCCGGCGTCGGTGACGAAGGCCGCCACCTTGCCGTCGTGGAGCAGGAGCGCGGTGTCGGCCGGCGAGAGGTCGTGGGCCACCACCACCGCCCCCTCGGGCAGCCGCTCCTCCACGTCGACCTGCTGGCCGAGCAGGTTCTTGATGATGCGCTCGCCGACGAAGTCGACGTCGGCGCCCCGCTCCTTGAAGTACTCGTCGGCGGCGTCGGAGAAGGCCCCCTTGATCTTGCGGACCACCCGCTTGACCGCCCACTCCGCGTTGAGCCGCTCCTCCTGGACCAGCTTCTGCGCCCCCAGGACGAGCATCTCGTCCTTGAGCATCATCCGGTGCATGTCGATGATGGCGAGGTGGTCGCCGGTGCCGGTCCCCTCGGCCGCCTCGACCTTGCGGCGCACCTCGGCGAGCTGCTCGTCGGAGGCCTCCACCGCGGCGCGGAGGCGGGCCACCTCCGGCTCCACCTCCTCCGGGCCGAGCCGGCGCTTGGGGGCGCGCACCCGGCGCCGGTCCACCGTCCAGCACCGCCCGATGGCGATGCCGGGGGAGGCGCCGATGCCGGCCAGGATGGTGGTCCCCGTGGCCATCACTTCTCCCCGAAGCCCTGCTCGATGAGCCCGCCGATGGCCGAGAGGGCCGCCTCGGCGTCCTCGCCCTCGCAGACCACGGTGAGCGCGCTGCCCCGCGAGGCGGCCAGGGTCAGCACGCCCATGATCGACTTGGCGTTGACGGCGTTGCCGTCCTTGGCGAGCTGGATCTCGGCGCGGTGCTTGTTGGCGACCTGGACGATGCGGGCCGCCGGCCGGGCGTGCAGCCCGAGCGAGTTGACGATGGTGTAGGTCTTCTCCAGCCTGGCCATCGTCACGCCCCTCCCACCAGGTGCCCACCCAGGATCACCGCCGCCACCACCGCCACCGCGATGGCGGCGTAGGCCAGCGGCAGGAGCGGCGCGCCCCGCGACAGCGCCAGCCAGCTCACCCCGGCCCCGACCGCCACCGAGGCGGCGGCCGCCGTGGACAGGCCGTGCAGCGCCGGCCGGCCGCTCCGCCAGGCCGCCAGGAGGAGCAGCCCGGCCGCCGCGCCGCACAGGGCGGTGGCGGCGAAGCGGAGCCGATCGGCCTGGCGCGGCAGCGAGAGGCGCGCGATGGCCCCCACCACGCCGTCGCCCAGCCGGTAGCCGGCCTGGAAGAGGTGCCAGCGGAGCGCCAGGGCGATGCCGTTGTAGACCAGCAGGGCCGCCACCACCGGCAGCCAGCCGACGGTGAGCGCCCCCACCACCGCGGCCGCGCCCACGAAGGGGCGCAGCGCGGTCCAGAAGAAGCCGTCGCCGACCGCGGCGAGCGGGCCCTGCAGCGCCGCCTTGTACTGGGCCGGCGCCGCCCCGGGCTCCTCGCCGGCCGCCACCCGCTCCTCGTGGTGGATGGCGCCGCCCAGGATGGCCGCCGCCATGAAGGGGTGGCAGTTGAAGACGCCGAGGTGTCGCCGCAGCGCCTCCTCCCGCGCCGCCGGCTCCAGGTAGATGCGGCGCAGCGCCGGGTCGATGGCGAAGGCGAAGCCGAGGTTCTGCATGCCGCGGCGGTTCCAGGCGGCCTGGATGAAGAGGCAGCGCCAGAAGACGCGGGCCTGGGTGGCGGCGGGCAGGCTCACCCGGCCCTCCAGGCCACCAGGCCCACCAGCGCCACCGCGCCGGCGGCGGCGGCGAAGACCAGCCCGGCCCGCCGGCAGCGCAGCGAGCGGGCCCCGGCCGCGGCGGCCACCCCGCAGAAGGCCCACCAGGCCAGGCCGAGCGCCCGCTCCGACGAGGGGGCGTCGCGCAGCAGGAAGGGGATGACCACCCCGGTGGCGGCCGCGCCCACCGCCGCCAGGAGGGCGTTGATGCCGAAGGGGAGCAGCATGCCGCGCAGGTTCATGGCGGCGGCGGCGCGGGCGTCGTGGCAGGAGAGGGCGTTCTCGGCGCGCACCGCCAGGGCCTCGTTGCGCCGCTCGCCGAGCCGCTCGGCGGAGCGCCCCAGCAGCGCCAGCGGGGCGCACAGCAGGACCGCCAGCACCGCCACCGAGCCGGTCACGCCGGTGCCGAGCGCCCGCCCGCCCAGCACCGCCCCGCCGGCGATGGCGGCGGTGGCCAGCGTCTCGTGGAGAGGCAGGGCCGCCCCCATGTTGACCGCGCCCAGCCAGAGCAGCTCGAGCGGCGGGGCCACGAAGAGCCCGCCGGCCGCGTCGCCCAGGGCCAGCCCGGCGATGGGCGCCAGCGCGATGGGGCGCGACAGCATGGCCTGGAGGAACCCCTTGCGCTCCACGGCGGCGAGACCGGCGACGAGGCCGAGGACGAGGAAGGGCACGGCGGCAGTCTAGCCTATCGGGCGGCCAGGTACCGCCGGCGCAGCTCGGCCAGCCCGGCGGGGGGGTCGGTGGGGAGCGCGCTGGCCTCCACCTCGAAGCCGGCCTCGGCCAGCGCCCCCAGGGCCGCCAGCTCCGCCTCGGAGAGGTAGACCGAGGGGCTCACCGCGGCGCGGCCGTCGGCGAAGTGCACGTTGCCGACGTTGAGCCGGCGGACCTGGCTCGGCGCGAGCCCCCGCGCGGCCGCGGCGGAGAGGCCGGCCACCTCGCGCACCAGCACCAGCACCGGCCCGGGGGCGGCCGCCAGCGCGGCGAAGTCGACCTGGGCCAGCGGCAGGATCTGGATGTCGAGCCCCTCCGGCGCGCAGAGCGTCATGGCGGCGCGCACCAGCGGGTTGCCGGCCGCCTCGTCGTCCGCCACCACCACCCGGGTGGCGTGGAGCCGCGGGATCCAGGCCTCCAGGACCTGGCCGTGCAGGAGGCGGTTGTCGACGCGGACCACCGGGATCACCGCTGCCTCCTCATCCGCTCAGCGGGCCGCCTGGGTGCGGGCCCGCAACAGGCTGCTGGCCAGGGTGATGTTCTTCTGCCCGTGGCTGGTGGCCAGCTCGGCGGCGGCCTTGAGGCCGTCCCGCCGGGTCCCGGACAGCTTGAGGAGCATCGGCAGGTTGACGCCGGTGACCACCTCGATCTGCTCGTCGAGGAAGGTGAGCGCCAGGTTGGCCGGGGTGCCGCCGAACATGTCGGTGAGCACCAGCACGCCCTCGCCGTCGGCCCCCACCTTGTGGATGGCGGTGGCCAACCGGGCGCGAGCCTCCTCGACGGCCGTCTGGGCGTCGATGGAGAGGGCGGCCACCCGCTCGACGGGCCCGACGATCCCCTCGGCGGTGCGCAGCAGCTCCTCGGCCAGCTTGCCGTGGGTGGCGACGATCAGTCCGACCATGTGGGGGGAAACCTACTCCTTCTCCACGTCCCGATGCCAGAGGCGGACGGCCTGGCCACTGGCCTCCAGGCGGCGCGCCAGCTCCCCGGCGATGGCCACCGAGCGGTGCTTCCCTCCGGTGCAGCCGATGGCGATGGTCAGGTAGCTCTTCCCCTCCCCCCGGTAGCGGGGGAGCAGGAAGGCGGCGAAGTCGGCCAGCCGCTCCAGGAAGGCCTGGGCGTCGGCCTGCCCCAGCACGTAGTCGCGCACCTGGGGCTCCAGGCCGGTGTGGGGGCGGAGCGCCGCGTCGAAGTAGGGGTTGGGCAGGAAGCGGACGTCCAGCACCAGGTCGGCGTGGCTGGGGAGGCCGTAGCGGAAGCCGAAGGAGACCACCGTGACGCCGAGCCGGGCCCCCTCGCCCCGCTCGAAGCGCCGCCCCACCGCCCGCTTCAGGTCGTGGACGTTCAGGTTGCTCGAGTCCAGCACCTCGTCGGCCAGCGCCCGGAGCCCCTCCAGGGCCCGCCGCTCGGCGGCGATGCCGTCCAGCACCGTGCCGCCCTCGCCGGCCATGGGGTGGCGGCGGCGGGTCTCGGAGTAGCGCCGCACCACCACCTCGTCGGCGCAGTCGAAGAAGATCACCTTCAGGTCGACGCCGCGCTGCCGCAGGTCGGCGATGATGCGCGGCGCCTCGCGGAGGAAGCGGGTGTCGCGGGCGTCCACCACGGTGGCGATGCGCGAGACCTCGCCGGCGGTGTGGCCGGAGAGCTCCAGCAGCTTCTCCAGCAGCACGATCGGCAGGTTGTCGATGCAGTAGAAGCCGGCGTCCTCCAGGGCCCGGAGCGCGGTGGTCTTCCCGGAGCCGGACACGCCGGTCAGGATCACCACCTGGGTCGGGGCCACGGCCGCGGTGGTCATTCGACGTCCGCCTCGTCGCTGCGGGCGCCGGGGGAGACGGCGATGGCCCGGTTGAGCCGCTCCTGGAACTCGCGGGCCGAGTGGTGGCCCTGCAGCTTGAGGAGGTGGTTGCGCGCCGCCACCTCGATGATGGTGGTCATGTTGCGGCCGGGGCGGACCGGGACCACCAGCATGGGGACCTCCACGTCGAGGATGCGGTACTTGGGCTCGTCCACGCCGAGCCGGTCGTACTCCACCGCAGGATCCCACTCCACCAGCTCCAGCACGATCTCGATCTTCTTGCGCTCGCGGATGGCCGCCACGCCGAAGAGGTCCTTGATGTTGATGATGCCGAGCCCGCGGACCTCCATGTGGTGCTTGATGATCTCGCTGCCGGCGCCGAAGACCGCCTCGGCCGACTTGCGCTTGACGTCAACGATGTCGTCGGCCACCAGGCGGTGGCCGCGCATGACGAGATCGAGGGCGATCTCGCTCTTGCCGATGCCCGACTTGCCGAGCAGGAGGATGCCCACGCCGAAGACGTCCAGCAGCACCCCGTGCATCGAGGTCTGGGCGGTGAGGACGTCCTCCAGGTAGGCCTGCACCGAGGTGATGAAGGTCGAGGAGAGGTGGGTGGTGCGGAGCAGCGGCACCGCCGACTCCTCGGCGGCGGCCACCATCGAGGCCGGGACCTCCAGCCCCTTGGTGACGGCCAGGCAGCTGATGTCCTGGGAGAAGAAGCCGCGGGCCACCTCGGCCTGGCGCTCCGGTGGGAGCGTGCCGAGGTAGCTCATCTCGGTGTTGCCGAAGACCTGGACCCGCTCCCGGTGCAGGTTGGAGGTGTAGCCGGCCAGGGCCAGGCCGGGCTTCTGGATCCGGGTGGAGGCGATGCGGCGGTGCAGGCCCCGCTTGCCGGCCAGCAGCGTGAGCCGCAGGTCGAACTTCTTGTCGTCCAGCAGGGCGCCGACGCGGATGGCTTCCATTCGGGGGCCGAGTCTACCCGGGCCGGAGGTGCCGCCGCCACTCGGCGGGCACCGGTTGGGGCGCCCCGGGACGCCGCCGCGCCTCCGGCCCGTCCGGTCGGGTAAGGTCCGGGGCGCGCATGGAGCTCGACATCCTGTACCACGGCCACTGCTTCGACGGCTGCGCCTCGGCCGCGCTGCTGGGCCGCTTCCTGGCCGAGCGGCCCGGCTCCCCGGTCACCTCGATCCGCCACCGGCCCATGGCCCATAAGCAGGGGGACCCCTTCCCGGCCGACGCCTTCTCCGGC
>Ga0209682_10000740_pt1 | contig 10921 bp, 8 predicted proteins | sample DOMMetBare2Fresh_2_FD_187471 | JGI IMG/M metagenome (GOLD analysis project Ga0209682, IMG submission 187471) | Wetland sediment microbial communities from St. Louis River estuary, USA, under dissolved organic matter induced mercury methylation -... | ecosystem: Environmental > Aquatic >...
CGCGGTGCGCGGCGGGGAGGCCAGAGGGGCGCCGCCGGGGAAGGCGGTGAAGTCGGCGTCGCCGTTCGAGTCGGAGCGGCGAACGGAGATGTCGGCGGTCCAGCGCTCGGCGAAGGTCGAGGTGAAGCCGAGGCCCAACGTCGCGGTGCTCTCGTTGAATTTCACCTGCCAGTTGTCGAGCGTGTTGGTCGAGGGGGTCGCTCCCGACTGCCGCGAGACCATGAAGTTCTTGCGGTCGGCCCACTGGCCGAAGAGGTAGAAGCTCAAGGCGTCGCTCGGCACGTAGGCGACTTCGGCGTTGTACTGGAGGAGGTCGTCGTATTTCAGGCCGAGCTTGCTCTTGTCGTAGTCCTCGTTGCGTCCGGTGACGCCGAGTGTGACGTTCCATGCGTCGCTGGCGAACCACTGCGCCTGGAAGTTGTAGTCGTCATAGGTGCGCTCCGCCTCGTCGTAGCGGCGCAGGTCGGCGGGCAGGGTCACGGCTTCCGGCTCCACGAAGGTGGCTTCCGCCGCCTCGGTGTCGTAGCCGTCGATCGAGCGGTCGCCGTTCTCCCAACGCGCCCGGAGAGTCAGCTTGTCGAACGGATGGGTGTCGAACGTCACCCGCAGGACGTCCTCGTCCGAGCTCTCCACCTCGCGGTACTTGCGGTCCCACGTCTGGAGGCCGTAGGAGAGCGCGAGCCGGCTCTTCGTGCCGAGGTTCCAGCCGAATTCGCCGCTGACGTCGTCCCGCGTGTAGCTGTAGGGGACGTTGACGCGCGCGATGTCCTCCCAGACGCCGTGGTAGCGCACGTAGCCGGGGAACTCGATCCGCTTCGAGGAGTTGTCGTAGTCGTAGTAGCGATAGCGGAAGGTCAGATCGAAATTCTCACCGATGTCCGTGCCCGCCTGCGCGGTCACGTTCGTCACGTCGACCTTGTTGTCGGCGTTGCGCTCCGGCAGGTTCGCCGGGTTGGTCGGATCGAACGTCGAGCCGTTGAAGTTGATCCCCACGATCGAGTTGTTCAGGGTGTAGGGGAGGAGCGCGTCGTCCTGCTTCATGGAGATCGTGGCCGCGCTGCCGTTGACGAACCAGGAGCCGAAGTTGGCGCGCCCGGTGAGGAAGAGCTGGTCCGACTTGTTGTCCGCCGCGAGGTCGGCGAAGCCCAGGGCCGAGCCGTTCACCGAGGCGGTGCCGGGGGCCTGGTAGGCCGAGGCGTCGGTCGAGCTGGTGATGCGGAACGGGTTGTCCCAGACCACCGTGGAGACGTCGTTCTTGAAGGTGGACATGCGATAGCCGAAGCGCAGGCCGGCCTTCTCGCCGTTCCATTCGCCCGAGACCTCGGTGTCCTGGGTGGTGTAGTCGATGGGCTCCGGGAGCTCGGTGATGTTGTTGAAGCCGAAGGTCGCACCGAACGGCCGGGTGCCGTCCCGCTTCTCCTGGAAGTACTCGACGCCCCAGTTGAACGCCGCCATCTTGCCGAGGTCGGCGCGGACGCGCAGGCGGTCGCGCTGCAGGCCGACGTCCACGCGCGTGGCATTGGCCAGGTAGGGAGCCACCAGGTCGCGCAGGAACGGGAAGGTGAGGCGGGTGCGGTTGGCCAGGGTCGCGTCCTGCAACGCGCGCTGCGTCGCATCGGCGACCTCGTAGCGGCCGGCGCCCGTGCGGGTGAACAGCATGTGGCCGTCGTTGCCGAAGTTGTGGACGATCAGGTTGTAGTCGACGGTGACGCTGTATTTGCCGACCACGCCGTACCCGAAGGTATAGCGGGCGTCGTCGTAGGCGATGTTGTCGGCGGAGAAGTCGAGATACCGCTCGCCGTTCGAGCCTTCGCCCGACACGCGGAGCGACCCGGTGACGCCGTCCTCCAGGTCGCGGTATTCGCCGAACTTGGCCGAGTTGGTGTCGGTGTCGCTGTTCATGTAGGTGAGGACGAACTGGTCCACGCGGAAGGAGAACCCCTTTGCCTCACCTTGTGCCGCCTCCTGGGCCGCGAGCGGCGCCAGGCTCGCCCAGAGCAGCGCTCCGGCAGCCAGGGCGGTGATTCGTGTGATGCGCATGGCGTCCTCCTAGTGACCCAGGTACGGGCTCGAGGGATGGTTGCTGCCGTGAATCAGGTTGTGGCAGTCGGCACACGCCCGGTTGAACAGCCGGTTGCTGCTCGTCGAGGGATCTTCGAGCGTCGGAACGCGCAGCCCGTCATAGAGCGTACCGGGGTGGCGCGTATTGGCGTGGCACTGCTGGCAAAGGTACGGAACGGAGGTCTTCTGGAGCTTGAGATGGTTCGAGCCGTGCGGCACGTGGCAGTTCAGGCAGTTCTCCCGCACCGGCGCGTGCTCCCAGAGGAACGGTCCGCGCTTCTCGGTGTGGCAGGTGTAGCACTGCTCGTTGACCGACACCGCCTTGATCATCTTCGGCGTCTGGCTGCCGTGCGGATTGTGGCAATCGGCGCAGGTCATCTCCCCTTCGCGGATGGGATGGTGCGACGACTTCCACATCTCGGCCCGTACGTCCTTGTGGCAGGTCAGGCAGGCTTCCGTCGTGTTCTTGGCCTTGAGCTGGTTGTCCTCCGATTTGGGGCTATGGATGCTGTGGCAGTCGATGCAGGTCACGCCGCGCTTCTGGTGCGTGCTGCCGTGCCAGAAGAACTGGTTTTTTCCGTCGTGACAGCTCTGACACACCGCCGACTGCTGGTTCTTGCCGAGCTTCGTGATCTTGGGCCGCAGTGCCGGGTCGTCCGGATTCTCGGCATGCGCCGCAGCGGGTCCATGGCAGCTCTCGCAGCCTTGTGATGCCTTGCGCGAGAAAACCTCTTTGCCATGGGGGGTGGTGGCGAGCTGGTCGCCCTTGTCGCTGTGGCAGGCCACGCAGGTGTCACTCCCTGCATAGCCCTGGGGTGCTGCCGCCGGCGCGGCGGCCGGCTCGGCGGGTGGCTCCTGCGGTGACGCGAACCCGAAGCCCGCGAGGGCCAGGAGCGCCACGGCACAGAGCGGAAGTAGAAGTCGCTGCAATCTCATGGGCTGGATCTCCTCCCGTCGTTGTCGGCCTGCTCCAGGTGGAGGGCAGATCGCGGGGTTGTGAACCTGCGCGTAGTCTGGATCGACATCTTACATTCTTGACACGGCCGGCCGGAGGGTCTCCCGGTTACGGAGGGGTGGGATGTTTCCCTACCCATTGGGGTGGGGCAGGGTGGGGGAGGTGCCGCTATCCTTTGGGGTAGCGGAAGAAAACCACCTCGCGGGGCGTTGGCCGCTCCGGCCGGCCGTGTTCACAATGCGCGCCAAGGAGAGCGAACCTCAAAGGAGAGCACCATGAAAACGTTCGGCTTCACACTCTCGGTCATCGCCACCGTCTTCCTGCTCGCCGCCTTCTATGCCGGGCCCGTCGCCCAGGCCCAGGGTGCGGACGGCAAGACGGTGTTCCTCGCCCAGAAGTGCAACATGTGCCACTCGGTTTCGACGGCCGGCATCACCGCCACCACCAAATCGGAGAAGATGAAGGGGCCGGATCTGGTGAACCTCAAGCAGGACGCCAAGACGTTGACGGCCTTCCTCAAGAAGACGGGCGACATCAACGGCAAGAAGCACGTCAAGGAGCTCAAGGGAACCGACGACGAGCTCAAAGCCGTGGTCACCTGGCTTCTCGCCCAGAAGAAGTAGCCGCTCAGGTCCTGGAGCCGTCCTGCCGTACGGTCTGCCGTCATGGAGGACGGCTCCCACTGTGTTTGGGAGACGACGTTCAGGGGACACCGCCATGTGGAAGAGCTTCTTCGTCGCATTGACCCGCAACCCGATCAGCCTCTTCGGCACGGCGGTCGTCACGGCCTCCGGGATTCTGATCGTCACCCTCTTCGCGCTCGACCTGATGGGGATGCAAGGGGGGCCCTATCTCGGGATCCTCGCGTTCCTGATCCTGCCGGCGGTCTTCATTCTCGGCCTGCTGCTGATCCCCCTCGGGATCGCCTGGCAGCGCCGCCGCGACCGGCGGGCGGCGGAACGGGGAGAGGCTCCACCGGTCTTTCCCGTGCTCGACTTCAACGAGCCGCGCACGCGCAGCCGCGCCATCCTCTTCTTCGCCCTGACCGCGATCAACGCGGTGATCCTCGCGGCGGCCACCTACAAGGGGATGGAGACGATGGAGTCCACGGAGTTCTGCGGCAAGACCTGCCACTCCGTGATGCAGCCGGAAGAAACGGCCCATCAACGAGGCGCCCATGCGAGCGTCGCCTGTGTCGACTGCCACATCGGCCCCGGGGCCGGCTGGTTCGTCAAGTCGAAGCTCTCCGGCTCCTGGCAGGTCGTCTCGGTGGCGTTCAACCTCTATCCGCGGCCGATCCCCGCACCGGTGCACAACCTGCGGCCGGCGCGCGAGACCTGCGAGCAGTGCCACTGGCCGACCAAGTTCGTCGGCGATCGCCTCAAGGTGATCGACGCCTTCAACGACGACGAGACGAATACGCCGTCCAAGACCGTCCTGCTGCTGCGGGTCGGCGGCCGCCAGGGGGTGACCTCGCACGGCATTCACTGGCACGTGGACCCCGGTGTCGAGATCCGCTATCTGTCGGATCCCACCCGCGAGACGATCTATCAGGTCGAGATGCGGACCAAGGACGGCAAGGTCACGAAGTTCAGCACCGAGGGAGCGAAGCCACCCGCCGGCGCGGCCTGGCGGACGATGGACTGCGTCGACTGCCACAACCGGCCGGCCCACACCTACCGGCTCCCCGAGCAGGAGGTGGACGACGCCATCGTGGCGGGACGGATCGACCGCTCGCTGCCGTTCGTGCGCCGCGAAGGGTTGCGGCTGATGAAGGCCGACTACCCGTCGCACGAGGCGGCGACGCGCGGGATCGCCGAGGGGCTCCGGGCGTTCTACCAGAAGGAATATCCCCAGATCGCCGCGCAGAAGGCCGCCGCCATCGACGGCGCGGCCGAGGCGATCGCGGCCGGCTATCGGGCCAACGTCTTCCCCTCGATGAAAGTCGGCTGGGGGTCCTACCCGAACCATATCGGCCATGAGAGCTCGCCCGGTTGCTTCCGCTGCCACGACGAAGAGCACAAAGCCCCGGACGGGAAGACCATCCCGCAGGATTGCGCGACCTGCCACTCGCTGCTCGCCATGGGAGAGGAAGACCCGGAGATCCTGCACAGTCTCGAACAGTGACGCGGAGGTATTGCCCGCGGGGGAGGAGAGATCATCATGGTGACCTGGATCCGGCGTTTCAACTGGAAGCTGCTGCTCGTCTCTGCCGGTTGGTTCCTGGTCGGGACCGCCGCCGTGCCGGCGGTGGCGCAGGGAGCGGAGGGGCCCCCCGTCTGTAGCGACTGCCACGACGTCGACCCGGCCGCATTCGAAAATACCCTCCATGGCGCGGCCGGGATCGGCTGCGTCGATTGCCATACCGGAGCGGCCGTGTCCCATGAGGACAAAGGGGTGGCTCCGGTCGATTGCGCCTCCTGCCACGAGGACGTCACCGCCGAGCTGGCCACCTCGCCGCACGGCGGGCCGGCATTCGTCAAGATCTCCGGCAAGCCCGCCTGCCAGACCTGCCATGGTCCCGTGCACCAGTTGGTGGGCCGCGACGATCCGGCGTCCACGATCCATCCGGCCCATCTCACCGACACCTGCGCCCAGTGCCACGCCTCGCCCAAGATCGCCCAGGTCACGGGAGTCCACCTGATCCAGCCGATCGAGGCGTACAAGAAGAGCGTGCACGCCCGGGCCGTCGAGGAGGGCAAGGCCGCGGCGACCTGTGCCGACTGCCACGGCGCCCATGGCATCCTGCCGGCGTCGGACGAGCGGTCGCGGGTCAACCGCCGGCAGGTCCCGGACACCTGCGGCGTGTGCCATGCGGACATCGACAAGGCGTTCCAGGCGAGCGTGCACGGCCAGGCCGCGGCGCACGGCACGGCGGAGGCGCCGGTGTGCACCGACTGTCACGGCGAGCACCGCATCCTCGCGGTCAAGGATCCCGGCTCGCCGGTCTTCGCCTCCAACCTGCCGACGATGACCTGCGGCCGCTGCCATGGCGACGTGCGTGTCACCGAGAAGTTCGGCCTGCCGAGCAACGTGGTTTCCTCGTTCGAGGACAGCTTCCACGGGCTCTCCTCCCGCGCCGGCAGCCGGACGGTCGCCAACTGCGCCTCCTGCCACGGCGTGCATCTGATCCTCCCCTCGTCCGATCCACGTTCGGCGGTGAACAAGGCCAACCTGGCGAAGACCTGCGGCAGTTGCCATCCGGGCGTCGGCACCCGCTTCGCCATCGGTCCGGTCCACGTCCTCGCCACGGAAGAAAAACACGTCGCGGTGTTCTGGATCCGCCGGCTCTACCTCTGGCTGATCTGGGGCGTCATCGGCGGCATGGTCCTCCACAACCTCCTCGACCTGCGGCGCAAGGTGCTCTCGCCCGTGCAACGGCCGATGATCCCGCGGGCCGAGAGGCCGGTGCGCATGAGCCGGGGCTTCCGCATCGCGCACGGGCTGATGATGGTCTCCTTCATCGTCCTCGCCTACAGCGGTTTCGCCCTCGCCTGGCCGGAGGCCTGGTGGGCCGCGCCCCTGGTCCATTGGGAGGATCAGACGGCGTTGCGGGGCCTCGTCCACCGCGTGGCCGCGGTGATCATGCTCCTGTCGCTCGGCGTCCACGTCGTCCACCTGATCGTCGACCGGCGCGCCCGCGCCTGCATCCGGCGGATGTTGCCGACCTTCGAGGACTGGCACGAATTCCGCGACCGCATGAAGTGGTATCTCGGCCTGCGCAAGGAGATGCCGCTCTCCGGCGCCCTGGGCTATCCCGAGAAGGCCGAGTACCTGGCCTTGATCTGGGGGCTCGTGGTGATGGCGATCACCGGCTTCCTGCTCTGGTTCGAGAACGTCACCCTGGCGTGGTCCCCCAAGTGGGTGGCCGACGTCGCGACGACGATCCACTTCTACGAAGCCGTGCTGGCGAGCCTCGCCATCCTCGTCTGGCACTTCTACTTCGTGATCTTCGATCCCCTCGTCTACCCGATGGACACCGCCTGGCTGACCGGCAAGGAAGCACCGGGGCGGATGCTCGAACGCAAGGAGACGACGGTGGAGCCCCCTCCCCCGGCCCCTCCCCCGCGGAGCGGGAGAGGGGAGAAAAGCGAAGACAAGGTCTGACAGGTGACCAGACAGGCGGAGCAGGGGGGATTGCCTCCTTCCCCCCGGTCCACTCCTCGGGTACCCGCCCCTGGGCGGGCGGCATCGGAGCCGCGCCCCCGCACCCCGGGTTGAAACCCAGGGCTAGGCAAATGGTCGTCCCGATGGGACGAAGGGGTCCTCTGAATTCATCCGTCCTGGAGGGACGGCCCTTTATTTAGCCCCGGGTTTCAACCCGGGGAACGCGGCGTCCATCCGCCCCCCCCACGCCCCTTCAGGGGCCGGAGAAGTTCCATTGGAGGGTGAAGTAGCGGTTGGCGGGCGAGGCCGGCTCGCGGCCGATGGCCTCGCCCCGGAATGCTGGCACGGGCGCGGGCGCGGAGCCGGCCGCGCCCCCTCCCCCGGCCCCTCCCCCGCGGAGCGAGGGGAGAACGGCGAAGACACGGTTTACTCGGGGGATCGTGAGCTTCCCCGGCGTACTGTTGACGGGTACCCGGGGGAAGTCCCGCTTCCCTCCGGTACTCTTCTCGGGGTACCCTGGGGTTCGCTTGCTTCCGAAGAAGGCTGAAGACGAGATGCGAGCCGAGTACAAGAAAACTGACTTTGCGAAGCTGGAACGTGGAAAGTTCTACGCGGAGGTGGCGAGAGGGACTTCTGTTGCCTTGCTTGAACCGGCCATCGCAAAGGCGTTTCCCACCTCAGAAGCGGTCAACGAAGCGCTGCATGAGTTGCTGGCCCTGACTGAGAAGACGGCACGCATCACTCGCCGCGCCAAAGCGCGCCGCTGACGATCCCCCCTCGTAGGTGGTCCCTCCCTGAGCCGGATCGCGGAGCGCAGGTACCCGGCCGGGAAGTCGAAGGAGCCCCCGCGCAACACACGAGCCTCGCCTGTCGCCGGACCGGTCGGGTCACGCTGCGCCGCTTTCGTGTAGGCGGCGTACCAATCCGCCACCCACTCCCAGGCGTTCCCGTGCATGTCGTAGAGGCCCCACCGGTTGGGCGCCTTCTTGGCGACAGGGTGGAGTGTGTCGCCTGCATTCTTGTCGTACCAGGCGTAGTCCCCGAGCATCTTCTCGTCTCCACCGAACGACCAGGCCGCCGTGCTGTCGGCGCGCGCGGCGTACTCCCACCCGCGCCACCAAGGCTTTGATGGCAGAGGCGATTCCCCCGTTCACGTCCACGACCACTCCGAGCACTCCGCCGCCATCGCGCAGAACCGGAGCGCCGGAGACACCCTCGCCCGCGGGCTGGTCCAATCGCAGGAAGTTGCCGTCGGGGCCGGCGAAGGTACGACTGCAGCTTCGAATCGACCTGGGCCAGGAGCGGCAGCGCCGTGAGGAGAAGTGCGGCGAGGGCCACCCTTCCGGGGCGCCGGCTGCGCTGTGTCATCGCGAGCATGGGGAGGCTATTGTATCGCCAAGACTGGGGGCGGGGTCTGAGTATGCGCTGGTTGGACTGGGTGCCGGCCGGGCTGGGTGAGCCTGCCTCAAATACCCGTCAGCAGGAAATCGATGGCGGCGATGATCTCGAAGCGGTACTGCTCGACCCTGGTGACCGGTGCTCCCAGCTCACTCCTCGGGATACCTGCCATGTGGGGCGTCAGCAGAATGTAGCGCTCTCCCTCGATTTCGAGAACGGGCGTCAGCGTTCTCAACGGCCGGCCCTTCATCGCAGAAACCGGGTGAAGAGGAACCACGACCCGCGTTTCGAGGTCGTTCAGCAGATCATTCTGGACATCGAGCAGGAAGGGGACGGTCGCGAGAGTCTGGGGGTTCTTGTTTCGGTGGACCATGAACTGGGCCATCAGAAACCCCGCAAGCCGGTGCTGAACACGCCGTCTCTTGCAACGAGCTCGTTGTAGGCCTCGATCGCCTGTCGATTCTCCTCCAGCCAGGCGTCTCGCCGTCTCCTCTGGACCTCCGAAGCGAGTGCTTCCTCCAGGAGGGAGGCAAGGTCGACGCCGAGCTCGCGAGCCTTTTCCAAGAGGTCACCGTTCACGCGGAGCCTGGTGGGTTTTCTGGCGGCGTCTCGGTCGAAGAGGTCAGGGCCGCGAGCCGGGCGAGGGTTGGCTTCCATGCGAGAAGTATACCTTGCGGGCGCTTCGTGATGAGCCCCCCGCCCCCCGGCAAGCTCCGGGAGGGCGAGGGCGCCCTCTCCCGATGATCAGGGGACGGGGAGGGGGTCCTACGGCTGCTGCACCACCGCCACGTCATCCACCGCCGCTTCCACCAGGCTCGCCGTGCTCGCGTCCGCGGCTTCAATGCGGATGCGCACGGTCTGGCCGGCGAAGGCGTTGAGGCTGACCGAGGTGCTCGCCCAGGCGCCGTTGAGGTTGGCGGCGGCGCCCAGCTTCTCGAAGACGGTCGAGGTGGTCGTTCCCACCACCTTCACCCGCAGGTAATCGGCGGTCGAGGAGTTGCTCCCGTATGCCAGGTAGTAGGAGAACGACAGGGTGAGCGCGCCGGTCGAAGGGAGGGTGATGGCCGGCGACTGGATGGTCGTCAGGCCGCCGTCCACGTCATAGTCGCCCGCCGCGGCTCCGGCGAGGGGGCCGGTGACCAGGTCGTTGACGCCGGAGACCGTAGTGCCGAGCTGCTTGGCGCCGGAGGACGTCGTGGCGGCCGGATCGGCCCGCTCCCAGAGGCCGAGCGTCGCCGTGTCCGTGCCGAGGGGATTGCGCGTCCATCCCTTGTCGGTTTCGAAGTCGTCCGCGAAGACGGTCACCGGATTCGGCGGCGGTGTGCCTCCTTCGACCGCGTTGCCGGAGACCACCAGCGCGAACGGCTGGGCTCCGTTCGGCACGTTGAAGGAACGCACGGTCACCGTGTAGACGCCGGCCGTGGGGGCCGAGAGAAGAACCTGTTCCACCGTGTTCTTGCGGTCCGCCGTGCCACCGGTGGCCGAGACGCCGCCGGAGAAGACGTTGCCCCGCCAAGTGGTGCCGCCCGGGCCGGTGACGATCAGATCGAGGTCATTGACCAGGTTCGTCCCCGCCGCCGGCGTCGAAGGATAGTCGGTCCACGCGAGCGTCGCCTTGAAGGCTTCGCCGGCCGTGACGCTGAACGTGTAGGTGCGGTCCTCGTTCGTCGAGCCGGTGTTGAACGCCGTGGCATTGTCCTTGACCCACAGCTTCCGCGTCTGGCCGTTGAAATAGAGCACGTTTTCGAGCAGCACGCGTCCCCATCCCTGGCAGTTCGCCGGGATCGCCGTCGTTCCGGTCATGTTGATCGCCGAATTGATCAGCGAGGCTTTGAGAAGGGCCGCCGAGGGACTGATTGCGTTGGTCGAGACCTTGGTGCCGGTGGGATACCAGCCGTCCGTGTAATATTGCCGGATCAGCGCCGTGAGGCCCGCCGCGCCGGGGGTCGCCATGCTGGTGCCCGAGAGCGCCTGGGTGCCGCAGTTGTTCGTCGAGGCGCTCAGGTCGTTGTTCGCCGAGACGATGCTCTGGCCGGGCACCGTCACCTCCGGCTTGAGGCGGCCGTCGGCCGTCGGGCCGCAACTGCTGAACGAGGCCATGGAATTGGCGCTCGTGCCGCGCTGCGTGGCGCCCACCGAGACGCCGCTCTTGGCGGTCGAAGGGCTCCCCACCGAGGCGGTGCCGGGCCCGGAGTTGCCGGCGGCGAAGAAGATCAGGAAATCCTTGTGATTCCACATGAACTCGTCGACGTCCTGGCTGCCCGCCGAGTAGTTGTTCTGCACCGCGGCGTTCTCGTTGTCGCCCCAGGAGTTCGTATGGAGGCGCGCGCCCTGGTCATACGCCTGCTGGAAGATCGGATTCAGATCGACGACCGGACAGCCGATGCCCGGCAGGTCGCC
>Ga0209682_10000741_pt1 | contig 10919 bp, 10 predicted proteins | sample DOMMetBare2Fresh_2_FD_187471 | JGI IMG/M metagenome (GOLD analysis project Ga0209682, IMG submission 187471) | Wetland sediment microbial communities from St. Louis River estuary, USA, under dissolved organic matter induced mercury methylation -... | ecosystem: Environmental > Aquatic >...
CCGAGATCACGACGCCCGCTCCGGCACGCCGGCTGCGAAGCAGGGCCTCATGCTGGTCCGCGTGCGCTCCGCCTCGGTCCTGGGCGTCTCCGCCGTCGGCGTGGACGTGGAGGTGGACGTCGCCCTGGGGATGCCGGCCTTCAACCTGGTGGGCCTGGCGGCCGGCGCGGTCCAGGAGTCGCGGGTGCGGGTGCTGGCGGCGGTGCGCAACCTGGGGGTGAAGCTGCCGGAGAAGAAGATCACCGTGAACCTGGCGCCGGCCGACCTGCGCAAGGAGGGGACCGGCTTCGACCTGCCCATCGCCCTGGCGCTCCTGGCGGCCTGCGTGGAGGTGCCGGCCGACGCGCTCGGCGGGCTGCAGCTCACCGGCGAGCTCTCCCTCTCCGGCGAGGTGAAGCCGGTGCGCGGCGTCCTGCCGGTGGCCATCGAGGCCCGCCGCGAGGGGGCGCGGGCGCTGGTGGTGCCGGAGGCCAACGCGCTCGAGGCGGCGGTGGTGGAGGGGCTCACCGTCCACGCCATCCGCCACCTCGGCGAGGTGGTGGCCTGGGCGCGCGGTGAGGCCCCCCTGCCGCCGCTGCCCCCCCAGCCGGCGCCAGGCCCGGCCACGCTCCCGCTCGACCTCGTCGACGTGGCCGGCCAGGCCCAGGCCAAGCGGGCCCTGGAGGTGGCGGCCGCCGGCGGCCACAACCTGCTCCTCTTCGGGCCGCCCGGGAGCGGCAAGACGATGCTGGCCCGGCGGCTGCCGGGGCTCCTGCCGCCGCTCGACTTCGAGGAGGCGCTGGAGGTCACGGTGGTCCACAGCGTGGCCGGCCTGACCCGCCACCGCGGCCTCATCATCGACCGGCCGTTCCGGGCGCCGCACCACTCCATCTCCGACGCCGGCCTGGTGGGGGGCAGCGCCACGCCCCGGCCCGGCGAGGTCTCGCTGGCGCACCACGGGGTGCTCTTCCTCGACGAGCTGCCCGAGTTCCACCGCCACGTGCTGGAGGCGCTGCGCCAGCCGACCGAGGACGGCGAGGTCACGGTGGCCCGGGCCGGCCGGTCGGCCACCTTCCCGGCCCGCTTCGCCCTGGTGGCCGCCATGAACCCCTGCCCCTGCGGCCACCACGGCGACACCCGGCGCTCCTGCCGCTGCACCGAGACCGAGCTCCTGCGCTACCGGCGGCGGGTGAGCGGGCCGCTCCTCGACCGCATCGACCTCCAGGTGGACGTGCCGGCGGTGCCGGCCGACGCGCTGGGGGTCGCGGGCGGGCCCCCGGCCAGCCCGGCCGTGCGGGCCCGGGTGGCGGCGGTGCGGCGGCTGTCGCTGGCGCGCTCGGCGGCCGGCCGCACCAACGCCCGGCTGCGCGGCGAGCCCTTCCGGCGCCACTGCCTCCCGGACGCCGAGGGCCGGGCCATCCTGCGCCACGCGCTGGAGCGGCTCGGGCTCTCGGCCCGGGCCCACGACAAGGTGCTCCGGGTGGCCCGCACCATCGCCGACCTGGACGGCCGGGAGTCGGTCGGCGCCGACCACGTGGCCGAGGCGGTGCAGTACCGGGCGCTCGATCGGCCCGCCGGCTGAGCCGGCCTGCCAGGGTCCCAACCCGGCCGCGACGCGGCCAAGCGCCCGCCCCAGGCGGGAGAAGGAGCGGCACCATGAGCAGGCTGTCGGAGAAGATGAAGGCCCTGGTCCAGGCGGTGGGGGCCATCGAGAAGCAGTTCGGCAAGGGCTCCATCATGCGGCTCGGCGAGGACACCCAGCCGGCCCCGGTCCAGGTGGTGCCCACCGGCTCGCTCGGCCTCGACCTGGCGCTTGGCGTGGGCGGCCTGCCGCGCGGCCGGGTGGTCGAGATCTTCGGGCCCGAGTCGTCCGGCAAGACCACGCTGGCGCTCCACGCCATCGCCGAGGTGCAGCGCCAGGGCGGGGTGGCCGCCTTCGTGGACGCCGAGCACGCGCTCGACGTGAGCTACGCCGGCAAGCTGGGCGTCAAGCTGCCCGAGCTCCTGGTGTCGCAGCCCGACACCGGCGAGCAGGCGCTGGAGATCGCCGAGCAGCTGGTCCGCTCCGGCGCGGTGGACCTGGTGGTCATCGACTCGGTGGCGGCGCTGGTGCCCAAGGCCGAGATCGAGGGGGAGATGGGCGACGCCCACATGGGCATCCAGGCCCGCCTCATGAGCCAGGCCTTGCGCAAGCTGACCGGGGTGGTGTCGCGCAACCAGACCCTGGTCATCTTCATCAACCAGATCCGCATGAAGATCGGCGTGGTCTTCGGCAACCCGGAGACCACCACCGGCGGCCACGCGCTCAAGTTCTACTCGTCGGTCCGGCTCGACATCCGGCGCATCGGCGCGGTGAAGGAGGGGGAGGCGGTGGTCGGGAGCCGCACCCGGGTCAAGGTGGTGAAGAACAAGGTGGCGCCGCCGTTCCGCGAGGCCGAGTTCGACATCCGCTACGGGGTGGGGGTGGACCGGTACGGCGAGGCGATCGACCTCGCGGTGGAGCGGGGCCTGCTCGAGAAGTCGGGGGCCTACTACTCTCTCGACGGGGAGCGGATCGGCCAGGGGCGGGAGCGGGCCGCCGAGTGGCTGCGCCAGAACGGGCCGGCCTTCGAGCGGCTGGCGGCCCGGCTCAAGGAGGCGCCGGCGGGCTCGGCGGCCCAGCCGGAGCCGGCGAAGGAAGGGTCCGGGGAGGGGCCGGGGGAGGCGGCGGCGTAGCGCCCTCCCCAGGGCGAGCCCTGGTGCCTCCTGGTCAGCCCCGCTCGGGCTCCGGATCCGGCTCCCGCGCCGGGAGCACGTACCGGACGCCGCCCACCACCAGCACCGCCTGGGCCGGGTCGTCCGGGTCCTCCTGGAGGTGCTCGCCCAGCGCGGCCTGGCCGGCGCGGGTGAAGCGGGCCAGGGCGCCGCCGGGGAGCCGGCAGCGGAGGACGCCGTCGGCTCCGGCGCGGAGGGTGGCAGGGTCGAGCGGGGCCTCGCGGCCGCCGCAGAGGAGGAGCGTCAGGGTGGCCGGAGGCTCGCCGGCGGCGCGCAGGCCGCGCACCAGCCAAGGGGTCTCCTCCACCGCCACGTCCCCGCGCTCCCGGCCGATCTGGACCTGCCAGCGGCCGTCCGACGCGGCCTGGAGCGAGCCCCAGAGCACCTCCAGCGTGCGGGCGTGGGAGATCGGCTCGCCCCGGTGCAGGAAGCGCCCCTCGCCGTCGATGGCCAGGCCGCTCTGGCGGCGCAGGAGGTCGAGGTCGGGGGGCGCGGCCGGGTCCGCGGGCTGGGGCGGGGGCGGCGTGCTTCCGAGGGGCGTCGGTCCGGGAGGCTGGCGGGGCACCCGGCGATGGTAGCGGGAGCGGGGCCGGCGCGCCCGTCCTTGCCCGGCCGGGGAGAAGGGAGGTAGACCCGGCCGGTGACCGAGCCAATCGTGGAGCCGATCGTCCGGATCCGGTGCCCACCGGAGCAGGAGTTGCGCACCCGCAACGCGCTGGAGCTCGCCGGGCTCAACGCCGAGCGCTCGCTCACCTGGCTGGTCGTCCGCGACGCCGACCCCGACCGGGTGGACGAGGCGCTGGCGGAGTCGGGCGCGCTGGTCCGGGTGGCGGTCCGCGAGCGGATCGGGGCGCTCCTCGGCTGGCTGGTCGACCACGGCGGCGCGGTGGCGGGGCGGGAGGCCGCGCTCACCCGCCTCGTCGAGCGGGTGGTGGCCGACGGGGGCCTGGAGCGGCGCTACGCCGCCCGGCCGGTCGAGGGGCTCTGCGTCGCGTCCGCCGGGCTCCACGAGCGGCTCCTCGCCACCGGGGCGGCGCGGCTCCCCTGGCCGGAGTTCGTGGCGGCCTGCCTGGTGCGGCGCGGGGGCTGAGGGCGGGCCGACCTACCGGGCCAGCGCCCGGCGGAGCTGATCGAGCGCGTCGTAGGCGGCGGCCCGGCGGACGCGGGCGCGGTCGCCGGGGAAGCGCCTGGCCCAGGCCTGCGTCCCGGCCGGCCCGGCCAGCGCCAGGTGGACCGTCCCCACCGGCTTCTCCGGGGTGCCGCCGGTTGGCCCGGCGATGCCGGTGACGCCGAGCCCCCAGGTGGCCCGGCCGAGCCGGCGCGCCCCCTCGGCCAGCGCCCGCGCCACCGGCTCGCTCACCGCGCCGTGGGCCTGGAGCGCCTCCGCCGGGACGCCCACCACCTCGCGCTTCACCGCGTCGGCGTAGGCCACCACCCCGAGGTCGAGCACCGCCGAGGCGCCCGCCACCTCGGTCAGCAGCGAGGCGATGAGGCCGCCGGTGCAGCTCTCGGCCAGCGCCACCCGCTCGCCGCGGGCGGCCAGCCGCTGCACCACCAGCGCCGGCAGCTCCTCCTTGCCGCCGCCCCAGACCGAGTCGCCGAAGAGGGCCCGCACCCGGGCCTCGATGGCCGCGGCGCGCGCCTCGGCCCCCTCGCCGCCCACCATCCACTTCAGGTGGACCTCCGGGAAGTGGGCCCGGTAGCCGAAGCGGACCCCGGCGTTGGCCGGGTCGTCCATGACGGGGCGCATCTGCTGGTCGGCGGCGCTCTCGCCGATGCCGAGGAGCTTCACCACCCGGGCCGCCGGCACGGCGCCGAGGCGGGCCGCCAGGGCCGGCAGCACCGCCTCCTCGCACAGCCCCTTGAGCTCGGCCGGCACGCCCGGCAGGCAGGTCAGGGTGGCCCGGCCGATGCGGACGGAGAAGCCCGGCGCCGTCCCGAAGCGGTTGGGGTGGACCGTGGCCCCGCGCGGCACCAGGGCCTGCCGCTCGTTGTTGGGCGTCATGACCCGGCCCATCCGCTCGAAGCGGGCCTGGATGGCGGCCAGCGTGGCGTCGTCGCGCGTGAGCGGCACGCCGGCCACCGCGGCCACCACCTCGGCGGTCAGGTCGTCCTCGGTCGGCCCCAGGCCGCCCGACATGACCACCGCGTCGGCGCGGCCGCAGCACTCCCGCACCGCCGCGTCGAGGTCGCGCCGGTCGTCGCCGACCAGCGTCTTGCGGCGCACCAGGATGCCCAGGTCCCAGAGCCGGTCCATGAGCCAGGCGGAGTTGGTGTCGACCACCTGGCCGGTCAGCAGCTCGTCGCCGGTGGAGAGGAGCTCGACCTGGAGGCTCACGGGAGGACCCCCGGCAGGAGGTGGACCGCTGCGGCGAGCGCCGCCGCGGCCCAGACGCCGGCCGCCACGTCGTCCATGACCACGCCGAAGCCCGACTTGACCCGGTCGAAGGCCGAGGCGGGCCAGGGCTTCAGGATGTCGGCGGCGCGGAAGAGGAGGAAGCCGAGCGCCGCGGTCCGCCAGGTGAAGGGGACGAGCAGCATGGTGACGAGGTAGCCGATCACCTCGTCGACGACGATCCCCGAGGCGTCCACCACCCGCCAGTAGCGCCCGGCCCGCGTCGAGGCCGCCACCGAGAGCGGGAAGAGGAGGGCGGCGCCGAGCCAGAGGGCCGGCGTCCCCACGGCCGGCCAGGCCGCCGGTGCGCCCAGGCTGGCCAGCGCCCAGGCGAGCGGGATGGCGCCGAGCGTGCCGGCGGTGCCGGGCGCCACCGGGCTGAAGCCGCACGGGCCCCAGGCGGCGAGCAGGGTCCAGCCGTCGGGCGGGCCGGGGCGGGGGGGCTGCCGCTTGGAGGAGCGCGAGCGGAAGCGCGCCAGGGCGTCGGAGATCACGGGAGCGGCAGCCTAAACCAACTCGTCCCGCTCGTCCTTGCCGTCGTCCTCGCCGTCCTCGGCCTCGGGCTCGAGCGCCTCGTCGGCCTCCAGCTCGGCGCGCACCGCGGGGGGCAGCTTGGCCAGGTTGGGGATGCGCCGGGCGTGGATGAAGAGCGACTCGACCAGCCCCATGGCGATGTAGGCGGCCATGTAGACCACCAGCACGAAGGAGGCCCGGGTGGCCCAGCCGACGGCCAGGCCGGTCAAGGCCAGGAACGCGAAGACGGTGAGGCTCTTCGGCGAGACGTGGGCGTCCTTGAAGGTCCGGTAGCGGACGGTGGAGACCATCAGGAAGGCCAGCAGCCCGACCACCACCGCGATGGGCAGCCGGTCGGCCGCGCTGGTGGCCTGGCCGAACTGCTTGAAGTGGGCGATGACCAGCGCCACGATGGTTCCGGCCGCCAGCGGGATGGGGAGCCCCACGAAGAAGGCGGCCGAGCCCTTGTCGCCGCGCGCCGCCAGCACGTTGAAGCGGGCCAGGCGGAGCGCCCCGCAGGCGGCGTAGGCGAAGGAGACGAAGAGCCCCAGCCCGCCGAGCGGGGCCAGCGCCCACTTGTAGACCAGCAGGGCTGGGGCCGCGCCGAAGGAGATGACGTCGGCCAGGCTGTCGAGCTGGACCCCGAAGTCGCTCTGGGTCTTGGTCATCCGCGCCACGCGCCCGTCGAAGGCGTCGAAGAACATGGCGAAGAAGATGGCCAGGGCGGCCTGGTAGAGCTGGACCGGGGTGGCCTCGCCGGCGCAGAGCACCAGCGCGTAGAAGCCGAGGAAGATCGAGCTGACCGTGAACAGGTTGGGGAGGACGAACATCGCCTTCCGCAAGTTGATCTGCATGGTCGCTCGGCTCCCGGTGTCCGGACGCGGCATTCCCCCGACTGGGGCACGACGAGACTCCGACGCTCTCACGGTGAGCGTGGCTTGTCGAGCGACCGATCGCCCGGATCGCCTGGGGGTGCGGCCTGTCCGGGGGGCGAGGCCAGGCAGGGGCGCCGGACCGCGGGGTCGCCGCGCAGGTCCACCACCGTGCCCCCGGCGCAGTCGGCCCAGATGGCCGGCTCGGTCCAGAAGCGGTTGCCGAAGCCCCGCGCCGTGGAGCCCTGCATGGCCACCAGCCCCGGTCCACCCCGGGTGAGGACCAGGCCGTCGAGGGTGGCGGTGGTCCGGTCGATGAGCACCAGGCCGCCCGCCTCGCCGCCGGCGGCGTCCACCCCGTCGAGCGTGAGCCGGGCGCGCGAGGCCTCCAGCGCCGCGCCGCCGCAGGCCAGGAGCTCGCTGGCGCGCAGCACCAGGCCCCCGCGCAGGACCTGGACGCAGTCGCCCAGCAGGCCGCCCTCCTCGACGGCGCCGGCCACCGTGAGGTCGGTGGCCTCCACCTCGCCGCCCAGGATCGAGAGGCCGCTCGGGCCGGGGCGCCGGATGGCCACCTGGACGAGGCGGGCCGTCCCGCCGGCGATGCTGACGCCGGCCTCGATGGCGGGGCCGGTCACCACCGCCCGCTCCAGGGTCAGGTCGCCGCGCAGGCTGCCCACCCCGGCCAGCGTGCCGCTGGCGGTGACGTCGCGCAGCCGCACCGTGCCGCGGGAGAGGAGCAGGCCGTACTCGCCCGCGAGCGTGACGCCCCGCCCGTCCAGCTCCCCCTCCTCGACGAAGGCGCCGGCGGTGCCGCCCACCAGCGCCACCCGCGCGAGGCTGACCCGGCCGCCCAGCACCTTGAGCGCGCTGCGCCGCGGCCCGGTCACCAGCGAGAGGTCGGAGAGCTCGAGCGGTCCGGCCGCCGCCGCGCCCCCTTGCCCCGCGGGGACCGCCACCACGCCGTCCTGCCCCTCCGGCGCCAGGATCACCGTGACGCCGGGGCCGGCGCCGATCACCCGCACGCGGCCGAGGTGGCCGAGGGCGCCGTGGTGCTCGCCAGGGCCGAGCCGCAGGGTGTCGCCCGGGACCAGGCGCGCCAGGGCCGGCTCCAGCGGGGCGCCGGCGGAGACGGCGTACTCGGCGCCCAGGAGGAGCGCCAGGACCGGGAGGGCGAGCAGGCTCACCGCGCGCCCCGCGCCGGCCGCGCGGTCACCGGGCGGCCCGCACGTTGGCCGAGGCGAGGCGTGAGCCGCCGCCGAGCCACGCCAGGGGATCGCTCGGCTGGCCGCGCTGCCAGACCTCGAAGTGGAGGTGCGGGCCGGTGGCCAGGCCGGTCTGGCCGACCAGGCCGACCGGCTGGCCGGAGTCCACCGCGTCGCCCGGGCCGCACAGGAGCGCGGAGAGGTGGCCGTAGCGGGTGGTCACCTCGCCCGGGTGGCGCACCTCGACGAGCAGTCCGTAGCCGGCCATCCAGCCGGCTCTTACCACGTAGCCGCGCCCCGCCGCACCGACCAGGCGGCCGGTGGGGAGCGCCAGGTCGATGCCGCCGTGCCACTGCGGCTCGCCGGTCATCGGGTGGATGCGGTGGCCGTAGGCGCTGGAGAGGCCGGCGTTCTCCACCGGCCAGCGGAGCCGGCCGGGCGGCCTGGCCGCGAACATGGTCTGGCCGAGGGCGCGGGCCGCCTGGATGCGCCGCGCCAGCCGGCGGGCGCGCTCCTCGACCAGCGGCCCGAGGTCGGCCGGGGCGCCGCCGAAGGCCCGGCGGTCGTAGTCCCACTCGGCCTCCAGCGTCACGCCGGAGCGGACCAGCTCCAGGATGGGGGTCTGCGGCAGCGGCCGGGCCAGGTAGGCGTCGAGATCCCGCACCAGGGTCCGCCAGGCCTGCTCGGCGTCGGCCGGGAAGGCGGCGGTGCGGCCGCGGCTGCGCCGGCTGCGCGCCTCCAGCGCGAAGCGGATCAGCACCGGGTCGATGGGTGGTCCCTCGGGCGCCTCGCTGGCCACCGCCTCAGGGGCCGCCACCGCCACGGGCGGGGGCAGGGGGGAGTGGGCCGGCGGGAGCGCCGTCGGGAGGTCGATGGGGGAGCGGAGCGCCCGGCTGGGCGCGTCGGACGCGAGGCTCAAGTCGCCGCCGCCGCCGTCGCCGGTGGCGCCGGCCGGCAGCTCACCGTGGAGCGCCTCGTGGAAGCTCATCTTGGCCGGCGCGGTGGCGCAGCCGGCCAGGCCGGCGAGGCCGAGCACAGCGAGCGCGGCGGCGAGGAGGGAGGTGGCGGCCGCCTTCCGGGCGGGGCGGCGAGTGGAAGGGGGGCGCACGCAGGCCGATGCTTTCACGAGAGGGCGTGTGGGCCGTAAGGCGGGCTCGGTCGGGTGCGGTGCGGCGCTGTAGGCGCCCGGCGCAGGTGCTACCATCGCGGTCCACATGGCTTCGAGGCGGGCCAGGCGATACGGCGAAGGGGACCGCGCGCGGGCCGTCGCGGTGCTGGACGGCCTCGCGCAGGCCATGCCGGACGCGCGCATCGAGCTCCACTTCGGCGACGACCTGCAGCTGCTGGTCTCGGTCATCCTCTCGGCCCAGTCGACCGACAAGGGCGTGAACCGGGTCACGCCCTCGCTCTTCGCCGCCTACCCGGACGCCGTCGCCTACGCGCGGGCCGAGCCGGAGGCGCTCTGGCCGCACCTCCGCTCGCTCGGGCTGTTCCGCAACAAGGCGAAGGCCATCGTGGCGGCGGCCCGGGCCATCGCGGCGGAGCACGGCGGCCGGGTGCCGCGGACGCGCGCCGGGCTCGAGGCGCTGCCGGGCGTGGGCCAGAAGACGGCCGGGGTGGTGCTGGTCCACCTCGGCGCCGAGCCGGCCTTCCCGGTGGACACCCACGTCGGGCGGCTGGCCCGGCGGCTCGGCTTCACGCGGCAGGAGCACCCGGACCGCGTCGAGGCGGACCTGCGGGGGCTGGTCCCGGTGGAGCGCTGGGCGCTCGGTCACCAGCTGCTGGTCTGGCACGGCCGCCGCTGCTGCGCGGCCCGGTCACCGGCCTGCGAGCGCTGCCCGGTGGCGGCGCTCTGCCCGAGGAAGGGCGTGAAGGCGGCGCCGCCGGCCTCGGGTGGTGCGCCCGGCCGGAAGCGCGGCGGGGCCCGCCGGGGCGCGGGGTGATCTCGGGGCGCCGTCCGTGTAGAGTGCCCCCGCCGGAGCCGCCCGGGCGTACGCGTCGGACTTCGTGTCCGCCGAGGAAAGTCCGGGCACCACAGGGCAGGGTGCCGGTCAACGACCGGCCGGGGCGACCCGCGGGAAAGTGCCACAGAGAACAGACCGCCGAACGGCGCCGCTATGGCGCGCGTGGCAAGGGTGAAACGGTGCGGTAAGAGCGCACCGCGCCCCTGGTGACAGGGGCGGCACGGCAAACCCCACCCGGTGCAAGAGCAAATAGGGAGGCGTCCTCGTCGATGCTGGCGAGGTGTCGGGCGGCCCGCCCCAGCCTCCGGGTACGGCTCGCTAGAGGCGCGCGGCAACGCGCGTCCGAGATGAATGTACGCCGCCGCGGGGATCGGAAGGTCCCCGCGGAGACAGGACCCGGCTTACAGGGCGGCTCCGGCCTTTTCTGCAGTCGAGTCGAGATCGCGAGCCCCGGCCCCGGGCCCGCCCTCACTTCGCGGGCGCGGCGGCGGCGGCCTCCGGGGGCGGGCCGGCCATCATGTCGCCCCAGCCGCCCTCCATCATCGCCTTCACCAGCCACTTGCCGTCCTTGCGGACGAGGATGGTGGTGTTCCGGGCGGTGACCGACTTCTTGCCCATGGTCATGGTCACCACGTCGTTGAGCGTGGCGAGCGAGTCGCTGGCGAGGAAGATCTCCGGCTTGTGGGTCATCTTCCCCTCCATCGGCTTCGCGTACATGGGCTCCATCACCTTGACCCACTGCTCCTTCGACCAGCTCTCGGCGGAGGCCTGACCCTTGGAGTCGTCGGTCACCATGAGGACAGGGAAGTCGATGACGGCGGCCGCGGCGGCGAGGTCTCCCTTCTTGCCGGCCTCCTCCATCGCCTTCAGGAGCGCCAGGATCTCCTTCTTGTCCTGGGCCTCGCGGAGCACCTTCTTGGGCGCCCAGCCGGCCATGGGGTCGCCCGCCGGTGGGGCCGGCTCCTCGGCGAGGGTGGGCAGGGCGACGAGGGCGACGGCGAGCAGGGCGAGCTTGAGCATGGGACGACCTCCGGGGCGAGCGTGGTGACGGAGGGTTGTCGTGGGTCGGCCCGCGGATCGCCGCCCGGGTGGGGCGGTGGAGCGGCCAGGATGGGTGCCCCGGGCCGCGCCGCCCGGGGAGGCGCTCAGGCCGCCGGTCCGGCGGGGCGGTCGGCCAGCGGCAGCAAGAGCGCCACCCGCGTCCCTTCGCCGGGGGCCGACTGGATGTCGAGCCGCCCGC
>Ga0209682_10000742_pt1 | contig 10908 bp, 11 predicted proteins | sample DOMMetBare2Fresh_2_FD_187471 | JGI IMG/M metagenome (GOLD analysis project Ga0209682, IMG submission 187471) | Wetland sediment microbial communities from St. Louis River estuary, USA, under dissolved organic matter induced mercury methylation -... | ecosystem: Environmental > Aquatic >...
GGGGTGGACGTCACGGTCCTGGGCGTGTCCTCCTTCGCCTATGCGCTGCGCGGCGGCAAGGTGGTCGCCACGTCGGGCCCCCTGTCCTCGGCGACGCATCACCTCCGCGAGATCGGCATCGACACCGTGGTGGTCCATTCTCTCGCTCTCGAGGGCTTGACGATCTGCGTGCTGCCGGACGACCCGCAGGGGGGAGGAGACTGCCGGGATAAGGTGCCTGCCGATTCGAAGAAAGGCGTTGGCGGCCCGGATAAGGTGCCTGCCGATTCGAAGAAAGGCGTTGGCGGCCGACGCCGCGGAACGTCCCTCGACCACCCGGCTGCTAGGTCGACCGGCCGGGTCTCCGTGGGGGGGTAAGGTGGTCTCCGTGGGGGGGTAAAGTGCCTGCCGATTCAAGAAAGGGCGCCGCAACGCCCCTCGCCCACAACAGGCCGCCCGACCGGCTCTTCGCGCGGCTGAGCCAGCGTTTCTCTCGGTGGGCCCCCCGGAACCGGCGCCAGGCAGGCGCAACTCTCCCGGCTCCCCTCGCCAAGAGGGGTTCATCGGACAGTGGCTCTCTGGATCGCCGCCGCGATTTGACGGGTGGGTGGTCTGGTGCCGCTTGATTTCGGCCGGCTCGACGGCCTTCGGCCGGCCGGTCAGCCCGTGACGAAGGGAAGATGAGGCGGGAAGCTGCCGGTGGGGAAGTTGGCCATGCGGTCCCCCGCCTTCAGCTTCTCGGCGGCTTCCCGGAAGGCTGCCACGAACCAGCCATAGGCGTCCCAGAGAGCTTTCCGCATCGACTTGGTGAAGGCATGGAAGAGAGGCGCGGGGGATTTCTTCGGCCGGGCGGGCCGATCCTGCGGTTTCTGCGCGAGGATCGCCTTGACGCCCAGGGGTTGGAGGCCCGAGGCCTCTCGTGCCTCGCGAGCCTGTTGCTCGATCACGCTCACGAGATCGGCGATTCGATCGCGCCGGGCTTCCGGCGTGAGGTGTTTCCAGCAGGGGAGCGGGCTCAAGGTGACCGTCTCGGTGTTCGAGAACTTGCGGCGCCCGAACGTCTCGCCACGTAGCCGGGCGTTGTACTCGCGCGTGCGGTCGAACCAGATCCCCTCGACGGAGAGCTCGCCGGCGAGGAGAGGCCGGACGCAATGAACGCCGGGCCACTGATCGGGTTTTTCGACGAGGCCTTCCTTGGTTCCGTGCGAGAGAAGGTAGGTCAGCCGGGCGATCTGTGCGCCAGGCTCTTCACTGACGGGAATGGCTTGATAGCGGCGAGCCCAGACCTTGTCGGTCCATCCGGTGCGCCGGGCCACCTCGCGCGCCAGGTTTGAGTTGAAATATCCCATGAAGGTGGAGAGCTGCCGTGCATCGGCGACTTCGAGCAGGATATGATAGTGATTGCTCAAAAATACGTATCCACAGCAGCCCACCGGGTAGAGGCGCTGCGCGCGACCGAGAACACCGAGGATGATCTCGTTGAGGTCGGTCGAGGGAGTGAGGAGGAAGCGTCCCTGCACCGTGCGGCAGGTGACCTCCACAAGAGCTCCCTCCGGGGGGATGAAGCGCAGTCGCCGTCCCATGGCGGCCTTCTTGGTCAAAGATCGTGCCAGAGACGCGGTCTTTGGGGTAAGCCACAGAAGAAAAACGGTTTCCGCTCCTGCTACCAAACTAGCCGCGGCGGCCTTCGTGTCCCGGGAGTTGGACACCGGTCCGGAGAAAGAGGCGCGGAAACGCCGTCCCCGCTTGGATTCAGGGGTGGTGTCAAAGAAGCAGGACGCTGTCTCGGTCTTTTGACAAGCCGAGGAAACCCGCACCCTCGCGATGTTCAGGGACGTCCGGCCTCGGGTTTTCCGAGCTTCGCCACCGCCCGGCGCCCGCGTGATAGGCTTGCCCTGATGACCAAGGAGGAGATCGCGTCCGCACGGCTGAGAACCGCCTTTGACCTCTTCACTGCGGGTGAACGGATGATGCGCCAGAACCTCCGGCGCCGGCATCCGGAAGCATCGGCCGCGGAGATCGAGGAGATGCTGTGGTCTTGGCTCATGCACCGCCCTGGCGCGGAATACGGCGACGGCGTCGGGAGGCCGGTCACGTGGCCACGGAAGGCTTCGCAAGCCAGCTAGAGCGCGTTGCCGTCCACGCCAAGGAGACGTTGGCGGATCTGGGGTACCCATGGGCCTTGGTTGGCGGTTTGGCGGTTTCCGCTCGGGCGGAGCCACGGTTCACCCGCGATGTCGATTTCGCCGTCGCTCTGAAGAGTGACCGCGAAGCAGAAGCCCTGATCCTCGCGGTGCAGGCACGCGGTTACCGGATCGACACCGTTCTCGAACAGGAGACCACCGGTCGCCTCGCCACCGTCCGGCTGGTCGCGCCCGGCAGCGGCGAGCACGGGGTCATTCTCGATCTTCTCTTCGCATCTTCGGGCATCGAGCCCGAGGTCGTCGAGCAGGCGACGGTGATCGAGGTCTTCCCGGGCATCGAGCTCCCCGTCGCCCGGGTCTCCGAGCTCTTGGCGCTCAAGATCCTCGCCCGCGACGATGAACGCCGCCCCCAGGATACGATCGACATCCGCGCACTGCTCCAGGAGGCCACCGCCTCCGATCTCGCGGCGACGAAGATGGCATTGACCCTCATCGTCGAGCGGGGCTTCCACAGGAAGCGAGACCTCCTGCAGGACTTTGAAGACCTGACAAAGAGGTTTCTTTCGTAGCACCCTCTCTCCTGCGGTGTTCCCGGCCCCGGGAGCGGCTGCCGGGCTACGGCGCCGGGCGCGGAAACCTCCGGCTCCCACCTCGATCTCGAAGTCGGGGACCTTCATTTCGCCCACGCCGAGAAGGTCGAGGTGCTTGGTGAAGGCGGTGAGGATCACCTCCACGTAGGCCAGTCCATGTCCGACGCCCTTCACCGCCCGGCGGCGCGGAGGCCCGGCAGAAAACGTTCGGTGATCTCCAGCTCTTCGCGGTCGCTGTGGACCACGTAGAGCTCCCGCAGCGGCGCGTCACGATGGAGTCTCAAGTATGAGCGGAGAGCTGTCTCGCCGTCCGTGAACGCATCGACGACGGCCATTTCATCCAGTTGCCGTTTCCCCGCTCTCGAATGCGCCAGCAGCGCCTCGACCAGGAGCCACTGGTGAGGATAGCGTCGGCGGATGTCTGTCCATGTCATGCAGGGCCTCCGCGTTTAGCTTACCACTGCCAGAAGGCCAGCCGCGGCCGCGACCCCGGGCTGGACGCTGTGATCGACTGGTGAGCGCTGGCGGTCAGGCGGCGAGACCCCCCGGCAGGCACCAGAAAGGCGTTGGCGACCGACGCCGCGAAACGCCCCTCGACCACCCGGACAGGCCGAGCGACCGGCTCTGCGCGCGGCTGCCCCCGCGTTTTCCCCGCTGGAACCGGCGCCAAGCGGGTGGAACTCTCCCTACTCCCCCTCACGGAGCGAAGAGAAACGGTAGTGACTCTCTGATCGCTGCTGCGATTTGACGGGTGGTCTGGTGCTTCGTGGATTTCGGCGGGCTCGATCCGGCCGGTCAGCCGGAGACGAAGGGAAGATGAGGCGGGAACTGCCGGTGGGGAAGTTGGCCATGCGGTCCCCCGCCCTCAGCTTCTCGGCGGCTTCCCGGAAGGCCGCCACGAACCAGCCGTAGGCCTCCCAGAGGGCTTTCCGCATCGACTTGGTGAAGGCGTGGAAGAGAGGGGCGGGGGACTTCTTCGGCCGGGAGGGCCGGTCCTGCGGCTTCTGCGCGAGGATCGCCTTGACGCCCAGGAGTGGGAGGCCCGTGGCCTCTCGTGCCTCGCGAGCTTGTTGCTCGATCACGCTCACGAGATCGGCGATGCGATCGCGCCGGGCTTCCAGTGTGAGCCGAGGAAACCCGCACCCTCGCGATGTTCAGGGCCGCCCGGCCTCGGGTTTTCCGAGCTTCGCCACCGCCCGCCGCCAGACCTCGGGATCTCCGAGCTGCACCGCCCGGTCGGCGCCCACCCCCTCCAGCAACATCCCGAGCATCATGATCCGTGTCTCGTCGCTCCAGAACAGCTTTCCCTTGTACATCTCGATCTTCAGCTCGATCGTGCGGTCAAAGCGCTCCCAGGCCTCGTCCGGTCCCCAGCTCCGGCCTTCGTTCTGGATGTTCCAATCGGTATAGGGCTTGGGCTCTTCGGAATCGGGCTCTGGCATGAGGGTGTCGTCGGAATCGGTGCTCATGCCCCGTACAGTAACGCCGCTGGCTCCGGATGCCAAGTACGGCGGAGGGTTTGTTCCGGGGGGTGAGCAGACACGGGCCAAGCCCGGGGGGCGGCCCGCGTGATAGGCTTGCCCTGATGACCAAGGAGGAGATCGCGTCCGCATCCACCACGGAGATCGACGAGATGCTGTGGACATGGCTCATGCACCGCCCCGGCGCGGAATACGGCGACGGCGTCGGGAGGCCGGTCACGTGGCCACGGAAGGCTTCGCAAGCCAGCTAGAACGCGTTGACTGGAGGAGCGAACCTTGGCAACCCGCCGCAAAGCAAAGCCCCGGCCGCTTCCGACATTCGACCCGGTGCCATCGGCCCACTTCGGCCGGGAGATTCTCGACAGGTCCAAGTCCCGCCACGCACTGATCGGACGCGTGGCGATGTGGTACTGGCTCGACGACGAAGCGGATCACGAGTACACCAAGGACGTGGACTTTGCCGTCCCCCAGGCCAGCGTCCCCTCGATCCTCGAAGTCCTCCACCAGACCGACGCCGAGGTGTCGCAGCTCACGATCGGCGGCGTCAACGCCCGTGTCTCGAAGCGGGGAATCCGTGCCGATTTCATCGATCGTTCGAGCGAGGAATGGGGGAATTTGCAGCCGCTCTACCTCGACGCGATCCGCGCCGCCGAAGCGCAGGACGATCGATTCGAAGGGATTCCCGTCGCTCCGCCCGAGCATCTCGTCGCCATGCAACTGGCGGCCGGCACCGACAAAGACGAGCGGGACGCGATCCGTCTGATCGCGAAGGTCAAGGATCTCGGCGTCGAGGCGACGCGCGATCTCGTGAGGAGGTTTCTCGGGCCTGGCCTGGTCGGACGCTTCGAAGAGTCTCTCCGCCGCGCAGGGCACCCCCAGGCGAAGAGGGCGTACAGCCTGGGTTCCTGAAGACGGAAGGCCGGCTCCCATAGGCGGCGGCCCCCTGGGCGCGCGAGCCTCTGGTCGGAGACGCAGTTGCATACCGTCACCGGCGGTGACGATCTCGCGGCTCTCGGGCGGGAACGATGCCAGCATTGCTGCCGGGAATGGCTGGTTCCGGCGGTGGGCGGAGTAGATCCTGTAGACTGCCCCGCCAAGGTGCGCCGCCTCACCCGTCCCGGTGCGGCGGTCGCACCTGAACGCGACCATGAAGATCGTCCACACGAGCGACTGGCACGTTGGCCGCCGCTGGAAGGGGATTCAGCGCCTCGACGAGCTCGCGGCGGTGCTCGACCATCTCGCGGCCTTCATCGAGACGCAGTCCATCGATCTCGTCCTCCACACCGGGGACGTCTTCGAGAGCCGGAACCCGCCGGCCGAGGCGGAGCAGCTCGTGAACCGGTTCCTGGTCCGCGTGGGGCGGGCCGGCGCGCAGATGGTCGTCATCGCCGGCAACCACGACGACCCTCTCCGGCTGGACGCCCGTTCGTTGCTCACCGAATTCGTCAACGTACAGATCCTCGGCCGTCCGCGCCCCGCCTCCCGGGGAGGGACCCGGACCATCGCGACCCGGTGTGGTGAGACGGCGGTTGTCGCGGCGCTCCCGTTCGCATCCCCGGGCGCCTGGGTGTCGGCGCTGGACCTCGCGGGCGAGGAGGCGGGCGCGCGGAGCAAATATGCTCGCATGTTCGAGCTCGCGGTCCAGGATCTCCGCGGCGCCTTTCGCGAGGACGCCGTCAATCTCCTCATGGCGCATACGCACATTGAGGGGGCCCTCTTCGGCGAATCGGAGCGCCGCGTTCACATCGGAGAGGACTGGGCCGCCTCGCCGGAGGCCCTGCCGTCCACGGCGAGCTACGTCGCTCTCGGACACATCCACAAGCCGCAGAAAGTCGACGTGCCGGTGCCCGCTTTCTATGCCGGCTCGCTCCTCCAGATGGACTTCGGAGAGGCCGGGGAGGAGAAGAGCTTCATCGTCGTCACGGCATCGCCCGGCACGCCGGTCCAGCCCGACGACGTCGAGCATGTTCCTTACGAAGGAGGGCTGCCGCTCGTCGATCTTCGGACCTCGCTCGCGGAGCTGGAGGAGACCGCGGACCGGCATCGCACGGGCTGGTTGCGGGTGACGGTCCCTTTGACGGAGAAGGATCCCGATCTCAATCGAAAAGTCCGCGAGCTGCTTCCCAATGCGCTCGTCGTGCGGGCCGAGCTCCCCGAGCCCGAGGAGCAGCCGGACGTCCGCCTGGAACCCGGGGCTTCGCCGGTGGGCCACTACGGCGCCTACCATCGCCGCGTGTACCAGCAGGAAGCGGACCTGGCCGTCCTGGAGACGTTTCAGAGTCTCTATGACCAGGCGACCGACGAGGATTGAGCGTTGCGTCCCGTCCATCTCTCCGTCGAAGGTCTCGCGTGCTTCCGGGAGAAGCAGGAGATCGATTTCAGCCGGCTCGAATTGTTCGCCATTTCGGGGCCGACGGGTGCCGGCAAATCGACGCTGCTGGATGCCATGATCTTTGCTCTCTACGGAGAAATCCCGCGGGTCAACAGTCACAATCGAACCGAGATGATCGCGGCGGCCCGGGACCGGATCAGCGTCGTGCTGGATTTCGAGGTCGGTTCGAGCCGCTACCGCATCGCACGGGCTCTCCGGCGGAGTGGTGTGCAAATGGTTCGCCTGGAGGAGCTCGATGAAAACGGCTCCAGCAAGGAGCTGGCGGACCAGGTCCGTACCGCGAACGATCAGGTGGTGACGATCCTGGGGCTCGGAGCACCGGCGTTCATGCAGGCGGTAGTCCTGCCGCAAGGCGATTTCGCCCGGTTTCTCAAAGCGCAACCGAGAGACCGGCGCAGCATGCTCCGCACGCTGCTGCGCCTCGACGTCTACGAGCGGATGCGGGAACGGGCGCAGCGCTCGTCGGCTCTGAAGAAGGCCACGGTCGATTCGTTGCAGAAGGTCCTTGCGGACGAGTACACCGGCCTCGACGAGGCCGCGGTGGCCGCGCTGGAGACGGAGCACGCCCGGGTCGTCGCGTCGCTCGCAGCCGCGCGCAAGAAACGGGACGAGACGCAGGCCACGCTCACCCATCTGCGCGGCCGGCACGCCAAAACCCTGGAGCTTTGGCAGGTCGAGGAAAAGCGATCGGTTCTGCAGGAGCAGGCCGGAGACGTGCGCCGCGTGCAGGCGAGAATCGAGGCGGCGGCTCGCGCGGTGCCTCTGTTGCCGTTGCTCCATGAAGCGGACCGGGCCGCCGCCACCGCGAAAACGGCGGCGCAGGCGGCGGACGAAGCGGGAATCCATCATGATTCCGCACAGCAGGATTGGACGCAGAAGGCCGGCGCGCTCCAGTCCGCGGAGACGGCCGCCGCGGCGATCCAGGGGATGCGCGAGCAGGTGGCCCGTCTCCACCAGGTGCTCGGACGCCTTCCGGAACGGGAGCAGCTCAACGCGGCCATCGAGCGGCAGACGCGGGGCTTGCGGGCTCTGGAGGAGGAGCGGTTCGCGCTCGCCGCGACGGTTGCCTCGGCGCAGGCCGTGCAAGCGCAACAACAGGCCGCCGTCGATGCGGCTCGGCAAGCCCAGGAAGCCTCCGGCCATGACCCGGAGCTGGACGAGCTGCTGCAGAGCGTCCGCGACCGGGCCGTCGAGCTGGGTGCTACGCGACGAAGCGCGGCGGAGCGCACGGCGGAGCTGGCTCGGAAGCGCCAGGCGGTGGACGGGCAGGCCGGCGAGATCGAGCGGCTGAAGGAGACGGCCGAGCTGGCCCGGCGGTCCGCGGAGGAGGCGCAGCGCCGCTTCGAGGAAGCGGAGGAGGCGGTGCATCGCGCGATCCGCCTGAACGAGGCCCATCACCTCCGCGAGGGATTGGTTCCCGGCCAGCCGTGCCCGGTGTGCGAGCAGCTCGTGGACACGCCGCCTCCGGCCCGGATGGCCCCCGAGCTCGAAGCGGCCCGCACCGCGCTCCAGAGCGCACGGGAGAAGCGAAAAGAGACCGACGCGATCGCCCGGCAGAACGAGGCTGCGCTCACGGGAGGGCAGGCGAGCCTCCAGGCTGCCCGGCAGAGTCTCGCCGAGCTGGAGTCGCGCTGCACCGAGCTGCAAAGCAGCGTGTCCGCGGGCGAGGAGGAGATCCATCGAGCGCTCGGCGACCGTGCTCCAGGAGAGGACGTCCTCATCGTCGGATGGATTGAGGGATGGATCGATCGACAGATCGCGTCGCTCGCCAGGAGCCGCAAGGCGAACGAAGAAGCGAAGGCTCGGCTGGCGGCGGCGGAACGGACTCTGGAGAGGGCCAAGGCCGAGGAGGCCACCGCGCGGGACCGGCTCGGGGAGAGGGAGGCGTCACTTCAGCGGCTGGAGGAGGAGCGCAGCGCGAGCCGGGAACGGCTCACGGCGTTGCAGGCCGAGATCCATGCCGTCACCGAGTCGGCCGACCCGGCGGCCGAGGCCGCGGCCCTGGAGGAGCGGATCCGGCAGCTCGAAGCCGACCTCAAGAGGGCTGCCGAGGAGGCTGCCAACTCCCGGAACCGCCTGATGGCCGCCCAGGAGGCACGGCGGCTCAAAGCCGAAGCGGCGGAAGCCGCGCGGCAGGAGGCCGCCCGGAGAACGGAGAGCCGGGACGCGGACATTGCCCGCGCCGGCTTCGACGGCGAGGCCGCCGTCCGCGAGGCCCTTCTCGACGAGGCCACCACCACCCGGCTCGAGGAGCAAATCCACAAGCATGTGCAGGACAGCCATGCCGCCGAGGAGCGCATCGCCCTGCTCCGCGCCGAGCTGGGGGAGGAGCGCGTGTCCGGCGAACAGTTGGCGGCCGTCGAGACGCTCGCCGCGGACCTCACCGCGCAGGTGGAGACGGCGCTCGGCCAGGAAAAGAAGCTCGAAGAGCAGATCGGGCGCATGAAGGAGCGGCTCGAACGCTCCAGAGAGCTGCGCGAGAAGCTGGAGATCGAGGCGGCGGCGCTCCGCGTCGTCGACCTCCTGGCCGGCGACCTGCGGAGCGACAAGTTCCAGGCGTACGTCCTGCAGGAGGTGTTCGCCGAGCTCGTGCAGGGCGCCTCGGCCCGGCTGATGCTATTGACCCAGGAGCGGTACTCTCTGCGGTTCGACGACGATCTGATCCGGGTCATCGATCACGACAACGCCGACGAGACGCGGATCAGCGACACGCTCAGCGGAGGCGAGACGTTCCTGGCCTCGCTGGCTCTCGCCCTGGAGCTGAGCGACCAGGTGCAGCGTGCCGTCGGCGCGGTCCACCTGGACAGCCTGTTCATCGACGAGGGTTTCGGCACCCTCGATCCCGACACCCTGGCGCTGGTCTCCGAAACCCTCCAGAGCCTGCGGGTGGGCGGCCGGATGGTCGGCATCATCACCCACATCCCGGAGCTGCGCGACGAATTCGCCCAGCAGGTGATCGTGACCAAGCACCAGGGTTTTTCAACCGTCGAGGTGCGCGGGGTGGAGCTCTACACCCCTTCCTTTGCCGACAGCGCCCGGTTGACGTAGGCGAAGATCGCGGGATCGAGGCCGCTCTTCTCGCGGGCGGCCGGCTCCTGCTGGTACATCGTCTTCAGGGACTGGGTGATGCCGGGATCGCCGCCGGTGAAGGATTGGACGAGCTCCTGCCAGCGGCGGGCGAGGGCCTGCACGGTGGCGTGGGCCGGATCGGTCCCCTTGTCCATCTCGGCGCGGACCTTGGCGATCAGCTCGGGCCATTCGGCTTCGGCGGCGCGGATCGCATCGGGTCCCAGTTGCCGGGCGCGCTCCGCGAGCTGCTCTCTCTGCTCTTCGGTGTAGTGCTTGTCGTACATGGCGATTCTCTCCATGAGATTCAGGAAGTCTTCGGCGGAGACCGTCTCCGCCGTACGCAGCCGCTCCGCGACCGCCTCCAGGCGCCGGTAGAGGGTCTGCCGGGCATCGATCTGCTCGCGCAGGCGGGCGAGGTGGAGGTCGAGGACGCTCTGTGCCGTCGTGCCGGGACGGGCCAGCCAATCGCCGATCTCCTTCAGGGGGAGCCCGAGCTGGCGCAGCGAGACGATCATCTGCAAGCGCGTGACGTCGTCCGCCGTGTACAGCCGGTGCCCCGATCCCGTCCGGCCGGACGGCGTGAGCAGGCCGATCTCGTCGTAGTGGTGGAGCGAACGGACGGTCATCCCCGTCCGCCGCGCCAGCTCTCCGATCTTCCAGGTCTGCATCGCATCTCTCCTTCCACCGCGTCGCCCGCGGTGTGTGGCCACGAGGAGTACCTTAGAACCTCACGCTACGTCAGGTGCAAGAGGTCGCCAACCGGCCGGTCTCGCAGTCCGGCGTGCCGGTGCGAGCCACCGTCACCATGGTGAGAGCGACTGCGACCCTGGTGACCGTCATCTTCACCATGGTGCGAGCGGCTGCGACCCTGGTGAACGTCATCGTCAGTGCCCCCCTTCAGGCCGCGGCGAGCACCCTTCCTGGTGAAGGACGTTTCTGGTGACCCGGCCGGAGCGGCTCCGGTCGCGTCTTTTTCCAAGGAGGAATCCATGACTCTGCGTGCACGTCTCCATGCCAGCCCTCGCCGCCTGACCGCGGTGGCCCTCATCCTGCTGTGTGGCGCGGCCGCGGCCCCCGCCCGCGCCGCTTCGCTCGAGGACATGCTGCGGCAGATCTTCTCGTCCTCGAAGTACCAGATCAGCGAGCAGACCCTCCTGCTCGACCAGGAGGCGGCGTCCGGCGACCTCGTCGCGGTCGGCGGTGTCGAGCTGGTGCAGGGGGAGGTGCGGGTGGCCGGCGATCATCTCCTCCCC
>Ga0209682_10000743_pt1 | contig 10893 bp, 11 predicted proteins | sample DOMMetBare2Fresh_2_FD_187471 | JGI IMG/M metagenome (GOLD analysis project Ga0209682, IMG submission 187471) | Wetland sediment microbial communities from St. Louis River estuary, USA, under dissolved organic matter induced mercury methylation -... | ecosystem: Environmental > Aquatic >...
AATTGCACGACGCGGCGGCGCGCGGCCAGCCGATCTTCCAGCCGTCCTCCTCCGTCGCCACAGAGGTCCCCTGCGCCGCCAGGCACTCGTGCTCGGCACTTTCCATGAAGATGAAGAAACGGGCGAAGTGGCAGATCCCCGCCATGTCCGTGTCCGAGAACTCGATGCGTCGCCGGGTGTGAAAGTCGTCCATGACGGCGGGGATGCTACCACCCGGTCCGCGGAGCCGGCGGCCCGCGCGATGATGAGACGATCCGATTCCTTCGCACCGGGAGATTCCGCCCGCCCCATGCATCCTCGGCCCGACCCTGCGCCGCCCGCCGATCGCCCGGCCTGCGCGAGCTGCGGCGGCTGCACCGGGGAGGCACGATCGATTTCGAGATGCGCCTCCAGACGCGGGACGGCTCCTAGAGAGAGGCGTGAGGGCTCAGCGCGCCAGGTGCTCGGCCTTCCAGCGCATCGCCATCAGAATCCGGTTCCGGCCGCTCGGGTGGTCGAAGAAGATCCACTCCTCGACCGGCCCGGGCGCCATCTTGCGGTAGTCGCTCAGCAGGAGGGCCGTCTCCGCGAAGCCGTCCGGCTCGCCGGCGGCGTTCAGGCCGAAAATGTCCGCCTCGGCCTCGTTGACCCGGACGTAGGTGCGCAGCACCGGCAGAGCCAGGAAGACGAAGACCGTGAGCACCGCGACGAAGAGCGGCAGCCCGGCCAGGTCCGCGATCCCGCGCACCCCCCAGCGTTCGCCGCGGCGGGCCAGCATCCGGTCGAAGCCCCAACGCACGAAGGCGAAGCCGAGCACGATGACGACCCCGATGAAGAGGAGCGACTCGTAGACGTGATTGAGCACGTAGTGCCCCATCTCGTGCCCCATCACCGCGCGCACCCCGGCGGGAGATGCCCGCTTCAGGAGATTGTCGTTGAGCGAGATCCGCAGGGTACCGGCGAGGCCGCTCACATTGGCGCTCACCTGGGTGGTCTGCCGGGAGGCGTCGTAGACGTACACGTGGTCGGCGGGAATGCCGTTCGCCCGCGCCAGCGACAGGATCGAGGTGCGGAGCGCCGGCTCCTCGAGCTCCGTGTAGGTGTTGAAGAGAGGAGCGATGAACACCGGCAAGACCAGGAGGCCGGCCACCAGGAACACCAGCAGCAGGCCGGCGCCCCAGAGCCACCAGGTGCGGGGAGCCTTGCGGAAGACCGCATAGAGCGCCGCCAGGAGGAGACTGCCGAACCCGAGGACCAGGACCAGTCCCATGAGCTCGTCGCCGAGCCAGGCGCCGAACCCCTGCGTCGCCATGCCGTAGCGGTGCTCGCGGAAGTAGCCCTCGTAGAGCGTCCACGGGAAGGTGAGGACCCAGAACGCCAGGAGGTAGCCGAGGGCGTAGAGGACCGTCTGGAGGAACCGGAAGCGGGTGAGGCGCTCGACCGCGTCGCGCATCCGCGCGGCCAGGCGCGTGCCGAGGAGGAGCCAGGCGATCCCCAGGCTCCAGAGGAAATCCCACAGGCCGAGCCAGTAGCCCCCCTCGTAGTAGGCGTCGGAACGGGCGCGCTGCTCCGGCGACAGCCGGGCGAGATACGCCTCCGTCGCCGCCTCGGGATCGAAGCGGCTCCCGGCCGCCACCGAGGCGGCCGCGGGCGCTCCGGCCGGCACAGGCTCCGCGGCCCGCGCCCCCCCTCCACCCGCGGCGAGCATCCACAGAACCGTCGCCGGCACCACCCACCGGAATCCCTGCATGGCGTCCCTCCCTTGCCGGGCAGTCTACCGCACGCCCGGAGTTGACAGACCCCGGCGTCCTCCCCAAGAATCGACCCGCCGGGACGACACCCGCCACCCCTTCGCCGGCCATCGAACACCGGCCGATTCCCCTTTTCCACGCCGGGTGTGGACTCGCGGCCCGGGATATGCTAAACAGTGAGGGCTTTCAGACGCCGATATCCGTTGCGCCGCGGGCTTGGTGGGCTGCCCGGGAAGCGGGGAAGTGGCTCGATTTCCAGTCCGGGGGTCTGGCCTCGTCCGTCCGAAGACGCCGCGCAACCGTAACTCTGACTTCGCGACCGGAGCTGCCACGTTGAAGGACCAACAGATCCCGATCATCCAGATCCGCAACTGTCTGCTGGTGAGCATCCAGACAGAGCTCCACGACCGGCTGGCCCTCGACCTCCAGGAGTCCTTGATGGACCGCGTGCGGGTCACCGACGCCAAGGGAGTCATCCTCGACGTCTCGGCCGTCGAGGTCATCGACAGCTACATCACCCGTATTCTCAATGACATCGGCAAGTCCGTACGCTTCATGGGCGCGGTGTGCTACATCGTCGGCATCCGGCCGGCGGTGGCGATGACCCTGATCGAGATGGGGGTCGAGCTCGACTCGGTGAACACGGCCCTCACCCTCGACCTGGCGCTGGAGAAGCTCGAGCTTTTGCAGTCATGAGAACCGTCGAGAACGAGATCGGGGCGATCCTGTCGGGAACCATCTCGGCCATCACCCAGCGCAGCATCTTCAACCGGTTGGGCCCCCTGGCCACCCGGCCGGTCAGCCAGTTGAGCAGCGCGGATCGCCTGGCGGTGATGGCGGAGCTCGAGAACTCCGTCCGCCTGTTCGCCCGGCGCAACAGCGCCGATCTGATCGCCTCCTGCGCGCGGGTCCTGGGCACCGACGGAGCGGCCGGCGCGGCGGGAGGCCCGGCGGCGGGCGCGGCCGGCGCCGGCGCCCCGGGCGGCGGCCCCGCCACCACCAGCGCCAAGAAGCTCCCCATCGAGCAGGAGAAGGACATTGCCACCGCCCGCCTGGAGGCGTGGTCCGAGGCGGTGCGCATCGGCCTCTCCAAGTTCACCTCGGTCAAGGTGGCGACCGCGGTCTCGGAACTGGCCAGGAACATCGTCTTCTATGCCGGCCGCGGCAGTGTCGAGCTGCGCACGGTGCGCGACGAGAAAGGAGCCTCCGGCCTCCAGATCATCGCCAGCGACCAGGGGCCGGGCATCGGCGGGCCCAAGCTGGAAGAGATCTGGGCCGGTACGTACAAATCGCAGCGCGGAATGGGCAAGGGCCTCGTCGCCGTGAAGAAGCTGGTCGACGAGTTCCAGCTCGAGACGGCACCGGGCAAAGGCACCACCGTGACCTGCCTGTTCCGGGGTGAACGATGAAGTTCGGTGGTTTCAGCCGGCCCTTCCGGGGGCTCAACATCTGCGGTGACAGCTTCGTGATCGAGGAACGGGACGGCACCTTTCTGGCCGCCGTCATCGACGGCCTCGGGCATGGCTACGAATCCTGGGTCGCCGCCTCGACGGCGGCGGACGTCGTCCGCGCCTCGTTCGACCTGTCGGTCGACGGCATCGTGCGGCGCTGCCACCAGGAGCTGCGGGTCACCCGCGGCGCCGCCATCGGCGTCCTGCGGGTGGCACCCGACGGCGCGGGTGAGTTCTGCGGCGTCGGCAACATCGAGGTCCAGTCCATCAACGGCTCCTCGCCCAGCGTCTTCTGCCTGGCCGGGATCGTCGGCCACAACCTGCGGACCTCCAAGGTCATGCCGGTCGTGATGCGGCCGGGGGACATCTACTGTCTGCTGAGCGATGGAGTCTCCTCGCGCGGCAACTTCAAATCGTGCCTTCCGGGCGATCCGGAAAGTGTCGCACGGCGCATCGTAGAGCAGTGGGGACGAGCCCATGACGACGCCACGGCGGTGGTCATCGGCTACGGCAACCCCGCCTTGCTGACCGACCGCGCCGCGTAACTTGGAATCTCTCTTTTTGATGCAGGGAGGCTGCCCATGGACCCGAGACAAGACCCGAACAACTTCGTGTTCGGGAAGCACGTCACCTATTTCGAAGAGCCCGACATCATTTTCATGAAACTCTCGGGCGACGTCACCGATGCCGAAGGTCTCGAGCTGCTGCGGCGACAAAAGGCGTTTGCCGAGGGGCGCAAGATGCTCTTCTTCCTCATGGATGGCCGCGAGATGGCCGGCATCTCGCCGGGCGCCCGCAAGTCGGTGGCCCAGACCCTCAAGGAAATCCCGCTCTTCGGCATGGCCAACTTCCAGTCCCCGATGAAAGCCCGCGTGGTCGCCAAGCTGGTCATCACCGCCATCAACCTGTTCCGCAAGGACGCCTCGACCAACCCCGTGGAGTTCTTCCCCTCCGAAGACGAGGCGCGCCAGTGGATCGCCAGCCGCCGCGAACAATACAAACACGTCCTGGCCTAACCAGTACCGATGCCTAGAAAGAGAAAGAATGCCATGAGTGAAGACAATCCCCAGGTCACCGTGACATCCGAGCGTCTGCAGCGGGTGATCCAAGCGCTCTCTTTCGCGAGCGTCGACGAGTTCGATCAGTGCATCTCGCTCCTCCAGGCGAGCGAGGAGCAGGACGAGTTCCGCGAGCTCGAGACGGCGTTCACCATCTTCGTCCAGGAGCTCGCCGAGGCCAAGCACCAACGCGAACGCGCCCTCTCGCGGGCCGAGTCGGCCAACCGCGAGCTCGAAGCCAAGCTCGAGACGATCGAGATGCAGCAGGCCGCCATCCGCGAGCTGTCGACCCCGATCATCGAGGTCTGGACCGGCGTCCTCTGCCTCCCCGTCGTCGGCGTGGTGGACAGCCAGCGGAGCGCCGAGATGACCGAGACGCTCCTCGAGATGATCGTCAACAAGCAGGCGCGGACGGCCATCGTCGACATCACCGGCATCGACGTGATGGACACCAAGACCGCCGACCACTTCATCAAGATGGCCCGTGCGGTCCGCCTGCTCGGCGCCGAGTGCGTGATCAGCGGCATCAATCCCGGCATCGCCCAGACGTTGACCCACATCGGCGTCGACCTGGCGGGCGTGCGGACCATGCGCAACCTGCGCGACGCTCTGCAGTTCCATCTGCGGGAGACCGAGCAGCTCGCGGCGCACGTCAAGAAAGAGCACTTTTGAGACCTGACAGGCCTGTCCGATGACGTTCGAGCGACGGGAGACGACGATGACCCGGGTGCCCCCCCGGGTGCGGTCGTATCCCGTCGCCCGGCGCGAGGACGCGGTCGTCATCGCCCCCCAGGCGCGGCGCCTCGCGGTACAGTTCGGCCTTGGTGCCAAACGCTCCGCCGAGATCGCCATCGTCGTCTCCGAGCTGGCGACGAACATCGCCAAGCACGGCATCCGCGGCGAGATCACCATCGTCCTCGACGACGACCAGCCCCCCCGCGGCGAGCTCACCCTGATCGCCTCCGACATCGGCCCCCCGATCCGCGACCTCGCCCTCGCGATGACCGACGGCTGCGACGACCGAGGCCCCATCGACCCCTCCCTCCTCCTCGGCCGCGGCGGCCTCGGCACCGGCCTGGGCGCCATCCTCCGCTTCTCCGACCGCTTCGAGTACCACGAGATCGAAGGCGGCCGCGGCAAGGAGATCCGGGCGCGGTTCTTCCGGTAGGGGAGCGACGAGCAAGGGCTACAAAGCGTGAGGACAAGCACCCCCCGCACCCCGGGTTGAAACCGGTTGAAACCCGGGGCTAGGCAAATGGCCGTCCCGATAGGACGGGAAGGCTTGGCCTTAGAGGGCCTGTCACGAAAGAACTGTCCCATTTGCGGGCACTGACCCAGGAGCCATCGGCGCCCGCCGACGGCCCCGAGAGGTGCCGGCAGCGCCCCCTGGGAACGCTGGCGTCTCGCCGGCATTCAAAGTGAACGGGCCGAAGGCCCGGCCCGATTTGGGAAGGTTGGCGGGAGGCAAGACGGGACTGCGGAGCCGATCAACCAGACAGAGCCGCAACCTCGGTGTGGACATGGTTTTCGCCAAGCCAGATCCTGCCTCGTGCTCCGCCACCCCCCCCCAAAAGGCCGGGCCTTCGGCCCATTTACTTGAATGCCGGCGAGACGCCAGCGCTCCCAGGGGGGCGACGGCCAGCCCCCCGCGGCGAGCTGACCGTGATCGCGAAAGACATCGGCCCCCCGATCCGCGACCTCGCCCTCGCGATGACTGACGGCTGCGACGACCGAGGCCCCATCGCCCCCTCCCTCCTCCTCGGCCGCGGCGGTGATCGAAGGCGGGCCGCGGCAAGGAGATCCGGGCTCGGTTCTTCCGGTAGGGGGGCGGGAGGTATACTCCTCTCCATGAGACGCGCCGAAGCCTTGGCCTACGAGGAGATCATCGACTTCATCGCAGGGGGAAGCAGCCCGCGAGCCGTCGTGGCGTTCCGCCCCTCCCCGATGGCCCAAAGCCGCGTCGCCGAGCTTCTGGCCCGGGAGAAGTCGGAAGGCTTGCCACCCGAGGAGCTCTCCGAGCTGGAGCACTACTCCCAGCTCGAGCACATCATGCGCCTGGCCAAGGCGCGAGCCCGGCGGTTTCTCTCCGGAAGCTGACCGAGGTGAGCAAGGGCTACGTCAGCGCCGAGCTTCGGCGGCTGGTCGCAGCCCGCGCCGACTTTCTCTGCGAGTACTGCCTCGCCCACGAAGAGGACATGTTCTTCCGCTGCGAGGTTGACCACATCATCAGCGAGAGGCACGGAGGCCAGACGCGAGAGGATAACCTCGCCTACGCCTGTTTCTTCTGCAACCGTAACAAGGGCAGCGACATCGCCTCTCTGGAACCGTGGACGGGAAACCTCGTCCGCCTCTTCAATCCACGCCTGGACCGCTGGGCGGAGCACTTCGGGTTGCAGAGAGAAGGCGCCCTCATCGTCCCGCGCTCCGCCATCGGTGAAGTGACCGTCCGCCTGTTGGGGCTCAACCTGGGAGACCGCCTCCTCGAGCGGGAGGCTCTTCAGGAGGTGGGTCGATACCCGTCTCTCCAGGCTCTGCGCCGGATACAGCTCGCCGCCCAGGGTTGACGCGAGACTCACGCCATCACAGCCAGGATCTCGAAAACCGCCCCGGCGAGCGCCGCAGCCCCTCGAAGACCGCACGCCGCCGCGCCGCAGCCCCTTTGGTGAACAGCGGCCCCGCAAGGCCGATCCGCATCGCTGGAGCCCCCACCTCTCCGGACAAGCAGGCCCCTCCCGCAGAACCTTGTTGACCTTGAACAGAATTTCTGACAAGCTTCAAGTTCGCTCCCCTACGAAGGAACCACAATGCGCGAAATCCATTTCCTGTTGGGCGACCCCCTAAGTGGAGGGCCATTTCGGATTGAAGAGTGGGTACTGCGGGCGCAACCGAAATCGCAGCCTCATGAGTACACCCTATCTGGAAGCCCCGAGCATCTCTTCGAATACGCCTGCGCGCTTCTCTACGACTCCCGTCTCCACCGAGCCATGGAGATCTTCCAGTTTGTCTCCGCGCTTTCCGCAGCGGAAAGAAAAGCAGATTTGGACATTTTAGCCCGCCTCGGATACGGCCGAGCTTTGAATCTTTTGCGGCGGTATCGACCTGCTGACGTCTTTTTCGCCACCGCCATGGAAAAGCTACAGGACCACTCGCACCCGCTCCTGAAAGATATCGCTAAATACCACTTAGTGCTCAATGCCTCAGATCGAGGGAATCAGCTCTCTGAGATTCCTTGGCTCTCAACTCCGAGACCAGATCAGACCGCAAGCCCTGCAACCGATATTCTTCTTGAAGCATTCCGAGTATTTGTCTGTACTCGGCTCTGCCTCCGTTCAAGCCAACGCCAACTAGGGCTGGAGGTCGTCGAGAAATTTCTCGACGATCAGCGGATCTCACAACTCGCCCCAATCATGAAAGGCATGGTTCTCCGCATGCGCGGGATTCTTCTCGATATCTCTGGCAGCACTGACTTGGCGCGATCCAATCTGAGGCAGGTCATCGATATCTTCTGCACGGCGGGGTTTCAACTTGGCGAGGTTCAGGCGGCATTGAGCCTCGCACGAGCACACGGACCAACAGACCGAAAACAAATGAAGGAGTACCTCGACCGCGCTCGACAGATTCTAGAAGCGACTGAGCCGCCAACCGCGACTTCGACTGAAGGTCGGCACATGCCAGGAGAAAGGGCAGACCTCTACTCCCGCCGTGGTAACTTCGAATACGCACAGGGGAACCTAGAAGAAGCTATCGCCCTCTATAGGCAGGATCTGCGGCTACTCAGCGAGCTCGCAGCGGACCCATCAGAGGGATTGCCAAGGGCTGCCGCATACGCGCACCGCAATCTTGGCCGCGCTCTTCTCACAATTCGCGAGCATGACGAGGCGGCGCAGCATTTTCAGAAAAGTCTCGATATTTTTCGAGCTGCCAACGACCCAATCAACACCTTCTCCACTCTTTACTCCCTCTGTGATACTTGGCTTGAGACCAAAAGTTTCCCAGCTGTCGCCAAGGGAATCGAACAGCTCGAGAGTATACTTTCCCCTCTGCGAGATCGGCCAAAGGAAAGAGCTATCATTGAGATTCTGCGCGCAAAGCTAGCTCGGTATCACTTCAATGACAATACTGAGGCCCTCGCTCGAATCAGTAGGGGCGTCGGCGAGTTACGTCGCTTTGGACCCGACTACCATTACGTTCAGGCGTTAATTTTGCAAGCAGAAATTCAGGAGAGTCTCGGCGACGACTTAGCAGCACGCCAAAGGCTCGTCGAGGCGAGGTTATGCGCTTCGAACTTAGAGATGCCTGAGCTGCAGAAAGTTGTCGAAGCCAGGCTCTCACAGTTGGGTATCCCGGAAGTACAGATTCAAAGCCTGAGGAAAACCGAGCTTGAACGACAAGTAGACCTAGTGGGATTTGTCAGGAAGGATCTAACCATATTGTTCGCAGACCTGCGAGGCTTCACGGCAATATCACACGATCTCGACGCCAGCATCATGGCTGAATTTATTCACGAGTTCGCCAGCTTGATCAGTAGAGCCACTAGCCTTCATGGCGGCTTCCCTGCAAGATTTCTCGGAGATTGCGTTATGGCTATATTTGGAGCTCGCGGAATGGCCTCCGATAAAGAGCATAACGCGCTTCAAGCGGTCTGTCGAGTCTATGAGAGGTTCACAAATCTCCGAACCCGATGGGCGCGGCAGTTTCCTCAATTCGCGAAAATTGGCATGGGCTTTGGCTTGGCCTCTGGAAACGTGGTCGCGGGGCGTTTCGGCAGCGCGGAGCTCCTAGAATTTTCCGTGATCGGAGAAGCCGTAAATCTGGCTTCACGCCTTCAAAGTGTCGCGGAGGACGGCTCAGTTATCGCTTGCGTTACCACTGCCATGGCATTAAAGTTCGGCCTGCCCGGTATTTCGTTCGTTGAGAAGCATTTAGACTTAAAAGGCCTCGGACTCACGCCTGCACATTCCCTTCTTATAGCCGACGCGGCTCGACACCTTGGAAAAAGAAAACGTGAAGAGACCGGTGCATTCAGAATCGACGTTGCCGCACTTACCAAAAAGCCTAACCCTCTTCCGGTCACTCAGCTAAGGCTCGACCAAAAAGACGAAGAGGGAGGCAGAGATAAAACCCAGGGTTCCTAACGCAAGAGAGAGACCAAGCACTTTGTACTTCCTGTCGCAGATTCCAGCGATCACAAAACAATGCTGCAAGATCGTCTCTTGTATGCCCCTAGACGAAAGACTCGCAACTGTGTTGGCGTAGAATGTCGGGCTCTTATGTGAACAAATTTCTTGCCAGTAGATGACACCACTTCGCAACCTCACCCCACCTCTTGGAGCGACTGTGGCAACGGCAAGAAGACTTGCCACTGTTAGAAGCACCAGCGCAATGGCACCGGCCCAGTCCCTCAAGCTCCAGAGGTTCGAAGGTTGACGAAGGTGAGCAGTGGCGCCATTCTCATAGATATACGCCAGGATTGCAGCAGCAGCGGCAAAAACAAATGCTGCTTTCTGGTCAGCTAGAGCAATGTGGTCGCGTAGAAACTGGTGAACGAATCCAGCGAACTCGTCGCATTCCAAAAGAGCAGGTTCGGGGCCACTGTCATCGCGCGGATTCCTTGGAGTTTTCGACATTTTTTGACACCTTTTAAAGTGTGCCCAGCGTACAATTGGGATTTCCCGGGTCCCTCACGCCATCACAGCCAGGATCTCGAAAAACCCCTCCGCGAGCACCGCATCCCCCTCGACAACCGCACGCCGCCGCGCCGCCTCTCCCCGCAGACCCTTGGTGAAGAGCAGCCACGCAGGCTCTTCGGCGAGGACGATCCGTGCCGCCGGAGCCTCCGCCTCTCCGGACAGGACGTCCCAGCCTCCCCCATCGCGCGCCTTCAGGGTGTAGGCGTAGGCCTTCCTCCCCTCGATCCGCACGGCGAGTGTGGTTCCGGCCGGGGCGGTCGCGTTCCGGTAGCCGTGCGGGAGGGCGCGGATGAAGGTGTCGAAGATGGGCTCGGAGAGCCAGGGGTCGTCGAGCGGTGGGGCTCCCACGGCGAGACGGATCTGCTGCTGGTGGTGCCAGCGCTCGGTCAGCTCGCGGGCGGTGTCGAACCAGCCCGGTGAGGCGTCCTCGCCCGCCCAGGCGACGCCGAGGGCGGGCGCCCAGGGATCGACCCGGAGCATGGCCTCGGCGTGCGGCGGCTCGACGAGCTCCAGGAAGTCGGTCAGAAGGCGGGGGCTGATGCGCCGGAAGGCGCTCACCCATTGCGCATTGAGGCCGTTCAGGAAGGTGACGAGGCTGCCGTAGCCATCGATCGCCCTCTCGGGCGGCGGGGGCGTGTGATGGTCGCGCAGGCCGGAGAGGCGGCGGCAGGCAGTGTCGAGAAGGTGAGCGGCCACGTCCTGCGCCGTCCATGACCCGGCCACCGTCGGCAGCCGCCACTGCTCGCCGGAGAGGGAGCGGAGGAGCGCGATCAGGTCGCGGCCGAGCGGGGCAAACCGGTCGGCGACGAGGAGCGGGGCGAGGGGCTTCAAGCGCTCAGGCATGCGGAGATGAACCTCCATTGAGCTCTTCCCAGGCCAATTCGTGGTGGATGGTGATGCCGGCGATCGCTCCATCGGCCGAGGCGACGACGATCTGGTGGCGGCGCAGCGCGAGGTCGCCCGC
>Ga0209682_10000744_pt1 | contig 10887 bp, 7 predicted proteins | sample DOMMetBare2Fresh_2_FD_187471 | JGI IMG/M metagenome (GOLD analysis project Ga0209682, IMG submission 187471) | Wetland sediment microbial communities from St. Louis River estuary, USA, under dissolved organic matter induced mercury methylation -... | ecosystem: Environmental > Aquatic >...
CCCCGAGACGAGGCAGCGGCGGTGGCTCGGGATACGCCGGGGCGGCCGGCCCTGCACCAGCTCGGCGAGGGCGGTGACATGGGCCCCCGTGGTGCCGCAACAGCCGCCGACCAGGTTCACCCAGCCGGCGTCGAGGAAGCGTGTGAAGACGCGGCGGAAGACGTCCGGCCCCTCGGTATAGCACCCCTCCTCGTTGGGCAGGCCGGCGTTGGGGACGCAGGCCACGCGGGTGCGGCAGATCTCGGAGAGGGTGCGCAGATGGTCGGCCATCAGGTCCGGACCGGTGGCGCAGTTCAGGCCGACGTAGAGGAGGTCCGCGTGGAGCAGGGAGACGGCGAGCGCCTCCGCGTCCTGGCCGCCGAGCATGGTGCCGGTGGTCTCGATGGTGACCGAGACGGCGACCGGAATCTTCCAGCCGGCCTGCGTGAAGGCCTGCTCGATACCGATCAGGCCGGCCTTGACGTTGCGCGTATCCTGCGCGGTCTCCAGCAACAGGTAGTCGGCGCCACCGCCCATGAGGCCGAGGGCCTGGACGCGGAAGTGCTCGATGAGCGCCTCGAACGTGATGCCGCCGGTCACCGAGATCGCCTTGGTGGTCGGTCCCATGGAGCCGCAGACGAAATGCGTCCGCTCCGGCGTGTCGTGGCGGGCGCAGGCGGCGCGGGCGATGCGCGCGGAGGCGGCATTGAGCTCATAGGCCCGGTCGGCGAGGCCGTACTCGGCGAGGACGAGCGGCGTGCCGCCGAAGGAGTTGGTCTCGACGACGTCGCAGCCGGCCCGGAGGTAGCCTTCATGGACGCCGTCGACCACGTCCGGCCGGGTGGCACAGAGGTTCTCGTTGCACCCTTCGAGATCGGGCCCGCCGAAGTCGTCGGCGGTCAAGTGGACGCCCTGAAGAGCGGTGCCGGTGGCGCCGTCGAGAACCAGGATGCGCTCGGCGAGAGCGGCCTGGAGAGCAGCCGTCCGCGCGGCGACGTCGGCCGGGCGCGGCGGTACGGGAACGTCGAAGATCGAGTCGGTCACGATCGTGTCTCCTGAGGCATAAACGAAAAACCCGCCTCGTATGCATCACGAGAGCGGGTTTTTCCCACCGGACACTTCGTTGCCGCCTCGATGTCATCGGTGAGGCGACCGCATCCTCGCGTGAGCGAGAGGGCACCTTGGGTGTCCGTCCCAGGTTGCCGTGCCCGGCTCGTGCCGGACCCTCGTAATGCAGGATCGAGGATACCGGGAAGGGGGGGCGCTCGTCAACGGCTCCCCGGGCGGCCCGAGCCTCGCTCAGCCCTTGTTTCGCCCGCCGCGAGGCGCCAGACTCCGGCCGGGTGGCGCAATCTGACCCCGGGGTCAATGTCTGCCCCCGGCACCCGCCGACCCGGAAAGGCTGGCCGATCGTGGAATACCTCGTCCTCGCCCTCATCTTTCTTTTCAGCGGCGCTGACGTCTCGCCGACCAAGGCCCTTACAGCGCCGCGCACCGGCGTCTCGAGCATCGGCTCCGCCGAGACGGCCGACGCAGGAGGCCGGTTCGACCCCAACGGCGCAACCACCGACGTGGGGAACCACTTCGACCCCAACGGAGCAACCACCGACGTGGGGGGCATGTTCGACCCCAACGGCGCGACCACCGACGTGGGGAGCCTGTTCGACCCAAACGGTTAGGGTGCGGCGTTGCCCGGGGGGCTCTGGCGGAGAGGCACCCGCCCCTACCAGGGCTTCCCCGGCGTGTGCTAGCCTCCCGGCAGCCGGACCAATTTTACGGGGGAGCCGCATGGCGCACCTGACGCTTTCCGAGATCTCACGCCTCCTTCGCTCGCAGGACGCCGAGGAGCTCGAGCGGGCCATCCCGCATCTCATGCACTGCCGGGATTGCTATGACCTGGCCGCCTTCACGGCGACCTCGGCGGAATTTTCCCAGGCAGGCCGGGCCGGCGGGCCGCGCAGCGCCCTGCTCCAGGTGTTCGAGGCGGAGAGGCGCCAGGAGGTCGCCCGCCTGCGGGCGAAGGCGCGATGGAGCGAGCTGAGCGAGCTGACGCCGCCGCAGCAGGCCGCGCGCATCCGGGAAAGCCTGATGCTCCAGACGCGGCCGGTCTTCGAGGTCGCATTGGAGGAGGCCCGCGCACTGGCTCAGGCCGACCCGTTTCTCGGCGAACAGACGGCCCTGGTGGCCCGGGTGATCGCGGCGCTCGCACCGGTCGCCGAAGAGCTCCGGCAGGATTTGCAATGCGAGGCGCTGCTGGTGGCGGGGAACTGCCGCCGCATCGCGGCCAATTTGACAGGTGCAGAGCAGACCCTGCAAGCCGCGCGCGCCCACCACGGCAAGGGTTCGGGAAGCGCCAACCTCGAGGCGCGCCTCTGCTCGGTGGAAGCCGCGCTCGCCACCGACCGGGGGGAACTCGCCGCCGCCCAGAAAACCCTGACCCGTGCGGCGGAGCTGTTCCGCGGCGACCGCGATTGGGCCGGCTTGGCGTGTGTCGCCGTCCAACTGGCGAACGGGTACCTAGCGACGGCCCGCTGGGAAGCCGCCGTCGAGGCCGCGCAGGAAGCTCTCCGTGCTCTGGAGCCTGCCGCCAACGGGGAACTGGAAATGCTCGCCCGGATGATCGTGATCGAATGTCTTGCCGCGTTGGGCCGTGCCGACGAGGCGCTGCGGGCCCTGATCGCGGCGGGTCCCCTGTTCGCCAGGTTCCCCAGCGAGAGAACGCGGCTGAACGTCGCCTATCTGGAGGCGCGGGTTCTCGACGGCCTGGGGCACCCGCAGGAGGCCGAGAAGCTCTTCCGCCGGGCCATCAAGGGCACCCGTGATCTTCGGCTGTACAAGGACACCTTCCTCACCCTGCTCACGTTGCTCGAATCGTTCTACGCGCGGGGCGAGGTGGCGCGTGCCCTGGCGCTCTGCGATGAAGCGGCGGCGATGATGGAAGAGATGGACGCCCGGGCCGGCGATGCCCGGGTCCGCGCGCTCTGGCCGCACCTGCGCCAGCACATCGCCTTGAAAAGCCTCACGCCGGCAATGTTGGCGCAGAGCCGCGCGCAGGTCGCCACCGGCCAAAGCGGCCCCGCACCGCAATTCGCCGAGGATTTCCGGCTGCCGGACCACGACGCGGAGCCGCCCGCCCTTCTGAACGGTGCCGAGGATGAGGAAGACGCCGGAAGAACCGGGGCGGCGGATTTTTCCGCGATCCTCTCGGAGGCCCTGGCCGGCGGGATCTTTCGCGAGGCGAAGTCCACCCTCGAACGCCGGCTCATCGTCGAGGCCCTGGACGAGTGCGGAGGCCAGATCAAACCGGCGGCCCGCCGGCTGAAAATGGCACGCAACACGCTTCGGAAAAAGATGAAGGATTACGGGCTGGGCAACCCGTAGCCTTCTCCTTCCCTTCGGCCGCCAACCGCCGGGGGTAGCGCCTGACCCCGGGGTCAGGAACGAGGCGCCCTCCGAGATTACGCTCTCTTGGCAGAATCCTGCCCATGAGACCGAGCTGCACCGCCGCCTGCCATCCGTGGACCCGTTTCCATTCGCCTGATCTCTGAGGAGGCATCGCCATGCATTTTGTTCCACGTCCGCCCGCCCGGGAAACCTCTGCCGCCGCGGACTACGCGGTCTTCTCCGCCCGCGTGCGGAGGGAGATCGAGAGCGCGCTGCGCGAGCACCGCGAAACGCTGTTGGCGGACCTCCACGCGGTGGAGAAGCAGGAGGAGACATGAAGGAGGGGGACGGAGAGGCCGGTGCCGCCCGGTGGCGGCGGCTCGGCGTCCCCAACCCTGTGGCCATGGTCCGCGCCGGCTACCGCACGCTCACCGACCTCGCGGGTGTCACCCGCGAGGAATTTCTGGCCCACCCCGGGCTCGGTGACGTCAACCTGGCCCGCTGCGAGGCACTGCTGGCCCGCTCCCTGCCTTCGCATCGGGCCGCCTGGCTTCGGCGGGGGCTGCCCGACGAGATGGCCCGGCGGCTGTCGAGCCTCCGTATCGCGAAGCCGGAGGAGCTCGGCGACTTCGAGCCCGCGGCGCTCAAAGCACGGGGCCTCTCGAAGAAGGAGATCGGCCTTCTGCGGAGCTGGGCCGGCGTGGTTTCGAGCTTCGAGCACTGGCGCAACCTCGGCTTCGCCCACCGGCTCGCCAACGCGTTGGACCGTGGCGGCATCCGGACGCTCGAAGAGCTCGCGGCACTGACGCGCGAGGAGCTTCTGGCCCTGAAAGGCCTGCCCGACGGGTCGGTGCAACAGTGCCAGAAGCTGCTCGGCCGCCCCCTGCCGTCGGCCGTGGACTACTGGACCGGCCGCAAGGTGCCGCGAGTGCTCGCCTGGCAACTGTCCCGCAAGAGGGTGATGACCCTCGAGGACCTCCGCCCCCTCACGCCAGACGACCTGCGGCGGCTCGGTTTCAAAGGCCACGACGTCACGTTCCTGGCGGCCCTCGCCGCCGCGCCTCCCGGCTGAGCCGCTCGCCCCTGGGCGGTGGCGCCCCTCTCCCGCGTGGGGGGAGTGCGTGTGGGAGAGGGGACGGGGGTGAGGGTCTTTGGGTGGGGGGAAGGCCCCGTCTCCGAGCGACCTTGACGGAGCCCCCTGAGCCGGCCCCGGCCTGTCTCATCTTGATCTCACCTCGACCTTGACCCCGTGAAACGCGCCACGGTAGACTCTGGCCCGCCAAAATGGACGAGCAGCACCGCTACCAGTGGGGGGTGCACTACGTGTTGAGTAGGGTCGGCAGGAGCTTACGCGGACGGCGACCGGAAAGGGCGCGAGGCTAGGCGCATGGCACAGCTTTTTCCGCGCTGGGTCAACGAGCTGCCACTGCGCATTGCCCTGGGCAGTGCGGTCCTCGGCATCCTGGTGGTGTCGGGCATCTGGTACTACTTCTCTCCCCGCTACACCGACGTCGGCTACCAGCCGGTGCAGCCGGTCGCCTACAGCCACAAGCTCCACGCCGGCGACCTCGGCATCAACTGCCTCTACTGCCACGCCACGGTCGACCGCTCCCCGGTCGCGGTGGTGCCGCCGACCCAGGTGTGCCTCAACTGCCACCGCGTGGTCAAGCGCGACTCCCCGCTGCTCGCGGTGATCCGCGACAGCGCGTCCACCGGGCGGCCGGTCCGCTGGGTGCGGGTGCACAACCTGCCCGGCTTCGCTCATTTCGACCACCGTCCCCATCTGCGCGCCGGCGTCGGCTGCTCGACCTGCCACGGACGGATCGACAAGATGGAGGTGGTGGCGCAGGCGGAGCCGCTCTCGATGAGCTGGTGCCTGGACTGCCATCGCAACCCCGACCCCTATCTGCGGCCCGCCGACGAGGTGACCAACATGGACTGGAGCCCGCCCCGCGATCAACTCCAATCCGCGGCGCATATCAAGAAAGCCAAGGGGCTCAAGCCGCCCGTCGACTGCACGGGGTGCCACCGGTGACCCGGCCGACAGAAGGTCCGCCGTCGCAAGGGCATTACTGGCGGAGCCTGGAGCAGCTCGCCGGCACGCCGGAGGCGGTCTCCTTCCAGGAGCGCGAGTTCCCGGTGGGCGCCTCGGAGCTGCCGGAGGGGATCGACCGCCGGTCGCTGGTGCAGCTCCTCGGAGCTTCCCTGGCGCTCGCCGGCCTCACCTCCTGCCGCAAGCCGGTCGAGAACATCGTCCCCTACGTGACGCCCCCCGAAGAGATGGTGCCGGGCATCCCCAAGCGCTACGCCACGACCATGCCGTTCGGCATCGGCGGCTATGGCCTGCTGGTCGAGAGCCACGAGGGCCGGCCGACCAAGATCGAAGGCAACGAGCTGCATCCCGCGACGGCCGGTTCGGCGAGCGCCCAGATGCAGGCGTCGATCCTCGGCCTCTACGACCCGGACCGCTCCGAGCATCCCTTCCAGAGGACGGCCGCCGGGGCGGCACCCGAAAAGAAAGCCTGGACCGACTTCGTGGCGGCCTGGAAGACCCTCGAAGGCGAATACCTCGCCGCGGGCGGCGCGGGGCTCGCCGTGCTCGCTCCGGCGGCGGCATCCCCCACGCTCTTCCGGCTCGCCGCCCTGGTCCGCCAGCGCTTCCCGGGCCTGCGCTGGGCCACCTGGGAGCCGGTCGGCGACGAGAACGTGCTCGCCGGTGCCGCCCTGGTGGCCGGCCGGCCGCTCGTGCCCGTCTACGACCTCGGCGCGGCACGGGTGGTGGTGAGCCTGGACGCCGACCTGCTGCTCGGCGAGAGCGACGCCGTGGCGCACGCCCGCGGGTTCGCCGCCGGCCGCCGGCTCGCGTCCGAAAAAGACACGATGAACCGGCTGTGGGCCGTCGAGAGCGCCTTCACCACGACCGGCGCGATGGCTGACCACCGCCTGACCCTGCCGAGCGGCCGGATCGGCGCCTTCGCCTTGGCTCTGGGGCACGCGCTGGGGCTGCCGGTCCCGGCGGCCGGAGAGCTTCCCGGCGTGCCCGCGCGCTGGATCGCGGCCCTGGCGAAGGACCTCAAGGCGAACGCCGGCAACGGCCTGGTGGTCGCGGGCCGGGATCAACCCGCCGCGGTGCATGCCATGGCCCTCACCATCAACGCCGCGCTCGGCAACCTGGGCACCACCGTGAAGCTCCGCGAGCCGGCCGACGTGCTGGCTCCGAGCACGGCGGAGCTGAAGGATCTTGCCGCGGCGGTCGGGGGCGGCACGGTCTCGACGCTGATCGTCCTGGGGGGCAACCCGGTCTACGACGCACCCGCCGACCTGAAGCTCGATCTGAAGAAGGTGAAGAACGTCATCCACCTCGGCCTGGCCGCGGACGAGACCGCGGCGCAGGCGCACTGGCACCTCCCCGGCACCCACTTCCTGGAGGCCTGGGGCGATTGCCGTTCGGCGGACGGCACGGCGAGCGTCGTGCAGCCGCTGATCGAGCCGCTCTTCGGCGGCAAGAGCGCCATCGAGCTGGTGGGCCTCCTGGCGACGGGCGAGGAGAAGACGGGCTACGACCTGGTGCGGGAGACCTGGGCGGCGCTGCTGCCGGCGGGTCTGGCGCAGCAGGCGTTCGACGACGGCTTCAATCGCGTGTTGCACGACGGCCTCCTGGCCGGCAGCGCCGTACCGCCCGTCGCCATCGCGCCGGCGCCGTTGCCGGCCGAGGCGCTGGCCGGGCTCGCCGCTGCGCCGGCCGCAGGTGTCGAGCTGGTCTTCCGTCCCTCGCCCGCGGTGCACGACGGGCGCTTCGCCAACGTCGGCTGGCTCCAGGAGATGCCCGACGCGGTGACCAAGATCACCTGGGGCAATGCCGCGCTGCTCTCTCCCAAGACCGCCGCGCGCCTGAAGCTGGAGAACGAGGACGGCGTGCGCATTCAAGTGGGCGCCGCCAAGGTCGAGCTGCCGGCGTGGATCGTGCCCGGGCAGGCCGACGAAACCGTGATCGTCCACCTGGGCTATGGCCGGACCGCGGCCGGCCGGGCCGGCACCGGGGTCGGCGGCGACGTCTATCCCTTGCGCACCAGCGCGGCGCCCGGCTTCGTCGCCGGAGCCACGGTCGAGGCCTCCGGCAAAGAGCACCGCATCGCCCAGACGCAGGATCACGGGTCGATGGAGGGGCGTCCGGTGGTGCGCGAGGCCTCCCTCGGCGAGTGGCGTCACGAGCCGCACTTCGCCGCCGAGATGGTCGAGATGCCGCAGAGCGATCCGCTCTGGAAGCAGCACCAGTACGAGACGGGTCCGCAGTGGGGCATGGCGATCGACCTGAACGCCTGCACCGGCTGCAACGCCTGTCTCGTCGCCTGCCAGAGCGAGAACAACGTCCCCATCGTCGGCCACGAGCAGGTGCGCCGGGGCCGCGAGATGCACTGGCTGCGCGTCGACCGCTACTTCTCCGGCACGCCCGAGCAGCCGGAGATGGTGTTCCAGCCGATGCCCTGCCAGCAGTGCGAGAACGCCCCCTGCGAGCAGGTCTGTCCGGTGGCGGCGACCGTGCACACCGAGGACGGCTTGAACGCGATGGTCTACAACCGGTGCATCGGCACCCGCTACTGCTCGAACAACTGCCCGTACAAGGTGCGGCGCTTCAACTTCTTCAACTACACGAAGGACACGCCCGAGCTGCTCAAGATGGCGGCCAATCCGGACGTGACCGTGCGCTCGCGCGGCGTGATGGAGAAGTGCACCTACTGCGTGCAGCGGGTGCAGGCCGCGCGGATCGACGCCAAGATGGCCGAGCGGCCGCTCGCCGACGGCGACGTCAAGACCGCCTGCCAGCAGACCTGCCCGACGCAGGCGATCACCTTCGGCGACATCCGCGATCCCAAGTCCCAGGTGAACGAGAGCAAGGCGAACAGCCGCAACTACGTCCTGCTCGCCGAGCTGGGCAACAAGCCGCGCACCAGCTACCTGGCGCGCATCCGCAACCCGCATCCCGACCTGGCCGAGGGTTGACGCCGTGCGAACCCACCACATTGCGCTCGCGCTCGTCCTCGTGGCCCTCTCCGGTTGCGCCCGCGGCTGCACGTCCAGCCGGCCGCCGGTCCACCTCAACCCGAACATGGACGTGCAGCCCCGCTACGAGCCGCAGGCCGCGAGCGCCTTCTTCTATGACGGCGCGGAGATGCGGCAACCGGTGGCCGGCACCGTCGCCCGCGGCGAGCTGCGCGATCTCACCAACGAGGGGCCGTACTGGACGGGCAAGGACGCCGCCGGTGCCTTCGTCACCACGGTTCCGATGGAAGTGAACGACGCGGTCCGAGCACGCGGTGCAGAGCGCTTCAACATCTATTGCGCCGCCTGCCACGACAAGGGCGGCGACGGCAAGGGCATCCTCTTCGAGCGCGGCAAGGTGCCGACGCCGTCGTTTCACATCGACCGGCTGCGCCAGATGCCCGACGGCCAGATCTTCGACACCATCACCAATGGCCTCGGCCTGATGCCGTCGTACCGCTATCCGATCCCGGTGCGCGACCGCTGGGCGATCATCGTCCATCTCCGCGCCCTCCAGGCGCACCGGCTCGAGCGCACCGGCGGTGTCGCGCCGGCCCAGGTGGCGGCGCCCGAGCCCGCTCCGGCCGCGCCGGCGCCGGCCGAATCGACACCGCCCCAGCAGGTGAAGCCATGATGAAGAAGGGAATCGCCGCCGGCCTCGTCGCGCTGCTCGGATTGGCGGTGATCGTCGCCATCTCGACCATCCTGATCAACCGGGAGTACAAGGCGCCGTACCGCGCCCCGGCCGGGCAGGCGGTCGAAGCGACGCCGCGCGACCAGGGGATCGCCGACCAGCAGGCGGAGCAGGAGAAGCGCGACAAGGACAAGCCGTACGAGGAGGCCGAATACCGCCAGTTCCCGAAGATCGGCAGCCGGGTGGCGGTCTGGGTCGCGGCGCAGCTCCATCTCCTCTTCGCGGCCTTCGTGCTCGCCGTGCCGCTCTTCGCGCTGATCATCGAGTTCATCGGCTACCGCACCAAGGACCCGCGCTACGACCGGCTGGCCCACGAGTTCACCAAGCTCCTGTCGGTGTCGTTCTCGCTGACCGCGACGTTCGGCGCGATGCTGACTTTCGGCCTGATCATTCTCTACCCGAAGTTCACCAACTATCTGGTGAGCGTGTTCTCGCCGACCTTCCTGCCGTACGTCGGGCTGTTCTTCTTCGAGGCCTTCTTCCTCTACACCTACTACTACGGCTGGGGGAAGTTCTCGCCTCGGGTCCACCTGCTCCTCGGGCTGGGCCTGAACGTGGTCGGCACCGGCATCATGCTGATTGCCAACGCCTGGCTCACGTTCATGACCTCACCCTCCGGGATCTCCGAGAAGGGCGCTCTCATCAGCACCTGGGACGCAGTGCGCAACTACACCTGGATGCCGATCAACATCCACCGCATCATCGCCAACGTCGCCTTCGGCGGCTCGGTGGCCGCGGCCTACGCCGCGTTCAAGTTCCTCGGCGCGAAGACCGACGAGGAGCGTGCGCACTACGACTGGATGGGCTACATCGGCAACTTCGTCGCGATCTGCGCGTTCCTGCCGCTTCCCTTCGCCGGGTATTACCTGGCGAAGGAGATCTACGCCTACTCGCAGACCCTCGGCCTGACCATGATGGGTGGCGCCTTCTCCTGGCTGTTCATCATCCAGGCGGTGCTGATCGGCAACCTGTTCCTCGCCGCGAACTATTACCTGTGGCTGGGCATGGGGCGCATCGAAGGCGCGCAGCACTTCCAGAAGTACATCAAGTATCTGCTGATCCTGGTCGCGCTCTGCTTCATGGTGTGGGCGACGCCGCGCTCGATCATCTCCACCGTCTCGGAGATCCGGGCGATGGGCGGCTCGTCGCATCCGGCGCTCGGTTTCCTCGGCGTGATGTCGGCCAAGAACACCGCGGTCAACATCCTCATCCTCACCACCTACGTGAGCTTCCTGCTCTATCGCCGCAGCGGCAAGACGGCGACGGTCAAGTGGGCGAAGGCGGGCAACCGCGCGCAGCTCGCGATCTTCCTTCTCGCCGCGTCGATCGTCCTCTTCCTCGGCATCTACGGCTACTTCGTCGAGGCCGCGGTCCGCATCGCGTTCTCGATCCCCCAGGTGCTGTCGGTGCTCTTCGCGATGGTGTCGGTGACGGTGATCGACGTCTTCCTGTTCAGGAACGCCGCGAAATCGGGTGAGCCGCGCTGGGGCCAGATCGCGCCGATCTCGCAATACGTGCTGATCTTCATCGCCGTCACCTTCACCTGGCTGATGGGCCTGATGGGGTACGTGCGGTCGGGCCTGCGCCAGCACTGGCACGTCTACGGCGTGATCCGCGACACCTCGGTCGATGCCTTCACGCCGACCCTCGGGTTCGCCACCAAAATCGTCTCGGTCACCGTGCTGCTGTTCTTCCTGCTGATCAGCTTCGTGTTCTGGCTCGCCAGCCTGGGTGGCAAGAAGGATTGGGAGCCCAAGACGAAGGTGGACCCGAAGAAGGACGTGCCGAAA
>Ga0209682_10000745_pt1 | contig 10877 bp, 9 predicted proteins | sample DOMMetBare2Fresh_2_FD_187471 | JGI IMG/M metagenome (GOLD analysis project Ga0209682, IMG submission 187471) | Wetland sediment microbial communities from St. Louis River estuary, USA, under dissolved organic matter induced mercury methylation -... | ecosystem: Environmental > Aquatic >...
GCAGAGCCCAAGTCGATCGACTTGCCGCCGCGCGAGCGCGCCTCCAACGACGCCTCGGAATACCGCCGCTTCGTTCTGCCCAACGGCATCAAGGTCATCCTGTTGTCGGACCCCAAGCTCAACAAGTCCTCGGTCGCGCTGGCCGTCGCAGCAGGTTCACTGGCCGACCCCCCGGCCAGGCAGGGCATGGCGCACTTCCTCGAGCACATGCTCTTCCTCGGGACCCAGAAATACCCGAACGTCTCGGACTTCGACACCTACCTGTCGAGCAACGGGGGCGGCAACAACGCCTATACGGCGCACGACCGCACCAACTACCACCTGGAGATCCGCCACGAGGCCTTCGAGGGTGCGCTCGACCGTTTTGCGCAGTTCTTCATCGCGCCGCTGTTCGCGCCCGAATTCACCGAGCGCGAGATGAATGCGGTCGATTCCGAGCACCAGAAGAATCTCGAGAACGATGGCTGGCGTGAGGATTCGCTGCACAAGCTGGTCGTGCGAGATGGCCACCCGGCCCGCAAGTTCGGCACCGGCAACCGCGCCACGCTGGCCGGCACCACGCGCGAGGAGTTGATCGCCTGGTACCAGGCCCACTACAGCGCCAACCGCATGACGCTGGCGCTGACCGGCAAGGCGAGCCTGGATCAGCTCGAGCAATGGGCGCGCAAGTATTTCGCCGCCGTGCCCGACCGCCAGCTGCCCGAGCTGCGCTACCCGGTCGACTACCTGCCGCGGAAGGCCGCGCTGCGCGAACTGCGCATGGAGCCGATCAAGGACCTGCGCCACCTGACGCTGTCGTTCCCGCTGCCCGATCTGCGCGCGTGGCGCCTGAGCAAGCCGGCCGAGCAGATCGGATTCGTGCTCGGTCACGAGGGGCCCGGCAGCCTGCTCGCCGCGCTCAAGGCCGAGGGCCTGGCCACTGCCCTGGCAGCCGGCGCCGAGGCCGACACGCCCGACTATGGCTCGTTCGACCTGCAGATCGGTCTGACCCCCGAGGGGCTGGCCCGATCCGACCGTGTCCTCGAACTCGTCTTCGCGACGATCGACAAGCTCCGGCGCGAAGGCGTGCCAACGTATCTGTTCAAGGAGCGCCAGGCGATGGCGCGGCTGGACGAGCGCTACCGCGACAAGGGCGAGGGCATGGGGCGTGCGACCAGCCTGGCCAATGCGCTGATGGACCATCCGATCGAGATCGCCGAGCGTGTGCCCTACCTCTGGGTGCAGCCGGGTGCCCAGGGCGTGGCCGCTGTGCTGGACCAGTTGCGCCCCGACAACCTGCTCGTCACGCGCGTGGCCAAGGGCGTGCCGACCGACCGCACCGACCCCGTCTACGGCACACGCTACAGCGTTGCCGAGGACGCCGGCGCGGCCTATGCCGCACTGCTGAAGCCGGCGGCCGCAGTGGCGATCGCGCTGCCGCCGCCCAACCCCTTCGTTCCGGGGTCGACCGCGCTGCTGCCACTGCAGCCGGCGCGCCTGATCGACGAGCCCGCGCTGTCGCTCTACCACGCGCAGGACTCCGAATTCCAGCGCCCGATGGTCGCCCACGTACTGCGCTTTCGCCTGCCGCGCGACCGCGCGTCGCTGCAGACGGCGGTGCTGTTGCGCTTCTACGAAGCCTGCGTGCGCGAGGCGCTGAACGAGACCACCTACGCGGCGGCCGAGGCCGGCCTGCAGTTCCACCTTGGCGCCGGGTTCGACGGCGTGCAGCTGGCGCTCGAGGGGTACGACGCCTCGGTCGGCCGGCTGCTCGATGCGGTGGCGCCGGCGCTGGTGGGCTTCGAGCTGTCGGACGCGCGCTTCGCCGCACTGAAGGAGCGCATGCTGCGCGAGCTGGCCGCCTTCGAGCGCGGCGATGCCTACCTCACGCTGCGCGAATCGCGCCTGCGCGCGGTGCGTGAGTTCCACTTCCGGCCCGACGAGCAGCTGCCGCTGGCGAGCAAGGTCACCTTGGCCGACGTGCGCGCCTTTGCACGCACGCTCTATGCGCGCGGCAAGCTCGAGGCCCTGACCTATGGCAACCAGGGGCCGACCGATGCGGTCGCCGCCGTCCGGCGCGTCGCCGCGCTGCTGAAGACCCAGGCGGTGCCGGAACGCGACCTGCTGCGCCGCCGTCTGCTCGTCAACGGGCCCGGCGAGGCCGTGCGCGCGAGCGAGACACTGTCGGTCAACAACTCGGCCTGGCGCCGGGAATACCTGCTTGGCGATGACAGCCCGGAACTGCGCGCTGCCACGGCGGTGCTCGCCAGCTTCATCAGCGAGCCGTTCTACACCGAGCTGCGCACGCGCCAGCAACTGGGCTACATCGTCTCCGGCGGCGCCGCCGAGGATGGCCGCCAGATGCTCGCCACGTTCGTGATCCAGTCCGGCCAGTACCCGGCCGACGAACTGGAGCGGCGGGCGCAGGTCTTCATCGCGCAACTGCCGGCACAGCTGGCGGCACTCGGCGACGATGCCTGGAAGACCCTGGTCGACGGCGTGCGCGACGCGCTGCAGGAGAAGGACAAGGCGATCGCCGATCGCGCCGCCCGCCTGGCCCAGCTGGCCTACGAGCAGCGCGCCGACTGGGGCCGGCGTGACGCCACGCTGGCCGCGCTCGACACGTTGACGCGCCAGCGCGTCGTGGCCTTGCTGACCGAGGCCCTGGCGCCGCAGAGCGCACGCTCGCGCAGCTTCCTCGGCTTTGCACGCGACCACCAGCCGACGTCGGCGCCGGCTGTCAGCTTCGGCGACGCCCAGGGCTGGAAGAAGGGCCGCCGCTACGAATGACGGAGCTGGCCGAGGCGATGCGCCTGCTGCAGGCGCAGGCGCGTCCGGTCGAACTGGCCGGGATGGCGCGCTTGCGCATCGCCGGTGCGGGGCGCCTCGGGCTGTCGGTGCCGGCCATGCGCACGATTGCGCGGCAACTGGGGCGCGATCATCCGCTCGCGCTGGCGTTGTGGGGCACCGGCATCGCCGACGCACGCATCGTCGCCGGCTACATCGCCGACCCGGCACGCATGAACGGCCGCACGATGGATGCCTGGGCGCGCGGTTTCGACGCCTGGGACGTCTGCGACCAGGTCTGCGGCAGTGCCTTCCTGACCGCGCCGGCGGCCTGGGCGAAAGTGCAGGCCTGGTCGATGCGCGAGCCGGAGTTCGTGCGCCGCGCTGCCTTCGCGTTGCTGGCCACGCTCGCGGTGCACGACCGCACGAGCCCGGATGCGCGTTTCGCCGCCGCGCTGCACTGGATCGAGGCCGCGGCCGACGACGAGCGCAATTTCGTGCGCAAGGCAGTCAACTGGGCGTTGCGAAACATCGGCAAGCGCAACCTGGCGCTGAATGCGCAGGCGATCGCGGCCGCGCGGCGCCTCCGTGCGCGCGGCACGAAGTCTGCGCGCTGGATCTCGGCCGACGCCCTGCGCGAGTTGACCGGCTTGCCCGTGCAGGCGCGCCTGCAGCGCGCGGCGACGGCCTAGGAACGCCGCGCGCGCCTAGACCAACGCGTCGAAGAGCCAGACCTCGACCGGTTCGCCGGCTGCGACCGAACCCTGCGCATGGTGCAGCACGACCAGGGCATTGGCCTCGCTCATGCTGCGCAGCACGCCAGCGCCCTGCGAGCCGGTCAGCCGGACGTCCCAGCCGCCGTCCGCGGCGCGCTCGACGATGCCGCGCTGGAACTCGGTGCGTCCCGGACGCTTGCGGATCGCGACCGCACTGCGCGCCTGCAGCGTCGGGATCGGCTCGGGGTTGGCGCCGGCCAGGCGCAGCAGGGCTTCGCGCGCGAAGGCGTAGAAGGTCACGAGTGCAGCGACCGGATTGCCCGGCAGGCCGAACAGCCAGGAGCGCCGGCCGTCCGGACCGTGCAGCGCGCCGAAGGCGAAGGGCCGGCCCGGGCGCATCGCGACCTTCCAGAACGCGACCTCGCCCCTCTGCGCGAGCACGTCGCGCGTGTAGTCGGCGTCGCCGGCGCTGACGCCGCCGCTGGTCAGAACGACGTCCGCACGCTCGACCGCCTGCTCGAGCGTGGCCTGCAGGGCGGCGCGGTCGTCGCGCACCAGGCCGAGATCGATGACCTCCATGCCCAACCGCTGCAGCGCGGCGGCAAGCGCGAAGCGGTTGCTGTCGTAGATGCCGCCCGGCGGCAGCGTCCGGCCCGGCGCGATGACCTCGTCGCCGGTGGAGAACAGGGCCACCCGCAGCGGGCGCATCACGGTCACGGTCTCGAAGCCGAGCGAGGCGACCAGGCCGACGTCGGCCGGGCGCAGCACCCGCCCGGCCTTCAACGCAGGCTTGCCGGCGGCCAGGTCCTCGCCACGCCTGCGGCGGTTTTCGCCCGGCTTCATCACGCCCGGTGCGACCGTGATCTGCTCGCCGTCGGCCCGGCAAAGCTCGAGCGGAACCACGGTGTCCAGCCCGGCGGGCATGACCGCGCCGGTCATGATGCGCACGCACTCGCCCGGGCCCACCGGGCCGGCAAAAGGGGTGCCGGCATAGACGGTGGCCACCGCGCGCAGAGCCAGGGGCGCGTCGGCGCGCAACTGGGCACCCGCAAAGGCATAACCATCCATGGCCGAGTTGTCATGGGCCGGTACGTCGATCGCAGAGATCACGTCGGCCGCCAGGACGCGGCCGGCCGCCTGCAGCAGCGGCAGCGTCTGCGTGCCGTTGATCGGCCGCAGGGCAGCAGCAATCGCTGCGCGTGCCTCGTCGACGCTGATGTTGCGTTCGCCGGCGGCGAGGGGGTTGGGGCCGAGTTCGGTCATCGCGATCGTGGGTGGGGTCGGGGGCACGGGGCGGATTCTGCAATGCGCCCGATGCCCACATATGCAGCAGCCAGCATATCGCCGATGCGCCGGCTGGCCGAAGACAATCGCCGGCTTTGCCGCAGCCCATGAGTACCGTCGCCGACAGCCTGCGCCTTGCCCTCGACATGATCCGTCACGCAGACGTCGAACTCGTGCGCATCGTCGGCCTGTCGCTGCGGGTCAGCGGCACGGCCTGCGTGGCCGGCGCCGTCGTCGGCCTGGCGCTCGGCGCGGGGCTCGCGGTGGCGCGCTTCCCTGGCCAGCGCCTGCTGGTCTGGGCGATGAATACGCTGCTCGCGCTGCCTTCGGTGGTGGTCGGCCTGCTGGTCTACCTGCTGCTGTCGCGCGCGGGGCCGCTCGGTGCCTGGGGCATCCTCTTCACGCCGGCGGCGATGGTGGTCGCCCAGAGCATCCTGGTCGTGCCGCTGATCGCGGCGCTTTCGCGCCGCCTCGTGCTCAACGGCCTGCGCGACGGCGGCGACCAGCTGCGCTCGCTCGGTGCCGGCGCGGCAACGAGTGCCCTGCTGCTGCTGGTTCACGAACGCTGGGGGGTGCTGACCATCCTGCTCACGGCCTTCGGCCGCGCGGTGGCCGAAGTCGGCGCGGTGATGATCGTCGGCGGGAATATCGAGGGGGTCACACGGGTCATGACGACGGCGATCGCGCTCGAGACCAGCAAGGGCGACCTGCCGCTGGCGCTCGCCCTCGGGGTCGTGCTGCTCGGCGTCGTCGGCCTGCTCAACCTGTTCGTCGGCCTGCTGCACGGCGGTACGGCGACCGAGCGCGAGGCCCTGGCGTGAGCGCCGCCGGTGCGAATCCCGGGGATGGGCCGGTGAGCGCGCCGCTGCTGAGCCTGCACGACGCCGAGGTCCGCTTCGGCGGCGTGACCGCCCTGCGCGGCGTCAACCTCACGGTGCGACGCGGCGAGCGGCTGATGCTGGTCGGCACCAACGGCTCCGGCAAGACGACGCTGCTGCGCGCACTGCATGGCCTCGTGCCGTGCAGCCGCGGACGGCGCGAGGTGCATGCCCTGGCGCCGCAGGGGCGCGAGCCGGTCGCGGCGATGCTGTTCCAGAATCCCTTTCTGCTCAACCTGTCGGTGCAGGCCAACCTCCGGCTGGCGCTGTGGCTGCGTGGGCTGCCGCGCGCCGAACGGGCCTCACGCTGCACCGACGCGCTGCAGCGGGTCGGCCTGGCCGCATTGGCGCGGCGTCCGGCGCGGGTGCTGTCGGGTGGCCAGCAGCAACGCCTGGCCCTTGCGCGTGCCTGGGCCCTGCAGCCCGACATCCTGTTCCTCGACGAACCCACCGCCAGCCTGGACCCGAGCGCCAAGCGCGAGGTCGAGGCGCTGGTGGCGGAGTTCGCGGGCGACGGCGTCACCGTCGTGATGAGCACGCACAACCTCGGGCAGGCCAAGCGCCTGGGCTCGCACGTGGCCTACCTGGAGGACGGGCAACTCCTGGCCGCGTTGCCGGTGGAGCGGTTCTTCAATGAGCCGCTGCCCGGGGCAGCCGATCGCTTCCTGAAAGGCGAACTCCCGTTCGCCTGAATGCCGGGTCGTGCGGGTCGGAAGTGCGAGGTCGGGAAGGGCAGGGCGGCAGCGCGAGGTCGTGACGATCAGGCTGGATGCGCGAGGTCGCGCAAGTGCGTCGGCCCGGCGCGGCGTTCGATCTCGGCCACCAGGCCGCGGAACAGGCCGGTCAGCGCCAGCAATTCCGTCGCCACGAACATCGGCCCGACCAGCAGGCCGACCAGGTCGTCTGCGGAGGCCGGCCGGCGGCCCTCGTAGTAATGGCCGACGAACTGGATCAGCATGCCGACGACGAAGAAGCCCAGCCCCCAGGTCAGCCACGCCGCCGTCGTACCGGTCGGCATGCGATGCGCCAGGGCGACCAGGGCGCCGACCATCAAGGTCACCGCGACGCCGGCGCCGAGGTGGCCACGGGTCAGATACCAGACGGCGGCCAGCGCGAAGGCCGCCCAGGCCGGCGTGAAGACCCAGCCGCCGATCCGCAACGCCGGTATCGACAGCAGCACGGCGAGCGCGAACACGATCATCGGCACACCGACGAGATGGGTCTGGATATTGCGCTGGTCGCGGTGGTAGCGCGCGTACTGCGCGAGCAGATCGACAGCGGGGCGGAAGAGGCGGGCCATGCGGAAACTCCTGCGTCCGTCCATCGTAATGCAGGCTCCTAGAATCCGGGAGCCCCGTGAAGGAATGGAATGAGCATCAAGAGTGACAAATGGATCCGGCGCATGGCCGAACAGCACGGGATGATCGACCCGTTCGAGCCGGGCCAGGTACGCACCGCGCCCGATGGCCACCGGATCGTGAGTTATGGCACCAGCAGCTATGGATACGACATCCGCTGTGCACCGGAGTTCAAGGTTTTCACCAATATCTACAGCACGGTCGTCGATCCGAAGGACTTCGACGAGCGAAGCTTCGTCGACATCGATGCCGACGTCTGCATCATCCCGCCGAACAGCTTTGCGCTCGCGCGCACGGTCGAGTACTTCCGCATTCCGCGCAACGTGCTGACCATTTGCCTGGGCAAGAGCACGTACGCCCGCTGCGGGATCATCGTCAACGTGACTCCCTTCGAGCCCGAGTGGGAAGGCTACGTCACGCTCGAGTTCAGCAACTCCACCCCGCTGCCAGCCAAGATCTATGCCGGCGAGGGTTGTGCCCAGGTACTGTTCTTCGAGAGTGACGAGGTCTGCGAAACCAGCTACAAGGATCGCGGCGGCAAGTACCAGGGCCAGCGCGGCGTGACGCTGCCCAAGACCTGACAGGGAGATCGATCATGAAGTGGGAAGGGCAGGACCAGAGTTCCAACGTCGAGGACCGCCGCGACGCGGGCGGGGGCGGCATGATGCCGCGCATCGGTGGGCGCGGCGTGGGCCTGGGCACGATTGCGATCGCGCTCGTTGCGGGCTGGGTGTTCGGCATCAATCCGCTCACGGTTCTGGGGATCCTGGGCGGCGGCGCCGGGGGCGACGCGACCGTGCAACAGGTTCCGGCCAAGGCGCCGCCGGCCAACGACACGATGGCCACCTTTGTCTCGACCGTGCTGCGCGACACCGAGGTCGTCTGGGGCCAGCAGTTCCAGGGTTCGCAGGGCGGTTACCGCGAACCCAAACTCGTGCTGTTCCGTGGCGCCACGCCCACCGCCTGCGGCACCGGCCAGGCGGCGATGGGGCCGTTCTACTGCCCGGGTGATGCCAAGGTCTACCTCGACCTCGATTTCTTCGACACGATGAAGCGAAAACTCGGTGCGCCGGGCGATTTTGCGCAGGCCTACGTGATCGCGCACGAGGTCGGCCACCATATCCAGAACCAGATGGGCATCACCCAGAAGGTCGACGGCATGCGCGGCCGCGTCCCGGAGGCGCAGATGAATGCGCTGTCGGTGCGGGTCGAATTGCAGGCCGACTGCCTGGCCGGCGTCTGGGCCCACCACTCGCAACGCGGCAAGGGCTGGCTCGACCAGAGCGACATCGAGGAGGCCCTGAACGCCGCCTCGCAGATCGGCGACGATACGCTGCAGCGCAAGTCGCAGGGCATGGTCGTGCCCGAGAGCTTCACCCACGGGTCCAGCGCGCAGCGCGTGAGCTGGTTCAAGCGCGGCCTGCAGGCCGGCACCGTGGCCCAGTGCAACACCTTCGACGCCCGCTAGACCGAGGGATGCAGCACCGGCGCCGTCTGACGCTGCCCCTCGTCGAGAGCTGGTTCGACCTCCAGTCCCCGGCGCCGCAGGCCACGGCACGTGCGCTGCACGCCATCGTCATGACGATCGCGCCGGATCTGGAGATGGCTGTGCGCAGTGGCAACCTGGTCTACGTCTGGCAGCGCACCCACTTTCTGGCGCTCGTGCCGCACCGCACGCACATGCACCTGCAGGTTTTCGACGGCACCGCGCTCGCCCGGCACTTCCCCGCGCTGGAGGGCCAGTCGAAGGGCCTGCGCCAGCTGCGCCTGCGCCATGGCCAGCCCTTCGACGAGGATCTGGTGCGCGCGCTCGTGCAGGCGGCACTCGATCAGGCCGCGCAGCGGGCACGGGAGTCGATGCCATGACCCATGCCGTCGAGCGCCTTGCCGGCCTGCGCCGGACCGGCAAGGTCGTCTCCGCCGCCGACGCACTGAATCTCGTGCGCGACGGCGACACCGTCGCCAGCAGCGGCTTCGTCGGCATCGGCTTTGCCGAGAACCTGGCGGTCGCGCTCGAACTGCGATTCCTCCACACCGGCTCGCCGCGCGGCCTGACCCTGGTCTATGCCGCCGGCCAGGGTGACGGCAAGACGCGCGGCCTGAACCACCTCGGCCACGAGGGGCTGGTCGCGCGGGTGATCGGCGGCCACTGGGGCTTGGTGCCGACGCTGCAGAAGCTCGCGGTCGAGAACAAGATCGAGGCCTGGAACCTGCCGCAAGGCGTGATCTCGCACCTGTTCCGCGACATCGCCGGCGGCAAGCCCGGCCACTTGTCGCGCGTGGGCCTCGGCACCTTCGTCGATCCGCGCCATGGTGGCGGCAAGATCAACGCGCGCACCACGCAGGATCTGGTGCGCCTGATGGACATCGACGGCGAGGAATACCTGTTCTACAAGGCCTTCCCGATCGACGTCGCGCTGATCCGCGCCACCACCGCCGATACCGACGGCAACCTCACGATGGAGCGCGAGGCGTTGACGCTGGAGTCGCTGGCCATCGCGATGGCGGTGCGCAACTCCGGCGGCATCGTGATCGCCCAGGTCGAGCGCCTGGCCGAGGCGCATTCGCTCAACCCGCGCCAGGTCAAGGTCCCGGGTGTGCTGGTCGACTGCGTGGTCGTGGCCGAGAAGCCCGAGTATCACCACCAGACCTTTGCCGAGCCGTACAGCGCGGCCTTTGCCGGCGAGGTGCGGGTGCCGGCCGCCAGCGTCCAGCCGATGCCCATGGGCGAGCGCAAGATCATCGCCCGCCGCGCGGCGCTCGAACTGCGGCCGAATGCGGTCGTCAACCTGGGCATCGGCATGCCCGAGGGGGTGTCGGCGGTCGCGGCGGAGGAGCGCGTGATCGACCTGATCACGCTCACGGCGGAGCCGGGGGTCGTCGGCGGCATCCCGGCCGGCGGGCTCAATTTCGGTGCGGCGGTCAATACGCAGGCCATCATCGACCAGCCCTACCAGTTCGACTTCTACGACGGCGGCGGGCTCGACATCGCCTTTCTGGGTCTCGCGCAAGCCGACGCCCAGGGCAACGTCAACGTCAGCAAGTTCGGCCCGCGCCTGGCCGGGGCGGGCGGATTCATCAATATCAGCCAGAACGCCAAGCGTGTCGTCTTCGTCGGTACCTTCATGGCCAACGGGCAGCCCAAATTCATCGGCGAGGTCGAGCACCGCACCTTCTCGGGCCGCGAGGCGCACCGACGTGGCCAGCAGGTGCTCTACGTGACCGAGCGTGCCGTCTTCGGCCTGCACGCGCAGGGCCTGGAGTTGCTGGAGATCGCGCCCGGCCTGGATCTGCAGCACGACGTGCTGGACCACATGCGCTTCGCGCCGGTGATCGATCGTGCCCCGACGCCGATGGACGCCGCAATCTTCGACGAGGTGCCGATGGGCCTGCGTGCGCGGCTGCTGATGCTGCCGCTGGCCGACCGCTTCCGCTTCGACGAAGCAGCCCGGACGATGTACATCAATTTCGAGCGCCTGGCGATCCGCAGCCACGACGATATCCAGGCCGTGCGCCGCGAGATCGAACGCCACCTTCAGCCGCTCGGCGACAAGATCGATGCGGTCGTCAACTACGACCACTTCTCGCTCGATGCCGAGGTCGCGGATGCCTGGGCGGAAATGGTGCAGGAGATGGTGGTGCGCTACTACCGCCATGTCGTGCGTTACACGACCAGCGGCTTCCTGCGTGCCAAGCTCGGGCCGGCGCTCGCCGCACGCGGCGTCGCGCCGCACATCTACGAGACCGCCGAGGAGGCCCGGCGTCACCTGCTGGACATCTAGGAGCACGGGCGGCGGACCCGGTTCGCCCGCGGCGGGCGCCATCGGGTCAAGCCGCGTCCGGGGCCTTCACTGCGTGACGCCGTGGTCGTGCTT
>Ga0209682_10000746_pt1 | contig 10871 bp, 9 predicted proteins | sample DOMMetBare2Fresh_2_FD_187471 | JGI IMG/M metagenome (GOLD analysis project Ga0209682, IMG submission 187471) | Wetland sediment microbial communities from St. Louis River estuary, USA, under dissolved organic matter induced mercury methylation -... | ecosystem: Environmental > Aquatic >...
GCCGCAATGTCAGCCACGCGCACAACGTGACGTCGCGCACCTGGGAGCCCAACCTCCAGAGCGTGCGCGCGCTCATCGACGGCCGCGTGAAGCACGTCCGCGTCTGCACCCGCTGCCTGCGCAGCGGCAAGATCGTGAAGGCGCCAGCCCGCAACTGGACCCCCGAGGAAGGTGAGGCCGCCAAGGGCTGACGGGCTCGGGGCTCCCCCTCCCCACGCCCGCACGCCCGCCCCCCAAGGACAATAAGGACATCAAAGTCAACAAGGGCTCCCCCGTCCTTGGTGTCCTTGTCGTCCTTTGGGTCCTTTCCGCTCTTCCCCTTACGCCTCCGCCGCCTTCCCGGTGTTCATCCGGCGGTCGACGCGGAAAACTCCCGGGATTCCCCGCACTTCCTGCATCAGCTTGTCGAGGTGCTTGCGGTCGCGGAGCTGGCAGGCGACGCCGATCGAGGCGCGGCCCGTCTCGTGCGTTTCCGCCTCGATCTGGGTGATGTTGCTCCCCACCTTGGTGATCACCTCGGTCAGACGGGCCAGCATGCCGGGCTGGTCGACGGTCTCGATGACCAGGGAGACCTGGTAGACGTCGTCCTTCTGCTTCGCCCACTGCACCTCGATCTCCCGCTCCGGGTTGTAGAGGAGGTTGCGGACGTTCGGGCAGTCGACCGAGTGGACCGAGACGCCGCGGCCGCGCGTCACGTAGCCGACGATCTCCTCGCCGGGCAGCGGATTGCAGCACTTGGCCAGGTAGGCGAGCAGGTCGCCGTGCCCCTTCACCTCGATCGGACCGCGCGGGCCGCCGAACGGCAGGATGCGGCTCACCGCCTCCTTGAAGCGATTCGGCTTCTCCACCGCGGGCTCGGCCAGCTTGTCCGCCCCCAGCACCCGCTCCAGGATGGTCTTCGACTCGGTCTTGCCGAAGCCGATGCGGCTGTAGAGGTCGTCGAGCTTCGACAACCCCTCGTCGTGGAGGAGAGCCGCCATCTCGGGGGCGTCTTGAACCTTCCGCAGCGAGGCGCCGTACTTGCGGATCTCCTTCTCGAACAGGCGCCGGCCGATCTCGGTGGCGCGCTGCGTCTGCTGCGTGTTGAGCCACTGCCGGATCTTGCTCTTCGCCCGTGAGGTGCCGACGATCGACAGCCAGTCGCGGCTCGGGTTGCGCGCCGGATTGGTGAGGATCTCCACCATGTCGCCGTTCTGGAGCCCCGTGCGCAGCGGCACCAGGCGGCCGTTGACGCGCGCGCCGGAGCAGTGGTGGCCGAGGTCGGTGTGCACCCGGTAGGCGAAGTCGAGGGGCGTCGCACCGCGCGGAAAGGCGAGGGCGTCCCCCTTGGGCGTGAAGACGTAGACCTCGTCCGGATAGAGGTCGACCTTGAGCGTGGTGAGGAAGGTGCGCGGGTCCTGCACCTCTTTCTGCCACTCCAGGAGCTGCCGCAGCCAGAGAATGTTGGGATCGTGCTCGCCCGACTGGACCTTGCCTTCCTTGTAGCGCCAGTGGGCGGCGATCCCCTCCTCCGCCACGAGGTCCATCTCGCGGGTGCGGATCTGCACCTCGAACGGCTGCCCGCGGTCGCCCACCACGGTCGTGTGGAGCGACTGGTAGCCGTTCGGCTTCGGCATCGCGATGTAGTCCTTGAAGCGGCCCGGAATGGGGCGCCAGGCCTGGTGCACCACGCCGAGGCCGGCGTAGGTGTCGCGCAGGCTCTTGGTGACGATGCGGAAGGCCAGGTAGTCGTAGAGCTGCGAGATGTCGATCCCCTGGCGGCGCAGCTTCTCGTAGATCGAGTAGTAGCGCTTGACGCGGAAGCTGATCTCCGCCTCCAGGCCCGCCTGCTCCAGGCTCTGCACGAGGCGCTCACGGATGCGCTCCACCGCCGCCTGCCCCATCTTCATCTTCTCGACGATCTTCAGGTTGAGCTCGGAGAACTGATGGGGATAGAGGTGGTAGAAGGCGAGGTCCTCGAGGTCACCCTTGACCTTGGCCATGCCCAGGCGGTGCGCGATCGGCGCGTAGATCTCCAGCGTCTCGCGCGAGATGCGGCGCCGCGCCTCGGGCGCCAGGTGCTCCAGGGTCTGCATGTTGTGCAGCCGGTCGGCGAGCTTGACCACGATGACCCGGATGTCCTTGGCGGAGGCGAGGATCATCTTGCGGAACGTCTCGGCCTGCGCCTCGTCGCGGCGTACGTAGGCATGGCGGCCGATCTTGGTGACGCCGTCGACCAGGCCGGCGATCTCCTCGCCGAATTCCGCGACCAGCACCTCGCGGGTGGTCAGCGTGTCCTCCAGCACGTCGTGAAGGAGGCCGACCGCCACGCAGGTCTGGTCGAAATTGAGCTCGGCGAGGAGATAGGCGACGTTCAGCGGATGGACCATGTACGGCTCGCCCGACCGCCGCATCTGGTCCTTGTGCATCTCGGCCGAGAAGTCGTGGACCGCGCGCAGAAACGTCTCGTCCACCACCCGCCGGTGCGCGGCGAGGCAGGCGACGATCTCCTCGAAACGGTCCACCCCCGGCGCGGACACGGGGGGCGTGATTTTCTTCGACTGTGGCATGGGCTCCGGGAACACGCCGTCCGGAAGACGATCGTCGGCGACGCGCTTCGAACGGAGCAACAGATTATAAGGGAGAGAGTGTTCCCGTGGGGGGGCCCCTCACCCGCTTGCGGGGGAGGGGCCGGGGGAGGGGGGCCTACCGCCGTACCGGCTGCGCCTGGTCCGCCGCGGCGCGCCGTTCCTTCGCCTTGGCGCCGATGTACTGCTCCCAGAGCAGCGCGAACGGGCTCGCCACGTAGATCGACGAGTAGGTGCCGACCAGGATGCCGACCAGCATCACGAACGAGAAGCCGCGGATGACGTCGCTCCCGAAGTAGAACAGGCAGGCCAGGGCGAGGAGCGTCGAGCCGCCGGTCAACAGGGTGCGCGAGAGGGTCTGGTTGATGCTCTCGTTCATCGTGTCGATGAGCGGCTTGCGGCGGTTCTTCCGCATGTTTTCGCGGATGCGGTCGAAGATCACCACGGTGTCGTTGACCGAGTAGCCGATCAGGGTGAGGAAGGCCGCGATGGTCGTCAGGTTGAACTCGTAGCCGAACAGGGCGAACAGGCCGAGCGTCACCAGCACGTCGTGGATGCAGGCCATGATCGCGCCGACGCCGAAGCGCAGCTCGAAGCGCACCCAGATGTAGACCAGCATGCCGAAGAGGGAGAGGATCACCGCCCAGAAGCCCTGGTTGCGCAGCTCCTTGCCGATCTGCGGACCGACGTTCTCGACGCCGGTCACGGTATAGACCCCGAGGGCGCAGCTCTTCTCGAGGGTGCTCGCCACCTGCTGGCTCACGCCGGCGATGCCGGAGACGTCGGCCCAGGCGGCGAACAACCCGATCTCGCGCCGCTTCGCCAGGAGGCTCTTGGCCACCTCCTTGTAGTGGGCGGCCGCCGCCTCCTCACCCTGCGTCTTCCGTTGGTCGGGATCGGCGGCGAACAGCAGGCCCGCCACGGAGTCCGCACCAATCCGGTTGAGGTCGGGCCTGCCCGCCACCTGGCCGGCGGTGAACTCCTTGTCGAGAGCCCCGACGACGGCGTCGCGGGTTCCATCCGACTTCCCCTTGACGAGGCGGGTGCGGATCATCACCTCGTTCTCGTCCACTTTGCCGTAGCGCTGGATCTCCGAGTCGCCGAAGCCGACCGAGGTGAGGACGGACCGCAGGCGGTCGAGGTCGGGCTTGTCCTTGAACTGCAAGGTGACCCGCGTGCCGCCGGCGAAGTCGACGCCGATGTTCAGCTTGCCGTGAACGAAGATCATGAAGACGCCGACCCCCACCAGCAGGAGGGAAACGACGATCCAGAACTTCCGGTACTTCATGAAGTCAAAGTTGGTGTCGCGCAGCAACTCCATTGCGTGCTCCTTCGAGTCGGCGCTCGGCGCCTCAGATCGACAGCTTCTGGATGCGGAACCTGGAGAGGACCAGGTCGAAGATCCAGTGGCTGACGAAGACGGCGGTGAACATGGAGGCCAGAAGGCCGATGGTCAGGGTGACGGCAAAGCCTTTGATCGGGCCGGTGCCGAACTGGAACAGGAACGCGGCGGCGATCAAGGTCGTCAGGTTGCCGTCGACGATCGACGACAGCGCCTTTTCGAAGCCGAGCTCGATCGACGAGCGGACAGTGCGCCCGGCATGCAGCTCCTCGCGGATCCGCTCGAAGACGAGCACGTTGGCGTCCACCGCCATGCCGATGGTCAGGATGACTCCTGCGATCCCCGGCAGAGTGAGGGTCGCGTTGAACGCCGCGAGCCCTCCGAAGAGGATGACGATGTTGAGGGCCAGGGCGAGCACCGCGTTCAGGCCGCTCAGGTTGTAGATGACCAGCATGTAGAGGACGACGAGCGCCGTGCCGATCAGGCCGGCGAGGATTCCCTTCTCGATCGAATCGCGGCCGAGCGACGGGCCGACGGTGCGCTCTTCGAGATAGGAGATGGAGGCCGGCAAGGCACCGGAGCGCAGCACGGTCGACAGATCCTTCGCGCTGTCCTCGGTGAAGCCGCCCTCGATGATCCCCTGATCCCGGATGCGCGCGTTGATGCGCGGCGCCGAGACGATCTTGCCGTCGAGCACGATGGCGAGCGGCTTGCCGATGTTGCTGCCGGTCAGGTCGGAGAACTTCTCCGCCCCCTCGGCGTTCAGGCTGAACTCGACGATCGGCTCGCTGAGCTGGCCGCGGCTCGGCCGCGCGTTCTTCAGGTCGCGCCCGGTGACGGTGCGCGCCCGGTCGACCGCCCAGTAGACGGTCTGGAGGATCTTCGTGGCATCCACCTTGTCCCGCTCGTCCTGGGCCAGGATCTCCAGCTCCGGCGGCACCTGGTTGCCGTAGCTCGCGAGCGCCGCCTCCCGGGTCGGGAAGGGACCGCCGCGCACGATGCGGAACTCCAGGAACGCCGTGCTCTGGATCAGGTTGCGCACGCGCTCGGGATCGTCCACGCCCGGGAGCTGGATGATGATCCGGTTGTCCGACGCCTCCTGGACGACCATCTCGCCGACGCCGAACTGGTCGATGCGGTTCCAGATCGTCTGCTTCGCCTGCGAGACCGCCATCTGCCGGGTCTGGGTCGCGTACTGGGGCTTCATCGTATAGACCCCGCGGTCCACCGAGAGGTTCGCGTCCCAGGCGCCCTTCAGGTACTTGTCGTACAGCTCGGCGACCTTGTCGCGCGTCTCCGCCGTGACCCCGGTGATCTCGAACGACGTGTCGGAGATCCGTTTGCCCCCGAGACCGGCCAGCTCGCTCTTCTTCGCCTGCTGCAGGAGGAGCCCCATGTCTCCGTCGACCTCGGCCCGCAGCGCATCCTCGGTGTGCACCTGGAGCACCAGATGCATGCCGCCCTGGAGGTCGAGGCCGAGGTTGATCTTCTTGTCCAGCGGCCAGGCGAACGCCACCGAGATCGCCAGGATGGACAGAATCAGGATCCCACGCCAAAGCACATTGCGTTTCATCGGTTGTCCCCTTTGTCTCCCTCAGACCCTTCGAGAGAGCCGATCGCCGACTTGGCGACCTTCACCTTGACGCTGTCGGCGATCTTCAGGATCACCGTCGAGGTGTCGACCGACACGACCTCGCCGTACAACCCGCCTGTCGTGACGACCCGGTCCCCCTTCTTGAGGGCTTCCACCATGGTCTGGAAGTCCTTCTGCCGGCGGCGTGCCGGGACCCAGACGATGAAGTAGAAGATGAGCAGGAAACCGAGGGGCAGGAGGAGCCCCCCCCAGTTGCCGAAGCCGCCTTGGAAGGCGAGCAGATTCCAGAATTCGGTGAGCATCATGCGTGCAAAACCTCGCGAGAACGGCCCGCGTCAAAAGCTCCTTGGCTCCAGGGGAGAGGGTCCGAAAGCGTACCGAGCGTGATAGCTTGCCGGAGCGAGGCCATGAAGTCAAGGTAAAACCGCAGGTTGTGCAGGGTGGCGAGGACCGCCGCGGTCAGCTCGCCGGAGCGCGTCAGGTGGTGCAAGAAGGCGCGTGAAATCTGCTGCGGCCCCGCGGCGCAGGCCGGGCAGCCACAGTCCGGATCGAGCGGTCCCGCATCCTCGCGGTACCGCGCATTCCTGATCTTGAGCACGCCCGTTCGGGTGAACAGCACGCCGTGCCGCGCGTTGCGCGCCGGCAGCACACAGTCGAACAGGTCCACCCCGTGGGAGACCGCGTGCAGGATGTCCTCCGGGTAGCCCACGCCCATGAGGTACCGCGGCCGGTCCGCCGGCAGGAGCGGCGCGGTCCACTCCACCACGGCCCGGCGGTCCGCCACGGGCTCGCCGACGCTGACCCCGCCGATGGCATGGCCGTCGAAGCCGAGCTCCGAGATCTCCGCCGCCGCCCGCTCGCGCAGGCCGCGGAACGCGCTCCCCTGGACGATCCCGAACAGGCCGCCGCCGCTCTTCCCCGTCCAGGCCTCCCGTGCCCGGCGCGCCCACGCCAGGGTACGCCGCCACGAATCCGCCGCTCCCGCCTCGTCGATCGGCCAGGGCGGGCACTCGTCCAGCACCATGGCGACGTCGACCCCGAGTTGCTCCTGGAGACCGGCCACCCCCTCCGGGGTGAAGCGGAGCGGCGAGCCGTCCAGATGGCTGCGGAAGGTGACGCCCCCTTCGTCCACCTTGCGAAGCGTCGACAGGCTGAACACCTGGAAGCCGCCGCTGTCGGTGAGGATGGGGCCGGGCCAGCCGGTGAACGCGTGCAGCCCGCCGAGCTTCTCAATCGTGTCCACCCCGGGGCGCAGCGCCAGATGGTAGAGGTTCGCCAGCATGATCGAGGCGCCCGCCGCCTCCAGCTCCCCGGGCCGGACCCCCTTGACCGCGCCCAGTGTGCCCACCGGCATGAACGCCGGCGTCTCCACCACGCCGTGGGGCGTCGAGAGCCGGCCACGGCGCGCCGCGCCGCAGGTCGCGAGGACTTCGTACGTCAGAGGCACGGGTGTCTCAGGGCTTCGACGGCTGCTCGCGCCCGAGGTCGATCACCCGGGTCTCGACGCCCTTGGGGATCTGGAGCACGTAGCGGTCTTCGGGGATGCCGCCATTCTTCTTGAGGTTCTCGAAGACGTACTCGATGGTGTCTCCGTCGGCCTCGACATAGCGCAGGTGCACCGGCAGGAAGCTCGCGTCGTCGATCCACAGCGTCATCGCCTTGAGCCGCTTGGCGATGCGCTGGAACCGCGGAGTGAGCTCCAGCTTGTAGGGCTGCCCCTTGGCGCTCGCGGTCAGCCGTACGTCGAAGTATTCGAGCAGCGTCTGCATATTGCCGCTCGCCCCCAGGTATTTGAACACCTGGTTCGAATAGCGGCCGATCTTGATCAGCTCGGCGCGCTTCAGGTCGCGGTACCAGGTGGTCATCTGCTCGCCGCGGATGACCACCGAGATCGGGTTGGGCGTCTCGTACTCCCAGCGCACCCGGTCGGGGGCGGTATAGGAGAAGTGTCCGGTCGCCCTCTCGGGAGCGGCGAGGAGCGAGCTCTCCTGGACCTGGACGAACCGGGCCTCCAGGGTCTTGAGCTTCTGCTGCTCGGCCTTCACGCGCTCGACGAGCACGGTCAGGCGCTCCGCGGCGGGCACCGCGCGTGGATCGCGCGGTGCCGGCGCGGCCGCCGCGGCCAGAGAGGGCAGGGCCAGGGTCAGGAGGGCCAGGGTGAGGGTTCCGGGTTTCATCGCGTCTCTCATCGGCAACGGCTGAGTCTAGCAGGGGAGGCCGGCGGTTGACAGGTTGCTGGACGGGTGCTAGGTTCACCGCCCTCCGGACACCATGGTCCGACGGGAGTGACGCGATGCCCGAGCTCAAGTTGGGAACGAAGCACGAGTGCTACAGTTGCGGGACGAAGTTCTACGACCTCGGCAAGTCCGAGGCGGTCTGTCCCAAGTGTGGCGCCAATCAAAAAGACGTGTCCTCCAGCGAGACCCCGGCCGCGAGCCAGGCCTCTCGGCGGCGGCGCAAGGCCGAAATCAGCAAGCCGATCGACGTCGATGACGACGTTCCGATCGCCGACATCGACGAAGAGATCGTCCCCGACGCCGATCTCGAGGGAGCCGCCCTCGACGATGACGACGAGGAAGAAGAGGACTTCGACGACGAGGAGTGAGCCGTGCCCGAACCGGTCCTGGTGGCGCTCGCCCTCGGCGGCAATCTGGGACCGGTGGCCACGACCCTCCGGCACGCACTGCGCCACCTCGAAGCCGTCCTCGGCCCCCTCCAGACCGCCCCGTTCTACCGTACCGCCGCCGTCTCCCCGGCCCCACAGCCCGACTACCTGAACACCGCCGCCCTCGGCAGGACCACCCTGCCGCCGGACGCCGTCCTCGCCCTCGCCAAGGCCCTCGAATACAGCGCCGGCCGGCGCCCCGGGCCGCGCTTCGGCCCCCGTCCCCTCGACGTCGACCTCCTCCTCTGGGGCGGCCTCGTCCTCACCCGCCCCGAGCTGACCCTCCCCCACCCTCGTCTCCGCGACCGCCGCTTCGTCCTCCAGCCCCTCGCCGACCTCGCCCCCGATCTGGCCCTGCCGCCGGACGGGACGACGGTTCGCGAGCTGCTGGAGGGGGTGATGGATCAGCGGGTGGAGCGGTGGCGGACCGCGGCGAAGCGCTCGTCGACGGAGGACTGAAAGCCGGGGTCGTGCTCGCCGTAATGGCAGCGGACGCACACGTCCGGACCGGGATTCCCCCGGATGAGCTGCGGATTGCCGCGGGCCGCGACATGGGCCGAGCCCGGGCCGTGGCAGGTCTCGCACCCCACGTCCTCCCGCTCGGCCGCGTTCGGCGCTCCGGTCTGATACCCGCTGCGCGCGGCAGCGGCGTAGCCCACCACGTGGCAGGAGACGCAGGCCGGATCGAAGTGGCGGTGGCGGCGGCGCAGGGTCGACATCGCCTTCGCATGCTTCGTCCCCATCCACTGGACGGTCTCGTCCACGTGGCAGGAGCGGCAGGCCTCCGAGCCCGTGTACGAGCGGGCCGGGTCGCGCTCCTCCGCCAGCGCGGCCAGCGGCGGGTGGCCGGCGTTGCGCAGGGCCGGGTCTTCAGCGATCCCGCGATAGAAGGCGCGGACCGCTCCGGCCAGCGCGGGGTCCGCGGTCACGTGGTCGTCGAGGAAGATCTCCTCCACCGCGAGGGCGGAGATCTCGTGGTCTCCGAGCCAGAGGGAGACGCGGTTGAGGCCCATGCTCTGGATCGCGGCATGGACCACGGCGCCGTGCCCCACGAAGCCGTCCGGCGGCAGGTCCCGCGTCGGCAGGGTGCCGGTCAGCGGGCCGTAGGGGCCGGGATCGCGCGGCACCGGCTGGGTGGCGCTCGTGAGCACGAGGTCCACCCGGCCGGAGCCGGCGAGCCGCCGCGCCTCGGGTTCCAGGACCTGTCCCGCGACGATGACGAGGTCGGCACGCCGCGACACGGCCGCCACCGTACTCTCGACCGCCGCGCGGGCCGCCTCCGGCCAGGCGACCCGGGCGGCGGGAGCGGTGACGGCGAGAGCCGGACGCTGCGCCGCCCGGCCGGGGCCGGTCAGGCCGACCACCGCGATCCGCCGGCGGCCCGCCGCAACCTCGGCCGAGGCGGACAGGCCGTGCGCGGAGCCATCCCTCCAGCGGGCGGTCGCGCTGATCGGGTGCGCGCCGGCGCGCGCCGCCAGATCCTCCAGGCGCGGCGCACCCCGGGCCAGCTCCTCGACACCCGCCACCCAGACGTCGAGCCCGACGGCCTTCTGGGCCGAGGCATACATCTCCGTCTCCAACCGGATCAAGGGAAGCTCCTGGCCGCGAAAGGAGGGAGCGAGAGAGCTCCCCAGGTCGATCGTCACCACCGGCAGTCCCAGGGCCCTGGTGCTGCGCACCGCAGCTCGGCGGCGCGCGACGCCACCGGACTGATTGACGACACAGCCACAGTTCTCGAGGTGGCCGCCACCGTCGCCCCAGACCAGGAGGATCAGGTCCGGCGGCCGAACCGGCATGCCGGCCTTGTCTGCGGAGCCCCAGACGACGCGGGAGCGCGGCAGGCCGGCGCCGCTCCCGGCCGGCTCCGGCAAGGCGGCCGCCTGCCGCGATGTGAGCCCGTCCAGCCAGCGCAGACGATCCGGACCCAACTGCGCGATCTCGGCGGCCGCGGGCAGCATCCCTCCGGCGGCGGCGACCTCCGCCGGCAGCGTGCCGGCCGTGAGCAGCGGCTTCACCCAGCCGGCTCTGCCCCCCAGTCGACGGTCGCCTGCCGCCAGCGCCAGAGGACCGGCGCTCTGCCGGAGCAGGTCGGCCTCTCTCCGGCTCGCCTCCGGCCGCGCCAGATGGCGGGGCGGAGCGGCCTCGCCGAGGCTCGCCAACAGGTCCTCCAGGCGCGCGCCCCCGTCGTCGCCCGCGAGACCCGCACGTAGCGCGGCCCGGCTCCCCAGAAACCCCGGAAGTGCCGTCCGTACCCAGTGCTCCGGCCCACCTGGTGCCGACGGCCCCGACGCCGGCCGGTTGCCGATCCAGACGCGGGCGGCCACTTCGCCCACCGTGCGCCAGCGCGCCGCCTGCAGCTCAGCCGGCCAATCCGCGCCAGGACCGGTCGCCACCATCAACCCGCCTCCGGCGGCGAGCACCAACGCTTCGTTCTCCCGGGCCGGCACGAGGGCGAGCGTCAGATCGCGGTCCGGGGCTCCAGCCAGCTCGAAGAGCGCGGTCGCCAGCCGCTCCAGGCCACCGGCGGCTGCATCCCGGGGAAGACTCCAGAGACGGAGCCGCCGCCCCCCCACCGATACCGCCCTTTCGACGAAACGGCCGGCCACCACCGGTCCCGAGCCGTTGCGCACCCGCACCTCTCCTCCGGGAACGCCACCCCCGGCGATCCGCAGACCCGGCTGCCCGGCATGCAGAGTGACCACC
>Ga0209682_10000747_pt1 | contig 10846 bp, 9 predicted proteins | sample DOMMetBare2Fresh_2_FD_187471 | JGI IMG/M metagenome (GOLD analysis project Ga0209682, IMG submission 187471) | Wetland sediment microbial communities from St. Louis River estuary, USA, under dissolved organic matter induced mercury methylation -... | ecosystem: Environmental > Aquatic >...
TGGGAGGCCTCGCGCCTCGCCGGCCAGGCGGCGATCCGGACGACGGACGCCGGGCTGGCCCGCCGGACTCCGATCGCAGAGCGTCTGTTGCCGCCGACCGCCCCCCCGCCCGCGCCCGCCATCCTCGTCGTCGAGGACGACCCGACCATCGCCGGCCTGATGGGCGCCCTCTTCCGCAAGGAGGGGTTCGCCACCACCGTGCTGGGCGACGGCCGCGCCGCGCTGGCCCACGTGGCGCGCGAGGCGCCGGCCACGGCGGCGGTGCTCGACGTCATGCTGCCGTACGCCGACGGCCTGGCGGTGACGCAGGCCATCCGGGCCGACCCGCGCTGGAAGGGCGTGCCGGTGGTGGTCCTGAGCGCCCGCACCCAGCCGCAGGACCAGGCGCGGGCCCGGGAGGCGGGCGCCAGCGAGGTCATGTCGAAGCCGTTCCACCCGCAGGCCCTGCTGGCGGCGGTGCGGCGGCTGGCCGGGGAGGGCGGGCGGTGAGCCGGGCCGGCGAGCGGGCGCGAGCGCGCCGGGCGCCGGCCCACCAGGGCGGTGCGCGGGGGCGCTCCGCGAGGGCCCCTCGTACCGGAGGACCCCGTGGGGTCCGCCCCCGACCCTGAGCTGCTGGTCCGGGTGGCGCTGGCCATCGGCCTCACCTCGCTGGTGCTGGCGGCCGGCACGGTGCTCCAGATCCTGGCGATGCGCCGCCGCCGGCTGCGCCGCCAGGCCCGGGTGGACCGGTTCCTGGAGGTCTGGCGGCCCCGGGTCTACGAGGCGGCGCTGGGCGAGCCGCCGCGGGTGCTGCCCCCGCTGGCCGCCGAGGACGACGTGACCTTCCTGCTCCTGTGGAACCAGGTGCAGGAGGGGCTGCGCGGCCCGCCGCGGGCCGGCTTGAACCAGCTGGCCCGCATGGTCGGCGCCCGGGTCATCGCGCTGCGCCGGCTCGACGCCGCCGACCCGACCGCCCGGCTCCTGGCGCTGCGCACCCTCGGCCACTTCGGCGAGCTGGAGGACTTCTGGCGGGTGGCCGCCTACCTGGACGACCGGAGCGTCCCCATCGGCCTGGCCGCGGCCCGGGCCCTGGCCCACATCGACCCGGCCCGCGCCGCCGACGTCATCTGGCCCCGCCTCCTCCTCCGCCGGGACTGGCCCATGGCCCAGGTCGCCTCCATGCTGCGCGAGGTCCACGCCACCGCCATCGGCGCGGCCCTGGTGCGGTCGCTCCCCGACCTCGCCCCGCCGGAGCTGCAGCGGCTCCTCCCGCTGGTGGCGCTCATGGACGACGCCCGGGCCGACGTGGTGGTGAGCACGCTCCTGGCCACCTCCGAGGATCCCGACAACCTGGCCGGGGCGCTGCGCCACGCCCGCAGCCCGGCCCTGCTCGACGACGTGATCCGGCTGGCCGCCCACCCGGCCTGGCCGGTCCGCACCCAGGCGGCCGCGGCGCTGGGGCGGCTGGGCGGTCCGCCGGAGCGCGCCCTCCTGACCCGGCTCCTCGGCGACAAGCAGTGGTGGGTCCGCTACCGGGCCGCCCAGGCGCTGCTGGCCGGGCGCTTCGGCGGCCGCGAGGAGGTGGCGGCCCTGGCGGGCGGCCTCACCGACCGCTTCGCCCGCGACATGCTGGCCCACGCGCTGGCGGAGGGCGGCCGGTGAGCCTCCACGCCGCCCTGGAGGGCGCCCAGTGGTTCTTCCTGGCCTACGTGGTGCTCCTGCACCTCGCCTACTTCGCCCTCGACGCCGTCTCCATCCACGTCATCGGGCGCGAGGTGGAGGCCACCGCCGGCAACGTGCTGCCGGTGGCCTTCTCCGGCCTGGAGCCGCCCATCACGCTGCTGGTGCCGGCCTACAACGAGGAGGCCACCATCGCCGCCTCGCTCTGGTCGCTCCTGCAGCTCGAGTACCCGAGCTTCGAGATCGTGGTGGTCAACGACGGCTCGAAGGACCGGACCCTGCAGGTGCTGGTGGAGGAGTTCGGCCTCGAGCCCTTCCCGGAGGCCTACCGGGTCTCCATCCCCACCAGGCCGGTGCGGGCCATCTACCGGGCCGCCCGCTTCCCCACCCTGCGGGTCATCGACAAGGAGAACGGCGGCAAGGCCGACGCCCTCAACGCCGCCGCCAACGCCTCGCGCTGCCCGCTGGTCTGCGTGGTGGACGCCGACTCGGTGCTGCAGCGCGACAGCCTGCAGCGCATCGTGCGGCCCCTCCTGGAGGACGCCACGGTGGTGGCCGCGGGCGGGACCATCCGCCTCGCCAACGGCTGCCGGGTCTCCGAGGGGTTCGTGGAGCAGGTGGACCTGCCGCGGAGCTGGCTGGCCCGCATCCAGGAGGTCGAGTACCTGCGGGCCTTCCTGTTCGGCCGCATGGGCTGGTCGCCCATGAACGCGCTGCTCATCATCTCCGGGGCCTTCGGGGTCTTCCGCAAGCAGGCGCTGGTGGAGGCGGGCGGCTACCGGACCGCCACCATCGGCGAGGACATGGAGCTGGTGGTGCGGCTCCACCGGCTCCACCGGCTGCAGGGGAAGCCCTACAAGATCGTCTACGTGCCGGATCCGCTCTGCTGGACCGAGGCCCCCGAGTCCCTGAAGGTGCTGCGGGGCCAGCGCATCCGCTGGCAGCGCGGCCTGCTCGAGAGCCTGGCCGCCAACCGCGGCCTCCTCTTCCACCCCCGGGGCGGCGCCCCCGGCTGGCTGGCCTTCCCGGTCATGCTCCTCTTCGAGGCCGTCGGCCCGGTGGTGGAGATGGCCGGCTGGGTCCTCTCGGTGGTGGCGGTGCTGCTGGGCGGCATCTCCTGGCACGCCGTGGCCGCCCTGCTGGCGGCGGCGCTCGGGCTGTCGGTGCTCCTCTCGGTGAGCGCGCTCCTGCTCGAGGAGATGTCGTTCCACTTCTACGAGCGGCCGCGCCAGAGCCTGGTGCTGCTGGCGGCCATCGCCCTCGAGAACCTGGGCTACCGGCAGCTCACCGCCTGGTGGCGGCTCCAGGCCATCGTGCAGTGGGCCTCCCGCCGCAAGGCGCGCTGGGGCACCATGGAGCGGACGGCGGCCTGGCAGCAGGGGAAGAAGGGCTGAGGCGCGGGGTGCCCGCGCAGGGAGGCGGCGATGCGGCGGACGGGAGCCGGAGCGAGGGGCGGCGCGGCGGGGCCGGGGGCGCTCGGCGTCCTGCGGGTGGCGGTGGCGGCGGCCGGCCGGCGGCTCGAGGCGGTCTGCGTCGAGTGCGGCCCGGACCTGGTGGTGGTGGTCGGCGGCGGGGCGCGGCCCCACGTCGGCGCCAGCGCCCTGGCCCTGTCGCTGCCGAGCCTCAAGGACCCGGCCCACCTCACCCAGAGCAGCTACCTGGCCGCCGTCCCCGGCCACAAGGAGGAGGGGCTGGCCCGCGACGGGGCGCTCCGCCTGGCCCGGGCGCTCCGCCGCCACGTGGTGGTGACGGTCGGGATCCACGACGACGGGCTCGACCGGGCCGGCATCGAGGGCTACCTGGCCCTCTTCGACCGGCTGGTCGAGCGGGTGGCCCGGGCCGCGGCGGCGCCCGGCCGCGAGGCGGGCGCGCCGGGGCCGCGGCGCCGGATCAGCGAGAGCCGATCTGCGCGGTCGCCTCGCCGCAGCCGGTCCAGGTGACCTTGAGGGCCTGGTCCGGGGTGGCCGAGACGGGGGCCTGGCTCGGCCGCTCCACCCAGACCCGCTTGGCCTCCAGGGTGCCGCCGGTCACGCCGCTGGCGCAGGTCGCCGCGTGGGTCAGATCGAAGGTGAGGCTCTCGTCCACCGCGGCGGAGAGCGACTGGCCGTCGATGGTGACCCGCATGGTGACCTCGGAGCCGGCGCTCCCCACCGCGGTGGTCTCGGTGACCACCACGTGGCCGTGGGCGCGGAGGTCGGCCACCATCCTCATGGCGACGTCGCCGCCCATGGTGAGGCTCACGCCGTAGGCGAGGTCCCAGTCGAGCGTCTGGCCGTCCGCGGCCACCGCGACCTGGCCGTCCACGGTGAGCGTGCCGGCGGTGGTGCTGGTGCCGGCGGTCTCGGAGACGGTGACCCGGCACCCGTTGAAGACCACCTTGCCGGTGGTGACCACGGCGCAGGCCGGGACGTCGAAGACCGCCGCGGAGGTGCCGCCGATCTCGGCGGGCGAGAAGGAGGCGAAGGAGCCGCCGGTGAGGAGCGAGCCGGTCACGCTGCCGGCGTCGCTGGCGCCCAGGCCGGCCGAGGCGCCGGGCGAGGCCTTGAAGGCGTCGAGGCTGGCCACGGTGGCGCCCATCGAGCCGGCCTGCTCGGCGGTGGCCGCCTGCGGGGCGGCGTAGGTGAAGGCGGAGCCGGCGGCCGTGTTCTCGCGCGGCGCGTCGCTGCCGCCGCCGCAGGCGGCGAGCAGGAGGGTGAGGCCGAGGCCGGACAGGCGGGTGGTCGTGGTCATGGGATCCCCTGGGGTGCCGCCGGCCGGTTCACCGGCGGTCGAGATGGGGATCAGGGTAGCGGATCACTTTCTCAACGTGAATGTCGGCGCCCGCCCCACAGCGCCGCCGCCGTGCCTACCCCGGACGCGCCAGCACCGCCGCGAACCGCGCCACGTCGGCCGGCGCGGTGTCCCAGGCGCACATCCAGCGGACCAGGCCGGCCGCCTCGTCCCAGGGCCAGAAGAAGGTCTCGGCCTGGAGCGGCGCGATCCGCGCCGGGGCGATGCGCGCGAAGACCGCGTTGGCCTGGACCGGGAAGACCACCTCCACGCCCGCCAGCGGCGCCACGGCGCGGTGGAGGTCCCGGGCCATGGCGTTGGCGTGGCGGGCGTTCTCCAGCCAGAGGTCCCCCTCCAGCAGCGCCTCGAACTGGGCCGAGACGAAGCGCATCTTGGAGGCGAGCTGCATGGCGTGCTTCTGCCAGTAGGGGAACTCGCCGCCGATCCCCTCGCGCAGGTAGATCACCGCCTCGCCGCAGAGCAGCCCCTGCTTGGTGCCGCCGAAGCTGAGGGCGTCCACGCCCGTCTCCACCAGCAGCTCCCGCAGCGAGACCCCCAGGGACGCGGCGGCGCAGCCGATGCGGGCGCCGTCCACGTGGACGCCCAGGCCGTGGGCGTGGGCCAGCTCCACCAGGGCGGAGAGCTCGGCCACCGTGTAGACGGTGCCGAGCTCGGTCGGCTGGGTCAGCGAGAGGGCCACCGGCTTCACCGCGTGGACCCCGTGGCCGCGCCGCAGCACCGCCGCCACCCCGGCCGGATCGATCTTGCCGGCCACGCTCGGCACCGGCAGCGGCCGCATGCCGAGCAGCCGCTCCGGGGCGGTGCTCTCGTCGTTGCAGAGGTGGGCCACGTCCGAGCAGACGATGCCGCCGTAGGGCTTGGCGAAGGCGGAGAGGGCCAGCACGTTGGCGGCGGTGCCGTTGAAGACCAGGTGGGTGGTCACCGGGCGGCCGAGGAGCCGGTCGAAGGCGCCGCGCAGGGCGGCGGTGACCGGGTCCTCGCCGTAGGCCTGGGCGTGGCCTCGGTTGACGGCGGCCAGCCGCTCCAGCACCCGCGGGTGGACCCCGGCGAAGTTGTCGGAGGCGAAGCCGCGGGCGAAGGCGTCGGGGGCGAGGCCGGCGGGGGTCGGGTCGGTCATGGCGGTTCCTCTGGCGCGACAACCTACCCCGGCGGGCGCGGGCGCGGGGGCCGAGGTGCGGCGTCCTGGCCCGGCCGGCGGCCGGCCCGCACCGTCCGCTCAGGCCCGGGGCGCCAGCACGCCGCCGGCGCGCAGCGCCTGGAGGACCTCCTCCTCCTCGGGCCCCCGGGCGCCGCGGGCGGCGCTGGTGGCGAGCAGGTCCACCAGCTCGTTGACCGGGTGGCCGTCGTGGCCGCGCACCCAGCGCCAGGCCACCCTGAGGGTCCCCAGCCGCTGGTCCAGCGCCTCCATGAGGTCGCGGTTGAGCACCGGCGAGCCGGTGGAGGTCACCCAGCCCTTGCGCCGCCAGCCGTGGATCCACTTCGAGAGCGAGTCGATGACGTAGCGGGAGTCGGAGACGATCTCCACGGTCTCGCCGTCGGGCAGGCCGGCCAGCGCCTCCAGCACCGCGCGCAGCTCCATCCGGTTGTTGGTGACGGCGTAGCTGCCGTCCAGGGTGAACCGGTTGCCGCCGAACCGCAGGGCGCCGCGGATCCGGTCGACCACCACGAAGCCGGTGCCGCCTGGGCCGCCGGGGTTGGCGAGGGCGGAGCCGTCGGAGTAGACGAGGAAGCGGGCCGGGGCGCTCATCGGGGGATTGGCGCCCCGGTCACCTGGGCGAGCTGGGCCAGCGCGAGGTGGTAGGCGAGCAGGGCGTCGAAGTACCCCTTCCGCGCGGCGCCGTAGGCGGCCACCCCCTCCAGGAGGTCGCGGGTCTCGCCGGTGCCGGCGGCGTAGGCGGCGCCGGCGAAGATCATCCACTTGCGGGTAGCCGAGGAGCCCTCGCTCGCCAGCTCGAAGATCCTGAGCGCCTGGGCCGCCTCCCCGTGGGCCTTGCGGACCTCCATGGGGATGCCGGTGGCGGCGTAGCTCGCCAGGCCGTCCACCTGCGCCACCAGGGCGCGGGCCCCGGCGCTGCGGGCGCCGGCCTTGGCCGGGTCGAGGTCGAAGCGCAGCGCCAGCGCCACCCCGCCGCTCAGGTCGTTGAAGGGGTCGTAGTGGTAGGGGTTCCTGGCGTCGGTGCGGGTCGGCGCCCAGCTCGCGGTGAGCTGGCCCACCAGCGCCAGCACCGGCAGGTTGGCGCCCGCCTCGCTGCGCGCCAGCCCCTCGGCGGCCAGCCGGCCGTGGCGGAGCTGGGCCGCCTCGGGGCGCCGCTCCACCGCCAGCGCCACCTGGGCGTCGAGCGCGGGGAGCTCGCCGGGGACCGGCTCCGCGAGCTCGGTGGCGGCCAGGGTGATGGGCGGCTCGGCCGGCAGCCCCATGGCGTGCTGCAGCGCGGCCAGCGCCAGGGCGGCGCCCGCCTCGGCCTGCACCTGGTACTTCTCCAGCTCGGTGGAGGCGTACTTGAGCTTCATGAGATCGACGTTGGTGACCTTCCCGGCGTTCGACTGGTAGAGCTCGGTGGCCTTGGCGGTGGCCTCGTCGAGGAGCTTGCGGATGGAGCGCAGGGTGGGCTGGAAGGAGCGGGCGTAGAGCGTCAGGTCGTGGTAGCGGCGCACCTCCAGGGCCAGCTTCTGCCGGGTCAGGGCGAGCTGCCCCCGCTCCACCTCGGCCCGCTCGCGGGCGGCCTGCTCGCCGGCCTCCAGCCGACCGAAGGTGTGGACCGGCTGGACCAGCAGCCCCTCGAAGCGCAGGTAGGGGCCCCAGGTCCGGTAGTCGTGCTCCACCGTCTCGGTGAGCGCCGTGCCCTTGACGCCGAACATGGGCGCGGCGAAGGCGAAGCCGGAGAGCTTGGGGTAGCGGGTGGACTGGACCTCGGCCAGCTTGGCCTCCCACTCGGAGACCTTGCCGCGGGCCTCGGCCACCTGGCCGCTGCGCGCCAGCGCCTCCTCGACGCAGGCCTCGCGGGTCCAGGCCCGGCCGGCCGCGGGGGCCTCGGCGGCCAGCGCCGGGAGCGCCACCGCGAGGAGCAGGGCGGCCAGCCGGCTCACTTCTTCGCCTCCTTGGCGATGGCGGCGCGCCGCTCGTCCACGGCCTTCTGCAGCCCGGCCGGGCCGGACTTGTCGACGATGCGGGCGAACTGGTTCTGGTAGTCCTTGAGGAGCGAGTCGCCCTCGAAGGAGACGTCCACCACCTTGAGCGCTCCGCCCACCCGCCGCCAGCGGAACTCGAGGTCGGTCTTGAGATCCTCGGAGGCCACCACCACCTTGGCCGGCACCACCGTGTCGGCCCCCTCGACCCGCGGCTCGGCCCAGGTCACGGCCGCCTTGCGGAAGAAGTCGCCGGCCCCGGTGTAGGCCACCAGCCGGAGCACCTCGCGGAAGGTCTGCTTGAAGCGGCCCAGCTCGGCCGGGGAGAACCTGGCGGCCCGGGGGGCCACCGCGTCGCTCACCAGCTGCTCCAGCGCCAGGTAGCCGTCCAGGTCGGCGAAGGAGCGGGCGCGGGCCGGGCCGTCCGCCTCCGGCACCTTGGTGAAGGCGGTCACCAGGGCGCGCGAGCGCGGCGCCGCCTCGGGGTCGGCGGCGGCGGCGGCCAGGGTCGGCAGGGCCAGGGAGAGGCAGAGGGCGATGGGCAGCAGGCGGCGGAGCATGGAGGTTCCTCCTCGTCGGATCGGATCAGGCCGGATCGGTGGGTGCGGGCGCGCCGGCGGGCTCGGGGGCCTTCTCCCCGGCGCGCCAGCGGTAGAGCAGGAGCGCTGCCGGAAAGAGCACCAGCATGACCAGCAAATTCACCGAGAACCCCAGGATGGTCAGGGTGCCGAGCGAGCGCAGGCCCGGGTGGTCGGCCACGGTCAGGGCGGCGAAGCCGACCGCGCTGGTGATGAGGCCGCCGATGATGGCGCGGCCGGTCTCGGCCAGCACCTCGCCGAAGCTGCCCAGCCCCGCCTCGCGCAGCCGGCTCATGAGGTGCACGCCGCCGTCCACGGTGGTGCCGATGAGCACCGGGACGGCCACGATGTTGAGGAAGTTGAAGCGCAGGCCGGAGACCCCCATGAGCCCGACCAGCCCCAGGATGGAGACGGCGGTGGGCGCCAGGCAGACCAGCGCCTCCCGCAGGCTGCCCAGGGTGAGCACCAGCGCCAGGAGCACCGCCAGCACCGCCGCCACCAGGACCGGCCCCGACTCGCGGGTCACCATGTCGATGATGTCGGCCAGGATCATCGCCTCGCCGGCGGCCCGCGCGGTCCGGCCGCCCCCCAGGTCGAGGCCGCGCAGCTCGCGGGCGAAGGCCAGCACCTTCTCGCCGTCCGACATGCTGACCCGGGGGAAGACCAGCACGAAGCCCCCCGGGTCGCCGTTGGCCGCCTCGAACTGGCGGCGCACGCTGGCCGGCACGTCGGCCAGGGCGAAGGGCGGGGTCCGGGCGGCCCGGCGGAAGGCGTCGAGATCCTCGGCCTGATCCGGCGGGAGGGCCTCCCGATCCACCCGGCCCAGGGTGCGGTCGATCGACTGGAGCAGGGCCTGCTTCTCCGCCTGCTCGACGGGGATGAGGTCGCCCAGCGCGGCGGCGAAGTCCACGGTGCTGGCGGCCCCGAGCGAGGCCCGGCGCGCCTGGACCTGGGCCACCAGCCGCCGCTCCTCGTCCTCCGACTCGGTCAGGATGATGGTGGGGGTCTGCGAGTAGCCGAGCAGCTGGTTGGTGGCCCGGTCGAGCACGAAGGAGGGGATCTCGCCGTCCTCCAGCGCGCTGAAGTTGTAGTCGAAGCGGGCCCGCGGGGCCTGGAGCGCCAGGAGCAGCGCCAGCGGCCCGGCCACCCAGAGCACCCGCCGGGCGTGGCGGGGCAGCCAGCGCGACAGCTCCGGCTCCGCCAGCACCACCGAGGCGGCCCGCCAGCCGCGCCAGCCGAGCCGGCGCGGCAGGCCGAGCATGGCCGGCAGCACCAGCAGGTAGGCCGCCACCACCACCACCATGCCGACCGCCGCGATGGCCCCGAACTCCCGGAAGGCGCGGAACTCGGAGATGGTCAAGCTCAAGAAGGTGAGCGCCGCCACCAGCGAGGAGATGAGGGCCGACACGCCGGTGTGGGCGAAGGCCTGGCGGACGGCCTCCTCGTCCTCCACCCCCTCGCGGCGCAGCGTCAGGTAGCGCCCCAGGAGGTGGATGCCGTGCTCGGTGCCCAGGCCGCCGAGCACCGCGCCCAGGAAGCCGGTGAGCAGGTTGACCGAGCCGTAGGCCAGCGCCACGAACCCGTAGGTCCAGGCCAGGCCGGCGCCCACCGGGAGCAGCACCAGCGGCACCCCGACCGCGCTGCGGAAGTGGAACAGCAGGTAGAGGAGCATCAGCACGCCGGCGGCCGTCGAGGAGAGCCCGAGGTCGCGGGAGATCTGCGCCTGCTGGTCGATCTTCTTCTTGAAGGTGCCGGTCACGTCGGCCCGGAAGCCGGGGCCGTAGCGGCCGAGGTCCTGCTTGGCGATCATCCCCTCCACCCGGTCCACGATCAGCTTGGCGTAGGACAGGTCGGAGGAGAGGCCGGCCGGCTTGGCCAGCAGGACCACCATGCGGGTCTTCGGGTCGAGGTAGTAGCTCTCGCCGTCGCCGATGAGGCGGCGGCTGGAGGAGCCGGTGTACCTGGCCTCGATGTCGGAGAAGTCGAGCGAGGGCGGGCTCTCGTCGTCGAGCTTGATGAGCAGCGGGTTGCGCTGGCGCCGCTCCCACTTCTCGCGGGCCTTGACCCGCCCCTCGACCTCCTGGAGGTCGGGGAGGCTCAGGTAGTAGAGGGCCCGGTCGGTGAAGAAGTCGACGGCCCGCCGGTACTCCACGAAGCGGATCCCCTCCACCGCCTCGAGCTTGGGGGCCAGGTCGTCGGCGAAGCGGCGCAGCGCCTCGGCGTCGGCGCCCTGGCCCACCACCACCACGTACCCCATGCCGCCGAACCGATCGCGCAGCACGTCGAGGTCCTGCACGCTCTTGAAGGAGCGCGGCAGGAGCTCGGTGAGGTCCGCGCTCAGGCTGAGGCGCCCGGCGGCGACGGTCCCCGCGGCGGAGAGCACCGCCGCCACGGCCAGCGCGGTGAGCGGGCGGCGGAAGCCGAGCGCGGCCGCTGCGCCGAGGCGCTGCTCCAGGCGATGCATGAGGCGGTCGAGCGTCTCCTTCACGGAGGGTCCTCTCCGACGGTGGTGATCTCGAGGATGCCCTCGGCCGGCGCGGCGCCGCCCAGCCTGGCGCGGTAGGTGCGGGTCACCGGCAGGTCCATCACCGCGCCCACCAGCGCGCCGAGCGCGCCGAGCTCCTGGGCCGGAGAGTGGCGGAACAGGAGCGCCTCGCTCGCCAGCTCGCCCTCCGGCTGGCCCGGCAGCGCCA
>Ga0209682_10000748_pt1 | contig 10830 bp, 8 predicted proteins | sample DOMMetBare2Fresh_2_FD_187471 | JGI IMG/M metagenome (GOLD analysis project Ga0209682, IMG submission 187471) | Wetland sediment microbial communities from St. Louis River estuary, USA, under dissolved organic matter induced mercury methylation -... | ecosystem: Environmental > Aquatic >...
GGTCCGCTCGCTGGCGCTCCGCTCCAAGGAGGCCGCCACCAAGACCGAGGCGCTCATCCGCGAGTCGGTGAAGCAGGCCGGCGAGGGCGAGGTGACGGCCAGGCACGTGGGCGCCAAGCTCACCGAGATCGCCGGCGGGGTGGCCAAGGTGACCGACCTGGTCTCCGAGATCGCCGCGGCCTCCAAGGAGCAGGCCACCGGACTCGATCAGGTGGCCCAGGCGCTGGGGGAGATGGACAAGGTCACCCAGCAGAACGCCGCCTCGGCCGAGCAGTCGTCGGCCGCCGCCAGCGAGCTCTCCAACCAGTCGGAGGAGCTCACCTCGCTGGTGGGCGCCTTCAGCCTGGGCACCGGGCACGGCGCGCGCTCCGCCCCGAGGGCCCGGCCCAAGGCGCTCCACCCACCGGCCTCCGCGAAGCGGCCGGGCCCGCCCAAGGCCGGCGGACTGCCGCCTGCCCACGCGGCCGAGAAGCGCTTCCCCATGGGTGACGACGGGGCGATGCGGGAGTTCTAGGCGCTGCTCAGGGCGCCAGCACGACCAGCCGGCGCTTTCGCCCGGCCAGGGCGCTGGCGCACTCGCCCAGCACCGCGAGGATCGCCTCGGCGGCCGGCCGCCCCCGCGCCGCCGCGGCCCCCGCGCCCTGCGCCGGCCACCCGGTGAGGAGCAGCGCCAGCCCGGCGCCCTCCTCTGCCAGGACCAGGTCGGCCAGGCTGTCGTTCAGGGCGTCGAGGTTCATCCCGAAGTCCTCCGGGAAGGCCAGGGCCTCGGCGAGCCGGCGCAGCATGGCCGGCTTGCTGGCCGCGCCGCCCAGATCGACCACCACCCCGCGCAGACCCTGGGCCCTGGCGGCGCGCAGGAAGGCCGCCAGCTCCGGGGCCGGGCCTCGCGCCACCCCTCCCCTCGCCATCGCCCGCTCGAGCGGCGTCCCCGCCATGGCGCTCACTCCTTGATCCGGGAGAACGAGCGGTAGTGGTCGCCCGTGTACCAGTATTCGCCCGAGGTGGCCGGGTCGCCGGTGGTGCCCTGGCCGGCCACGATGCGGCGCGCCCCGCGGTCGCGCCGCCCAGGCGTGGAAACGGTGTACTCGGTGTAGTAGCCGCGGGCCTGGCGCGGGAGGATCCGCTCGAAGTTGCCGAAGACCACCCCGTCGCGCGGGAAGGGGAAGGGGCCGCCCGCCTTGACGAGCGCCAGGGTCCTGGCCGCCTCGGGCGGCAGGGCCGACAGCGCCACCGCCCGCGGGGCCGGCCCCTTGGCCCAGGCCAGCATACCTCCGGCCGCGAGGCCAGCCACCACCAGCGCCGCGGCCAGCGGGCGGAGCCAGCGCCGCGCCGGGGCGCCGCGGGCCTCGCCCCTCATCTACGCCGCCCTCCAGCCGCCCGGCCGGACCCCCGCGGCGAGCTCCCGGAGCGGGACCACCTCGGGGTGGCCCGGGGCGATCTCCTCGAGCAGGCTGGCGAGATCGCCGGCGTGGAAGCGATCGTGCTTCAGCATCTGCCCGGGCAGGTCGGCCAGGGTGAGCGGCCCGAGCGTGTCGTGGCGGCCGGCCCGGAGCCAGTCGGCGTCGACCAGGGCGGCCAGCCGCGCCAGGTTGGCGGCGCGCGCCTCGGCCCAGGCGGCCAGGCCCCGCGCCGCGTCGCGCGTCAGGTAGCGCCGGTCCAGGGCGGCCAGGTCCCCGTCGAAGTCGGGCAGCACCGGCCCCTCCTCCGCGAGCAGCCGCTCGATTCGGACCGCGAAGGCCTCGACCTCCTGGTCGGCCAGGTGCCAGGCGTGCTCCACCGCGGCGAACCCGCCGGCGCGCGGCCGCCGCCGCAGGTCGCCGGTGGACAGGCGGGCCAGCGCGCGCGCGACGAGCGGAGGCAAGGCCTCGAGGGCCCGCAGACGATCGCCTGGGTGCATGGGAGACGGATAGTCCGGACCGCGGCCGGCCGCCAGCGAAATCGGGCGGCGCCGGGCGTGGCTCAGCGCGCCGGGCCGGGCGATCCCGGGCGGGCGGCAAGCGCCGGGGCGCTCCTCGCGACCGCGTAGGCGTCGATGGCGGCCCCAAGCTCCGCCAGCTTGCGGGTCACGCAGGCCGCGCGGGCGTCGCAGGGGTGGTGGGCCGCGTCGGCGTCCTCCGGATCGACGAAGCGGGTCCCGGCCGCGGTGAGCACCGCCACCACGTAGCGGCGCGGCGGCCGGCCCGGCAGCGCCTCGACGATGCCGGCGTCGGAGGCGTAGCTCCAGGTCAGGCCGGTCTTGTGGAGGAAGCGGACCTGGGCGGCGGTGTTGCAGGGGCGCACGTCGCTGCGCCAGGCCCGGTCGCCGGCCGCCTCGAGCCCGGTCTGCTGGTCCACGAAGCGGAGCGGGACCTGGGCCGGGATGCCGGCCGGGCCGTCGCCGCAGCGGCTGCCGGCCGAGAGCGCCTCGTGGAAGGCCTGGTCCGCCAGGAGCATCTGCAGCCGCGCCCGCGCCGGCTCGGGGAGCACGGCGCGGGTCACCGGCGCGCCGATGGGGCTCCGCCAGAGCGTGCCCGGACCGCCGGCCACCAGCCAGAGCAGCCGGGCCACGTCCATGGCGGTGGCCTGGATCTCGCCGGGCGCCCAGCGGCCGCCGTCGAAGGGGCTGGTCCCGTCGATGCGGAGCGTGTCGAGCCCCAGGGCGGCGAAGTCCCGGTTGAGCACCTCCACCTCGCCGCGCGCGTGGAGGTGGCGCAGCACCGCCCTGGTGGCCCGGTTGTCCGACTCGGTGATCATCCGCTCGACCCACTCCCGCAGCGGCCGGATCTCCGGCGCCACCATCGGCTCGCCGGGCGGCGGCAGCCCCGGCAGGTCGCCCACCGGCCGGTCGAGCTCGAGCAGGCCGAGCGCGGCTCGCCGCTCCACGTGGAAGGCGACCAGGAGCTTAAAGAGCGAGGCCGGGTACGGGGCCATGAAGTCGGGGCCGGAGCGGCGCGACGGCGCCACGTCGTCGGCCTCCGCGAAGGGCACGGCCAGGCCGTCCCGCCGGTCGGCGCTCCAGCGGCGGAAGCGGACGCCGCGGACCGCCAGGTTCCGGTCGAGCGACAGCACCCGGCCGCCGGGGGAGGCCGGGTCGAGCTGGACGCTGGCCGCCTCCACCGCCCGCCCCTGCGCGTCGAGCAGGATGACCGCCAGATCGAGCTGCGGGACCGCCGCCACCTGGGGGAGCGGGAACGGGCAGGCCGGATCGCCCGGGCAGCGCCCCTCGACCGGCCCCGCGTCGCGGAGCTCGTCGAAGCGGGCCGCGGCCAGCGCCGCCAGGAGCGCGCCGGCGAGGCTGGGGGGCCTGGCCGGCGCCCCCCGCCGGGCGGGTGCGGGCGGGGATCCGGGCCTGGCGGGGGCCGCGGCGGCGGGTGGGGCGGCGAGCAGCAGGGCGCAGAGCAGCGGAGTCACGCGGAGGATTGTAGCCCTGGCATCGGCACTTGGCCCGGGATGCGGACGACCCGGGGGCCGGGTCGACCCCGGGCGCGCCCCAGGCCACTTCGCCGCCTGGGCTGGCGCGCGCCTTGCTCAACCGAGGCGAGTCCGGCCCGGACGGCCGCACCGCCGCTCCGGCGCCCCAGGGAAGGAAAGCACCCACCATGTTCGCCCGCATGCAGATCGGCTCCAAGATCATCGCCGCCTTCATGGGCCTGGTGGGCCTGCTCCTGGTCCTCCTCCTGGTGACCGTCTTCTCCCTCCAGCGGCTCTCCGGCGTCACCCGCTCGGTGGTGCAGGTCCGGCTGCCGGGCCTGGTGGCGGTCGACTCGGTCGAGCAGGCGCTCACCGACGTCTCCCGCGGCATCCACGCCCTCTCCAACGCCCGCTTCGACGCCGACTACCGGGCCACGCTCCGCGAGGAGGTCGGCAGGGCGCTGGCCCACCTGGGGGACGAGAGCACGGTCTTCGAGAAGCTCCCGCGCACCCCCGAGGTGGACGCCGAGTGGAAGGTGATCGGCCCGGCGCAGGAGGCCTGGCGTGAGGCGGTGACCAAGGTGCTGGACCTCGAGGAGTCCCGCGACCGGCTCATCGCCTCGGACATCCCGCTGGACGATCCGCGGGTCGAGCGTGCCCAGGCCCGCATCCTGAACGCCCTGGTGCTCCACCGGGACCACTACGACACCCTGCAGGCCCAGGTGGGCAAGGTCCGCGACGCCATCCAGTTCGAGGCGGCCACCGAGGGCGAGGCGGCCGCCGCCGCGGCCCACCGGACCACGGTGGGGCTGGGGATCGGCCTCCTCCTGGTGGCGCTGGCGGCCTTCGCGGTCGGGCGCGTCCTGGCCCGCGACGTGAGCCGCACCTTCGCCCGCATCGCCGGGGCCCTCGACGGCCTGGCGGCCGGCCGGATGCCGCCGCGCATCGAGGAGACCCGCGGCGCCGACTTCAACGCCGTCCGCGACAGCCTCAACCAGGTCACCGGCACCGTCGAGACGCTGCTGGCCCAGCTCCAGGCCATGAACCTCGCCCAGCAGGCCGGCGACCTGGGCGTCACGGTCGACCCCGAGGCCTTCCAGGGCGACTACCGCGCGGTGGCCGAGGGGCTGAACGGCATGGTCGCCGCCAGCGAGGCGGTGATGCGCCAGGCCATGGACACCGTGGACGCCTACGGCCGCGGCGACTTCGCCGCCACCCTGGCGCCCCTCCCCGGCCAGCGGCGCTTCATCAACCAGACCCTGGATCGCCTCCGCGGCAACCTGGGCGGCCTGGTGGAGGAGCTCGGCCGGGTCTCGCGCGACCACGAGGCCGGCGAGATCGACGCCGCCGTGGCGACCGAGCGGTTCGAGGGTGACTTCAAGGCCATGGCGGCCGGCATCAACGCCAGCCTGGCCGGCCACCTCGAGATGGCCCGCCTCGCCATGGGCGTGGTGGGCGAGTTCGGGCGCGGCCACTTCGAGGCCCCGCTCGCCCCGCTGCCGGGCAAGAAGCGGTTCATCAACGAGACGGTGGAGCAGGTGCGCGCCAACCTGAAGGCGCTCATCGCCGACGCCGACCGGCTCGCCGAGGCGGCCCGCTCCGGCCAGCTCGAGGTGCGCGCCGACGCGGCCCGCCACCCGGGCGACTACCGGCGCATCATCCAGGGGGTCAACGAGACGCTCGACGCCGTGGTGGCCCCGGTGCGCCACCTGGCCGGCACGCTCGACCGCCTGGCCGCCGGGGAGCTGGCGGCCCGGGTCGAGCCGGAGCGGTTCCAGAACGAGGCGCGCCGCATCCTCCAGGGCGTCAACGTCACCCTGGACGCGCTGCTGGCGCCCATCCTGGAGGCCACCGAGGCGCTGGGGCAGCTCGCCCAGCGCGACCTGCGCGCCCGCATGCGGGGCGACTACCGCGGCGACCACGCCCGCATGAAGGAGGCGCTCAACGCCACCGCCGGGGCGCTCCAGGGGGCGCTGGTCCAGGTGGCCGACGCGGTGGATCAGGTCACCACGGCGGCCGGCCAGATCGCCGCCTCCTCCCAGGCGGTGGCCACCGGCGCCTCGCAGCAGGCGGCGGCCATCGTCCAGACCACCGGCTCCATCGACTCGGTCGCCTCGCACGCCCGCCACGCCTCGGAGAGCGCCACCGCCGCGACCCGGCTCGCCGACGGGGCGCGCCAGGCGGCCGCCAAGGGGGTCTCCGAGGTGGAGCAGATGAAGGGGGCCATGGCCAAGATCCGCGCCTCCTCCGAGAGCACCTCGCAGATCATCAAGGACATCAACGAGATCGCCTTCCAGACCAACCTCCTCGCCCTGAACGCCGCCGTCGAGGCGGCCCGCGCGGGCGAGGCCGGCCGCGGCTTCGCGGTGGTGGCCGAGGAGGTCCGCTCGCTGGCGCTCCGGGCCAAGGAGGCGGCCAGCAAGACCGAGGCGCTCATCCGCGAGTCGGTCCAGCAGACCAACGAGGGCGAGATCACCTCCCGCCGGGTGGCCGCCTCGCTCGGCGAGATCACCGCATCGGTCGCCAAGGCCTCCGACCTGGTCCGCGAGATCGCGGCGGTCGGCGCCGAGCAGACCACCGGGGTGGACCAGGTCCTCGCCGCCATCTCGGAGATGGACAAGGTGACCCAGCAGAACGCCTCGTCCGCCGAGCAGTCCTCCTCGGCCGCCACCGAGCTCTCCGGCCAGGCCGCGGAGCTGGCGGCCCTGGTCGCCGGGTTCCAGATCGGCCGGGAGGCCGACGGCCACATCGGCCGGGAGGCCGGCGGGCACATCGCCCGGGGAGCCCGCCACGCCCTGACGCACCACTGAGCCCGACGGCCGGCCCGACCGGCTTCCCGCCCTCGCCCGGCCCGGCGAGACCCGCCCGGCACCGCCGGGCGCCACCCCACGCCGCACCGCCACGGAGCCCGCCATGAAGAAGCTGCTCGCCCTCCTCGCCCTCCTCCTGCTCGCCGGCCCCGCCCTCGCCGAGGAGCGGGCCACCCCCCAGGACGCCGAGGACCTCGTCAAGACCGCCATCTCGTACCTGAAGAAGCACGGCGCCGAGAAGGCCTACGCCACCTTCCAGTCCAAGAACGGCCCGTTCATCTACAAGGACCTCTACATCATGGTCTACGACGTGAACGGAAAGTGCGTGGCACACGGCGCCGACCCCGCCCGCGTCGGCAAGGACCTCATCGACGCCAAGGACCCGGACGGCAAGCTCTACGTCAAGGAGCGGGTCGAGATCGCCAAGACCAAGGGCAAGGGCTGGCAGGACTACAAGTTCATGAACCCGGCCACCAAGAAGATGGAGCAGAAGACCAGCTACGTCGAGAAGGTCGGCGACGTCATCGTCTGCGCCGGCGCCTACAAGGGTTAGCGGGCCACCGGCGAGGTTGCGCCCTCGCCGGGGGTGGGCTACCAACGCGGGATGGCCGACGGTGCCCGCCCCTCCAACTTCCTGACCGACATCATCGACGCCGACCTGGCCGCCGGGCGCAACGGCGGCCGGGTGGTGACGCGCTTCCCGCCCGAGCCGAACGGCTACCTCCACCTCGGCCACGCCAAGTCGATCCTCCTCAACTTCGGCCTGGCCAGCCGCTACGGCGGCCGGGTCCACCTCCGCTTCGACGACACCAACCCGACCACCGAGGAGACGGAGTACGTCGAGGGGATCCAGGCCGACGTCCGCTGGCTGGCGGGCGGCTGGGCCGGCCTCTACTTCGCCTCGGACTTCTTCGAGCGGATGTACCGGTGCGCCGAGAAGCTGGTCCTGGACGGCAAGGCCTACGTCGACAGCCAGGACCAGGAGGCCATCCGGGAGCAGCGCGGCGACTTCGGCGCCCCGGGCCGCAACTCCCCGTTCCGCGACCGCCCGGCCGCCGAGAGCCTGGACCTGCTCCGCCGCATGCGGGCCGGCGAGTTCCCCGACGGCGCCTGCGTGCTCCGCGCCCGCATCGACATGGCGCACAAGAACGTGCTCATGCGGGACCCGCTCCTCTACCGCATCCGCCACGCCAGCCACCACCGGACCGGCGACGCCTGGTGCATCTACCCGATGTACGACTGGGCCCACCCGCTGGAGGACGCCTGCGAGGGGGTCACCCACTCCATCTGCACCCTGGAGTTCGAGTCGAACCGCGAGCTCTACGACTGGGTCCTCGACCAGACCGGCCCGTGGGACCCGCGCCCCCGGCAGTACGAGTTCGCCCGGCTGGCGCTCGGCTACACCGTCATGTCGAAGCGCAAGCTGCTCACCCTGGTGAGCGAGAAGCGCGTCTCCGGGTGGGACGACCCGCGCATGCCGACCCTGGCCGGGATGCGCCGCCGCGGCATCACCCCCGAGGCGCTGCGCAGCTTCGCCGAGCTGATCGGCGTGGCCAAGAACAACTCGACGGTCGACATCGGCAAGTTCGAGTTCGCCATCCGCGCCGACCTGGAGGCCCGCTCCCCGCGGGCCCTGGCGGTGCTCGACCCGCTCCCCGTCACCGTGACCTCCTGGCCGGACCGGCAGGTGGAGTGGCTGGAGGTCCCCTGGTGGCCCGCCGAGCCGGCGCGGGGCTCGCGCCCCGTCCCCTTCGGCCGCGACCTCTTCATCGAGCGGGACGACTTCGCCGTCGATCCGCCCGCCGACTGGAAGCGGCTGGCGCCGGGGCGCGAGGTCCGCCTGGCCGGCGGCTACGTGGTCCGCTGCGAGAAGGTGCACACCGACGAGGCCGGGCGGGTCACCCGCGTCGAGGTGACCCACGACCCGGCCTCGCTCCAGGCCGGCCCGGGCGACCGGAAGCGGGTGGGCGGCACCCTGAACTGGGTCCACGAGTTCCGCTCGCTGCGGAGCGACGTCCGGCTCTACGACCGGCTCTTCACGGTGGAGCAGCCGGACGCCGTCGAGGACTTCCGGACCGTCCTCAACCCGGCCTCGCTGGTGGTGGCCCGCGGCGCCCGGCTCGAGCCGGCGCTGGCCGAGGCCCGGCCCGGCGACCGCTACCAGTTCCTGCGCCAGGGCTACTTCTTCGCCGACCCGGAGGACTCGCGCCCCGGGGCGCCGGTCTTCAACCGGACCATCACCCTGAAGGACGCCTGGGCTCGCGCCGCCGCCGCGCCCGAGCCGAAGGTGGCCCGGCCTCGGGACGCCCGGCCCGCCGCCTCGCAGGCCGCTCCCGACGGCGCGCCGCGGAAGGGCCGGTCCGACGCCCGCGCCGAGCGCCGGGCGGCCGACCCGGCCCTCCAGGCCCGCTACCAGGCCTACCGCGGCGAGCTCGGGTTGCCCGAGGAGCAGGCCGACCTGCTGGCCGGCGACCCGGCGCTGGCCGCCTGGTTCGACGCCGCGCTGCTGGCCCACCGCCAGCCCGCCTCGGTGGCCCGCTGGCTCCTGAACGACCTCCTCGGCCTGGCCGGCGACCGACCGCTGGCCGCCCTGCCCCTCCAGCCCGCCGGCTTCGGGGCCTTCGTGGCGCTGGTGGATGCGGGGCGGCTCACCCCCGCGGCCGGCAAGTCGCTGCTGGCCGACCTGGCCGCCGGCGGCGGCGATCCGGCGGCCCGCATGGCCGCGCTCGGGCTCGCCAGGGTCGAGGACGCCGGCCTCATCGAGGCGGCGGTGGACCGGGCGCTGGCCGGCGCCGCCGCCGAGGTGGCCCGCTACCGGGCCGGCGAGAAGAAGCTCTTCGGCGTCCTCCTGGGCGCCGCCATGCGGGAGGCCAAGGGGGCCGACGCCGCCGCGGTGCGGGCCTGCCTCACGGCCCGCCTCGCCTGAGAGGGATCGAGATGCAGCAGACCGAGAACCTCAACGTCCTCTCCTTCGACGAGATGCCCTCGCCGGACGAGGTGCACGCCCGCGTGCCCCTCACCGACGAGGCCGCCCAGACCGTGGTGGCCGGCCGGCGGGCCATCCAGGCCATCCTGGACGGGCGGGACCAGCGGCTCTTCGCGGTGATCGGCCCCTGCTCCATCCACGACCCGGTGGCCGGCCTCGACTACGCCCGGCGGCTCAAGGGGCTGGCCGACGAGGTGGCCGGGACCATGGTGGTCGTCATGCGGGTCTACTTCGAGAAGCCCCGCACCGCGCTCGGCTGGAAGGGCTTCATCAACGACCCGCGCATGGACGACTCGTTCCGGGTGGACGAGGGGATGGTGCGGGCCCGCCAGCTCCTCCTGGAGATCAACGCGCTCGGCCTGCCCTGCGGCACCGAGGCGCTCGATCCCATCGGGCCGCAGTACTACGGCGACCTGGTGAGCTGGACGGCCATCGGCGCCCGCACCTCCGAGTCCCAGACCCACCGCGAGATGTCCTCGGGGCTCTCCACCCCGGTCGGCTTCAAGAACGCCACCGACGGCGACCTCGACGCCGCCGTCAACGGCATCCTCTCGGCGGGCGGCGCCCACGCCTTCCTCGGCCTCTCCGGCCAGGGGCGCAGCGCCATCGTCAGGACCCGCGGCAACCGCTACGGCCACGTCGTGCTGCGCGGCGGCGGCGGGCGGCCCAACTACGACACCGTCTCGGTCTCGCTCACCGAGCAGGCCCTGCAGAAGGCCAAGCTGCCCGTCAACGTGGTGGTCGACTGCAGCCACGCCAACTCCTGGAAGAAGCCGGAGCTCCAGCCGCTGGTGCTGAAGGACGTGCTCCACCAGATCCGCGAGGGCAACCGCTCGCTGGTCGGCTTCATGGTGGAGAGCTTCATCGAGGCGGGCAACCAGCCGATCCCGGCGGACCTCTCGAAGCTCCGCTACGGCTGCTCGGTCACCGACGCCTGCGTCTCCTGGGAGACCACCCAGGTGATGCTCCGAGGCGCGCACGCGCTCCTGAAGGACGTGCTGCCGGGGAGGGTGCGGGGGTAGAGGGCTCGGGGCAGGATGTTCACCATCCGTCACCATGCGTCACTTGACCCTGGGTCCTGATGGGTCATCCCGCCTGGGCGCTTGACGCAGCCGAGGCCGAATCGCGCTTCTCCTTGCACGGCCGCTCGGAAACATGCTCCTGACGCGCTCCTGCGCTCGCCTGTCCGCGCGCGCCGCCTCCCGCCCGGCGACGAAGACGCCGCACCGCCGCGAGCGCCAGCGCCGCTCCCGGTGCGTCTCCGGAGGGGTCGAGAACGCGTGAGAAGATCCTCCCATGCCTGCCCTCCAGAACCTCTCGTCCACCCGCTCCAACATCGTCTCCCTCGCCCGCGAGCCCGGGTCCCCCTGGGCATCCATGGCCTTCGGCGAGGACGTCCCGCCCGCCACCCTGGAGGAGGCCCGGTCCGGCCGCTCGACGCTGGTGCACCTCCTCACCCGCGAGCGCTCGGCCGCCGCCGATTTCTTGCTGGCCCTCGCGGACTTCGATCGTCGCCGTGGCTGGGAGCGGCTGGGCCACGCCTCGCTCTTCGCCTTCCTCACCCGGGAGCTCGGCCTCTCGTCCGGCGCAGCGCAGCTCCGGCTCTCGGCGGCGCGGCTCCTCCCCCGGCACCCGGCCGTCGAG
>Ga0209682_10000749_pt1 | contig 10812 bp, 9 predicted proteins | sample DOMMetBare2Fresh_2_FD_187471 | JGI IMG/M metagenome (GOLD analysis project Ga0209682, IMG submission 187471) | Wetland sediment microbial communities from St. Louis River estuary, USA, under dissolved organic matter induced mercury methylation -... | ecosystem: Environmental > Aquatic >...
GGTCTGGACGCACTGGGTGAAGAGGCCGAAGGCGCAGAGCAGCTTGTCCAGCGGCGGCCGGACCAGCGCCGGCGAGGAGTGGAAGATGTCGCCCAGCTTCCAGAACTGCTGGGAGGCCGGCGGGCGTGAGTCGTTGACCCGATCGCGCTGCTCGCCCCCGCCGCACGCCGAGTTGACGCACTTGCTGGCGACGCAGGTCGCGCCGGCGCCGCAGGAGGCGCTGGTGGTGCAGCTGCCCCAGGGGTTGGTGTTGTAGTAGGCGCCCGGGCCGGCGCAGCGGTCGCCGTCGGCGTCGAGCACGTCCCAGCCGCGCACGTAGTTGATGACCACCTCGGCGCACTTGGCCTGCTCCGCGGCCGTCAGCGTGGCCGCGGCCGGGCAGGCCGGCATCGGCGCCGCACCGCACAGGCCCGCGCCCTGCATGATGGTGGCGCAGTAGGCCTTGTCGAGCGACATCGAGGGGGCCAGCGCGGCCGCGTTGCTCGGCACCAGCTCGAGCACGCCGTCGACGGCGGTGAGCTGGCCGTCGCCGTTGGTGTCGATGGTGGTCCAGATCTGTCGCGAGTTGGGCTGGCCCTCCACGGCGGACCGGTAACCGACCTGGGTGGGATCCGAGAGGACCCTCCCCGCGTCCCAGAACAGGTTGGCGTCGTCGGGCGTCGAGATCACCAGGTGGGTGGCCGGGTCGATGATGCCCTTCTTGTAGTTGCCGGTGGCGTCCTCGATGAGCGGATCGCAGTCCCTGTCGATCACGAAGGCGTCGGTGCAGATGGCCTTGCCGCCCGGGGTCTCGTTGGAGTTGAAGTTTGGGTTGGTGCGCCCGCCGCAGGAGATGGTCGGCTGGGCGTTGCTGGCGAAGCGCGAGTCGCAGCCGCGCGCGAACTCGTCGAAGATCTGCGTCGCGAAGAGGTGGCCCTCCCAGATGGGCGAGTCGGTCGGCTTGAAGCGGCCGATGTAGGTGTCGGCCGCGTCGGTGCGGCTGGTCTGGAGGGAGTTGGCGTTGGCCGAGGAGAACGAGGTGGTCTTCTGCAGCACGTCGGTCACGGCCTCGTTGAGGGCCACGCCGAGCTCGGCGCCCGAGGAGGTGTTCTTGAAGAGGCCGCCGCCCAGCAGGGCCGTCTTCTCGAGCACCGCGATGGCCTTGGGGTCGAGCGTGGGATCGATGCCGAAGCTGATGGTGTAGGTGGAGACGTTCTGTGGCCGGGCCCCGTTGGGCAGGTCGGGGCGCAGGTCGGTCTGCGACATGAAGTAGGCGACCTTGTGGAGCGCGTTGACCGGCGATCCGGACAGGTCGTTGCCGCAGGCCGGGCAGTCGATGATGGCGTTGGTCCACTTGCGGAAGTCGTTCTGGAAGACGGAGTGGTTGGCCCCGGGGGTCGGGCTGGCGGGCAGGTTGGAGTCGTTGTTGGGCTCGCCGTCGGTGACGACCACCACCGAGGACTGCTGGCAGGACCAGCAGAAGGAGGCCTGCCGCTTCCCCACCACCGACGCCCACGGGGCGCCGATGAGGCCGCCCTGCGCCTCGCCGAAGCTGGCGCGGGACCAGGTGGCCCCGAACAGGGAGGTGTAGTAGTTGGCGGACGAGTAGTACTGGCCGACGTTGAAGAGGGTCTCCGCCAGCGGGGTGGCGGCGGCGAAGTCCACGGTGGCGGTGTTGTTGACGGCGTCGATGAGGGCCTGGCGGGCCGGCTGGAACTTCACCTGGGTCGGCGGCACGGAGTCGTCGCAGTTCGGGCCGAGCGGCACCATGAGCCGGCCGCCGTCCTGGGCGCGCAGGCCGGTGGAGGTGCCGCTGTCGTCGCCGTTGGGGGTGAAGATGGCCAGGCCGAGGCGGACCTGATCGGTGGGCTTCTGGTCGGCCGGGTCGAGCTTGGCGAGATCCTTCACCACCTTGCGCGCGGAGATGTACTTGGGCGGGTTGACGTTGAGGAAGTCCCCCTTGAAGACCGCCTGGGTGGTGGTCCGGTTGTTCCCGCCGGTGTCCCGGTAGCTGACGCGGTAGAGGTAGTACCCGGCGCTGGCGAGGCAGGCGGTGCACTCCGCCGGGGAGGCCGGCTCCACCTGCGTGCCGGCCTGGTTCATGATGGCGGCGCCAGCCGTGTTGACGGCGCCGCAGGGCTTGGCGTTGAACACCTTGGGCTGGGTGATGGAGCCGATCACCTTGTTGCCGTTCACCTTGTAATGGCTGTCGCCGCGGAAGAGGCACCGGTCCGAGACGTTGTCGCCCGCCGGGCGCGCCGTGGCCGTGCACAGGCCCAGCCCCCAGGGCGGGTTGTCCACCACCACGCCGGTGTTGAATCCGTTGTCGAACGGCGTGGCGGTGCGCAAGGGGATGATGGGCGCGTAGAGGGCGGTCGAGCAGGTGCCGCCCGAGGCGGGCCAGGTGGAGGGGTAGGGGATGTCGTTGGGCAGGTCCGTCATGGAGCCCGACGTGTCGAGCAGGATCATGACGTTGGGCACGCCGCCCGGGATGTTGAAGAACCGCTCGTCGCCGCGATCGACGGGAGGTGGTGGCGCGTTGATGGTGAGGCAGGCCGGCGTTTTCGAGGGCGGAGGGACCGGGGCCCCTGCGTCGGTGGAGAGCGGCAGGGCGGCCGCGGCGATGAGGCCGGCGGTGAGGAGCTGCTTGGTGGTGGGGCGCATGGTTGGTCTCCGCTGGGCGCTACAGGCCGAACCTGACGCCGAACTCGATCTCCAGCTGGCGGCCGCTGGTGGGCGTCGAGAGGTCGCCCTCCTGGCAGTGGACGGTCACCTTGAGCGGTACCCCGCCGAGCCCCCCCGAGCCGGCGCGACCGCCGACGTCGCCGATCATGTTGGTCCAGTCGCGGCCGGTGTCGAGGCTCGCCCCGGTCTTCGTCGCCTGGGGCGACAGCGCCTCCACCTGCTTGATGGTCACCACCGGCTGCGTCGGGTCGGAGTCGATGTGGCCGCCGAGCGCCCGGATTCGCCCGGCCGGCCCATCGAGCCGGTCGTTGAGCACGTCGATGGAGATGGGCGGGGTGCCGAGCATGTGGAAGCGGCTCTGGAGGAGGGCCCGCGCCGCCTCGGCGCAGGAGACCAGCGCCTGCTGGCGCTGACCCGAGGCGGAGCCCGCCACCTCCCGGGAGGAGAAGCGGAGGATGCCCACGCCCATGACGGCGATGATGAGCACCACGATGGTGGCGATGATGAGCGTGCTGCCTCGCTCGCTGGGGCGCATGGGTTCCTATCCTCCGCCGAGGTTCATGCCGGGCTGGCCGGCCGGATCGACCGTGGTGTAGACGAAGGCGCGCCCCTGCATGTTGCGGACGACCACCGTGGTCTCGAAGAGCGTGCGCCGGTAGTTGGGGAGGCCGAGGAAGGGGGCCCGGTTGCCCGCCGCCGGGACCGTCCGCCACTGGGCGTCGGTCAGGTTGATGTCGGGCTCCGACGACCGCACCACCACCGAGACCCGGACGCCCTGGATGTTGGTCGGGTTGCCGGTGACGCGCGCCGGCGCGTCCGGGGCCGCGCCGACGCTGGGCGGGGGGACGTCCACCCGCAGGGCGAAGGCCCCGTCGGCCGCGTTGGTGCCGGGCTGGGCCCCCACCAGCTGGGCGCCGGTCCCCGCCGCGGCCGGGGGGAAGAGCCAGACGAACTGGAGATCCTCGACGTCCGGGGCGATCGGCAGCCGCACCGGCAGGCCGGCCTGGTCGAGGAGCCCCTGGTCCAGCATGAGGTAGGGGCGGCTGCCCGGCACCTGCGCGGCGACCTGGTTCCCCGCCTCGTCGAAGGTGTCCACGTAGTACCGGTACCGGTCCACCTTGACCACCACCGCCGCCCCCGCGCCGAAGCAGGCGTCGGCCAGCGCCTCGTTCTCGAACGGGAAGGCCGGGACGCCGCTCCGGGTCTCCCCCGAGGTGAGCGGGATGGCCACGGCGCTGAGGGCGTTCGGGGCGTTGGGGGCGGGAACGAACCGGTCCACCGTGACGTAGGCGCGGGTCATCTCGTCGAGGAGGCACATCACCTGGAGCACCTGCCCCTTGAACAGCGGCTGGCGCAGGTCGCCCTGGACGACGATCTGGTTGGCGGCGACCGAGATCACCGGCCGGCTGAACATCGGGTCGCGGGCGTAGAAGACCACCTCGTCCGACCCGTCGGTCCGGTCCCGGCAGCGGACCGGGTCGGCGCAGGCGTGGCTCAGGTTGTAGCCGCGGCCGTAGCCGAAGAGCGCGGTGCGCGGCACCGCGGCCATCTCGCCGAAGTCGAAGACCAGCGCCGGATCGACGCCGTACCCGGCGCCGCGCAGCGCGCGCGTCACCTCCTCGAGGGCCAGCCGCCCCGACTCCTGCACCGCCCGCTGGCCCGAGCTGGCGCCGAAGGCCCGCTGCTGGGAGAGCAGGAGCCCGGTCCCGGCCACCACGACCAGGCTCGACAGCCCGAGCGCGATGAGCAGCTCGAGGAGGGTCACGCCCCGGGGAGCGCCGGCGCGGGTCACTGGGCGTCTCCCGGGTTGATCTTGGCCGTGACGAAGACCACCCGCCGCCAGGCGTTGCCTTGCTGCCAGCGGACGATGACGGCCACGCGGACCGCGTCGGGCACCCCGTTGCCGTTGCTGTCGTCGAGGTAGGAGACGTTCCAGTACCGCTCCATCCCGGCCGACTCGAGCAGGTCGCGGCCGAGCCCGTTCCAGACGGAGCCGCCGGCCGTCAGGTCGTCCTCGCGGTGGTCGAAGGGCGGGGTCTCCTCGGTGACGAAGCGGGCGGCGGAGTCGCCCAGGTCCGCGTCGTTGGGCGCCGGGGTGTTGGCCAGGCGGGGGTCGGCGTAGTCCCAGGACTCGATCTGGCTCATCATGTCCTGGGCCACGGCGGTGGCGCGGCCGAGGCGGAGCGAGTCGCCGAGGAAGGCCTGGCTCTGGGTGTGCATCCCGACCAGGCCGGTGGCCCCGATGATGAGCACCAGCATCGAGAGGATCGCCTCGAGGATGGTGGCGCCGCGGGCTCGAGGTGTGCGGGTCATGGTGGCGCTCCCGACGTCAGTGCAGCTGGTGGTTGATGGTGCGGAGCGCCCCGGTGCTGGCCATGACCGCCAGGGTCCGCACCTCGTCGGTCCAAGTGGTCGACGTGACGGTGATGCTGCCGCCGGCCGGCGCGGCCAGTGGCGGGCCGTTGCCCGACTGGAAGCGCGCCCGCCCGGCGTGGTCGAAGACCACCGCCCCGCGCCGGGGCGCCCCGTCGCAGAAGGTGCAGTCCGAATCCACCGGGAGCAGGGAGAACGGGGCTGGCAGGGTCACGCCGGCCCCCTGCCCCGTGACCGGGCCGAAGCGGGCGCCAGCCTCCAGGTCGAGGACCTCCAGGACCTCGCTGCCGGGCCCGGCCGCCGTGCCGGTCGGGTTGTAGCCCCCGAAGTTGACCGCTCCGGCGTTGCTGAAGAAGTCGCCGTCCCCGTCGCGGTAGATGATGAGCCGGCCGGTGCCGCGGGCCGGGGTCGGGAAGTCGGGGAAGACCATCACCGCCACGTCCCGGCCGGTGGTGAGTGCCTCCTGCCGAGCCTGGGCGAAGACGCCGCGCACGTCGAGCACCACGCTCGAGAGCTGGGCGCTCTCTCGAGGGCGGCGGGAAGTCCCGTAGACCAACACCAGGACAGCCATGATGATGGCGAGGACGACCACCATCTCGAGGAGGGTGAAGCCACGGTACCTGCGGGCGCGCGTGTTCACGCCCACCATCTCTGCAAGTTCCGGGCGACGGCACCGGCCGCGAGAGCCCCGTGACGGCGGGGGGTTGCGCCCCTGGTGGCGGTTCGGCTCCCGCCGCCCACATGCAGCGGGCTGCAGACCTTGAAAAAGTTGCACAGCCCCGCTCAGGCGGCCGTCGGCTCGCCCCGGGGCGGTTCGTCGCCCACGGCCAGCCGCATGAAGGTCTCCTCCAGCGACTCGCGGTGGGGTGAGAGGGACAGGAGCAGGCCCCCGGCGGCCAGCACGTCGGCGGCGGCCGCGCTGGCCTCGGCGACGTCCCGGAAGGTGAAGCTCAGGTCGCCCGGCCCGTCCTCCGAGGCCACCGCGCGGGCGCGAAGCGCCGCGGCCCGCTCGGGCGCCAGGCCGGTGCAGCGGAGCTCCACGGCGCGGATGGTCCCGTCGAGCAGCGAGGAGAGCGCGCCCTCGGCCACCAGCCGGCCGCGCGAGACCATCCCGACGCGGTCGCAGATCGATTCGACGTCGGAGAGGATGTGGGTCGAGAAGAAGATGGTCATGCCGCGCCGGCTCAGGCCGAGGATCAGCTCCCGCACCTCGCGGCGGCCCACCGGGTCGAGGCCGCTCATGGGCTCGTCGAGCACCAGCAGCGGAGGGTCGTGGAGCAGCGCCTGGGCGATGCCGAGCCGCTGCACCATGCCCTTGGAGAACTTGCGGACGGTCAGGTCGCGCGCGTGGGCCAGGCCCACCTGCGCCAGGAGCGCCTCGCTGCGGTCCCGCAGCGCGGCGCCGGAGAGGCCGGAGAGCGCCCCCATGAGGTGCAGCACCTCGAGCGGCCGGAGGAAGTCGTGGAAGCTGGGGTTCTCCGGCAGGTACCCGAGGGCGCGCCGCGCCTCCGGCCGGGCGATGGAGGTGCCGAAGATGGTCGCCTCGCCGCTGGTGGGCGTGGCCAGCCCGACCAGCATGCGGATGGTGGTCGACTTGCCGGCGCCGTTCGGTCCCACGAAGCCGTAGATGGAGCCCTCGGCCACCTGGAGGTCGAGGGCGTCGAGCGCCCGCACCACCCGCTGGCGCAGGCCGAGCCGGTAGGTCTTCCCCAGCCCGCGCGTCTCGATGGCGACGCGGCTCATCGGACGTCCCTCCGCGCGAAGATGACGGCGCCCATCGCCACGAGCAGGACCGCGTAGGCCATCCCGTAGCCGGCGCGCCAGCCGAGCGACGCCCACTGCACCGGATCGCGGTAGGTGATGGCCTCCTTGAGGTCGAGCAGGCCCATGTTCGGCAGGACGTAGTCGAGCACCCGCACCAGCCACTTCAGCTCGACCCGCTTGTCGGTGAGCCAGAAGCTCCGGATCTCGGAGAAGACGTGGCCTGCGGCCACGAAGGAGAGGGTGTAGACGGTGGCCAGGGTCGGCGTGGTGAAGGTGGAGAAGAGCGCGGCGAAGCCGATGCAGATGGCGAACTGGAGGATCATGAGCGCGAAGGCCGCGGCGAACGCGCTCAGCGGGACGGCCGACGCGCCGGCGTAGGCGGAGATGGTGGCCAGGCTGGCCGCCGCCATGACCAGGCCGTTCAGCGTCACCACCGCCAGCAGGCCGAGCGCCTTGCCGGCCAGGAAGGCGCCGCGGCCGATGGGGCGCGCCAGCATCGGATAGCAGGTGCGCCGGTCGAGCTCCCGGGAGATGAGCGCCACCGAGAGGAAGACCGCGATGAGGGTGCCGAAGACCTGGGTGGAGGAGGCCGACACGTCGGCGATGATGCGGTACTGGTCGCCCACGGTGAGCTGGGAGATGGTGATCGAGCTGGCGATGAGGATCACCGCGAAGACCAGCAGGTTGTGGAGCAGCCGCTCCCGCAGCGCCTCGCGGACGGTGGTGGCGGCGACGACCAGCGCGGGTCTCATTCGATCGGCCCCTTCAGGATGGGTTGGCGCTCGCCGAGGACGCTGCTCCTCGTCGCGCCGGTCTTCGGGTCGTACTCGATGCGCCCGCCCGCCGGATCGGGCGGGACGGCTGGCAGGAGCCGGTCTGCGACCAGCGCCTCCAGCGAGTCGGGTGGGCGGCCGTGACGCAGCCGGAACGCCTCCACGGCCCGCTCGACCGCCGCCAGGGTCCGGTCCGTGTAGGCGCGCACCAGCCGCTCGGCGATGACCTGGCGCAGCGGCTCGGCCTCGGCCTCGGCGAGGGCCACCTCGAGGATGTGGATGGCGAAGTCGTAGTCGTCCGCCGCGCTCGAGTCCATGGCCAGCGCGGCGGCCTGGTAGTACAGGTGCGGGCGCTTGCCCACCTCGGCGGCGAGCTTCAGGTGGTGGGCCGCGGTCCGCTTGTCGTTCTCGTAGAAGTACTTGTTGTAGGCCAGGTTCCAGTGGAGCTGCCAGCGGTCGGGCACCGCCGCGATCCCCTTCTCGAGGATCCGGTCGGACAGGTCCACGCGCTTCGCCAGGCCCGAGAGCACGCCGCCGGCCTCCTGGTAGGCGTACCCGTAGCGCGGGTCGAGGTCGGTGACGAGGTTGGCGACCGGGAAGACGGCGTCCCAGCGCGGCGCCTTGGACTCGGAGGCGACGCCGACGTGCTGGACCAGCGAGAGCCAGTAGTAGTCGGCGAGGGTGTGGCGTTGGCCGAGCGAGACGGCGCGCAGCGTCCGTCCGTCCGGCAGGAAGGCCAGCTCACGGATCGGCTTCCGGGCGCTGGCGATCGGCTCGAGCTCGAACCGGGCGGCCGCGGCGGTGGCGGCCAGGGCCAGGATCGGTGCGACGGTGCGGAGCCAGCCGGGCATCGGGCTCATGATCAACCACGACTCGGGTGGGTGCGCAACGTGGCTTCGGTGGTCGAACGAGAGAGGGGCGCCGGGTGACCCGGCGCCCCACCCTGTGAAGCGGCTGCTGCCCTCGGGACTAGAAGGTGTCCGGGTTGGTCAGCGAGCAGTAGGTGTTGACGGTCGGCAGGTTGGCGGCGTCCACGCAGGAGGTGCCGGGGATGGCCGGGGGCCAGGCGGCGGTGAGGATGCCCGGCAGCGTGGCGGTGGCGACCACCAGCCCGGTGGAGGGACGCACGAGGATCTTCTCGGCATTGACGGTGTCGCCGTCGATGTTGCCGACCGCGCCGACGGTGAAGCAGGTGCCGCCGTTGGCAGCGACCGGGACGCCGGGGCAGTTGGCGACGCTCACCTGATAGGTGTAGAACGTCGCGCCCTCGGGCGCCCAGTCCATGGCGAGCGCCAGGTCGAGCTCTCCCGCGCCGCCCGCGGTCCAGGCGCGCTTGGCGGTGCCGGCGGGGCCGGCCGGGAACTGCCCGCCACGGATGTCCCAGAACTGGCCCTGGGAGTAGGTGGCTTCAAGCACGCCGTTCACCACGATCGGGCGGTTGTTCGAGACGAGGAGGGCCTGCGCCTTGCGCAGCGACTCGACCAGGAAGCCGGCCTCGGCCGCCTTGGTGCGCTGCTGGTACTTGACGAAGTTCGGGATGGCGATGGCGGCGAGGATGCCGATGATGGCAACCACGATCATGAGCTCGACCAGCGTGAAGCCCTTGGCAATCTTCTTCATGTGTTCTCCCTCGAGTGGCGGGGGGCGGCCGAAATGACCAACGCCCGGTGCAGTGTCGGGCGACGTCCGCCGCCCTCGTGCCGGAGCCAAAAGCACGTCCTGTGCCAGCCGTGCGCTGCGCCAAGGTGCCGGATTTCCCTGGGGGTGCGAGCGCGGCGCCTGACCTCCTTCGTCACCGGGGTCGCCCGGGACTGACCAATCTCGTCACACCGACATGTCGTCCCGGCCCATCGGAGGGCTCACGAGCGCTTTTGACTTGGGCGCGCTCGCGGCCGATCATCGGACCGCCCTTGACCCCATCGGACCTTCCCCTCTGGTTCCATCTCTCCGCGGCCGGGCTCTTCGGCGCCTGCCTCGGCAGCTTTCTCAACGTCGTCATCGCCCGGGTCCCCGAGGGACGCTCGGTGGTGCGACCCGGCTCTGCCTGCCCACGCTGCCGTGCCGCCATCCGCTGGTACGACAACGTCCCGGTCCTCTCCTGGCTCGCGCTGCGGGCGCGCTGCCGCCACTGCGCCCAGCCCATCTCGGCCCGGTACCCGCTCGTCGAGGTGCTGGTGGCGGGTGCGGCGGTCCTCTCGGTCTGGCGCCACGGCCCCGGGATGGTGGCCGTCGCCGAGCTCGCCTTCACGTCCACGCTGGTGGCGCTGGCGGCCATCGACCTCGACACCTGGCTCCTGCCCCACGCCCTGACGCTGCCGCTCGTCGCCCTCGGGCTCGGCGCCAGCGCCTTCGGCCTCACGCCGGCGCGGACGCTCACCTCGGCGGCGCTCGGCGCGGCCACCGGCGCGGGGCTGTTCTGGCTCATCGCGGTGGTGGGGACGAAGGTCTTCAAGCGCGAGGCCATGGGCTTCGGCGACGTGGTCCTCCTCGGCGCCATCGGCGCCTTCCTGGGCCTGCCGGCGCTCCTGCCGGTGGTGCTGCTCTCCTCGCTGCAGGGGGCGCTGGTCGGCCTGGTCCAGCTCTGGCTCGGTCGGGCGGAACCGGGTCCTGGCGCCGAGACGGCCCGGGAGGAAGCGCCCGCCGTGCCGGGCGGCGAAGCGGACGACTGGACCCCACCGCGCCACGCGCTCCCGTTCGGACCCTTCCTGGCGCTGGCGGCGCTGGAGTGGCTGGTGTGGCGAGGCCAGATCGCCGCCGCCGTGCCCGGCCTCGACGTCTTCCTGTGAGCCTCGCCGTGCGGGTCCGCCTCCAGTTCCTCCTCCAGCTCCTCGCCGTGGGGGCGGCCTCTTCGCTGGTCCTCGTCATCGTGGGGCTGCCGCTCCTGGCGCGGCGGTCGCTCGGCGTGGACGCCTTCCTGCTCCTGGTGGCGGCCGACCTGGTGGTGGTGGTGGCCGTCGGCTGGGTGGTGGTGGGACGTGGCGTGGTCCGGCCGGTGGAGCGGCTCCTCGAGGCCGCGGCCTGGCTGGGCGGCGGCCGGGATCACCTGCCGCCGCTGGGGCCACCGGGCGAGGCGGGCCACGGCCTGTCTCGCGCGGCGGTGGCCTTCGAGCGGACCGCCGCCGAGCTGGGCGCCGAGCGGGCCCGGCTCGCCGACAAGGTGGCGGAGCTGGAGGCCGCCAACCGGGAGCTGACGCGGGCGCGCGAAGGGCTGCTGCGCTCCGAGCGGCTCGCCACGGTG
>Ga0209682_10000751_pt1 | contig 10789 bp, 8 predicted proteins | sample DOMMetBare2Fresh_2_FD_187471 | JGI IMG/M metagenome (GOLD analysis project Ga0209682, IMG submission 187471) | Wetland sediment microbial communities from St. Louis River estuary, USA, under dissolved organic matter induced mercury methylation -... | ecosystem: Environmental > Aquatic >...
GGTCTTGCCGGTGCCCGACGGGCCGGCGAACAACACGTTCAATCCTTTGCCGAGCGCGAGCTTGCGGCCGAAGCCCCAATCCTCGTAGACGCGCCCGCGGAAACGCTGGGTGTTGGCGATCTCGCGGAGCTGGTCGAGGCGGCCCTGGGGGAGAACGATGTCATTCCACGAATAATGCGGCGTGATCTTCTGCGCCAGCGCGGAGAGCTTGCGGCTCGATTGCAGCCGGCAGGCGGCATAGAGGTCCGCCTCCTCCACCTGCCCGGCTTCCGGGTCCCGGCCGCGGGCGAGGCTCTGCGCGGTGGCCGCGGAGTCGCGGATCTGCCCGCCGGTCAGGCGAAACCGTGCCGCGAGCCCCGCGAGGTCGATCCCCTCTGCCGCCGCGGCGTCCCCGAGCGCCCGTTCCCAGAGCTCCAGGCGCTCGCGATGGCCGGGCTCCGGCAACACCACCCGGGTGAAGAAGGTGCCGTGCAGGACGTCGGACGGCTCCCAATCGTCCTCCCCGGAGAGGAACGTCACCCCCTGCCGTTCGTCCAGAGCCGCCAGGAACCGGCCCCGGCGTGCCGCCATCTCGTCGGTCATCAGGAGATCGAACCCGCGCCAGAAGAGAGCGGCGTGCTGCAACACGGCTTCGCGGCCGGCGAGGTCGACCACCAGGTCGAACACGTCCTCCCGGCTCGCCAGCAACCGGCCGAGATCGACGGTCAGGAGCCGCAGGCCCAGCTCCCGGCAGAGCCCCTCGGCGGCCGTCTCCTTCCCCACGCCGTACGGGCCTTGCAGATAGAGGACGGCCCTGCCCTCCGCTCCGGCCAGGCCGGCGAGACCGCGCAACCGGGCCTTGAGCTCCGGCGCATGCACCAGGTCTTCGAGATGGGCCTCCGGCTCGGCGCAGCGGGAAAACGGAGCGAGCCGGGCATCGAGATCCGCGCCCCCGAGCAGATGGCTCACCACCCGCGCATCCGCCCGCAGCAAGCGGGCCAGAAGAGGCGGCTGCGGGCGCGACGGATCGTCGAACAGCTCGATCAGGCGGTGGGCCAGCAGAGGAGCCGCCGCCGCGAACCGGCCGCGGGCGGCCAGCTTGTCCGTGAACGCCGGGCAGAGCAGATTGAGCACCAGGTCGACGCTCGGGCGCCGCCGCGTCACGTCGTCCTGGAGATAGGCGAACAGCCGCTCATAGCGAAGGTCGATCTCCGGAGCGAGAGCGACCAGGAGGACGTCGACGTCGAACGGCGTCAGACCGAAGCGCCGCGCCAGCTCGTCCAGGCGAAGCCCCACCCCCTGCGCGATGCTCGCCTCCTTGCGCGCCGCGATCTCGCGGCCCACCCGGGAGAGCGCCTCCTCGACGTCCGGCCGCGGCGGGGCCAAAGCCCACCGCGGCAACCCGGCCGCCCCGGCCAACAGGGCATCCACCTCCTGCTCGGAGATGTAGAGGCCCTGGAGATCTCCCTCCTCCTGCACCGTCTGCCGGGCCTGCTGCACCTGCGCCCGGATCAGAAGGTCGATGCGCTCGAGCTCGGCGAGCACATGCTGCAACGACGTGGCGTAAGGCTCCATGCGGCTCCCTCGGGAGGGGGCTGCGGAAGCACAGCCCCTGCCGGCTTACAACGGCAGGGGCGGGGGGTTTCCCTCACCGGGGGGACCACGCTCAGCTCCAGTGCCGTTCGCGCAGCAGGCGGGCTTGCAACGCCCTCAGCTCGGAAGTCCCCAGTCTGGCCAGCACGGCTTCACGATCCGCCCCGAGCTCGATCTCGAAGGCCTGGCAAATGGCGCGGATCGAGTCGCCGAGCTCCGCTGCGCGGCCCTGCTTTTCCGCCAGGGTGAGGGCGCCGCGGGAATCCTGCTCGGCGATTTTCGCCCGATCGTAGAGGTCGAGCTCGTCGGCGCTGAATCCCGCCATCCGCGCGACCTCCAGCGCCTCCCGGTACGGCGGCTGCGACAGGACCGGCGGCACCATGTCCAGAGTCTCGGCCTCCCGGAAGAAGAACGCCCAACGGTCGATCGTCCCCTGCGGATCGTCGCCGGCCGCATATTTCGGCAGCTCCAGGAAGACGTACTGCACCTGCGAGAGCCCCAACGCGCCACCGTGCTGCTCCTGCATCCGCCAGCGGCTGAGCATCGGTACCGGAGCGCCGCCCGGCACCGGTGGCCCGGGCCAGAGCAGGAAATCACAGATCGTCACCCCCACCACGTCGTCGAGGCCGGGATAGCCCTCTCCGGCACGCAACTGGGTCACGTACGCCTTGGAAGTGTTGTAGACCACCCGCTTCTCGAACCCCTCGACGTTGAGCACCTGCATCTCGACCACGTAGTGCCGCCCGCGCTCGTCGAAGCACTTGACGTCCACCACCGACAGCTTCAACTGCTCGACCGGCACCCGCTGCTCGGAGGAGAGGTACTTGAGGTCGACGATCCGGTGGTCCCCGGAGAGCTCCAGCAGCGCGTTCAGCAGCTCGATCAAGAGAGGCTTGTGGACCTCGCTGCCGAAGATGCGCTTGAAGACGAAGTCGGTCTTGGGATCCGCGAAGACTGGCCGCATGGAGGCATCTTATCGCAGGACGGGGACCTGACTCTCGCGTGGCCTCACCGCCCCATCAACCGCCGCCAATCCTCCAGCGACGCCACCCGCAGGTAGTGGTTGTGCTGCAGCTCGTCGCCGATCGTCGAGGTCGGCGTGGGGCCATAGTGGTGGCCGGGGTAGAGGACGGTGTCGGTGGGGAGCTTCGCGAGCTTGCCGGTCAGGGTGTGGTACATGGCGTCGGGATCGCCGCCGGGGAGATCGACCCGGCCGCAGCCCTGGACGAAGAGGGTGTCTCCGGCGACCAGCCGGTTGTCCACGAGGAAGCACTGGCTTCCGGGCGTGTGCCCCGGGGTGTGGAGGAACTGGATCTCGATCTCGCCGACCTTCACGCGGTCCGCGTCGTCGACCCGCTTCAGGTCGCTCTCGTCCAGGCCGGTCACCTTCTTCAGGCCGTCCGCCTCGTGCTTGTTGACGTAGATCGGCACCGACACCTGCTCCAGCAGCCGGCCCAGCCCTTCGACGTGCACGCCCCACAGGTCGCCCCCCACATGGTCCGGGTGGTAGTGGGTGACCAGCGCGCCGCGCACGGTGTAGCCGTCCGCCTCCGCCACGTCGAGCAGGCTGCGGACGTCCCAGGCCGGATCGACGACGAACGCCTCGCGGGTTTCGGTGTCGCCGAGGAGGTACATGAAGTTGGCCATCTGTCCGGCCACCGGATGCTTGGTAGCCACCTGCCGGCCGGCCAGGAGCTGGCGGAAGTAGAGTCGGTCTGTCATGCGGGGATCATGGCGCAAGGGGCCGGAAGAGAGCAATCGAGGAGGAGATCCTGTAAACTCAACACCGTTCGCTTTAGCCGCTCTGTCACCCGGGCATGAATGCCCGGGCTGGCAGCGGCGCCGGGTAAACCCGGCTTCAAGCCCCATTCATGGGGCGCTGCTGCTAGCCCGGCGATTCATCGCCGGGTGGTAGGCGCTGGCCGCGCAGCTTATCCGAACGGTATTGCCTTTAGACTCTCTTCATGACAAGAACCGACCTCCAGAAGCTTCTGGAACTACCCCCTGCCGGTTTCCTCACGGTCCCCGGTTGGCAGAGGCAGATTCTGGATGAACGCCTTGCAGACCTCAACAAACATCCAGATGATGAGCAGGCCTGGGAAGAGGTGAAGGCAGAGCTCTGGCCTGAATCATGAGGCTCGCGCTCCGCCCCCTCAGATCCACCCCAGCTCCAGAGCCTTCAAGACCGCCCGCGTGCGGTCGCGCACGCCGAGCTTCGAGAGGATGCTCGAGGCGTGGTTCTTGATCGTGCCTTCACTCGTGCCGAAGGCTTCGGCGATCTCGCGGTTGCTGTAGCCGCCGGCCATCAGGCGGAGGATTTCCAGCTCTCTCCGGGTCAGCGGATCGGGCGGATCGAGGCTCTCGAAGTCGGCGGGGATCTGCTCCAGCCCTTTGAGCACCCGCTCGGTCACCGCGGGACGGATCAGCGTCTCGCCCGCGGCGACGGCGCGGATGGCCTCGGTCAGCCGCTCCAGGGAGACGTCCTTCAAGAGGAAGCCGCGCGCTCCGGCGCGGATCCCTTCGAGGAGCGCGGCGTCGTCATCGAACGTCGTGAGGAGGAGGGTCGGCGGCAGGCTCCCCCGCCCCTTCAGCTCCTTGAGCACTTCGATCCCCGTCTTCTTCGGCATCCGCACGTCGAGAAGGACCGCGTCCGGCGCCGCCTCGGCGATCATCTGGAGGGCTTCCTCGCCGTCCGAGGCCTCCCCCACCACGCGGATGTCCTCGGTCAGGTCGAGAAGCCCGCGGAGGCCGCGGCGCATCAGGGTCTGATCGTCCACCAGGACCACGCGGATCACGGCGCTCCCTCCACGTCCGGCAACCAGGCGCGCACGGTGAATCCCGCGCCCGGCCGGGTCTCCGTCTCCAGCCGGCCCCCCAGCTCGGCGAGGCGCTCGCGCATCCCCCGCAAGCCATTGCCGGGAGTCACCTCGGCGGCTCCCTGGCCATCGTCGCGGATTCCCAGCTCGATGCCGGCCCCCGCGCGGGACAGCTCGATCCAGAGGTGACGCGCCTGCGCGTGCTTGCGGGCGTTCGTAATGGCCTCCTGGGTACAGCGGAACAGGGCGTGCGCCTGGGCTGGATCGCGGAGCTCCAGGCCGTCCGGAATCTCCAGATGGATGTCCAGATCGCCACCGGCGGCGAGGAGGGTGCGCAGGGCGCGCGGCAGATCGAGAGGCCGGCTTTCGCGCAGCTCGCTCACCACGTCGCGCACGTCGCCGAGGAGGAGCCGCGCCAGGGTGTGCGCCTCGCGCACGGGCTCCGCGGCCTTCCCCTCGGCCGTCCGGCTCGCCAGGTCCAGATTCACCGTGAGTGCCGCCAGATGATGCCCGAGCGAGTCGTGCAGCTCGCGGGCGATGTGGAGCCGTTCGGCGAGGCGGCTGCTGTCGGCCAGCAGCTCGCGCGTGGCGAGCAGCTCGGCGTTCAGGCGCTCGACCTCGCTCCGGCCGCGGCTCTCGCTGACCGCGATCCAGCCGGCGGCGAAGGCGAACCCTTGCCAGGTGAGGACGGAGACGATCGTCAAGCTGTTGCGGAGCGCCTCCGGCAGATGCTCCATCCCTTCCGCCGGCACGAAGTCTCCCGACCACCAGGCGAGAAACGCCCAGCCCACCGCCACGATCCCCTGCACCCCCAGCCAGGTGACCGCGGCGCGCCCCCGCAGGACGAAGGGGATCTCGGCTGCGACGATGTAGAGAAGCTCCGTGGAGACGAGGACGCCGAGCACGACCTGGACCGCCAGAAACACCACGGCCCCCCAGGTCGCCGGCCTCTCCGGGCTCCGCCGCGTCGTCCACCAGAAAGCGCCGGTGAAGCCCATGTAGCAGAGGACGATGAACGACCAGATCAGGATCCGCGCCGCGGGAACCGCTTCGGGGGGCACGCCGGCCGCCAGGTCCGGGTCATAGGCCAGATTCAGCCCCTCCTGCACCACGGCGAGGGTGCAGGCCGCGAGCCCGGCGATCTGGAGGATGGTCAGCGAGCGGAGGCGCATCACGGCCATTCTAGAGAAGACAGGTCTCTCCGGCCCCTGCCGAAAGTCATGAAGGACCTGCATGACTTTCCCCACGCGCGGCCCCCCAGAGGCTTCTCCGAGAATGGATTTCAGACAGCCGGGACCCGATCCTCCCGGCACCGACACGGAGGAATCCATCATGCGCACCCGCTCTCTTCTCGCCGGCCTGGGGTTGGCGATCGCTTGTCTGAGCCTCGGGCTTTCGCGGCCCGCCGCCGCCGCGGAGATTTCCACGCCCGACCAGGTCCTCGGCTATCTCGTGAGCCACCGGAATGACATCTCCCTGGTGAGCTACACCGTGACCCCCGCGGGCACGCCGGACCCGGCGGATCCGGTGATCAGGGTCAACGCCTTTCGCCCCATGCCGCTCGCCTCGACGGTCAAGATCGTCCTCCTCGCCGCCTACGCCCGCGAGGTCGCGGCCGGCCGGATCGATCCGCAGGAGCCGGTGCAGCTCGCGGAATGGGACGACTACTACCTCCCCACGATCGATGAAGGCGTCCACGCCGAGTCCCTGACCGAGCTCGGAATCGCCAGCGACGAGCTGGGCTTCGCCCTCGATCCCGCCGCCACCGTGCCGCTCGACCGGATCGTGGCGATGATGATCAAGCACAGCGACAACGCCGGGGCCGACCTGCTCATGGCCCGGACCGGGGAGGCTGCGATCCTTGCCACGATCGCCGAAGCCGGCCTGCTCCACCAGGACGTGCCGCCGCCGTTCACCGGACTCTTCCTCCTCGCCAGCAACCACGAGGAGGGACCGCTGACCCCGGCCCGCCTCCAGAACCTCCTCCGCCAGACGCCGGAGCAGCGCGCTGCCCGCATCCTGGAGCTCGAGGCGCTCTATCTCGATCCGGCCTGGAAGATCGAGGAGCTGACCTGGGCCTTCGGCCAGGAGCCGCCCGCCCCCCGCCTGGTCGCCCGCGCCGCCAACCGCCTGTTCCCCCGGGGGAGCGCCGCCGAGTACGCACGGATCATGGCCGGCGTCGCCACCGGCACGTTCCTCTCGCCGGAGATCTCGGCGCTCATGCGCCCCCACCTGGAATGGCCGATGGCCGATCCCCAGATCGCCGCGCTCTTCTCCTCCTACGGAACCAAAGGGGGCTCGATCGAAGGAGTGCTCACCGAGGCCTCCTGGAACGTGCCCCGGGCCGGCGACTTCGCCGGCAAGACGCGGGTGACCGTCCTCTTCTTCCGCGAGATGCCGCTCTGGGCCTTCAATTCCCTCCAGGAGACCTATGCCCAGCAGATCTTCCAGATCCTCCTCAGTGCCGACCGGACCTTCGCGGAGCAGGTGAAGGCGGCGCTCTGAGCCGGGGCTGGTAACAAATGCGGCGCCTCCGCGTAAGATCCGCGGAGGAGACGCCATGAAGACCCACCATCGATCGAGATCTTTCCGGAGCGGGGCGGCCGCCCTGCTCCTCCTGATTCCCTGCACCGCGGCCGCCCAGGAGCCGCAACCGGCGCCCGCGGTGCAGCACGTCTACGTCGACTTCACGATCGCCCAGCCCGCCACGGCCAAGCCTCTCGAAACGATCGATCCCAAGGCAGCCGGAATCGATCCCGCGGCCCTGGAGCGGCTGGTGAAGCGGGCCGAGGAGACCCACTCGGATGCCCTCGTCCTCTTGCGGGACGGCAAGCTGGTGGGCGACTGGCGCTTCGGCAAGACCGCCGGACCCATCGAGGCGATGTCGGTCACCAAGTCGATCGTCAACCTGGCCATCGGCCGGCTGGTGACCACCGGCAAGCTGCGGCTCGACGAGCCGGTGGCGACGTTCTATCCCTCCTGGAAGGGGACGCCCAAGGAGAAAATCACCGTCCGGAACCTCCTCGACCACACCTCGGGGCTGCGGGCGAACCCGAGCGCCCAGGAGGTCTATGAGAGCCGGGACGTCGTTCAACTGGCTCTGGATGCACCGCTCGCCACCGAGCCGGGTGCGGCCTTCTTCTACAACAACAAGGCGGTGAACCTGCTGGGCGGCATCGTCGAGAAGGTCTCCGGCAAGAAGCTCGACGCCTACCTGCGCGACGAGATCTTCGCCCCGCTGGGAGTGGCCCGCTTCTCCTGGATGCACGATCCGGCCGGCAATCCGCACTGCATGGCCGGCGTCCAGCTCGACCCCGTCGACCTCGCGAAGATCGGCCAGCTCATGCTCGATGAAGGAACCTACCGCGGGCAGCGGCTCCTCTCCCCCGAATGGGTCCGCGACTCGGTGCGCAAGAGCGGCGCGAGCAAGACCGGCCTGCTCTGGTGGCCCCTGGAGGCGTGGGTGAAGATGGAAGTGGCCGACGAAACCCTCGACGCCTGGCGCAAGGGAGGCGCCGATCCCGCCTTCGTCGAGAAGATGGCGACGCTCCGTGGCAAGTCGTTCTCCTCCCTGGAAGAGCTCCTCCCCGCGCTCGAAGGCCTCTTCGGAGCCGGCCAGGGACCCCAGGCGTACCTGACCAACGTCCGCGCCAAAGGCCTGCCGGGGCTCAGGAGCTCGGTGGGACCCGTGGTCGGCTACCAGGGCAACGGCTACCTCGGCCAGTTCGTCGCCGTCCTGCCCGCCTCCCGTCTGGTCGCCGTGCGGATGATCCGCCAGGAGTCTCACACGACGGACACCGACGGCTTCGGAGATTTCTTCGCGCGGATCCAGGAATTGGTGGCCGGGGGCAGACCACAGGCCGCAACGGTTCGTCAATGACTTCCGGGCCGCGCCGATTGACCTCTTGCCGCGAGAGAAAGGCCTTGGGGGCGAGGCAATTGGCCTCTTGCGCCGAAGTTGACCCCTCTAGCCGGACGGATTGGGCAATGGGCACCAGAAAAAGGGTCAGACAGCGCGAAATTGAGCCAATAGCCGCCCCAAGAGGCCAATTGCCCGAACCAATGCGGTCAAACCCGGAGCAACAGGGGTAAGACTCCGAGCAAAAGGGTAAATCTGGAGACAAAAGGGATAAACCTCGAAGCAAAGGGGCTGACCTCCGAGCAAAAAGGATAAATCTGGAGGCGAACGGGCTTTCGGGGCGGCACGGAAGTCATTTCCGGGCTCCCAAAGTCATTTGGCCGGGACCATTGGCCTTCAGGGTTCCGGCCCCCACCGCCGGCAGCACGCAGCTCTAGTTTTTCCGCCCCAACCCGCACGAGGGCGGCGTGTGCCGGAGGAGCTTCCCGTGCCCCGCTCGTTGGTAGATCGAACCGCGCGGCTTCATGACAAGCTGAGGATTCCGGAAGTCCCGCTGGAGCGCCTTGTCGTGAGTGCAGAGGGTCCGAGCCCCGCTGACCCGGGCGAGGGCGACCACGTGCGAGTCGTTGGACTCGCACAGGCCGGTCCCGGCCACCTCCGCCTCCTCGCGAGCCACTTCCGCTGGGGGGACCAGCCGCACGAGACCCGCCCGCTGAAGCTGCACCACGAACCGCCGCGCTTTCTCCGAACGGCCCAACTCGGCGGCCAGGTGGCCTCCCATCACCAAGCGTCCGTCGCGCTGCTGGAGCCAGTCCAGGACGGGGACGAAATCCGGATGAGGCGGGCTTCCGAAGACGAGGCCCACCAGATTGGCATCCACGATCACGCACATGGTCAGCCGCCCAGGAAGCGGCGCTCCTCCTCCAGGAAGAAGCTGCGATATCCCGGCGGCGCGTTGAGGATGTTGCCCTGATCGTCCAGCTCCAGCCGATGAATCGTCGCCTCGCCGTTCGTCCGCTCGAAGTAGAGAAGCGCGACGTCCTCCGGCGTGATCCCCTTCTTGTCACGGATGTCCATGCGTACGCGGTCGACGAGGTAGTCGCTGTGCGTCTCGATCACGAAGCGCTTGTTCTGCTGCTTGGCGAGAACAGCGAGGAAAGATCCGAGCTCTGCCTGGGCGCGGGGGTGGAGGTGGACTTCGGGCTGCTGGAGGAGGTAGGTCCCTCCTCCTTCACCACGCAAGCAATCCACAACGATGGGGAGGACTTGGCTGACACCATAGCCAACATCAACTAGATTGACAACCTTTCCTCCAAGGTGGATCTGAATCTGAAAAGGATCGCTCTCGCTATCCCCGAGTTGGCGCACATCAACCCTGGAAAAAAGCCCAGAGTGCGTTCCGAAGGATTCAAGAGCGCCGATGAGCTGTTGCCAGTCGTTAGACCTTCGCAATGCCGAGCTGGCGAGCATCAGTGGTACGTGATCCCCTTCTGGACTCACGGCTCGCTTGATTGGGTCATAGGTCCTTCTCGGTCTCGTCCGAATCGGCGCAAAGGCATAAGGTCTTGCAAGACTGTAAAGTTGCCCCCTCAAACTAGCCTCTAGCTCCAAGGCCAGCTCAAGCTCTCCTTCTCTTTCGCCAAGGCCCCCGATCAGAGAGATGTTCTCCTGGTGAATACCGTCCTGGGAATATTGGTACTCTAACTTGAATGAATGAACTTCAGTGAGAGCTCTTCTCAGAACCGGCTGGCCATCGTGCTCAACGAACTCCCCTTCGATTGAGCCGTTCTCGAATCTCCATCCGATCGTGAACTTGCCACTTTGCCCTCCTGGGCCAGATGAGCTTGCGACCTGACTATAAGCACCCAGGAGAAATGGCTCTTCGTTGAAATCCGGGTAAGACTCTTCAAGGGCAAGATCCCACGCCAGCCGGATCAGCGCCAGCACCGTCGACTTCCCCGTGCTGTTCTCCCCCACCAGGATCGTCACCGGCGCCAACGGCACTTCCTGGCGGGAGGGGAAGCACCGGACACCCTCGAAGAAGACGCGATCCATCACCTGGCTCTCCGGGCCTGGAATGTCCTCCGGGAGTTCGCGACTCCCGAGGTCATTGGGGGTAGAATGCGGGGCAAGACCATGACTCCAAAGAGCCTAGCACGTCCCTCCGCCACCGCCATCCTCCTCCTCCCTCTGTTCCTCACCGCCTGCGGCGGCACCGGAACACAGAGCACCTCCGACCTGACCGTCCCCGAGGGGTTCGACGCCTGCGCCATCCTGCCGCCCGAGCGGGCGCATGCCATCGCCGGGCAGGCGGTCGCCGGGATCACCAGCACGCTGGAGGACGAACGGGGGCGCGGCCTCCTCTACTGCCCCTATAACGCAGGGACGATCGAGCGCCCGCAGATCGTCGGCCTGGAGATCCGGCCGGGCCTCTCTCCCGAGGTGCTGGCGGCCCGGATGGAATCGGCCAGGCCGTACCTCGAACGGCTGTCGAAGAAGACGATCGCGGAGGTCCAGGGGATCGGCGACGCGGCCTATTGGG
>Ga0209682_10000752_pt1 | contig 10773 bp, 7 predicted proteins | sample DOMMetBare2Fresh_2_FD_187471 | JGI IMG/M metagenome (GOLD analysis project Ga0209682, IMG submission 187471) | Wetland sediment microbial communities from St. Louis River estuary, USA, under dissolved organic matter induced mercury methylation -... | ecosystem: Environmental > Aquatic >...
GATCAGCGGTTTGAGCAACAGCACCGGCAACCTGATGCGCGACATGGTGCTCAAAGGACCGTCCGCGTTCGACGCGGTGGTGGTCTACGAGAACGTGGCGATCGATTATCTGAAGAACGCCGAGGGCCGGTGGGGCGAGCTGCGGATCATCTATCCGGCGCGCAACATGTGGAACGAAAACCCCTACTACGTCCTCGACGTCCCCTGGAGCACGCCCGGGCACCGCAAGGCGGCCGAGACGTTCCTCGCGTTCCTGCTGAGCGAGCCGATCCAGAAGCAATCGCTGACGCATGGCTTCCGCCCGGGCAATCCGGCGGTGCCGGTGCGCGTCCCCGACAGCCCGTTCACGCAATACCAGCGCTTCGGATTGAAAATCGATCTGGGGACCGTCTGCGAGACGCCGCGGGCCGAGGTGCTCAACAACCTGCTCGCCGGCTGGGAACGGACGCACGGAGGGTCCTGACCGGGCCGCTCCTCCCTCATGCTCAAATATCTGAAGGAAGCGTTCTGGTTGGGTCCCCAGGTCCCGGGGCTGGGGCGCCTGCCCGTCAATGCGCTGGCGGTCCTCGGCTTCGCCATTCTCGGCCTGGGGCACGAGGGTTTCTGGCTGCTCGGCGCCGGCCTGGAAGCGGGATACCTCACCATGGTCGCGACGCACCCCCGGTTCAAGCGGCTGATCGACGCGCGTGAGCGCTTCCAGGAGGCGGGCTCGGCCGAGCAGGGACGGCGCGAGCTCGCCGCGAGCCTGACGCCCGAGGCGCACCGGCGTTTCGACGCGCTGGAGGCGAAGATCGCCCGCGTCCTCCAGACCGGCCGTGACGCGCATCTGGGCGAGTTCGAAATCGAAAGCCGGCGCGATGCGCTGGAGCGGCTCTCGTGGATCGCCTTGAAGCTCCTCGTCGCGCGGAATCAGTTGGAGGCGTCGCGCCTCCACGCCGGCGAGGCGGACCTGAAGCGGCGCATCGCCGATCTGGAGCGCGAGCTGGCCACGGCGGGCGGCGAGCCCTCCGCCCTGCGCCAATCCCAGAGCGCGACGCTGGACATCCTCCGCCAACGCCTGCGGAACCTCGAACGCTCGGAGCAGACCCTGAAGCAGATCGACAGCGATCTGACGCGGATCGAGGCGCAGGTCGACCTCGCCTTCGAGAGCGCCACCCTGCAAGGCGGAGGCGAGGCCGTCGCCGCGAACCTGGAGCTCGCCAGCGAGGCCCTCGACGACGGTCTCTACTTCGGAGATCTGGAGAAGGCGGTGGTCTCGGTGGATCAGGCCTATGCGGCACCGCCGCGGGAGCGCGAGCGGTAGCCGGCCTCGCCCGATCGGCCGGTCAGACCGCAGAGAGCGCACTGATCGTGACGTAGTACCCGTCCGGATCTCGGAGTGAGAGCTCCGGAGCTCCAGTGTTCGGGTTCACGTGGGGCTCCTCTTCGAGCCGAGTCACGAGAGCCCGTGCCCTTGGCAGGGCCATGTCGAAGTCATCGACACGAAAGAACAAGAGGAGGCCGTTGCCAGGCTGGGCGTGATCGGGGCTCCTCAAGGAGGGATGCTCGTGGGCACCCCACTCGTGGAGGCAGAGCAAGACGGTTCCATCCGAGTCGAGGATTTGCCCGAAGTGGTCGTGGGCCGGAGCCGTCTGCGGCAGGCCAAGCAGCGACTGGTACCATTTGAAGCTGCCAGGCACATCGCCAACCCCAATGATCGTCCAGGTGCGCTTCATGCGGGTCCTCCTGTTGGCGAACGTTAGCATCAGTTACGCGCTCTTCCAGCGGCTTGCCGCGTCGGCGCAGGCGCGAGGGGAGGCATTCCCCCCGCGGTCTGGAAGCCCGTCCCCGGGCGCCGAGAGATTCCCCTCCGCATCCGAGACTTTCCCCCCACGAGGGGAAGGTCTCCCCTCCCGGGGGGAAGCTCTCCCCTCCGCCGGGGAGTGTCTCCCCTCCGCTGGGGAGCGTCTCCCCGCCCGGGAGCATCCTCTTACCGTCCAGGGAGCCCCTTTCCCCTCGCCGGTACAGAGTCTCCCCTCCCGCGGTGAGAGTCTCCCCCCGCCGGGGGAACCGTCCCCCTCGCGGGGAGGATGCCTCACCTTCGAATGCGAATAGCCCGTCCCCTCATCCCCGCCCGTCAGCGACCGGCGACCGGCGCGAGGGTGTAGTCGACGACGAAGGCGCTGCGGCGCTCGCGTTCGGCCTGCGCTTTGGCGGCGGCCTTGAGCGCGGCGGCGAGGCGGGCCAGGCGGGCCGGGTCGAGCTCGGCATGGAGCGCGAGGCTGCGGCTGTCCACCACCGCCAGGCTCAGGGTGACCAGGGGGACCTCCACGGCCTGATGGCGCCGGTCGTGCGCCAGGAAATAGCCCCGGTCGCGGTCTGGAGGATCGAAGAAGTCGCCCCGCATCCGATCGAAATCACGGCAGATCTCCGCGAGCGCCGGCTCGTCGATCCAGCCGTCGCAGACCAGGATGAAGTCGTCCCCTCCCAGGTGCCCCAGTTGAGCCCCCACCGGGAGCTTCTGCATCCCCTGGGCGAGCAGCCGGGCCGTCCCGCGGATCATCTCGTCGCCGCAGAGAAAGCCATAGCCGTCGTTGTACTCCTTGAAGCGGTCCAGATCCGCGTACACGATGGCGAAGCGCGGCATCTCCAGGGCTTCACGGATCCAGCGCCGGATCATGGTATTGCCCGGGAGGCCGGTCAGCGGATTGGCCCCCGTGGCCCATTGGATCTCGAGCTCGGTCGAACGCTGGATGAGCTGGCGGATCGTCACGGTGCCCACCAGGGAACCGTCCGTGTCGACGACCAGCACCGGATCGTACAGATCTTCCGCCGACCGGCCCATGGCCAGCTTGTAGAGGGTGGTGACCCGGGTCCTTTCCTCGACGGCCAGGGGGTTGCGCTTGGCGAGGACGTCCGCGGGCTTGCGCTGGAAGACCGGGTAGCCGAAGGGGCCGGCCGTCTTCGCATAGAAATAGACGCGGGGGACGAGCCCGACCGGCCGGCGGTCGCGCAAGAGGACGACGTGGTCGGCTTCCGGCGTGTGGCGAAAGAGGTGATCGATCTCCTCGACGTTCACGGCGCCCGTCTCCATCGTCACGCAGGGAGACACCAGGGCGGCCAGATTTTCATCGGGATCGGCCGGCCACCTCTCGACCGACCGGCCGGCACGCGCCAGCCGGTCGAGAATCGCGCGCGGCACCGGCAAGGGCTCGGGTTCTGGATGCGCGAACAGAAAACCTTGGGCATAGCGGATGCCGAGGCGCAGCAGCGCCCCCAGCTCCTGCCAGGTTTCCACTCCTTCCGCGATCAGCTTGGTACCGACGCTGGCGCTGAAGGCCACCAGAGCCCGCACGAGCTGCTGCTTGTAAGGGATGCGGTGCACGTCGCGGACCACGGCCTGATCGAGCTTGATGAAGTGGGGAAGGCTGCGCAGCAGCACCACCAGGCTGGAGTGGCCGGAGCCGAAGTCGTCCAGGGCGATGCGGAATCCCTGGTCCGCATAATGGCGGACCAGCTCCTCGAACCGGCCGAAGTCGAGGACCGACTCGTTCTCGGTGATCTCGATGACGAGAAGATCCTGATCGATTCCCAGCTCGCGCAGCAGGTCGAGGGTGAACCCCTGGGCGAAACGAGGGTCGCTCAGGACTTGCGGGCTGACGTTGAGGAAGAACCGCGTCTGGCGCCGGGCGGGCGGCAGGCTGGCGATCTCGAGCAGGGCGGCGGTGCGGCAGGCGCATTCGAGGTCCCAGAGGTGGCCGGTCTCGCGGGCATGCCGGAAGAGCTCCTCCGGCATTTCGAAGGGGGGTGTACCTCGCGACAGCACTTCATAGCCGAGGGGAAGCCCGGACGTCAGGTCCAGGATCGGTTGAAAGAACGGACGGATGGTGACGCCGGCCGGCCAGGCCGCCGCGGGCACCTCCTCCTTCGCCGTCCGCTCGGATTCTCGGGCACGCATGGGTCACCTTGAGTCGCGTGGAGAGCATAAGCCCCGGAGGTGACACCGCCGTGACGGTTGCCCGCCAGCGTGGTGCCCGGGCCAGGGGGCCGGCCCGACACTCGATTGCAACCGGATTGTTGCAGCGCGAAAACATCTCGCGGCGAGGTGAGATGTTACGTTGCCGTCAACGGAGGCGGACTATGACCTTTCTCGAATCTCTCAAGGAGCAGCGGTGGGACGACCACCGGTTCTACCACCACAGCCGGATCAACCAGTCGCTCCACCTCGTGAGCGCGGTGAGCTTTCTCGTGACCTACGTGCTCGTGTTCACGCATCCCGTGATCGCCGTGCTGTTCGGCTGGACGTTCGCGATGTGCAGCCGGCAGATCGGCCACTTCTTCTTCGAGCCCAAGGGGTACGACGAGATGAACCAGGCGACCCACGAGCACAAGGAGGAGGTCAAGGTCGGCTACAACCTGCGCCGCAAGGTGATCCTGCACACCGTCTGGGCGCTGGTGCCCATCGTGCTCTACCTGCAACCGTCGATGTTCGGGCTCTTCACGCCGCACACCGGTTGGAGCGGGTATTTCGATCACCTGGCGAAGCTGTGGATCGTGGTGGCCGCCCTCGCCCTCGTGGGCCGTACGGTGCAGCTCTTCTTCGTGCGGGACGTCCAGACGGGCCTCGTCTGGTTCACCAAGATCCTCACCGACCCGTTCAACGACGTCAGGCAGTATTGGCGGTCGCCGCTCTTCCTCATGCGGGGCGAGCTGATCGAGCCGGCGCATGGCCGGCCGGCCTAGACGCCGTCCACCGGCCGAGGTGGACGAGAACCATTTCATGGAGAATGCGGCGTTTGATGGCCTGGTTGGTGAGCGTTCCGTCGGACCACCAGAAGCCGTCCTGTTGCATCGTGCGCGCGGCCGCGACGAATTTCTCGGCGACGGCCGCGAAGTCGGCGCCGGTGTAATTCAGGCTGAAGATGAGGCGCCCCGTGCCCACCCAACTGAGGGCCAGCCCCTCGGCGCGCAGATAGTATTGCAACATCCAGTTGTAGCGGGACGGCCGGGTGTAACAGACCGTCCAGATCGACGAGAGGTTCGCAACCCGCACGGGCAGCCCCTCGGTCTCGAGGCGCTCGTTGAGCTGGCGCGCGCGGCCGTCCCAGACCTCGTCGAGGTTCGCATAGAGCGCGCGGATCGCGGGCTGCTCGATCCGTTCGAGAAACTCGTGCATCGCTCCCATGACAGCCGGGTGGGAGTTGAACGTGCCGCGCGCGAAGCAGATGTCGGCGGGGCGGTCGTCGCGGAACCGCTTCATGAGCTGCTTGCGGCCACAGAGCACGCCGACGGGCAGTCCGCCTCCCAGCGTCTTGCCGTAGGTGACCAGGTCGGCCGGGACGCCGAAGTACTCCTGCGCGCCGCCGGGGGCGAGACGAAAGCCCACGAAGACTTCGTCGAAGAGGAGGACGATGCCGCGCTCCGTACACACGTCGCGGAGCTGCCGGAGCCAGGCGGTGTAGGCGGCGCGGTCGAAGCGGGCGCTCCGGCTGCTGTCGACGAGCGCGGCATCGCCGGGCGCGTTGGCGTTGGGGTGCAGCGCCTGCAGCGGGTTGACCAGCACGCAGGCGATGTCGCGGCGCGTGCGCAGGACGCGCAGCGTGTCGCCGTCCATTTCCTCGAGCGTGTAGGTCTCGTGCGCGGGCGCGGGGTTGCCGACGCCGGGTTGCACGTCGCCCCACCAGCCGTGGTAGGCGCCGCAGAAGCGCACGAGGTGGCTGCGGCGTGTGTGATAGCGCGCGAGCCGCACGGCCTGCATGACGGCTTCCGTGCCCGACATGTGGAACGAGACCTCGTCGAGCCCGGAGATCTGGCGCAGGCGGCGGACGTTCGCGGCGACGACCGGGTGATAGGAGCCGAGGACGGGGCCGAGGTCTTCGACGCGCGCGGCTCCCGCGCGCATGCATTCCTTGTAGAAGTCGTAGCCGAAGACGTTGACGCCATACGAGCCGGTGAGGTCGTGGAAGACGTTGCCGTCGAGATCGGTCACCGTGACACCGCGGGAGGCGGCGAGGAACGTGCCACTCTTGAGGTGCCGGCGGACGAAGCGCGTGTACTGGAACGGCACGCGGTAGGTGTCGGTGAACTGCGCATCCGAGATCGACGTCTCGGCCTCCGCCGTAAGGCGGGCCGTCTCGGCGAAACGCGCGCCGTAGAGAGCCGCGAGGCGCAGGAACCCCTCCCGCCGGTGCCCGGCGATCTCGGCGGGTGCGCCGTCCGAGCCAAAGAGCCGGGTTTCATCGTACTCGTAGAAGGGTACGAGCCGTGCGACCCGCCGCGCCATGCGCGAATGCCCGCGCAGGGACGGATGTTTGGCCTTCGAGAGCTGCAGCCGTGCGCGCAGCTTGAGCAACAAGGCCACCGCGGCGGACACACCCAGCACACAGGCCACCGTCAGGAGATCCATCGCGTGCTCCCTTCGATCATGAAACCACCCTACGGTATTTCGACATGAGCCTTCCCCTCCTCGGCCGCATCTTCCTGCAGGAGGACCTGAACTTCCTGCTGACGAACCGCATCCCGCGCCAGCTCGTGACGCGCTTCGCCGGCTGGTTCGCAAAGATCGAGAATCCGGTTGTGCGCACGCTGTCGATCGGCGCCTGGCGCCTGTTCACCCATGTCGATCTCAGCGAAGCGGCACCAGCGGAGCTCCGCAGCCTGCACGACTGTTTCATCCGCGAGCTCAAGGAGGGCGCCCGGCCGGTCGATCCGGATCCCGCGCTCCTGACCAGCCCCTGCGACGCGATCGTGGGTGCCTGCGGCGCCATCGAAGGCGATCAGTTGATCCAGGCCAAGGGGCTCACCTACACGCTGCCCGACCTGCTCGGCGATCCGGAGCTGGTCGATCTCTACCGCGACGGCACGTATGTCACGCTGCGGCTGACGTCCAGCATGTACCACCGTTTTCACGCTCCCCACGACTGCCGGGTCGAGCAAGTCACGTACGTCTCGGGGGACACGTGGAACACGAACCCCATTGCGGTCCGGCGCGTCGAGCGGCTGTTCTGCAGAAATGAGCGCGCGATCGTACGCACCCGCCTCGATGCAGACGGCGCGCTGGTGACGCTGGTTCCGGTGGCGTCGATCCTGGTGGCGAGCATCCGGTTTCATTGTCTCGACGTCCTCTTTCATCTCAGATATCCGGGGCCTCATGTGATCACGTGCGACGCGCCGTTTCGCAAGGGAGAAGAAATGGGATGGTTCGAGCTCGGCTCGACGATCCTCGTCTTCGCGCCCAAGGGCTTCGCGCTCTGCGAGGGCATCCAGCCGGGAAGCGTCATCCGGATGGGGCGCCCTTTGCTGCGCTCGTCCTGAGGCCGCGCGCCGGCGGGCACGAGGTGCGCGCGAAAGACGTCATAACCGGCTTCGAGCGTGCGGTGGACGATGCTCGCACGCGCCGCTTCGCGCGAGCAGAGAATCGCGCGCCGGCAGGCGTTCATCAGGTCGCTATCGATCGCGCCGTTGACGCCCTCCCGGACGAGATCGATGGGACCGGGCGCGGGCACCGAGGCCACCGGCAGGCCCGAGGCGAACGCCTCGAGGAGGACGTTGCCGAACGTCTCGGTGCGCGAGGGAAAAACGAAGCAGTCGGCGCTCGCGAAATGGGCCGCGAGATCGTCGCCGAAGCGGAAGCCGCGCCAGACGGTGCCCGGGAACCGGCGCTCCAGCGGCTCGCGCGACGGGCCGTCTCCCACGACGACCTTGGTGCCCGGCAGCGGCAGGCCGAGGAAATCCTCCAGGCTCTTTTCGACGGCGACACGGCCGACGTAGAGCCAGACCGGCCCCGGCAGGCCGGCATAGACCGAGCCGTTGCGGTGGCGCGGGTGGAAGGCCGTGGCATCGACGCCGCGCGGCCAATACACGAGGTGGCCCGCGACGTGGCGCGCCTGGAGCTCGTGCAGCAACGATTGCGAGCTGACGAGCGTATGAGCGGCACGCTTGTGGAACCAGCGGACGAGCCGGTATCCCCAGGCGAGCGGCACCGGAGCGCGGGCGCTCAGGTATTCGGCGTAGCGCGTGTGGAAGCTCGTGGTGAAGCGCAGCCCCCGGCGGCGCAGCCACCCGATGGTCCAGAACCCCAGCGGACCCTCGGTCGCGACGTGGATGGCCTCGGGCGCGAACGCGCGGAGGCGCGGGACGGCCTTCCAGGGGTCGCACGCGATCCGGATCTCGGGGTACGAGGGCAAGGGGACGGTGCGGTGGCCGCCGGGGTGGACGACGAGCACTTCGATCCCCTTGGATTCGAGGCTCTGCACCAGCTTCACGAGCGTGTTGACGACGCCATTGGTCTGCGGTTTCCAGGCGTCCGTGACGAGGGCGAGGCGTCGCGGACGGAAGGCCGGGGCCTCCCATCCGGGAAGCGAACCGATGGGACCCGAGGATGACGTTTCGAGGTTCAACACGAGAATCGATCGTAGTGGCCTCGTTCGACGGCGCCATGGCGGTCGCGTGAAGTCGGCGTCAGGAATCGTCTCGCGGACCGTCCATCTCCACCTCGACCCACTCCTCGTCCTGCCCTGGGGGAAGATGGAGCGCTACGCTGACTTCCCTGCCGCCATAGGCGACCGTGACCGTCCAGTCACCGGGGGGAACGTCGGGGACCAGGAAGCCGCCTTCCTGGTCGAGCTGGCCTTCGCGGCGGTTGCCGCCGGCCGGGCCGGCCGAGATCCAGACGGCCTTGGCGCGTTCTCCCGGAGCGAGCCCGAGGATGCGGCCGCGGATCACCGCGGCTTCTTCGAGGCGCAGCTCGAGGCCCGGAACGGGGCCGCCGTCGACGGCCACGGGCTCCTCCTGCGCGGTCCACAGGTAACCTTCCCGGCGGGCGACGATCCGGTACGTGCCATCCTCCAGGCGGAGATGGAACGAGCCGTCGGACCGGCTGTAGGTGCTGCCGCCCGCCGCGCCGGGCGCGAAGAAGCGGATGTACGCGCCGGCGACGGGCTCGCCCGCCGGGCCCGAGATCCAGCCGCTCACGTCATGGCTCGGCTCGAAGGTGAGGTCGAGGGCCGCTTCGGAGGCGCCTGGCGGCAGAACGGCACGCTCGCGCACCGACCTGCCGCCCGCTCGTGCCGTGAGGGTCCACTCACCGGGCGGGACGTCCTCAATGCGGTAGCTGCCCTGAGGATCGACCGCGGCCCGGGCCAGGAAAGGGGGGACCAGCTCGACTTCGACGCTCGCCCGGTTGAGCTCCTCCCGGTCCAGGCCGAGGAGCCGGCCGGTGAGCGCTCCGCCGCGGTCCAGCCGGATCTCGACGCCTGCGACCGGCGCTCCCGCCACGTGCACCGCCGCGTTCGCCCTGGCAGCGGCGAAGCGCTCCTTCTCGGCCCAGACGTCGTACTCGCGGTTGTCTTCGACGAGGAGAAGGAAGGACCCATCCGCGGCGGTGAAGGTCCGGGCCGAGCCGGTGGCGAAGACCGTCGCGCCGGCGACCGGTTCGCCGCCCGGGCCGAGCACGCGGCCGCGGATCTCCTGGTGCGGAGAGCCCTGATCCATCGTCAGATCGAGCCGGTTCTCTCCCGGAATCACGGTGAGGCTCCGGCTCGCCCAGGTGCCCTCCCCGAGAGTTGCCTCGACCGTCTGTTCTCCGGGCTCGACACCCGCCAGCCGGTACGCTCCGTCACCGGCGGCGAGGGTCTGGACGGTGCCCGCGCCGGAGAACGCGGAAACCCGGGCGCCGGGGGCCGGCTCCCCGTTGGACGTGAAGACACGGCCGGAGACGGCCGCCCCCGGTCCGAGGACGATCTCGACGCCTTCGCGGCTCTCGCCGGCCAGGACGTGGATCCGCTCCCGCGTGGCGCCGCGGTAGCCCCCGGCGGTCGCTCGCAGGTTCCACCAGCCGGGAGGCAGGGCGTCGAGCCGAAAGCGGCCCTCGGAGTCCGCGGTGGCGGATCCCGAGCCGCTGCGGCAGGGCCGCAGGCTCTCGCTGCGCGCGGGCTCTTCGCCGGCCAGCCAGCTCTCGATCCGGGCTGCGGGGACCGGAGCGCCGCCGTCTCCGGTCACCCGGCCGGCGATTCCAGCCGCGCGGTGGAGGATGGCCCGGAACGGCTCCGCGGTGATCTCCCTCACGATGGCCGACAGCGGAAGATGGCCGGCGTGGCAGACGTCCAGGCCGAAGCTTTCCTCGCGCGGCAGGTCGCGCACGATGAACGAACCATCCGCGCCGGTGACGGTTGCCGGGCCCTTGGCGTAGAAATCGGTCCAGTTTTGGACCTCCGCAGGAATGATCCAGACCTCGGCACCGGCGACGGGCTGGCCGTCAGGGTCGACGGCCAACCCCTGAAAAGCGGCGCCGCGCTGGAGCTGAAACCGGCCGAGATCGGCTCGTGCGGTGCCGGCGGGGACCTGCACCCCATCCCGCTCGAGAGCCAGGAAGCCGCCGGCTTCGATCCTCAGGCGGTGCCAGCCGGCCGGCAGGTGGTGCAGCTCGAACGTCCCCTCCGCGTCCGTCAGCGCCTGCTGCGGAGCGTTCTTGCTCTCTGCCAGATCCGACGCGACGACCCGGCCGGTGGCTCCGGGCGCCAGCTCGACGCGGGCACCTGCGACAGGCCGGCGGCTTTCGTCCACGACCTGTCCGAAAGCCGTCCGCCCCCGGACGAGCACGAGGCGGAGGCCGGGAACCGGCGCCCCCGGCTGCGAAATGGCCACGGCCGTCGAGGTTGGCGCGAAACCGGGGAGGGTCGCGGTGACGAGATAGCTGGCGCCCACGCGAAGGCCCGGAGCCCGGAAGACGCCATCCGCCGAGGTCCGGGCGCCGTGAGCTTCCCTCTCCCCCGCAATCCCGCCGAGCAGGGAGAC
>Ga0209682_10000754_pt1 | contig 10765 bp, 9 predicted proteins | sample DOMMetBare2Fresh_2_FD_187471 | JGI IMG/M metagenome (GOLD analysis project Ga0209682, IMG submission 187471) | Wetland sediment microbial communities from St. Louis River estuary, USA, under dissolved organic matter induced mercury methylation -... | ecosystem: Environmental > Aquatic >...
GTGTTCCCCCGGGCTCGCCTTGGACTAAGATGCGCCCCCTCATGAGCCTCCAGAACACCCGCTTCCTCGACGCCTGCCGCCGCCGCCCCGTGGACCGCCTGCCCGTCTGGATGATGCGCCAGGCCGGCCGCTACCAGCAGAGCTACCGCGCCGTGCGCGGCCAGGTCGGGTTCCTCGAGCTGTGCCGCTCCCCCGAGCTCATCGCCAAGGTGACCTGCGCACCCATCGACGAGTTCGGCTTCGACGCGGCCATCCTCTTCTCCGACATCCTGGTCCACCTGCCGGCCATGGGGCTCGAGCTCTCGTTCGAGAAGGGGGAGAAGGGCAAGGGCGACGGCGGCCCCAGGATCGCCAACCCGGTGCGCACCCGCGCCGACGTCGACGCCCTCACCGTCCCCGAGCCGGCCCGCGACCTGGCGTACGTGCTCGACGGCGTGCGCGCCATCAACGCCGGCCTGGCCGGCCGCGTGCCCCTCATCGGCTTCGTGGGCGGCCCCTTCACGGTGGCGAGCTACGCGGTGGAGGGGGGCAGCCAGGGCTTCACGCGCCTCAAGACCATGCTCTACGCCGATCCGGCCGCGGCGCACGCCCTCTTCGAGAAGCTGACCCAGGCCGCCATCGTGCAGATCGAGGCCCAGATCGGCGCCGGCTGCCACGCCGCCCAGATCTTCGAGAGCTGGCTGGGCGAGCTGGACCGCGAGGACCTGGAGGCCTTCTCCTTCCCCTACCTGGCGCGCATCGCCGAGGCCGTGAGGAAGGCCGGGGTGCCCTCCATCTTCTTCGGCACCGGCCTCTCGGGCCACCTGGAGCGCATCGCCCAGCTCGGCTTCGACGTGGTCTCGGTCGACTGGCGCATCCCCATCGACGAGGCGCGCCGCCGCGCCCCGGGCGTGGCCATCCAGGGCAACCTCGACTCCACCGTGCTGCTCGGCCCCGCCGAGAAGGCGGTGCAGAAGTCGCTCGGCATCTGCCGGGCGGCCGGGCCGGCGCCCGGCTACATCTTCAACCTCGGCCACGGCATCCAGGTGGGCACGCCCGAGGCCAACGTGAAGGCCGTGGTGGACGCCGTCCACGCCTTCGCCTGGAAGTGAGGCACGACGTGATCCAGATTCCTTCCTGGGACCTCATCAAGAAGTACGACCGCCCGGGGCCCCGCTACACGTCCTACCCGACCGCGCCGGAGTGGAAGGACACCTTCAGGGCGCCGCAGTACGAGCGCCACCTGGCCCGCGCCGAGCAGGCCGGCGGGCCGCTGTCGATGTACGTGCACCTGCCCTTCTGCCGCGAGATGTGCCGCTTCTGCGGCTGCAACGTCATCGCCACCCACGACCGCAGCCGCGCCGACGCCTACCTCGACGTGCTGGAGAAGGAGGTGGCCCTGGTGGCCGCGCGGCTGCCGACGCGCCGCACCGTCTCGCAGCTCCACTGGGGCGGCGGCACGCCGACCTTCCTCGACGAGAAGCAGCTGACCCGCTGCCACGCCATCCTGGCGCGCCACTTCGAGTTCGCCGCCGACGCCGAGCTGGCGGTGGAGATCGACCCGGCCATCACCACCAAGGCGCAGATCGAGCTCCTGGCCAGGCTGGGCTTCAACCGCATCTCCATGGGCGTGCAGGACTTCGACGCCAAGGTCCAGGAGGTGGTGGGGCGCATCCAGGGAGAGAAGGAGACCGCCGAGCTGGTGCAGGCGGCCCGCGCCAACGGCTTCCACGGGGTCAACCTGGACCTCATCTACGGCCTGCCCTACCAGTCGCCCGACACCTGGAAGGACACGCTGCAGCGGATCATCCAGATCCACCCGGACCGGCTGGCCGTCTTCGGCTTCGCCTACGTCCCCTGGTCGAAGCCGCACCAGAAGCTGCTGCCGCAGGAGGCCCTGCCCAAGACCGAGCAGCGGGTGGAGCTCTTCCTCCAGGCCGTCGACACCTTCACGCGCAGTGGGTACCGGCTCATCGGCCTCGACCACTTCGCGCTGGAGTCGGACGAGCTGGCTCGCGCCCAGAGCGCCGGGACCATGTTCCGCAACTTCCAGGGCTACACCGTCCGCCCGGCCACCGACACGGTGGCCTTCGGGATGACCTCCATCTCGGACATCGGCGGCGCCTACGCCCAGAACGCCCACAAGCTGAAGGACTGGACCGACCGGGTGGAGGCCGGCGTCATCCCGGTGGAGAAGGGCGCCGCCATGAGCGACGACGACGTGCTGCGGCGCTTCGTCATCAACCGGGTGATGTGCCTGCTGCGGCTCGACCTCGGCGAGGTGCAGGCCCAGTTCGGCGACGAGGCCCGCGCCGCCATCGAGGCTTCGCTGCGGGGCGGCCTCGACGAGCTGACCGCCGACGGCCTGGTCACCTTCGACGGCCAGGTGCTCCGGGTGACGCCGCTCGGCCAGCTCTTGGTGCGCAACGTGGCCATGCTCTTCGACGCCTACCTGAAGAAGCCGGACGGCGCCAAGAAGTTCTCCCGGACGGTGTAGGGGGGCGGCGCCGGGAGGGACCATGCCGCACACCGCCGTCTTCATGATGAACCTGGGCGGCCCGCGCAGCCTCGACGAGGTGGAGCCCTACCTCTACGAGCTCTTCTCGGACCCGATGCTCATCTCCGCCCCGTTCGGCCCCTTCCGGCCCCTGGTGGCGAAGCTCATCTCCAAGCTCCGCGCCCCCTCGTCGGCCGAGAAGTACGCCCTCATCGGGGGCAAGAGCCCGCTGGTGGAGGGGACCGAGGCGCAGGCCCGCGCCCTCCAGGCGCTGCTGGGGCCCGGCTTCTCGTGCCACCTGGCCATGCGCTGCGGCCACCCCAACACCGAGGAGGGCGTGAAGGCGGCCCTGGCGGCCGGCGCCGAGCGGGCCCTGGCCCTGCCGCTCTACCCCCAGTGGGCCAATGCCACCACCAAGAGCTCGCTCGTCGAGCTGCGGCGGCACTGGCCGCGCGAGAAGCCGCTCGCCGAGGTCTGCACCTGGCACGACCACGACGGCTACCTCGACGCCTCGGCGGCGGCGCTGCGCGAGACCCTGGCCCAGGTCGACCCGGCGAGGCGTGACCAGGTGCTGGTGGTCTTCAGCGCCCACGGCCTGCCCTTGAGCCAGGTGCGGGCCGGCGATCCCTACCCGGTCTACGTGGAGCACTCCTCCCGCGAGACGGCGCGCCGCGCCGGCGTGGCCACCTGGCAGATCACCTACCAGAGCCGCGTCGGGCCGACCAAGTGGCTGGGGCCCGACACGGCCGAGTTCCTCACGGCCAACGCCAGGGGCAAGGTGGTGGTGACGGTCCCCATCGCCTTCGTCTCCGAGCACCTCGAGACGCTCTACGACATGGACATCCTGGCCAGGGCGGCCGCCCAGCGGGCCGGGGCCGCCGCCTACCTGCGGGTCCCGGCGCTGGGAACGCGGCCCGACTTCGTCGCTGCGCTGGCCGACGTGGTGAAGCGCGGGCTGGCCGGCCAGGGGCTCGCGGCGTAGGACGCGCGCGGAGGCCGGGAGGGGGTTCCTTCACGGCCTCCTAGGCCCGCGCCGCCGTGCGGCGGGCCTGCCTGAGCTGCACCCGCTTCGCCAGCACGCTGTAGGGGTGGGCCCGCAAGGCCGCCGCCACCGCCGCCGCGGCCGCCTCGCGGTGGCCCGCCAGCTCCTCCGCCAGCGCCAGCACCACCATGGCGCGCGGGTGGCCCGCGTCCAGCTCCAGGGCCGCCCGGGCGTGGCGCAGCCCCTCCTCGGCGCGCGCCGCCGCCGGCAGCACCGGGTCGTGCAGCGCGGCGAAGGCCAGCATGGCCAGGTACTCCGGCTCCCGCGGGTTGAGCAGCACCGCCTGCTGGAAGGCCGAGACCGCCTCGGCGTTGCGCCGCGCCCGCAGGGCCCGCTCGCCGCGCTTCAGCGCGATCTCGGCGTCCATGACGATGCCGGGGCTGCGCACCCCCGAGAGCTCCGACTTGAGCAGGAGGAAGGAGAGGTAGTGGCGCCGCTTCTCCTCGTTGCCGAGGACGCGCCAGGCGGCGTCCACCTTGTCGAGCACCGAGCGCAGGAGGTCGGAGAGGTCGCCCACCTCCCACTCGGCGAAGCCGTCCGGGTGGAAGCGCGCCGTCACCTCGCGCCAGGCCTTCTCGATCTCGGCGGTGTCGGCGGCGATGTCGACGCCCAGGGCGTGGAAGTAGGTGCCGGGCAGGATGCGCAGGGCCGCCTGGCGCACCGCCTCGGCCCGGTCGATCGGCAGGGGCGGCTTCTGGCGCGGCGGCTCCGGGGTGGCCAGGCCGGTCGGCTCGGCCGGCGTGTCGTGGAACACCACCGCGCCGATCATGGAGAGGAACCAGAGGAGCGAGAGCGCCTCCTTGAGATCCGCCTTGCGCGCCTCCAGGAAGGCCCTGGTGCTGGTGCGCCCGTCGAGCGCCTGGGTGAGCCGCAGGTCGGCGCTGGAGAGGGCCAGCGCCGGCACCAGCTGGGTGAAGTCGCCGGTGCGGGAGGGGAAGGCCTCCAGCACCGCCTTGAGGGCGTCGGCGAAGTGCTTGGCCGGGATGTTGGCCCGCGCCCCCTCCAGCAGCGGCGGCAGCGGCAGCACGTCGGAGAGCTGGAGCTGGGGGGCGAACTCGTCGCCGGCGTGGAAGCGCCACTGCCCCTCGCGCTGCCCCACGCTGCGGACCACCATGGCGCGCAGGTGGGAGCGGAGCGCCGCCTGCAGCGGCTCGCCGGGCTCGAGGGCCCCGGCGGCGATGAGGGCGGCTCCGGGCGAGAGCCCGCTCGCCAGCGCGTCCTCGGCGGCCTGGCGAGCCGATCCGTCGAGGCGGTTGGCCTCGCCCAGCCAGCCCAGCAGCGCCTCGGCGGGCTCGTCCGACTCCACCGCCACCGGCACGCCGCGCAGGAAGAAGAGGCGCCGCTCCGGGCCGTCGCCGCTCAGGACCAGGATGCCCTCGGAGAGCGAGCGCCACACCTGGTGGATGAGGCGGGCCACCACGCCCGGCTTCACGTCGCCCTGGGCCACCGGGGCGCGGGCCAGCACCAGCGGCGCGCCGCGTAGCCGGGCGCGGGCCGCCGCGCGCTGGGAGAGGAGCAGCTGCAGCTTCTCCACCAGCTCGGCGGTGGTGGGATCGGCCACGTAGCCGTTGGCCTTGAGCGCCAACACCGCCTGCAGGCCGCGCGCCTGGCCCAGGTGGGCCTTGTCGGCCACCAGCAGCAGCAGGCGCGGGTCGGCGGCGCGGAGCTGGCGCGACAGCGGCTCGGCGTCGGGCAGGTCGGCGCCCAGCACCACCGCGTCGGGGCGCTCGCTGGCGAAGAGGCGCGCCGCGCCGTCGGGCTCGGTGACCTCGAGCACGTCGAGGCCGGCGGCGGCCAGGCTGGCCCGCACGAGCGCGCGGGTCGGCTCGTGCGGCTCGGCGAGGAGGATGCGCGGCACGGCGGGATTCTACGCCGGACCGGCCAGAACGCACCTTCGCGTTCGCGTCGACCGGTGCGCCGCTGGTGCTATGCTCCCCCGCCGCGAGCTGCCATGCGGGACCTCCTCCACGCACGCCACCTGGCCACCTTGCGGCGCTTCGCCGGCGTCGAGGGCGAGGCCCCGGTCCTGCTGGCCTTCGACTACGACGGCGTGCTGGCCCCCCTGGTGACCAGGCCCGGCGGGGCGCGCATGCGGCCGCGCACACGCGCCCTCCTTGTGCGCCTGGCCCGCCTCTACCCGGTGGCGGTGGTCTCGGGTCGGGCCTGGAAGGACACGCGCCGCCTCTCCGAGGGCGTGGTGCCGCACGTGGTCGGCAACCACGGGTTCGAGTTGCTCCACCCCGTCCCCGTGCCGGCGGCGGTGCTGCGGGCGGTGCGCGGCTGGCGGCGCCGGCTCGAGGCCGACCTGGCCGGGGTGCCGGGCATCCACTTCGAGGACAAGCGCTCGACCTTGGCCATCCACTACGGCCTGTCGCCCGCCTGGCGGCGCGCCGAGCAGGCGGTCTACGCGGCCGCCAACCGGCTGGAGGGGACCCGCCTCATCCCGGGCAAGAAGGTCCTCAACGTCCTACCTCACGACTTCCCGAACAAGGGCGATGCCATCCGCACCCTGCTGGCCCGCCTCGGCCTCACCGCCGCCCTCTACCTCGGCGACGACGTCACCGACGAGGACGCCTTCCGGCTCGGTCCACCCATGGTCATGGGGGTCCACGTCGGCCTGGGCGCCTCGCTGGCCCCCTGGCGGCTCGCGACCCAGGACGGCGTCGACGCCCTGCTGACCGAGCTGGTGGCCCTGCGCGAGGGCGCCCCGGCCGGCGCCGCCAGGCCGGTCGCTCGGAAGGCCGCCGCCCGGCGGAAGGCGGCCGCCCGCCGCCCCGCCGCACGCGGCCGCCGGACGCGGTGGAGCCGGCGGGCCCGGCGGTGACGCGTCGCCGCCCCGCGCCGCCCGCGTCGGGCGACCTGTTCGCCGCGGCGCCGCCGCCGGCGACCGCGGCCCGGGCGCCCCTCACCGTCCTCGAGCTGACCGAGGCCCTCAAGGCGGCGGTGGAGCCGCGCTTCCGGGACGTCTGGGTGCAGGGGGAGCTCGGCAACCTGCGCACCCAGGCGAGCGGCCACCTCTACTTCACCCTCAAGGACGCGGGCGCCACGCTGCCGTGCGCCCTGTGGGCCACGCAGGCCCGCCGGCTGCGCTTCGAGCCGGCCGAGGGGCTGGCGGTGGTGGCGCGGGGCCGCATCGAGATCTACCCGCCGCACGGCCGCTACCAGCTCATCGTCACCGACCTCGAGCCGCGCGGGGCGGGCGCCCTGGCGGTGCAGCTCGAGCAGGTGAAGGCGCGCCTGGCGGCCGACGGCCTGCTCGACCCGGAGCGGAAGCGGCCGCTCCCCTTCCTGCCGCGGCGGGTGGGGGTGGCCACCAGCCCGACCGGCGCCGCCCTGCGGGACTTCCTGCGCGTGCTGCACGGCCGCTACCCGGGCCTGCCGGTGCTGGTGGCCCCCTGCCGCGTACAGGGGGAGGGGGCGGCCGCCACGGTCACCGCCGCGGTGCAGGCGCTGGCCCGCCACGGCGTGGACGTCATCGTGGTGACCCGCGGCGGCGGCTCGCAGGAGGAGCTGTGGGCCTTCAACGACGAGCGGCTGGCGCGGGCCATCGCCGCCTCGCCGGTGCCGGTGGTCTCCGCGGTGGGGCACGAGACCGACGTGTCGGTGGCCGACCTGGTGGCCGACGTCCGGGCCGCCACGCCAAGCCACGCCGCCCAGCTGGTGGCGCCGGTGAAGGACGAGCTGGCGGCGGCCCTGGCGGCGCTGCGCGGCCGGCTCCACCGCGCCGTCTCGGCGGCCATCGACGGGCGGCGGCGCGAGCTGCGGGCCTTGAAGGCCGAGCTGGCCGATCCGGCCCAGGCGGTCTCGGCGCAGCGCCACCGCGTGGAGGACCTGCTGCGGCGTGCCCGGGCGGCGGCCGGGGCGCCCGTGTCGGGCGGGCGCGAGCGGCTGGACGCCCTGCGCCGGCGGCTGGCCCGGGCCGAGCCGCGGGCGCGGCTCGAGGCGCTGCGGCGGCGCGTCGACGCGGCGGCCCGGCGGCTCGAAGGCTGGCGCGCCGCCACCTTCCGCCGCGAGCAGGTCCGGCTCACGCGGCTGCAGGCCCGGCTCGAGCCGGCCAACGTGGCCAAGCTCCTCTCGCGCGGCTTCGCCCTGGTCCTCTCGGGTGGGCGGCTGGTGACGCGCAGCGGCGCGGTGGCGGTGGGAGACGAGGTCCGGCTGGCGCTCGGCGAGGGCTGGCTCGACGCGGCGGTGACGGCCCGGGACCGCGGTGACGATCCGGTGCCAGGGCGCGGGCAGGCCGGTGCCTCCGCTGCGGGCAGCGGCGCGGGCAGCCCCGGCGGGTCGACCGTTGATTCCACCCGCCGGCAGGACTAAACGATCCGGGGAGACCATGGCGCGAGCGAGCGAGAAGACCGCGAAGGCGGAGCAGGACGAGGCGGCGGCCGAGCCGGCCTACGACGCCCTGGTGGCCCGCCTGGAGAAGGTGGTGGAGGCGCTCGAGGCGGGCGACCTGCCGCTGGAGGCCTCGGTGGAGCGCTTCGCCGAGGGCGTGCAGCTGGCCCGAGAGGCCTCGCGCCGGCTCGACGAGGCGGAGCGCCGCGTCGAGCTGCTGGTGAAGGGGGCGGACGGCGAGGAGGCGGTGCCCCTCGACGAGGAGCGCGCCGAGCGCTAGGGCGCCATGGCCGAGGAGCGCGTGACCAAGCCCCGCATCATCATCGTCGACGACGACCGCGACACGCGCGAGATGCTGACGCTGGCGCTCGAGCTGGAGGGCTTCGACGTGGGGCAGGCGGCCAACGGGCTGCGGCTCATCTCGGCCATGCACGTCGACCGCCCGGACGTCATCCTGCTCGACGTCATGATGTCCTGGATCGACGGCTTCGAGCTGTGCCGGGCCATCAAGAAGAACCCGACCTTCACCGAGATCCCGGTCATCTTCATCTCGGCCCGCAAGAGCGCCGAGGACGAGAAGACCGGACTCGGCGCCGGCGCCATCGACTACTTCTCGAAGCCCATCGACATGGATCGGCTGGTGGGGCGCATCCGCGACATCCTGGCCGCCCGGCCGAGCGTGGCGCCCGCGCCGGCCTAGCCGACCGGGACGGCCGGCGTCGCGTGAGCGGCGCACCCGACCCGTGCTAGAACCCACCCACCGTGGCCCATCCCTCCGCCGTCGAGAGCTACCTGCTGGCGGTCTCGGCCCGCGTCGACGCGGGGCTGGAGCGACTCGCCGAGTCCCGGCGCGGCGCCGCCCCGGCGCGCCTCGTCGACGCCATGAAGTACGCCCTGCTGGGCGGCGGCAAGCGGCTCCGTCCCGCCCTGGTGCTGGCGGCCTGCCAGGCCCATGGCGGCGACGCCGCCGACGGCTCGCTGGCGATGCGCTTCGCCCTGGCCATGGAGTGCGTCCACACCTACTCGCTGGTCCACGACGACCTGCCGGCCATGGACGACGACGACCTGCGGCGCGGCCGGCCCACCGTCCACAAGGCCTTCGACGAGGCCACCGCGGTGCTGGCGGGCGACGGGCTGCAGACCCTGGCCTTCGCGCACCTGCTGGCGGCCGGCGACGCCCGCGCCGCCGCGCTCGGCAAGCTCCTGGCCGACGCCGCCGGGCTCATGGTCGAGGGGCAGCAGCGCGACATGGAGGGGGAGCACCGGCGGCTCGGCGAGGCCGAGGTGCTGGAGCTGATGCGCTGCAAGACCGGCGCGCTGCTCGCCGCCAGCGTGGCCGGAGGGGCCCTCTGCGCCGGCGCCCAGGTGGACGTCGCGGCGGTCTACCAGCTGGGCCTGAAGCTCGGCCTGGCCTTCCAGATCGCCGACGACCTGCTGGATCTCACCGCCGACACCGCCACCCTGGGCAAGCGGGCCGGCAAGGACGCCGCCGCCGGGAAGTCGACGCTGCCGGCCCTCCTCGGCCTCGACGCCGCGCGCCGCCGCGCCGAGGGGCTGCTCGACGAGGCGCTCGGGGCGCTCTCCCCGCTCGGCCCACCGGCCGAGCCGCTGCGCGCCCTGGCCCGCTTCGTCATCGACCGCAAGAAGTGAAGGAGAAGGAGGAGCCCGTGCAGAGCCTGCTCGACGCCATCGACACCCCCGCGGACCTCAAGCAGCTGCCGGTCTCCGACCTGCCCAGGCTGTGCCAGGAGATCCGCGACCGCATCATCGCCACCTGCGCCCGCACCGGCGGGCACCTGGGCTCCTCGCTCGGCGCGGTGGAGCTCAACGTGGCGCTCCACTACGTCTTCTCCACGCCCGAGGACAAGCTGGTGTGGGACGTGGGTCACCAGGCCTACGGCCACAAGCTCCTCACCGGGCGGCGCGACCGCTTCGCCACCATCCGCACCGAGGGCGGCCTGGCCGGCTTCCCCGAGCGCGACGAGTCGCCGCACGACGCCTTCGGGGTCGGCCACGCCTCCACCTCCATCTCCGCCGCGCTCGGCATGCTGGAGGCCAAGAAGCTCACCGGCGAGCCGGGCAAGGTGGTGGCCATCATCGGCGACGGCTCGATGACCGGCGGGGTGGCCTTCGAGGGGCTCAACCAGGCCGGTTATCTGAAGCGCGACCTCATCGTGGTCCTCAACGACAACGAGATGTCCATCTCGCCCAACGTGGGCGCCATGGGCGAGTGGCTCTCCAAGAAGTTCACCAGCCGCACCTACAACCGCTGGCGCAAGGGCGTGAAGGAGTTCCTGGGCAAGCTGCCCAAGGGGGCCGAGGCCATCGACTTCGTGCGCCACGGCATCACCGCCGCCAAGGCGCTCGTCACCCCCGGCGTCATGTTCGAGGGGCTGGGCTTCCACTACGTCGGCCCGGCCGACGGCCACGACGTGGCCGGGCTGGTGGAGACCTTCCAGAAGCTGGCCAGCTTCGGCGACCCGGTGGTCTTCCACGTACTCACCACCAAGGGGAAGGGCTACCACCCGGCCGAGTCGGACCCGGCCACGCGCGGCCACGGCCTCTCCTTCTTCGACGTGGCCACCGGCAAGCCGGTCAAGAAGTCCTCGGCCACGGCCTACACCGACCTCTTCGCCGAGGCGCTCTGCGCCGAGATGCGCCGCGACGAGCGGGTGGTGGCCATCACCGCCGCCATGCTGGAGGGGACCGGCCTCATCCGGTGCAAGAAGGAGTTCCCCGACCGGACCTACGACGTGGGCATCGCCGAGCAGCACGCCGTCACCTTCGCGGCCGGCCTGGCCTGCGAGGGGATCCGCCCGGTGGTGGCCATCTACTCCACCTTCCTGCAGCGGGCCTACGACCAGCTCATCCACGACGTGGCGCTGCAGCACCTGCCGGTCACCTTCGCGCTCGAC
>Ga0209682_10000755_pt1 | contig 10735 bp, 4 predicted proteins | sample DOMMetBare2Fresh_2_FD_187471 | JGI IMG/M metagenome (GOLD analysis project Ga0209682, IMG submission 187471) | Wetland sediment microbial communities from St. Louis River estuary, USA, under dissolved organic matter induced mercury methylation -... | ecosystem: Environmental > Aquatic >...
CCGGTGTCGATGACGCTGCTGTCGGCTTTCGGCGCGGCTTGCACGGCGCATCAACATCAAAAGAACAGGTGACCCATGGTCATACGACAGCAATTCACTTTTTCCGAGCTCGAGAACTGGCTCAACGAGCGGCGCGTCACCGAAATCGAGTGCCTCGTGCCTGACCTTACCGGCGTCGCCCGCGGCAAGATCCTGCCGCGGGAGAAGTTCACCGAAGACCGCGGCATGCGACTGCCCGAGGCGGTGGTGGCGATGGGCGTGACCGGCGAGTTCCCCGAGGAAGGCCCGTACTACGACGTCATCAGCCCGAACGATCGCGACATGCATCTGCGCCCCGACCCGGGCACGGTGCGCATCGTGCCCTGGGCGACCGACCCGACGGCACAGGTCATCCACGACTGCTTCGACCAGGACGGCAAGCTGGTGCCTTTCGCGCCGCGATCGGTGCTGCGCCGGGTCTGCGAGTTGTACGACGCCGAAGGCTGGTCAGCCAACGAGCCGGCGCGCGAGGAGTTCCTCAGGCGTCTGGCGACTTACCCGGCCGCGGCGATCCTCGGGGGCGACGTGCACTTCTCGTGCAGCGTGGTGATGGACCATTACCGCAAGGGCGCGGCGCAGCCTTCGCGCATCGTGCAGCTCACCTGCAGCCCGGCGCACAACCGCTTCAAGCCGGTCGTGCGCCTGCTGGTGCGGCAGAACCCGGTGCTGCAGCAGGTGGCCGGCGCCATCGCGATCAGCCGCATGGCCTGGGCCGACAAGTCGCCGCTGGTGGTGCCGTTCCCCGCGAACCTGTCGCCGGGGCGGCGCGGGCGGCTGGCGCGCAAGCCTTCCTTGATCCCGGCCGGTGGCTGGCCCGCGGGCACCGCCTACCCGGCCGACAAACCGCCCGATTGGCGCTGGCGCCTCGAGGTGCTGCGCGACAGCCGGCCCGAGAGCGAATTGCCGCCGAACCTGCGTCAGCCCAGCTTCGCGGCCATCGCGGAACTGCAGCCTGCGAATGCCTTCCCGGCCTACCAGGCCATTGCCGCACGCCACCAGGCCTTCACCAGCGCCCGCTTCGAGCACCTGCGGCAGATCGTCTTCAACTCCAACATCGGCGTGGTGCGCCTGCGGCGCGAGGGCAGCACCGGCCCATTGACGCTGCGCCACAGCCTGTATTCGTGCAACGGCCCGGGTTCGCCCGAGATGGCCGAGGGCACGCGGCATGAAACATCGCTCGCGCCGAGCCCGAAGCCGGCGCCCGAGATCGAGTTCCGCTGATGGCCATCGCCACCGCCCCCGCCGCCGCGCCGAAGAAGGTGAAGAAGAACATCTTCCGGCGCATCCTGGCGTTCTTCAAGCACGCGGCCGAGTGGGTGCCGGAGCACCTGGGCGACCCGGCCTACGCCCGCGCGCTGCGCGAGGACCTGGGCCTGGCCGAAGGCGAGGACGTGCCGGCCGACAAGCAGGAGAAGTTCAAGCGTTTCGCGGCCGGGCTCGATGTCGACAAGGCCTCGTTCCTCGACACGGTGGAACAGATCAAGGACCTGATCCCGCTGATCAAGTCGCTCAAGGACGACTTCGCGAGCGACGAGGTCGACCCGGTGGCGCTCGAATACCTGCTGTTCCGTCTGATCGCCACCGACTTCGTGCGCTTGCGCGAGCCGAGCCTCTACGCGCTGATGCGTGCGGTGCTGTTCCTCGAGGAGGACGTCGAGTCGCTCGCGCTGATCGACCCCGGCGTCTTCCTGCACCAGCTCTACGGCGAGGACCTGCCGCCGGGCGAACTGCTGGCGCAGCGCATTGCCGGGGCGGGCGCGCTGGTGTTGCAGCTGATCGACGGCCTCTCGGCCGAGCACGAGGAGGAGGTCGGCCACGTCGACATCAACTACGGCTGGGACGCCGCGCCCGGCACCGCCACGCCGCTGGCGGACCTGGTGTCGATGCGCACCACGACCTTCCGCATCGGCCAGGACAACGAAGGCGTTGGCCTGCTCGCGACCGTCAACGTCGTGCCGCCCGAACATGGCGGCCCGGGCCTGTTCCTGAGCTTCGGCGGCGCGGTCGAACTGGTGAAGGAGCCACCGCCCCCGCCGCAGGTGATCGACCCCGAGGACCCGCCCGACACCGGCGCGCGCTACGAACTCGACGCCGGCTTCGGCGCGGCGTTCAACGTTTTCATCCCGTTCAGCGACGCGGCGAAACCGTGGCAGGTCACGGCCGGCATCGACAACCCCTTCCTGAAGTTCACGGTCGCCGCCGCAGCGACCGAACTGCCCGCCTTCCGTCTCGGCGAGGCCAAGGGCTCGCGGCTCGACGTGTACGACACCGAGTTCGGCCTGCGCATCGCGAAGGACCAGGTGGCGCTCGTCGCGGCACTGCGCAACGCCGAACTCGTCATCGACGCCGACGATGCCGACAGCTTCCTGCGCACCCTCGTCGGCGAGGGCGCGAAGCTGCGCTTCTCGGTGTGCCTGATTGCCGACCAGGACGGCCTGCGCCTGGACGGCGGCACACGCGCCGCGGTCACCGTGCCGGTGGGCCGCTCGCTCGCCGGCCTGCTGACCGTGCACCACCTCGAACTCGCGCTCGGCCCCGCGCCGCAGGGCGGCGACCTGGCGCTCGATATCGGCGGTGCGTTCACCGCCACGCTCGGCCCGGTGGCGGTGGCGGTCGACCGCATGGGCTTCAGCCTGCAGATCGCCCGCCTGCCTGAGGATGCCGTGCCGGGCAACAACCTCGGCTTCATCAACCTCCAGCTCGGCTTCAAGCGGCCCGAAGGCCTGGGCCTCGTCGTCAAGGGCGATTTCGTCAAGGGCGGCGGCTACCTCTTCATCGACAAGACCGGCACCGAGTACGCCGGCGCACTCGAGCTGCAGATCGGCAAGTGGGGCGTCAAGGCCATCGGCATGCTCAGCACCGGCCCCGACGACGACTGGTCGCTGCTGTTGCTGCTCTTCATCACGCTGCCGATCCAGGCCGGCGGCGGCTTCACGCTCAACGGCCTGGGCGGCCTGGTCGGCCTGCAGCACGGCGTGGACACGCCGCAGCTGATCGCCGGAATGAAGACCAAGGCCTTCGACGACATCCTGTTCCCGGCCGACGTGGTGGCCGACGCGCCGCGCATCCTGAACCGCCTGCGCACGCTGTTCCCGAAGACACCGCGGGCGCTGATCGCGGCACCGATGGTCGACATCGGCTACGGCACGCCGCGCTTCGTCTTCATCCGCATCGGCGTGATGATCCAGCTCGAGAACGTGTTCGGGCCGGGTGCGGACGATGTGCGCATGTCGCGCGCACTGCTGATCGGCCAGCTGAAGGTGGCCCTCGGGCCGACCAAGGACGAGCCCGACCAGACCGTCGTGCAACTCGTCGTCGACGTGCTCGGCTTCTGGGACCGCGATCAGAAGCGCTACGGCGTGATCGCCCGGCTGCGCGACTCGAAGATCGCGATCGTCGCCATCACCGGCAGCCTGATGGTGTTCGGCGACTATGGCGAGCACCCGCGGTTCCTGCTCGCCGCGGGCGGCTTCCACCCGCGCTTCAAGGACGTGCCCACCGAGATCGGCGGCGTGCTCGACCGGCTCGGCGCGGCCTTCGAGGTCGGGCGCTTCAAGCTCGCGATCCTGGCCTACTTCGCCATCTCCCCGGGCACGATCCAGTTCGGCGTCGACATCGCGTGCACCGCCAAGATCGGGCCGGTCGCGATCAAGGGCAACCTCGGGTTCGACGCGCTGATCTACCGCGAGCCGCGCACGCACTTCCTGGTCGACTTCCGGGTCAGTGTCGAGGTCAGCTACAAGGGCCACTCGCTCGCGGCGGTCAAGTGCACCGGCACGGTCGAAGGGCCGGGCCTGTGGCACCTGGTCGGCAAGGTCACGTTCTCGATCCTCTGGTGGGACATCGACAAGTCCTTCGACGAGTCCTGGGGCCACGCCCCCGAGCTCGGCGTGGTCACCACGGACGTCAAGGCCCTGTTCGCCGCCGAGTTGCAGCGCATCGAGAACTGGACCGCGCAGTTGCCCGCCGGTGCCGACACGATGGTCACGCTCGCGCCGCTCGCCGCCGATGGCGTGCTGTTTGCCCACCCGCTCGGCCGCGCGATGTTCTCGCAGAAGGTCGTGCCGCTCGGCCTCGCCCTGCAGCATTACGGCAGCACGCGCGTGGCCGGGCCGGTGAAGTTCGAGCTCACCGCAGTGAAGCTCGGCGGCGTGAGCGTGCCGCTCGCCACCTGCCCACCGGTGCAGGAGCACTTCGCACGCGCGCAGTACCTCGACATGAGCGAGGACGACAAGCTCACGAAACCCTCGTTCGAGCCGATGGACGCCGGGGTCGAGTTCAGCAGCGAGACCTTCCACGCGAGTGTCTCGGTGCTGAGCACGACCCTCGACTACGAGACCGCCTACATCGACTTCGACGCCCATGGCTTCAACCCGACCCGACCGGACCTTCGCCTGAAGGGCGTGGGCGTCGACCACGCCGTGCTCGGCGTGCTGGCCGGGCGCGGTGCGGCGGCGCGGGCGCCGCAGCGGCACGACGAACGCCAGGCGGCAAAGACTCGCGCCCGTGTGAGCCTCGCCGCGGCGCCGCTGGCCGCGGCGACCCGCGACACGCTCGCGAGCGAGCCCGCCGTGAACCTGTGCGGCGCCGCCGGCCGCGCGCTGATGCTGGCCGAGCAGCGTGTGGGCAAGGCGCAGGCGGCACGCGTGCAGATGCTCGAAGCGTTCGAGATCGCCTGAAATGTCGGCCCCCAGCTCACTCCGTCCGCTGCCCCCGAGGGGCGCTCAGGCCGCTTGGGAACGGCCCGGCGCAGCCTGAGCTCTACGCGAGCGCACACCATGCCCGCCAGCACCTACCGCTTCCTGCCCTGGGCCCGCCGCGGCCTGGCCGATCGCATCGCGGACGCCGACACCGGCGCGCCGCTGGCGGCGCGTGCCAAGGTGACGGTCGGCATCACGGTCAGCAACATCGGCGAAACGCCCTATGCGCTGCAGCTCTACGGGCCGGGCGACGTGGTCGGCGTCGACCCGCGCATGATCGTTCGCACCGAGCCGCGCCCGGCGAGCAGCGACGCCGAGCCGAACTACTTCGCGTTGATCGAGTTCGACCCGCCCGACTTCCCCTGGCTATTCACGCCCGCCAAGGCCGGCACGGGCGAGCGTCTGCGGCCGTGGTGCGTGCTGCTGGTCGTCGACCTCGACCGCGTGGACCCGCCGCGCACCGAGACCGGCAGGCCGCTGCCGATCATCACGCTGAGCGCCGAGGCCGCCGCCACCGAACTGCCCGACCTCGCCGAGTCGTGGGCCTGGGCGCACACCCAGGTGCTGACGGCGGCAGGTGCGGTCGACATCGCCAGCGAGCTGGCCGACAAGCCGGCCGCGAACGTGTCGCGCCTGCTGGCCCCGCGCCGGCTCGAACCGGGCCACCGATACGCCGCCTGCCTGGTGCCGGCCTTCGATGCCGGCGTGACCCGCGGGCTTGGCGACGCGCCGGTCGCCGGCGCTGCGCTCGGGCCGGCCTGGCAGGCGCCGTTCACACGCGGGGTGATGTTGCCGGTGTTCTTCCACTGGACCTTCGCCACCGGCCCGGCAGGCGACTTCGAATCGCTGGCGCGCCGGCTCAAGCCCTTCCCGGCCCCCGCGACGCTCGGTGTCCAGCCGATGTACATCGGTGCCGCCGGCCCGGAACTGCCGGCCCTGCCTCCCGACGACCCGGCCGCCACGCTCTTGATGGACGGCGCATTGCGGGCACCGGCACGCGGCCCGGCCACGCTCGCCGACGTGCCCGTGGCGATGCAGGCCGGCCTGCAGGCCGCCCTCGACGCGCCGGCCCGGCAGGGCAGCGCGGGCGCGCAGGACAGCACCGCGCCGCTCGGGCCGCCGCTCTACGGCGAGTGGCACAGCCGCCAGCACACCCCCGCTGCGCTGCCGGCGTGGCAGCACGAGCTGAACCTCGACCCACGCGCGCGCGCCGCGGCCGGCCTCGGCGCCGAGATCGAACGCCAGAACCAGGAATCCTTCATGCATTGGAGCTGGGAGCAGGTCGGCCGCATCCTCGAGGCGAACCGCCTGATGAGCCAGGCACGGCTGTCGCAGGAGGCGCTGCAGCGGGTGCACGCCAAGCACCTCGCCACCCAGCCCGCCGACCGCCTGCTGCAGCTCGCCGCGCCGCTGACACCCCGCGCCCGCCAGGGCACGCTGACCTTGCAGGCCGTCGTGGCAGGCTCGAGCCTGCCCGACGCGGCCACCGACCCCGCCCTGCGCCGACTCACCAGCCCGCAGCGCCCGACACTCGCCAAGGCGCAGCGCCTCGGCGACGTGGTGCGCGCGGCCGGCCGCGTGGCGCCGAGGGTGTCGATGTTGTCGAAGCTGGCCAGCGGCGCGCTCGACGTCGACCCTGGCCGCTTCGTGCCCTCGGGGTTGCAGGGCCTGCCGGCGCTCGGCACGCTGGCCCTGCCCGAGGCGGGCGACGACGCCGTGGCGCTGCAATCGATCGGCCTGCCGGTCGCCGCGGGTGCCGCGGCACTGCGGCAGCTGCGCGCCGACACGGCGGCACTCGCCGGCACTGGCGCGCCCGGCCTGGTGCCGCGCAGTACCTTGGCCAGCACCGGCATGCTGGGCGAGGCGCACCTCCTGCGCGCGCGCGAACTGCTGTCCACGACCACGCGCCCGGGAACGAGCCTCATCGGCGCACTCGGCGAGGCCGTCAAGCGCCGCTTGCCGGCAGGCACCGGTGGCGTGATCGTGTCGGTGACACGGGTCACGGCAACGCTGGGGCCGCAGGTGGGCAGGGCGCGCCAAATCGACACCGACATCACCGGCGGAACGATCGGGGGCACCGGCGGGGGCACCATCGGCGGCACGACGGGCGGCACCTTGGGTGGCACCGGAACGGTCACGGGCGGCGTGACCGGCGGCGGGATCGTGAAAGGGACGATCACGTTGCCGCCGCCGCAGGTCGACCTGGCGCCGATCCTGCGGCTCGAGGCCAGTGTCAACGCCGTGGCGCCGCGCGGCCAACTGGGCCGACGCCGCCGGTCGAACGCTTCGTCGGCTTCGACCTCGTCAAGGCGCGCAGCACGCTGCTGGACCGCAGCAACCCGCTCACCACGGTACCCGCGCGCCTGGCCGGACAGCTCGGCGCCGGCGGCGGCACGCTGCTCGACCGCAGTGACCACGGCCTCGTGGTCGCCCCGACGCTCGACCGCATCCTCGCCGCGCCCGAGATCGACGCACCGGTGTTCGAGTACCTGTCCACACTCGCACCCGAGCGTTTCCTGCCCGGTGTCGGCGAGATCCCGGACGACGCGATCACGCTGCTCGAGACCAACCCGCGTTTCATCGAGGCGCTGCTGGTCGGCCTGAACCACGAGATGAACCGCGAGCTGCTGTGGCGCGGTTTCCCGACCGACCAGCGCGGCACGCCGCTGCGTCGCTTCTGGGACTGGGCCGACGGCGGTGCCGACATCCCGCCGATCCACGGCTGGGCCGCGAGCAGCGCACTCGGTGCCAACGGCCGTGCCGGCGCCGGCGGCCAGATCACGCTGCTGCTGCGCGGGCGGCTGCTGCGGCGCTACCCCAACGCGGTGCTGCTGGCCTGGCGCGCCAAGGGCAACCAGCTGATCAAGCCGGCTTCGGCGGCCGACATCCGCACACCCGTGTTCGGGGGTGCCCTCGGCAGGGACATCGTGTTTGCCGGCTTCGACCTCACCGACACCGAGCTTCTGCAGGGCGACGGCTGGTTCTTCGTGCTCGCCGAGCAGCCGAGCGAACCGCGTTTCGGCTTCGACGAACCCGATGTGCGGGTACCGAGCCCAGCGCTCACGGCCTGGTCGGGCGCCGACTGGCGCCACACCGGCACCGCGCCCGGCGCCTGGCTGCGCATCACCGGCAATGCGCTGGCCGGCACGCAGTTCGGCGGGGTGCGATTCGTCGACCATGCCGCGCACCTGGCGATGCTGTCGCTGCAGTCGCCGATGCGCATCGCGCTGCACGCCCGCAGCCTGCTGGCCTGAGCACGGACTCCTTGGAGCGACCATGGCCGACAACTTCGACTCCGAGATCCAGGCGCTCAGCGCCGCGTTGCCCGTGGCGCTGCTGCCGGTGCGCCTGGAGGCCCGTTTCTTCGACCATGCGCGCGAGCTGCGGCTGCGTGTCTACCCCGACCAGATCCACGTCGACGCGCACGAGCCGCGCCTGACCGCCGCCGAGCGCGCGGCCGCCATCGCCTACTGGCAGCTGCGCTGTGCCGTGCCGAATCCGGCCCTGCGCGGCACCGATGCCTGGGCGGCGCTGGCCGGCCAGGTCGGCGCGGCGCGCGCGGCCTGGGTGGCGCAGGCGCTGACGCCGACCAACCTGCCGCCTGCCTTCGGCCCGAAGAGCGAGGCCATGACTCCGGCTTTCCCTGATTCACCGCTGCAAGACACGGCCTGGTCCAGCGCCGCCTGCGCCGCCGCGCTGCCCAAGCGTTGGCTGGCGATCGGCCGGCGCGGCGGCAGCACGCTGTTCCGCAAGTGGACGACACCGGTGGCGACACCGATCGACCTGACACCCACGCCGCTGGACGACAAGGTCCCGCTCGCCGACAACGCCCTGCCGCTGCAGGACACGGCGCGCTGGATGGTCGACTTCGATGCCGCCGAGCGTGCCGGCATGGCGCTGCGCATCGTCGCGGCCGACCTGCCATCGCCCGACGCGCTGGCCGGCGGGCTCGACCGCATCGTCGTGCTCGGTATCGCCAGCGACCAGGCGCCGACGCAGGCCGCGGCCACGCTGCGCGCGCTGATGGCGGCACACCTGCACACCGACGGGCTCTGCGCGCTGCAACCCGGCACGCCGACCAACGTCAGCCGCGACAGCACGGCCGGCGCCGCACCCGACGCTGCAGCACTGAGCGCGGCGCTCGACCCCGAAAAGCGCCCCACCACCGCGGCCTACAACGGCAGCGGCGGCGACCGGCTCTGGCGCGCGCTCGGCGTCGACGTCACGGCCAACAGCCTGCTGGGCGCCACGCCCGGTGCCACGAGCTTCCATGCGCTGACGGCCGGCCACCTGAGCCATGCGCTGTGGGAAAGCACGCTCGGCGCGTGGCTGGTCGACTTTCTCTCGCCGTTGGTGGACGACGGCGCCGCCGCGGCGGTGCGCGACCACGCACGCAAGCACCTCGTGCCCGACGGGCCGTTTCCGGCACTGCGCATCGGCCGGCAGCCCTATGGCGTGCTGCCGGTGGTGGCGGCGGAGCGCTACCTCGCCACCCCGGGCGTGCGCACCGAAGACGAAGTGATGCGTCTGCTTCGCCAGCTTCGCACGCTGTGGGCCGATGCCGCGACGCGGGTGCCGCGACTCGGTGCGAGCGCCGACCTCGACGCCGACCTCACCCGTGTCCTGCAAGGCACGCCGCAGTCCGCGCGCTACCAGTGGCGGCCGGTGCTTGGCCCGCTCGGCCTGAACGCCACCCAGGGCCTGGAGCGCCATGCGGCGGCACAGGAGACACTGACCGAGCTGATCGGCGTGCACCTCGGCTGGAATCGCCGGCCCGACATTTCCGGCTTCGCCGCGCATCCGCAGGCGCGTGCGCTGCGCGCCCCGCTCGTCGACGTGCCGGGCACCGCGCCGGACGCCCGCCTGTCGCGCAACTACCTCACGGAGATCGCGAGCGCGGCGCGCAGCGTCGGCACCTGGGAAGGCATCAAGGCGCGCGAGGACGCGAAGACCCTGCTCGAAGCACTGGCCGCGCACGCGGTGGCGCGCGAACTGCACCGTGCGGACATGCGCACGCTCAACCGCCAGCGCCAGGCCAGCGGCGCGATCACCGCGCTGCCGGCACGCGGGCTGATGGCGGCCTCGGAGTACGTCGGCATCGAGGCGGTCGCGCGGCCGGCGGCCGAGGCCGGCGCGTTGATCACCACGCCGTCGGAAGCGGCGCGCAGCATCGTGCCTTCGATCACCGGCGAAGCGACGGTGCGCCAGTTCGTCACCGCCGCGGTGGCCAAGGGCGTGAAGCCGACGCCGGACGTGGCGGTGCTGGCCGACATGCTGGCGAGCTTGGAGTACCTGGCCACGCGCAGCGTCGGCGAGCTCGACCGGGCGCTGCGCGGCTGGCTCGACGCCTGCGCATTCCGGCTCGACGTCTGGTTCACCTCGCTCGCGCAGCGGCGCCTCACGGCGATGCGCGCCGCCCAGCCGGCCGGTCTGCACGTGGGCGCCTTTGGCTGGCTCGACGACCTGCAGCCCGATGCCTCGCCGCAGGCCACCACGCAAGGCTACGTGCATGCCCCCTCCCTCGCGCAGGCGGCCACCGCCGCGGTGCTGCGCAGCGGCCACCTGGCGCACCGCGATGCCGAACACCAGGCCCTGCAGATCGACCTGCACAGCGACCGCGTGCGCCGCGCCGCCAAGCTGCTCGATGGCGTGGCCGCCGGCCAGCCGCTCGCCGCACTGCTCGGTTACCGCATCGAACGGGCGCTGCGCGAACGCAATCTGCTGTTGGCCAGGTACATCCTGCCGCTGCGCCTGCTGTTCCCGCTGCGGCCGACCGGCGAGAGCGCACCCGCGCCCAGCGGGCCCTCCGAAACCATCGCCGCGCGCGACGTGGTCGATGGCGTCGCGCTGCTGCAGGCCTGGCGCGAGAACTCGGCCGCGCTGTTCGGCCGCCTCGCGCCGCCGCCCGATGCCGCCGATCTGCCCTTGCTCGCCGGCGAGCTGGACCGCCTGGCCGAGTTGTACGACGCGGTCGCCGACCTGATGGTCGCCGAAGC
>Ga0209682_10000756_pt1 | contig 10734 bp, 10 predicted proteins | sample DOMMetBare2Fresh_2_FD_187471 | JGI IMG/M metagenome (GOLD analysis project Ga0209682, IMG submission 187471) | Wetland sediment microbial communities from St. Louis River estuary, USA, under dissolved organic matter induced mercury methylation -... | ecosystem: Environmental > Aquatic >...
TGCACTTCCTGGCCGGGATCACCTGGATCGGGCTCTTGTATTTCTTCAACTTGATCAATGCCTCGTTCTTGAAAAGTCTGGATGGGCCGACCAAGAACATCGTGATTCCGAAACTGATGCCGGCTGCACTCAATTGGTTCCGACATGGAGCCACTGTCACTGTGGTGGCAGGGGTGTTGTTGTATGGCCACATGTATCATAAAGGCGGAACAGGAGCGGTGGCCTTGGCGATTGGTGGGTTGCTCGGTATCATCATGATGGGCAATGTCCATGGGATCATCTGGCCGAACCAAAAGAAGATCATTGCCGCCGTCACCGCAGCCGCACAGGGCACTCCGGCGCCACCTGAGATGGCGCAATGGGGACGGACCGCCTTGCTGGCCTCTCGCGTGAATTTCATGCTCTCGATTCCCATGCTGTTTTTCATGGGAGCCGGCAGCCATTTCCGATAGGCTTTCAATTCCGTTCGCCGGTGGGCTTAGCCCACCGGCGAGATTTTCCATCACTAGCTTTCCTGCTGACCTCGTCTGCCCCTCTATGCCCAGTCTTTGAATAGGTCTCTTAGTCTTAACTGATTGAGATTCAGGCCCATTTCGGTTCGTCGCCTTGACGGATGAAGAGGTGGAGCCGTATAGTACAGCCTGAACCTTGAAGAGTTACTGACGCCCAGTTATGCCTACTGCCGTAGAACCACGCCTTGTTCAACAGATGGAAGGAGCCCCTTGGGAAATTGAGGGGTACCTCAAAGTCGGTGGCTATGAGGCCTGGAAGCGATGTGTCAAAGAGTTGAAGGCCTCTCAAGTCATTGACGAGCTCAAAAAAGCCGGTCTGCGGGGGCGAGGCGGTGCAGGATTTCCGACGGGAATCAAATGGGACAAGGTGCTCAATCACCGGGTGAAAGAACGCTATTTCGTCTGCAACGCCGGCGAACACGAACCAGGAACGTTTAAAGACCGCCATTTATTGAAAACTTTACCGCACCAATTGATCGAGGGCTGTTTGATTGCGTCGTTTACAGTGCAGGCGAAGGCTTCTTTTATCTATGTGAATCATGAGTACCATGACGAGCGGCAGAATCTGAAGAAAGCCTTGGCTCAAGCAAAAGAACAGGGACTGCTCGGCAAGAATGTGTTTGGGAGCGGCTTCGACATAGAATTGGAAGTGTTTGAAGGCCATGGAAGCTACGTCGCCGGCGAAGAGACGGCTATGCTCGAGTCGATGCAGGGTCGTCCGGCAATGCCGCGACAGAAGCCCCCATTCTATCCGACCGATTTCGGCCTCTATGGCAAGCCGACTCTCGTCAATAACGTGGAGACGCTCTGCAACATCCCTCGTATTCTCCATAAGGGTGCCTCGTGGTTTACGCAGGTCGGGACGGAGAAATGTCCAGGGACCATGATGTTCTCGCTGAGTGGATCGATCAATCGACCCGGTGTGTACGAGATGCCGATGGGCGTGACGATTCGAGATCTGATTGAACAATGCGGCGGTGGAGTGCCAAACGGCCGCAAGATCAAAGCCGTGTTTCCAGGTGGCCCGGCGTTTTCCATGGTGACAGCGGATCAGCTCGATCTGCCCATGGACTTCGATTCGTTGAAAAAGGCTGGCACGGGGTTAGGATCGGCGGGTGTCATTGTTGTCGATGATGCGACCTGCATGGTGGCTAAGACGCTGCACTTTTCAAATTTTTTCAAGAACGAGAGTTGTGGCCAATGTCCTCCCTGTCGGATGGGAACCATGAACTTAGCCGCGCTGATGACGAAAATTGAAGCGGGACAGGGTACGCAAAAGGATCTCGATAGTATGTTGCAACTCTGTGGCTTTGTGAAAGGGACCGGGTACTGCACACTCGTGACCGGAGCCTCCGTCTTGGTGCAAAGTAGTTTGAAGCTGTTCCGTCACGAGTATGAAGAGCATATTCGGTTGCAACGGTGTCCCTATCAAGAAGCACCAGCCGGGATTGCTGTGCATTCCTAGGAGGGGTCATGCCGCGGGTGACGTTTCTTCATTCAGACGGACGAAGCGGAGATGTAGAAGAGAACGTTTCACTTCTCCAGGCCGCGAAAGAAGTGGGATTTCGATTGAGCTACGACTGTGGAGGAAATGCCTCCTGCACAACCTGCCGAGTGGAGGTCCAGATGGGGCAGGAGCATCTCTCGGAGATCGATTTCGACGAGCAAGACCTTCTGGATCGGGAAGCGTTGACGCAGCCATGGCATCGCTTGGCGTGCCAAGCACGGGTCTTGGGGGATGTTGTGGTGCGTGTGCCGGAAGCCAAATGGGAGAATCCAAAAATAGCCACGTCCGAAGCATGGGGTTGATATTCGAGCAAGAGGTGTTAGACTATCACACTAGCTCGTGGTGGTGAGCTAGATCGATCTATAGAGGAGGAAGCCGATGGTTACGATTACACAGGTTGCGGAACAGAAGATACGGGAGCTGATGGCTGAAGAGAAGGACGTCGTTGGACTGCGGGTGTATGTCCGTGGTGGTGGGTGCAATGGCTACCAGTACGGCATGGCCTTCGAGTCCAAAATGGGTGAGGATGACACCGTCATCGAGATGGGTGATGTGAAGGTCATTATGGATTCTCAGAGCGCGCCGTTGCTTCAAGGTTCGGAAGTGGACTATGTGGACAGCGTGCAGGGTTCTGGCTTTTCGATCAAGAATCCCCAGGCCAAAACGACGTGCGGCTGCGGCAGCTCGTTTAGCGCATAAACGTTCTCGTTAGAATGCCGAGCAATGGACCTTTCAGCAAGGACCGCTCGTACCCCGAGCGGTCCTTGCTATTTATGCCGTTCACCAGAGATACATGCTGGAATGTCGCAGGTACAGGTAACGAGGCGCTATCGATTTTGCGCCGCCCACAGGCTTCACACTGATCAGCTCTCGCATGAGGAGAATTGGGCTGCGTTCGGAAAGTGCAATAATCCGAATGGTCATGGGCACAATTACGTCGTGCTGGTTACGATCAAAACCGGAGGAGCACAAGAGACGTGGGACCTAAACGACCTTGACCAGCTGGTTAATGAGCGGATTATTGATCGGTTCGATCATCGTGACCTCAATAGCGACCCGGCGCTGGCAGGACTCACGACCACCGGGGAGAATATCGTCAAATTGATCTGGGACATTTTGGCGCCCCAATTGCCTGCGGGGTGTCTGCATAAAGTAGGTGTCATCGAGACGAGAGACAACTACTTCGAGTATGCGGGCGTCGCCTGAAACGACGAGAGGGAACTGAGTGAGGAAACAGCGGAAGAGAGATAAAGGACGAGAACCAGTTGAGGATACCAGCGGGAGCGGGAAGCCAGCGGACTTACCGGTGCTCCAGTCTTTGGTCACCGAAATGCTTCTCGCCCTAGGGGAAAGACCGGGTCGCAACGGTTTGCTGAAAACGCCCGAGCGTGTGGCCAAAGCACTCGCGTTTATGACACAGGGCTATCAGCGTGACATCGACCATCTGTTGAACGGTGCGCTATTTCCGATCGAATACGACGAGATGGTCATCGTCAAGGACATCGATTTCTTCAGCATGTGCGAGCATCACTTATTGCCATTTTTTGGGAGGGTCCATGTCGGGTACCTGCCCAATAAGAAAGTCGTGGGTTTGAGCAAGATTCCACGGATTGTCGATACCTTCGCGAGGCGTCTGCAAGTTCAAGAACGGCTGACCGTGCAGATCGCCGAAACCATCAGCACCAAGCTAAACGCTCATGGGGTCGGAGTCGTTGTCGAAGCACGGCACCTCTGCATGATGATGCGCGGGGTGGAAAAACAGAACACGCTCGCCGTCACCAGCTCCATGTTAGGAGTATTTCGCAGTCAAGCACAGACTCGCGTGGAATTTCTGAAATTGATTCGCCGCGGCAGTGTCGGCGATCCGGACTGATCTCAGGATACATGCCTTCCTCATCGCCGACCGCAGTTATCTCGCCTCATTTCCAACAAACTCGCGTACGGTATTGTTGAAGATGTCCGGCTTTTCCAGGTTCGAAAGATGGGCGGCGGCTGGAATGATGGTCAAGCGGGCATTGGGAATCCGATCTGCCATGAGTTTGGCGTCGGAAGGTGGAGTGGGAAGGTCCAGTTCACCGACGATGATCTGGGTGGGACACGTGATTTGTTTCAAGAGTGTGACGGAATCAGGCCGTTCAGCCATTGCCATCAAGTCTCCCGCGATGCCGCTGATCTGATTACCTTCGATCATTGCACGTACCTGTCGGACGAGCCCTGGCTTCGTCTGGACCGTTTCGGGGCTCAGCAATTTCGGGATCATGATGTCGGCAATGGCCGATGGTCCTTTCTGATAGGCAATCTGCGCCATCTGAAACCGCGCTTCTTTTCCTTCTGCCGTATCAGCCTGCGCTCTTGTGTCAGCAAGTACCAAGCCTTTTACGCGATCCGCACACTTTCGATAGAGGGCAAATAGGATGTAGCCGCCCATGGACAGTCCGACGAAAACCGCCTCCTGGATCAAGAGGTGATCAAGCAACCCGATCACATCATCGGCGGTTTGATCCAGCGTATACCGCCAGAGCGGCGCTTCGGATTCTCCATGCCCACGCAAGTCAATCGTCACGACTCGAAACTGTGACGAAAACGCTTTCTCCTGCTCTGCCCACATCGTTCGGTTAAGCGGAAAAGCATGGCAAAAGACGATGGGAGGGCCAGAGCCCCAATCGTTATAGGCAAGGGTGATACCGTTGACCTGAGTGTGCACGGTGCGCTCCGTAAGTTGCGGTGTTCGTACCATCGGCTGCCTGCATGGTCAAGAGGCCATTTGCGATCATCCGGCACGGCATATACAATTCCTGCTCTTTCTGAGGAGTAACATGACTCGTTCTCGTGATCAGGCTCCTGATTTATTCACGCCTCCAGATCGTCAAGACACGGTCGAGGCTCCGCTTGCCGAGCGGATGCGGCCACGTGTGTTTGCGGATTTCGTAGGACAAGACGACATCACGGCACCAGATCGGCCGCTTCGGCGGGCCATCGAGGCCGACCAGCTCTCATCCGTAATTTTCTGGGGGCCGCCCGGTTCTGGGAAGACAACGCTGGCCCATCTGATTGCCCGCCATACGAAGGCGCAGTTTATTCCGTTTTCGGCCGTGACCAGCGGTGTGCCTGAGTTGCGCACGATCATCAGGGCAGCCGACCAACGCCGAGCGATCAATGGGCAGCGGACCATCTTATTCGTCGATGAAATTCACCGCTTCAACAAGGCACAGCAAGACGCGTTTCTTCCGCATGTCGAGCGAGGTACCATCATTCTCGTCGGCGCGACCACGGAGAATCCTTCCTTCGAAGTTATCAGCCCACTCTTGTCCCGTTCGCTGGTCGTCGTGCTCAAACCGCTTACCGAGGAAGCATTAGGTCAGATTCTTGATCGTGCGCTTGCCGACCTGGACCGGGGGCTTGGCAAATGGAAGGCGCGGTTTTCATCGGAGGCACGACTACGACTGATTGCATTCGGCAATGGCGATGCGAGGGCGCTGCTCACATCGTTGGAATTTGTGGTGACGCAAGCGCCGGCAGGACCAGATGGCGCGCGTGTGATTGATGACGCGACGTTGGAAGCGGCACTGGGCAAGAAGGTGCTACGGTACGATAAGGCAGGCGAGGAACACTACAACGTCATTTCGGCCTACATTAAAAGCTTGCGTGATTCCGATCCAAATGGGGCGCTGTACTGGCTAGCCAGGATGCTGGATGCCGGCGAAGATCCGAAATTCATCGCCCGACGGATGGTGATTTTCGCGTCCGAGGATATTGGTAATGTAGATCCGTTGGCCCTTGTCGTTGCCACTTCCGTGGCACAAGCCGTCCAATTCGTGGGACTCCCGGAGGCGCAGATCAATCTGGCTCAAGGCACCACATACCTGGCATCACGACTCAAAGACAATGCGTCCTACGTCGGTCTATTGGAAGCGCTCAAGGATGCCAAAGCCTACGGCAATCTGGGGGTCCCGCTCCATCTCCGGAACGCGGTAACCTCTCTGATGAGAGACCTAGGCTATGGAGCCGATTACCGCTATGTCCACGACGACCCGTCAGCACAAACGGAACAAACCCACCTCCCACTACCACTCAAAGGTCGACGGTACTACCGTCCAAAGCCTCTGAAATAGGGCCGATTATCCCGATTTACATTCTTGTCTAATCGGTTATACTTAGAGCAATGAAGCGAGTGGAAGGAAAACCATCGGCAACCGCGGTTGCACTGAGTGAGCGGAGGAAACTTGTCCGAGCCACGTTGGTCGGTTCTGCCTTGGTATCGCCGAAGAAAGGCGGGCGTGCCTGTACTGCAGTCCTGGATAATGTGAACAAGATCGGGGCCGGACTTCACATCAAAGATCGATTCCCATCAAACGAGAAAGTTACGGTCTCGCTCGCCTTCCTCGATTCCGATCGAGTTGAACAACAGGAAAAACTCGATGGGACTGTCGCCTGGGTCAGGCCCTGGGAAAAGAAAGGATTCTTGATCGGCGTCGTCTGGGATGAATTGGTGACGAAAGAGAAGAACCGCTGGCTGTACTACTATCTAGAAGAAACCCTCAAAGCCTCTGTCTAAAACGCTCGCTGATTACTTCATATACGAACTCCAAAAGGAATGACAGAACTAGCCCAGCGAGACCAGCTGTTGCTTGACGTTTTCTAATTCAGCCGACAGTGATTCCCACCGGGCAGTCAGTCGCTCAAGATCGCCCTTCCACTCCCTCTGCTCGTGATGCAGAAGGTTCCACCTATCGAACTGTTCGTAGAGCTTCGGATCAGCCAATTCTGCCTCGCGGATTCTGATCTTCTCTTCGGTCTCACTAATCTCCGTTTCGGCGCGTGATACCTGCTTCTCCAATCGCGCCTGCGTCTTGGTGAGATCACGGCGCTCTCCACCACGCCCTTTTGGCAATACTTGCTGTTCCATTGCCCGAGTAGGGCCTGAAGAGGTGCGGGGCGATGCTCGTTCGAGCTCGTCGCTCGTTTCTTTAATCGACTCAAACTCTTGGGTCTTCTTCCACAAATAATACTCGTAGTCACCGATGAAGTTCCGCGCCTGCCCCTCTTCAATCTCAACGACCCGGGTGGCGATGCGTGCCAGAAACGTTGGATCGTGGGAAATGAAGATGATGGTCCCGGGGAATTCAGCCAATGCATCGGTGAGCATATCCACCGAGGCTGGGTCCAAATGGTTCGTCGGCTCATCAAGTAGCAAGGTATTAGCGGGTTCGACAAGCATGCGGGCTAAGGCCACCCGGTTTCGCTCACCACCGCTCAACGCCTTGATCGGTTTTTTCTGATCCTGGCCGGAAAACAAGAAGGCACCGGCGATGCCGCGTAGGAAATTCATTTCTGCATGTTTGGTGACTTCTTCCAGCGATTCGAGAATCGAATGTTCGGGGTTCAAGGTTTCGGCCTGATGCTGGGCGAAGTAGTGCAATGTCACGCCGTGTCCGACGGTTCTGGTACCGGTATCAGAAGGAAGGACGCCAGCGAGCATCTTCAAGAGCGTGCTCTTTCCGGCTCCGTTCTCACCGACCAGTGCGATACGTTGGCCACGCTCTACGGAAAAATCGAGCGTCTTGTAGACGACCTTATCGCCGTAACGCTTACTGGCGCCAGCGAGGTCCAATACCTGGCGGCCGCTGGTTGACGGAAGGGGAAACCGGAACTTGACGCGCTTCGGATCTCGCTGGATTTCGATCCGCTTAACCTTCTCGAGCTGCTTGAGGCGCGACTGCACCTGACTGGCTTTGTTGGCTTGGTATCGAAAGCGATCGACAAACTTTTGAACCCGAGCGACCTCTTTGGATTGGCGAGCCGCCGAGGCGTGTAGTTGAGCATCCTTTTCGGCTTTCAGTTTGCAGAAGAGCGAATAGTTGCCTCGGTATTCTTCGATTTTGTGATGCCGTAGTTCCCAGATATGGGTGACGACGCGATCTAGAAAGGCGGTGTCGTGGCTGATGATCAGGAGCGTCATACCCGACTGTAATAAAAACTGCTCGAACCAGCGTTGAGTCGGCTTGTCTAAATGGTTGGTCGGCTCGTCCAGCATGAGCACGTCGGGATTGGACAAAAGCAGATGTCCTAACGCGACCCGCATCCGGTAACCTCCGGACAGTTTCTCGACGGGGCGATCGAAATCGACTTCCGTAAACCCCAACCCCATCAGGATGCGCTTGGCTTCGTGCTCAGGGTACTCGTCACGGTGTGTGGCATCGAGGACGGTCTTGCCAGTAATGGTTTCTAGTTCTTGCGGAAGGTACCCGATTCGAAGACGAGGTCGCTTACGGATCGAGCCTTCATCGGGTGACTCTTCGGCCAGGATCATACGAAAGAGTGTGGTCTTGCCGGCGCCGTTCGGTCCGACCAAGCCGACTCGTGAATTCGGGCGAAGATGTGCGGAGGTTTCAGAAAGCAGGATCTTCGTGGAATATTGCTTGCTGACGGATTCAATTTGGAGCATCGGCACAAACCTTCCGTGTGATAATGGGATACCTAGGTCACCCGAGATGCACTCGAACAAGGGAAACAGCTAGTAGGTCGGAAGGCGAGGGAGCTGGAGAAAGCTGAGCATACATGATACGTGCAAGGTAAACATTCTAGAATCCTAAATCTTTGAGGTGGTTATCGGCGTAACAGTTATGAACCTACTTGAAGGAGCCGCTGGACCACGCAAAGCTTACTCAATTCAAGCCATTGACACGTTCGGGTGGTATCCGTCGACTCATTTGCGAAAAGCCTTACAATAGGCGGCGATACGCGCGAAGTACTGTTTGGAAGTACTGTTTGGTGGAGCTGGCCGGGATTGAACCGGCGACCTCGTGAATGCCATTCACGCGCGCTCCCAACTGCGCTACAGCCCCACCCAGGGATAATTAGAGAGCGAAATTACTATGGAAAATTGAGGCGTTGAATCAATCGAACGCATGCTAACACGCAGCTTAGAGCCAGTCAACCGACCAATCGTTGCTATGTCAACCCAATTTAGAAATGTCCTCTTCTTCCCAGAGTAGAAATGTCCGGTTTATGTTCAGGTCGTCACCGTCGGTGCGCCTCGTTCTGACCGCCATCGTGTGCGCCACGGATGGGTTGGTCTCGGTGTGACCGGGCGGGAGGAGCGGGGCAGCGTTCTGACTGTTCTCTCCGGCACCGGTCGTGCGGCAATGACGTGAAAGCCAAGTGCCCGTCCATGGTGGGTGATCCGCCGCGTCCCATCGAGCCGCTCTTCCACCTGCACGTGCGTGGCCCGAACCGAGTCGTGAATTTGATAGAGCTGTCCCTCATGCGCAATCGTACAGTCCTTCCGGAGGCAGCGGGAAGTCTTGATGCACAGACACCGGGCCAAGTCGCGGACCCGTGGCGTGGGCCGATGTAGATCGGCCTGCTGGGTGGGCGGCACCGTAAACCGCTGGTTGTAGAGCGGCAGATAGCTCTCCAGGAACCGATTGGCGTCCTCCATGGTCGCGATCCCCGCCAATCGGAGTTCCTTGATCAGCCGATCCTGCAACGTCTTAAACAGCCGTTCCACCCGGCCCTTAGCTTGCGGCGAGTGGGCTGCAAGCAATTCCACGCCTAACTCCTTCAGCGCCCGCCCAAACTGACTCGCCGGTTCCACGCCGGCGAGTTGCTCGTCAACCGTGGGGGTGGCTGGCGCCTGATAGGTCGTGTGCTTGTCCGCATAGAGCGCCAGCGGCACGCCATACCGCCGCATGTAGCGCTGAAAGCTGTCCATCGCCGGAATCGTCCCTTCATGGTCATAGAACCGCGCGAAGACCCGACTGCTGGCATCATCGATGTACGCCATCAAGACACACCGTGGCCCGCGCCCTTCCAACCAGTCATGATGCGACCCATCCAGCTGGACCAATTCGCCGACATGCGCCTTCCGCACGCGCCACGTCCGATGCGGCCGCTTGCGGCGCGTAAAGTGATCGATCCCGCGCGCCCGCAACCAGCGCCGCAGCGTCTCGTCGCTGAGCGTGATCCCGTGGTGCGCGGCCAGCTTCTCCACCGCCAACGTGGGCCCAAAATCGCCATACCGCGTCTCGTAGAGTCGGAGGATCTTCGTCTTGCGCCCCTCGGGGATCCGTCGGTTCGAGGGGCGGCCCCGTCCCCGATGGACCAACCCCTGATCGCCTTCCTGCTCGACCCGTCGCCGCAGGCGTCGGATCTGCCGATCCGTCACGCCCAACAATGTGCTGGCTTCCTTCTGCGTGAGTCGGTGCGCCAGCACTTGCCGAATCACATGCACCCGCCGTAATTCCTTCCCACTCATCGTCACCCTGTCCTCTCCGAGCATCCCGCCCTCCTGGTAAGGGGCGAGAGTGTATCGGGATAAAGGACATTTCTATTGTGGTAGAACCGGACATTATCATTGTGGGATTACAGTCCGCAAGACAGGTTGCTAGAACCCCGCTGCTCAACTGACGACTACGAGAGCTGATTCGGTGCGAATCCATTCATGGTTTCTGTGCAACCACCATGAGTAGATTGCTGACGGATTCACGGATGAGCTGGATCAGCGGTTCTGGATAGACTCCTAGTACGAGGATGATCGATGCAACAAATCCGAGCGAGCATACGGCCGTCCAACTGACGAACTCTGACCGCTGCGTCGTTTCCTGTTGAGGAAGCGTTGCCGGTGCTGTTACCTCACCGAATAGAGTCACGAACAGTCGAAGGTAATAGTAGAGACTCAGGACGCTGTTCGCAATCAGCGCCAACACCAGCCAC
>Ga0209682_10000757_pt1 | contig 10726 bp, 2 predicted proteins | sample DOMMetBare2Fresh_2_FD_187471 | JGI IMG/M metagenome (GOLD analysis project Ga0209682, IMG submission 187471) | Wetland sediment microbial communities from St. Louis River estuary, USA, under dissolved organic matter induced mercury methylation -... | ecosystem: Environmental > Aquatic >...
CTCCGCCCTCTCGACGACCGAATAGTGGTCCCCGGGCACCCGCACCACCGCCAGCCCCGGCGCCAGCACCGCCCACCCCTGCACCGCATCGTGCGCCGCCTCCCCGGGGCGGAACAGGACGACCTTGCCGCCGTACGGACCTCCCGCGTACGCCCGCATCGCCGCATCATTGATGCGGAAGAGGGAGAAAAGTCGCTCTGCGGTGGCGGGATCGAGGGGCAGGCCGTGGCGGCGGGCTTCGATGAGGAGGAGGTCGAGGCCGGCGGCGGGGTCGAGGCTGCGCACGGTGGCGGCGAGATCCGCCGGGAGGGTGAGGTGGAAGCGTTGGGCCAGGTCCGCCGCGAAGGCGAGGAGGAGGCCGGGCTCGGACGGCGGTGCGCCGTAGTGGCCCGGGGCCACGGTGTCGAGGAGGACGACGCGCTCGGGGGACGCTCCGGCCGCGGCGAGCCGGCGGGCCATTTCGAAGGCGATGAGGCCGCCCATGGACCAGCCTCCCAGGTGGTATGGGCCCGCGGGCTGGACGCGCCGCAACTCGGCGAGGTAGCGCTCCGCCATGGCCTCGATCGTGGTCTCCGCGCCGGTCGACTCGAAGGCGAGGACGGGCTGGTCCGTTCCGAGGTGGTTGGCGAGGGGCGCGTAGCAGAGGGCGTGGCCGCCGACCGGGTGGATCAGGACGAGGGGCGGGCGGCTGCCGTGGGGTTGGAGAGAGACGAGCGGGCCGGTGGCCGCAGTGGCCGCGGTGGCTCCTTCGTCGCGCAGGACGGTGGCCAGCTCTTCGACCGTGGCGTGGCGGAACAGGGTGGCCACCGGCAGGTCGCGGCCGAAGCGCTCGCGGAGACGTGCCATCAGGGCGGCGCCCAGGAGGGAGTGGCCGCCCAGGTCGAAGAAGTTGTCGCGCACGCCGAGCGGGCGGATGCCGAGGGTCTCCTCCCAGAGGCGGACCAGCTCCAGCTCCAGCACGTCGCGCGGGGCGAGCCGCTCGGTGCTTTCGGCGAGCGCGGGTGGTGGGAGGGCGCGGCGGTCGAGCTTGCCGCTCGGGGTGAGCGGCAAGGCGTCGAGGGCCACGAAGGCGGAGGGGACCATGGGGCCGGGGAGCCGCTCGTGGAGGGCGGCGCGCAGCTCTCCCGCCGGGCCTCCGCCCACCACATAGGCCACCAGCCGGCGGTCCCCTGGAAGGTCTTCGCGGATCAGGGCCGCGGCCTCCCGCACTCCCGGACAGGCGCGGAGCGCCGCCTCCACCTCGCCCAGCTCGATACGGAAGCCGCGCAGCTTGACCTGGTGGTCCGTCCGCCCCAGGAACTCCAGGTCTCCCGCGGGCAGCCGGCGCACCAGGTCGCCGGTGCGATACATCCGTTCCCCCGGATGTGGCGCGAAGGGATCGGGGAGGAAGCGCTCGGCGGTGAGATCGGGCCGGCCCAGGTAGCCGCGCGCGAGGCCGCCGCCGGAGAGGAAGAGCTCGCCGGTCACGCCCGGTGGGACGAGCTCCAGCCGGGCATCGAGCAGCACCGCGCGCGTCCCCCCCACCGGCCGGCCGATCGGCGCGTTGCGATCGAGATGGGAGCCGGCGCCGATCTCCGCGAAGGTGGAGAAGATGGCGGACTCGGTCGGGCCGTAGCCGTTCAGGATCTGAAGGCCGGGGAGCGCGCGGGCGAGGGAGGCGAGGAGCGGCTCGCGGATGGGCTCGGCGCCGGTCACGAGGCGGCGGAGGGAAGAACCCACGGGGGTGAGGGCCGGCACGAGCATCGGCGGCACGTAAGCGCTCTCGATGCCGCGCTCCGCCAGCCAGGCGGCGAAGGCGGGTCCGTCCGGACGGATCGCCGCGGGCGGGATCTCCAGGCGTCCGCCGGAGGCCAGCGCTCCGAAGACCTCGCAGATCGACACGTCGAAGCAGAGGCTCGTCCACAGGCTGCCGGCGGCTCCGGGGGGCAGCGGGGCGCGCTGGAGGAGGTCGTCCACCAGCCGCACGGCTCCGGCGTGGGGACAGGCCACTCCCTTGGGAGTCCCGGTGGAGCCGGAGGTATAGAGGACGTAGGCGAGGGACTCCTCCGGGATCGGGAGGCGGAGCGGAGCCGGGGAGCGGGCGGCGATCGCGGCGGCGTCGCGGGCGAGGTCGATCCGCGGAACGTCGAGATCCGTGAACGGGTCGTCCTCCCCGGGGACGATCAGGGCGGCGAGGCCGGCGTCGGCGGCCATGACGCGCAGGCGCTCCACGGGGTAGAGCGGATCGAGAGGGACGTAGGCGCCGCCGGCTTCCAGGATCGCGAGGAGGGAGATCAGAGCGTCGATCGAGGTCGGCAGCCAGATCCCCACCCGGCCTTCCGGCCGAAGCGCGAGGGCGCGCAGGTGGCGCGCCAGGCGCCGCGACGCCTCGGCGGTCTCGCGGTACGTGCGCCTGGTCTCCCCCTCCACGAGAGCGGGGGCCTCGGGTGTCCTCTCCGCCCAGGCGGCGAAGCGGGCGTGGAGGAGGCCTGCCGGGGGCGTGGAGGCGGGCTCCGCGAGCACTTCCCGGCGTTCGCCGGCGGAGAGGAGCGGGAGCGTCCAGGCCGGCGCCGCGGGATCGGCGGTGGCCGCGGCGAGGAGGACCTCGAAGCGGTCGAGCAGCCGGTCGACCGTCGCGGCGTCGAAGAGATCGGCGGCGTACTCGACGCCGGCGTTGAGGCCGTCGCCGGTGTCGAGGAGGGTGACGTTCAGGTCGAGCTTCACCGCCAGGACCTCGGGGAGGACCGGGTGGATGCGCAGGTCCGGCAGGTCGAGCGCCGCGCCCGGGGTGGCGATCTGGACGCCGAACATCACCTGGAAGAGGGGGGAGCGGTCGAGGAGGCGCTCGGGCTGCAGCTCTTCCACCAGCCGCTCGAAGGGGACGTCGGCGTGGCTCTGGGCCGCGAGCACGGTCTCCCGCGTCCGCGCCAGGAGGCCGGAGAACGCCGGCTCGCCGGAGAGATCGGCGCGCAGCACGAGGGTGTTGACGAAGAACCCGATCAGCCCTTCGAGCTCCAGCCGGCCGCGGCCGGCGAAGGGGCTGCCGAGGCAGAGGTCTTCCTGGTGGCTGTGCCGGGCCAGGAGGAGCTGGAAGGCGGCGAGGAGCGTGGTGAAGAGCGTCGTCCCCTCGCGCCGGCCGAGGGCGCGCACGGCGGCGGCGGTTTCCAAAGGGAGGCGCCGCCAGCGCACGGCGCCGCGCGACGTCTGCACCGAGGGGCGCGGCCGGTCGGTGGGAAGCTCCAGGACCGGGGGCGCTCCGGCGAGCTTCTCCTTCCAGTAGGCGAGCTGGCGCTCCAGGACCTCCCCCTGGAGCCAGCGGCGCTGCCAGACCGCGTAGTCCGCGTACTGCACGGGGAGCGGCGGAAGCTCCGGTGCGAGGCCGCGGCGGAAGGCGGCGTAGCCGAGCGCCAACTCGCGGATGAGCACCTCGGTGGACCAGCCGTCGCTCACGATGTGATGGAGCACGGCGGCCACCAGATGGTCCGCCGGGCCGAGGCGCAGGACGAGCAGGCGCAGGAGCGGTCCGCGGGCCAGGTCGAAGGGGAGGGCCACGGCGGCGCCGAGGAGGTGCCGGGCCGTGGTCTCGCGCACCGCCTCCGGCAAGGCGGTCAAGTCGAGGACCGGGAGGTGCGGTGGCGCCGGGGGGGCGATGCGCTGCACCGGCGCGCCGTCCACCTCGGGGAAGGTGGTGCGGAGCGTCTCGTGCCGGCGGGTGATCTCTCCCAGGGCGGCGGCGAAGGCCGGGAGGTGGAGATCCCCGAGGAGGCGCAGGGCGGCCGGCAGGTTGTAGGCGGCGCTCCCGGGTTGCAGGCGGTCGAGGAACCAGAGCCGCTGCTGGGCGAAGGAGAGCGGCGGCTCGGTCTCCTCGGCAGGCCGCGGGGTGATCGGCGGGGGCGGTGGCCCGGCGAGGCTCGCGGCCAGCTCGCACACCCGCGCGGCCAGCTCGGCGATCGTCGCACGCTCGAAGAGATCGCGCAGTGGCAGCTCCACGCCGAACGCCTTGCGCACCCGCGACAGGAGCCGGGCGGCGAGGAGCGAATGGCCGCCGAGGGCGAAGAAGCTTGCGTGGACGCCCGGCCGCTCGACACCCAGGACCTCCTCCCAGAGGGCCGTCATCGCCTCCTCCCACGGATCGCGCGGCGGCACCCTCGGCCGCTCGGTCTCTGGGACGGCCTCGGTGCCGAGCAGAGCCAGAATCCTGCGGTCCACCTTGCCATGCGGGGTGAGCGGCAGGGCTTCGAGCGGCACGAAGAGCGAGGGGAGCATGGCCTCGGGGAGGCTGCCGGCCAGGAACGACCGCAGCTCCTCCGGCGCCGGGGCGGTTCCGTCGGCCACGAAATATGCCACCAGCCGCTTGCCCACCGGCCCGCCGTCGTCATGGGCGAGGATGACCGCTTCGAGCACCGCCGGATGGCGCACCAGCGCGGCCTCGATCTCCGCCGGCTCGACGCGGATGCCGCGGATCTTGACCTGGTGGTCGATCCGCCCGAGGAACTCGATGACCCCGTCGGGCCGCCGCCGGGCCAGGTCGCCGGTGCGGTAGAGGCGTCCGCCGGGGGAGCCGAACGGATCGGGGACGAACCGCTCCGCCGTCAGGTCGGGCCGTCCGGCATAGCCGCGGGCGAGGCAGATCCCGCCGATGTGGAGGTCCCCCGGCACGATCGCCGGCACCGGCTCGCCGCTCCGGTCGAGCAGGTGGATCTGCGTGTTGGCGATCGGCCGGCCGATCGGTGGCCCCGCCGGCCAGGAAGAGGGCGCTCCCGCGAGCGTGAGGTGGGTGATGCCATGCGTCTCCGCCGGGCCATAGAAGTTGCGCAGCCGGGCCTCCGGCAGGGCTTCGAAGAGACGAACCACCGCCGGGGTGACCTTCATCGCCTCGCCCACCGTGGTCACCCAGCGGAGAGACGCGAGCCGCTCCGGCTCCGCCTCGACCACCTCGGCGATCTGCTGCAACACCACCACCGCGAGCACCGCCTCCTCGATGCGCTCCGCCTCGATGAACCGCGCCATCGCCTCCGCATCCCGCCGGGCGTCGTCCGAGAGGAGATGCAGCGAGCCCCCCGAAGCGAGAGCGGTCAGCAGCTCCTGGAAGAAGACGTCGAAGCTGAACGACGAGAACCCCAGCACCCGCCGCCCGCCACCGTACTCCGCGAGGTGCCAGCGGACCATGTTGACCAGGGCCTGCTGGGTGAGCGCGATTCCCTTGGGCCGGCCGGTGGTGCCGGAGGTGTAGATGAGGTAGCCGAGGTGGGGTGGGTGGGGAGAAGAAGAGGAAAAGGACCCAAAGGACTGCAAGGACAACAAGGACAGCCCCCAGCCGGGGATTTCCTGGTCGTTGTTGTCCTTGGAGACCTTGATGTCCTTGGCCTCCCGGCCGCTCAGAAGCACCACCGCCCCACTGTTCTCGCGCATAAACCCCAGCCGCTCCCCGGGGTGCGCTGGATCCAGCGGCACCACCGTCCCCCCCGCGGCGAACACGGCCAGCACCGCGAGCAGCAGCTCCATCGACCGCCCGGCGCAGATCGCCACCGGTACGTCCGGCCCCACGCCCAGCTCGCGCAGGCGGTGGGTGAGGGGGGCGGCGCGCTCCCAGGCCTGGGCATAGGTCAGGCGCTCGGTGCCGAAGACGAGGGCGAGGGCGTCCGGGGTGCGCCCGGCCTGGGCGGCGAGCATCCCGGGGATCGTCTCCGCGGGGCGGGCGGCCGCGGTGTCGTTCCACTCGTGGACGAGCTGTTGCCGCTCCTCGGCGGTCAGCAGCGGCAGGCGCGCGATGGGGGCGTCCGGTTCTGCCAGGAGACCGGCGAGGAGGACCTCCAGGTGGCGGACCATGCGGCGGATGGTCGGTAGGTCGAACAGGTCGGAATCCAGCTCCAGCCAGCCGCCGAGGCCGCCGGGCTCGTCCCAGAAGTGGAAGACGAGATCGAACTTGGCGGTCTGGTTGGAGATCTGGAGGCCGGCCATGCCGAGCTGGCCGGTGTGGCCTTCCGGCGAGACCGGCGGCGGCGCCTCCTGGCCTCCCACCTGCGAGGCGAACATCACCTGGAAGAGCGGCGTCCAGGCCAGATCGCGGCCGGGCTGCACCTCTTCCACCAGCCGTTCGAACGGGACGTCCTGGTGCGCGAAGGCGCCCACCGTGGTGGCGCGGACGCGCCGCAGGACCTCGCGGAATCCGGGATCGCCGGAGAGGTCCGTGCGCAGGACGAGGGTGTTCACGAAGAACCCGATCATCCCCTCCAGCTCCTCCCGGTTGCGGCCGGCCGTGGGCGTGCCGAGAGAGACGTCGTCCTGCCCGCTCCAGCGGTGGAGGAGCGCCACCACCGCGGCGAGCTGCGCCATGAACGAGGTCGCCCCCTCGCGCTGGGCGAGCGCCTGGAGGCCCGCGGCGAGCGTGCCGGGGAGGAGCGTGTAGAGGCGGATGCCGCGGCCGCTCCGCGTCCTTGGGCGCGGCCGGTCCGTGGGGAGCTCCAGGAGCGGCGCGGCGCCGGCGAGGTGCTCCTTCCACCAGGCGATCTGCTTGTCCAGCACGGTGCCGCGGAGCCATTGCCGCTGCCAGAACGCGTAGTCCGCGTACTGGATCGGCAGCTCTGGAAGGTGAGGGGAGCGGCCGTGCGAGAGGGCGTCGTAGATCAGCCCCATCTCCCGGTTGAAGATCGTCGCCGACCAGCCGTCGCAGACGATGTGGTGCATGTTGAGGACGAGCTGGTGATCCCCCGGCGCGGTGCAGAGGGCGAGCGCGCGCACCAGCGGCCCCGTGGCGAGGTCGAACGGCCGCGCGACCTCTTCGAAGCCCAGCCGTTCGGCGGCCGGCAGGCGCAGCGCCTCCGGCAGGGCGGAGAGGTCCACCACCGGCACCGGTACCCGCATCGCGGGGAGGACCACCTGGGCCGGCTGGCCGTCCTGGTGCGGAAAGATGGCGCGGAGCGCCTCGTGCCGCTCCACCACCTGGTTCAGGCTGCGCTCCAGGACCGGCACGTGGAGCGGCCCGGCGAAGCGCCAGGCGGTGTAGTCGTTGTACTGCGCCCCCGGCTCGAGCTGGTCGAGGAACCAGAGGCGCTCCTGGGCGAACGACAACGGCCAGGCGGCGGGATCGGGGCGGCGGGGGATGGAGTCACCCCCCTCCAGGTACTTCTTCTGGAGGCGTGCGCGCAGGACCGCGCGCTGCCCGGGGGTGAGCTGCTGGATCTTGTTCGAGACGCTCAAGGGAGGATGCGGTCGTCCGCGACGGTCACCTTGCAGGCCACCCGGTCGTTGTTCCTGAGCTGGTCCCGGGCCAGGACATCCGTGAGGGCGGCGCTGGTGACGGTGCGCACCTTCTTGTTGTTGACCCGCCACTCGTAGGTGTAGCGGATCACGTCGTAGTCGGGGTCCTCGAAGACGAGGGAGGTCTGAACCTGGCAGGTCATCACCTGGCCGGCGGCGGGCCGGGCCGGCACGAGGCGCGTGCGGACCTTCGCGGGCGGGCGGTTCTTCACCTGGCCGGCCTTGGCGACCACGGTGAAGGGCGCGTTGACGACGGTCTCGCCGTTGATGTCGAACTGGAAGCGCCAGGTGCCGGTCTTGTTGAGATTCACCTGGAACCAGGGGAGGAGGTAGGCGAAGCGGTACGCCTCGTTGTCCCAGGTACCGTCGAACTGGACGCGGACGGCTTTCGTGGGATCGAGCACGCGGATGGCGTAGCTGATCCCGGCCGGCAGGTTGAACATGTCGATCCGCTCGCCGATCTGCCGTTCCCCGACGGGGAACATGGCGACGCGCGGCGTCTCGTCGAGCAGATAGGTGAAGAGATCGGGGATGTCGATGGCCCCGTTGGTGAAGTAGAAGTCGTAGACGGCGAAGTCCCGGAACACCGGCGGCTGGCTCACCCAGGAGCTGTCCCCGGAGCGGCAGGGACCGGCCGAGGGCTCGAACCACCGGTTGTTCTTCCACGACTCGAAGTGCAGGTGCGGGCCGGTGCTGATGCCGCTGCTGCCGGTCAGGCCGATCTGGGTCCCCATCGCCACGGTCTGGCCGGTCTCCACGGCCACGCTCCCCCGCTTGAAGTGCCAGTAGAGGCCGTAGTAGCCGTCGCCGTGGTCGATCATCACGTAGTTGGCCGGCTTGTCCGTCGCCTCCACGCTCATGTCGTCCTCGCCGTCGTGGGCGTCGATCACCACGCCGTCGAGCGCCGCGTAGACCGGAACGCCGATCGCCTGCGCGCGGAAGCCGTGGAGGGCGGAGTCGTGCCCGCGGTGGCCGTCATAGGTGAAGTCGGAGCAGTCCCAGTCGAGGATGCCGGAGCCGGGGTTCTGGTCGGTGAAATTGGTCAGGAAGAGGTCCTGGCCGTGCAGGCCCGCCTGGGGGAAGAACGGATAGGCCGGCGCCTGCACCGGGACCGTGGTCCGGAACGGAGCATGGGTGCGCTCATACCGCGCGATGGCCGCCTCGATCCGCGCCCGGTCCGCCGTGGAGATCCCGTCGCGCGGCGCGTCCGGTGCGACGAGGGCGGTCATCCCTCCCTGCGCGGTGGAGGTGCCGCGGAGCACGGTGAGGCCGGCCTGGGAGGGAGCGGCAAGAAGGATGGCGGCGGTGAAGGCCGAGAGCACAGCGGTCGAGCGGTGGGCCATGGGGCGGTTCCTCCTGGCCATTAGCATACATGCTGCGACAGCCGCACGTCCGGCTGCTCCGCCACCGCGTCGAGCAGGCGCACGAACCGGGCGAGCCAGCCCTCGACCGTTTCGCGCCGCCAGAGGGCACGGTCGTACTCGAACCACCCTTCGAGGAAGCTCCCCTGGTCCCAGATCGAGACGAGGAGATCGAAGCGCGAGGTGCCGCCGTAGGTGACGAGCAGGCGGACGCCCACGTCGTGGTAGCCGGTCATCGGCGGGTTCTCCAGCCAGAACCAGGCCACCTGGAAGAGCGGATGGCGCTCCGGACCGAACTCCGGGACGACCTCGGGAAGGATGGCGCCCAGCGGGAGGTCCTGATGGGCGTAAGCCTCCAGCGCGGTCTTCCGGGCACGGCGCACCAGCTCGCGGAAGGTGGGATCGCCGGAGACGCCGGCGCGCAGCGGCAGATAGTTGAGGAAGAGGCCGATCAGGTCCTCCAGATCGCGCTGGTTGCGCCCCACGACCGGCGAGCCGATCGCGAAGTCCTCCTGGCCGCTGAGGAGGTGGAAGAGCGCGTTGAGCGCCGCCGTCGTCACGTAGAAAAGGCTCGCTTCCTCCTCCTTGCCGAGCGCCCGGAGGCGCCGGTACGTCGCCTCGCCGACATGGAAGTGAGGCCGCGCGCCGCGATGGCTCTGCACCGGCGGGCGCGGGAAGTCGGTGGGGAGCGAGAGGACCGGGAGCCCTGCAAGCGCCTCCTTCCACCACGCCAGATGGCCACGCGCCGTCTCCCCCTGGAGCCACTCCTGCTCCCAATGCGAGAAATCGGAGACCTGGAGGCCCAGGGGAGGGAGCGGCGACGGCCGGCCGGTGCGAAACGCCTGGTAGATCTGCGCCAGCTCGCGCTCGAAGAGGGCGTACGAGACCCAGTCGGTCGCCATGTGGTGCATCATCACCAGGAGCTGCCAGTGCTCCGGTCCAGAGCGGGCGAGGGTGAAGCGGCAGACCGGGCCGTGCTCCAGGTCGAACACCTGCCGCCACCGCTCGCCGAAGAACCGCTGGACCTCCGGCTCCTGGCGCTCCACCGGAAGTGCCGCGACGTCCACGACCGGCACCGGGTGGACGAAATCCTCCGGCAGGAGCCGCTGCACCGGCCGGCCGCCGAGCACCGGAAAGCAGGAGCGCAGCACCTCGTGGCGGCGGCAGACCTCGTTGATGGCCCGCGCCAGGGGGCCCGGATCGACCGGCCCGAAGAAGCGCATCCCCGTGTAGACGTTCCACCCCGGATGCTGCCCGCCTGCCTTGCGGGAGAGCTCCCACAGCCACGCCTGGTTGGCGGAGAGCGGATGCGGCCCGGCGCCGCCGCGGCGCGGGATGCCCGCAGGCGGCGGCGCCGCGAGGTTCTTCTTCTTGAGCCGCAGCTCCAGAAGCCGGCGCTGCTCGGGGGTCAGGTGGGCGATGCGCTGGTGGGTGTCAGGCATACCTCTCCTGGAGCGCCGCGAGCGCCGGCAGGGCACTCAGGATCTTCTCAGCCCCCACCCCGAAGTCCACCAGGCAGGCGATCTCGTCGGCTCCCAGGGCGCGCAGGTGGTCGACGGTGCGGGCGCATTTGTCGGTGGCTCCCAGGAGGGAGAGGGTGGAGTAGTAGGCCTCGAAAGCGACTCCCAGGACCGTTTCGATGTCTTCGGGGCGGACTTGCGAGGAATCTCCTCCGGCGAGGAAGCTGTACTGGTCGAGATAGTTCCGCAGGTAGTCCATCATCGGCCGGCGCACGGTCTCCCGGGTGGCGGTCTCGTCGTCGTCCACGTAAGCATGGACCATGACGGCCACCTTGCCCGCCTCGGGATCGAGGCCGGCGGCGGTACGGCCGGCGCGGTAGCGGGCGATGCGGTCGGCGAGGGTGGGGAGGGGCTGGACGATGGTGAGGACGTTGGCGTCGATCTCGCCGGCGCGGCGCCAGGTCTCCGGGCTCGTCGAGGCGGTCACCCAGATGGGGATCTCCGCCTGCACCGGGTGCGGCAGCACCCGCACGTCGAGCTCGCGGCCGTCCACGCCGCTCTGCCGCACCGCCTCGCCGCGCCAGAGGCGGCGGACGGTTTCGATCCCCTGGAACATCACCTCCTTGCGGTCGCGGTACCCCTCCGGCCGCAGAGCGAAGTCGGTGG